>ERZ1023873.7-NODE-7-length-179582-cov-63.476435_pt1 | contig 179582 bp, 132 predicted proteins | sample MGYA00380391_ERZ1023873 | MGnify/ENA primary metagenome ERZ1023873 (study PRJEB33179, sample SAMN07449006) | human gut metagenome | biome: Human-gut; feature: Human associated habitat; material: Faeces | host: Homo sapiens | place: India: Bhopal | collected...
GTACTACTTTATCTGTCTTATGTAAATCTTTTCAAAGAACTCTTTCTTTATTCGCCCTCCTCTTCTTGCTTTTATGAACCAGCTTGTTTTGAAAAGCGAATGCAAAGGTATAGCTTTTTATTGAATTGCCAAAGGTTTTGCGATAAAATTTTAATAAACATCTTCTATTTTAACAGTTATTTACATAATCACTATAAAATTAGCAACAAATTAGACAAAAATGAGCGGTGATGTGTACATTTCTGCAAACATCACCGCTCACTATTCTCACTTATTAGTCAACCGGACTAAACTCATCTTTTCCTACTCCACAAAGAGGACAAACCCAATCATCGGGTATATCTTCGAATGCTGTTCCTGGTGCCACACCATTATCTGGGTCTCCTACGGCGGGATCATAAACCCATCCGCACACATCACATACATACTTCTTCATAATAGTATTGTTTTAAATGAAACTTATAACGACCATCCTATTCCGGTCATCTCTATTTGCAAATATACAACTAATAAACTAAACGAAGTATGATACGACAAAAACAAATCAATGATATAACACTTATTATATCTTATACATTATATATAATATAAAAAATGATAATACTGAAAAATAAAACATAAAAAAATGGAGACCCTCATTATAGAGAATCTCCACTCTGTCGGGGCGACAGGATTCGAACCTGCGACCACCTGGTCCCAAACCAGGCGCGCTACCGGACTGCGCTACACCCCGTTTGACGTTAACTTGCATATGTCAGAACCTCACTAAAAAGGCTCATTTCTTATTTGCGAGTGCAAAGGTAGCAATATCTTCTGACACGTGCAAGTAAACGCTCAAATATTTTTAATTTATTTAATTATTCCAAGATCCTGGAACACCTTCTTCAGAATCTGCACGCCTCTCTCTACCTGCTCCTCTGTATGAGTAGCCATAAGTGCGAAGCGTACGAGCGTATCCTGCGGTGCGCATGCTGGCGGGATAACGGGGTTGATGAACACGCCGTTGTCGAAAGCGAGCTTCGTAACCTGGAATGTCTTGTCCACGTCATGCACATAGAGAGGGATGATTGGACTCTCAGTCTCACCAATCTCGAAGCCTTCCTCGCGGAAACGCTTGAGAGCATAGTTGGTAACCTTCCACAACTTCTCGATGCGCTCCGGTTCCTTCTTAATGATATGCAGAGCCTCAAGAGCTGCAGCTGTAGCGGCAGGAGTGTTAGAGGCACTGAAGATGTAAGTACGTACTGTATGACGGAGATAGTTGATGGTATCCTTGTCACCAGCGATGAAGCCACCGATACTTGCCATCGACTTAGAGAATGTACCCATGATAAGATCCACCTCGTCAGTGAGTCCGAAATGGTCGCAAACACCGCGTCCTTCTTTACCGAATACGCCGAGACCGTGAGCCTCATCCACCATGATGGAGCAGTTATACTTATGCTTCAGCTCTACGATCTTGGGAAGATTAGCGAGGTCGCCCTCCATAGAGAACACGCCGTCCACAACGATGAGCTTCACAGCCTCGTGCGGCAGACCCTTGAGGATGTTCTCCAGATCCTCCATGTCGTTGTGCTTATAGTGGAGCTGACGAGCAAAAGAGAGTCGGCGTCCGTCTACGATGCTGGCATGGTCGCGGTCGTCACAGATAATATAGTCACCACGTCCCACTACAACGGCAAGCACGCCTGAGTTGACGAAGAAACCAGTAGAGAAACAGAGTGTTTCGTCTTTGCCAATATATTCAGCCAATTCTTTCTCCAGCTGAACATGCAAGTCGAGGGTTCCGTTCAGGAAGCGGCTTCCCGCACATCCTGAGCCATACTTATCGAGCGCTTTCTTAGCTGCGTCGATAATGCGCTGGTCTCCCGTGAGACCGGTATAGGCATTCGAACCAAACATAAGCACCTTATGCCCTGCCATTTCTACTTCTGTGCCCTGCTTACTCGTTATCTCACGAAAATAAGGATACACGCCTTCCGCCATATACTTCTGCGGAATGCGATAGCTTTTGTATCTTTCCTGTAATTGTCCCATTTTTAAATAAATGTAGGTATACTACCCAAAATTTGTAATTTCAATGTGCAAAGTTACAAAAAAGAAGTAAAATAGCGTTTCATTTTCTTAGAAATCTATGTTTAAGGCAAAATTAGTGGGCAAAAATGGGGACTACATTATAAAAATAGCTATCTTTGCAAGGTAAAATCAAGTCTTAAATACACTTTACACAGACTATACATTATATAATATATATAAGAGCAAGCACATGAAGAAGAAAGCCATTTTCATAATCAACCTTATTTCCGGCACGTCTGACAAGTCGGGCATACCAGCTCTCATCGCCGAGCACATCGACCATGAGAAGTTTGACTATGAAATAGCCGTTACCCAATATGCCGGCCACGCCTCCGAGATAGCCACAAAGGCAAAGGACGATGGTGTGGACGTCGTTGTGGCTGTAGGCGGAGACGGCACCGTGAATGAGGTGGCGCGTGCCATCGTACATTCCAACACCGCCCTCGGCATCATCCCTTGCGGCTCTGGCAACGGTCTTGCACGTCACCTTCTCCTACCTATAAACGTGCGCAAGTCTATTGACATTATCAATACTTGCGAGATACACGACCTCGACTACGGCATCATCAACGGCTATCCGTTCTTCTGCACCTGCGGCATGGGATTCGACGCCTTTGTGAGCATGAAGTTTGCGGAAGCAGGAAAGCGCGGTCCCATCACCTACGTGGAGAACGTGCTGCGCGAGGGTCTGAAGTATAAGCCAGAGACATACGTCATCCAGGACGAGAACGGCACCAACCAATACAAGGCATTCCTCATCTCGTGCGCCAATGCGTCCCAGTACGGCAACAATGCCTACATCGCACCGCAGGCATCAATGAGCGACGGACTCATGGACGTAATAATCATGGAACCAATCGACCTCATCGAAGCTCCGCAGATAAGCATAGACATGTTCAACAAGACGCTGGACAAGAACTCCCGAATAAAGACATTCAAGTGTCAGAAGCTGCACATCCACCGCAGCCAGCCGGGCGTCATTCATTACGACGGCGACCCTGTAATGACCGGTGAAGACATCGACGTGGAGATACGTCCGAAGGGAATAAAGATAATAGTCAATCCCTTTGCCGACCGCAACGCCCGTAAGCCCAACGCCATCCAGAGCGCAGCAGCCGAACTCTTCAATCAGATGAACGAAATACGCGACGACATCAACCGTCAGGGCAGACGCTTCCAGGCTTGGAGCAAGCTGATACAGCGCAAACTAAACCTATAAGCGATGGCATCCCAGAGTTTCACATTCCGCCAGTTTGCCGTCCATCAGGACCGTTGCGCCATGAAGGTGGGCACGGACGGCGTGCTCCTTGGGGCATGGGCAAACATCAAAGGCGACATCCTCGACATCGGCACTGGCACGGGGCTTATAGCCCTTATGACGGCTCAACGATCTCCCTCATCCAAGGTAACAGCCATAGAAATAGACCCTGACGCTGCCGTTCAAGCCACAGAGAACGTGGCGTCATCGCCGTTCGCCGACCGCATCAGCGTGGTGCAGAGTTCCATTCAGGACTATCGCCCGGCAATGACCTTCCATACCATCGTCTCCAATCCCCCGTTCTTCGAGTCGAGCCTGAAAAATCCCGATCCGTCCAGAGCCACAGCACGCCACACCGACTCGCTCTCATATCGCGAGCTGTTCCAAGCCGTTGCCCGACTGCTGGCAGACGAAGGAGAATTCAGCGCTGTCATTCCGAGCGACTGCCTATCTCCTTTCATAGCCGAAGCCTATCTGTCAGGTCTTCGTCCCACACGACAGACAGCCGTCCGCACCACACCGCGCAAGCAGCCGAAGCGTTACCTTGTGGCATTCAGCCGGCAAGCCACCGTCAGCATGGAACGCTCCGAACAATGCCTGCAAGACACCGACGGCAGCCGTTCGGAATGGTATGACAAACTCACCTCCGAATTCTATATAAAGTGAAAACATCGAGGCAAATACGTTAAAAACAGTAAAAGCACTATCAGATGAGAAAAGAATTATGATAAAAGTTGCACACTCACCCTTTTATTATTACTTTTGCCAACAGATAGGAATAAACAAACTTAAACATAACCATCAACAAGACACTATAATTTAACAATATACACAAGAATGTCATGAAAGATATTGCATGGTCAGAGTTGTCATTCGGCTACATGCCGACAGACTACAACGTGCGCTGTTGCTATCGCAACGGCAAGTGGGGCGAAATTGAAGTATGCTCCGACGAGTATTTGAAAATCCACATGGCAGCCACCTGCCTCCACTACGGTCAGGAAGCTTTCGAAGGTCTGAAGGCTTATCGTTGTCCTGACGGCAAGGTACGTCTGTTCCGTGTAGAAGAGAATGCAGCCCGCCTTCAGTCTACATGCCGTGGCATCATGATGCCTGAGCTTCCCACAGAACTCTTTGTGGAAATGGCAAAGAAAGTGGTTCGTCTCAATCAGGAGTACATCCCGACATACGAGAGCGGCGCCACACTTTATCTCCGTCCTCTCCTCATCGGCACATCAGCACAGGTAGGCGTTCATCCGGCAGAGGAATACATGTTCCTTATCTTCGCCACACCGGTAGGTCCTTACTTCAAGGGCGGATTCTCTACCAACCCGTACGTCATCATTCGCGACTTCGACCGTTCGGCTCCTCTCGGAACCGGTATCTATAAGGTAGGCGGCAACTATGCAGCATCGCTGAGAGCCAACCACCTTGCACACGAGAAGGGCTACGCTTGCGAGTTCTATCTCGACGCAAAGGAGAAGAAATACATGGACGAGTGTGGTGCAGCCAACTTCTTCGGCATCAAGAACAACACATACGTCACACCGAAATCGACATCCATCCTCCCCTCAATCACAAACAAGAGCCTTATGCAGCTCGCTGAGGACTTTGGCATGACAGTGGAGCGCCGTCAGATTCCGGAAGAAGAACTTGCCACATTCGAAGAGGCAGGTGCTTGCGGAACAGCAGCCGTTATCAGCCCGATCTCATACATCGACGACCTCGACACAGGCCAGCGCTTCACATTCAGCAAGGACGGCAAGCCCGGTCCTGTCTCTACAAAGCTCTACAACCACCTGCGTGGCATACAGTACGGCACAGAGGAGGACAAGCACGGCTGGACAACAGTGGTAATCGAATAACAAAACCACACCGCTCAAATAAGGCAAAAGCTGTATAAACATAACATTATAGAGGCAGTAGAGACACGCACGCCGTGAGGCAATGCTAATCTCCGCTGCCTCTTTTTTTAATATCAAAAAAAGCGAAAATGCAAGAACCCAACAGCCACATCGCATACCTCTCGCTCGGCTCCAACCTTGGCGACCGCCATGCCACCATGCAGCAAGCCATCCTCCTCCTCGGCAAGCAGGCAGGCAGCGTGGACCGCGTGTCGTCAGCCATAGAGACCGAACCGTGGGGCTTCGAGTCAGCCAACAAATTCCTCAACATGTGCGTCCGCATCATCACCACCCTGTCGCCAGAACAGCTCCTCGCCACCACAAAGGACATAGAGCAGCAGCTCGGCCGCACCACCAAGTCGGTGAACGGACAATACCATGACCGCCCCATTGACATCGACATACTCACATACGACGACCTACACATCAATACGCCGTCGCTCACCCTCCCCCACCCCCACATGCACGAACGCGACTTCGTGATGATTCCGCTGCGCGAGATACTTGACAAGTAGGGGCAGCCAAGCCTGTGAAAGGGACGTTTTTCGGCAAAACACATTGATATATTAATATAAATGCCTAACTTTGCATACTACAATATATACATAAGACAAGAAATGGGCAAAGGAAAACTGGCGAAGTTCGCCGACATGGAAAGATATGAGAACGTATTTCAGTATCCGTTCTCTGTAGCCGACAACGTGCCGTTCGACATGAAAGGCCATTGGCGCGAGACGTATTTCAAGAACCAGAACCCTATAGTGCTGGAGCTGGGCTGCGGCAAGGGTGAATACACCGTAGGGCTTGCCAAGATGTTCCCTGACATCAACTTCATCGGAGTGGACATCAAGGGAGCACGCATGTGGACAGGTGCCACACAGGCATTGGACGAAGGACTGAAGAATGTGGCGTTCCTACGCACCAACATAGAGATAATCGACCGCTTCTTCAGCAAGGACGAGGTGCAGGAGATATGGCTCACATTCAGCGACCCGCAGATGAAGAATCCGCGCAAGCGCCTCACATCCACATACTTCCTCGAGCGTTATCGCCACTTCCTCACCGACGGAGGAACCGTACACCTGAAGACCGACTCGAACTTCCTCTTCACTTACACCACTTATATGCAGCAGCACAACAACCTGCCGCTGCTCTTCCGCACCGAGGACCTCTATCATACCGACGGCCTCGATCCGCAGACAAAGGAGATTCTGAACATCCAGACCTACTACGAGTCGATGTGGATAGAACGCGGACTGAACATCAAGTACATGAAGTTCAGCCTGCCGCAGAAAGGCGAGCTGACCGAACCAGACGTAGAGATACCGCTCGACGAATATCGCAGCTATCACCGCGACAAGCGCAGCTCAAAGGAAACAGCGAAATAAATTAGGAATTAGGAGTTATGAGTTAGGAATTAGAACAACTCAAAATTCAAAAATCAAAACTTTACATAATGACATTATATCCGAAACTGATAATGGACGCGCTCGCAACCGTCACCTATCCCGGCAACAAGAAGAATCTTGTGGAAGCCGAAATGGTGGCAGACAACCTGCGCATTGACGGCATGAAGGTGTCGTTCTCCCTTATCTTCCCCCGTGAAACCGACCCCTTCCTCAAGTCCACCGTCAAGGCGGCAGAGGCAGCCATCCACTACCACGTATCGAAAGACGTGGAGGTGACCATCACCACCGAATTTCTCTCAAAGCCGCGTCCCGAAGTGGGCAAGCTGCTTCCTGACGTGAAGAACGTCATAGCTGTCAGCTCAGGTAAGGGCGGCGTGGGCAAGAGCACCGTGGCAGCCAACCTCGCCATCGCTCTGGCACGCTTAGGCTATAAGGTGGGTCTGCTCGACTGTGACGTCTTCGGACCTTCAGTTCCTAAGATGTTCCACGTAGAGGACGCTCGTCCTTACGCTGTAAAGAAAGACGGTCGCGACCTCATCGAACCGATTGAGAAGTACGGCATCAAGCTGCTCTCCATCGGATTCTTCGTCAATCCCGACACAGCCACACTCTGGCGTGGCGGCATGGCGTCAAACGCTCTGAAGCAGCTCATCGCCGACGCTGACTGGGGCGACCTCGACTACTTCATCCTTGACACTCCTCCGGGCACCAGCGACATACACCTCACCCTTCTCCAGACTCTCGCCATAACAGGAGCCGTGATCGTGTCAACCCCGCAGAACGTGGCACTCGCCGACGCTCGCAAGGGCATCGACATGTATCAGAACGACAAGGTGGGCGTGCCCATCCTCGGTCTTGTGGAGAACATGGCATGGTTTACGCCTGCCGAGTTGCCGGAGAACAAGTATTATATCTTCGGTCGTGAGGGATGTAAGAACCTCGCAAAGGAAATGAACGTTCCCTTGCTTGCCCAGATTCCTCTCGTGCAGAGCATCTGTGAGAACGGCGACAACGGTACGCCAGCTGCCACAGACAGCAGCTCAATAACAGGTCTTGCCTTCATCAATCTTGCTCAGGCAGTGGTGACAGTTGTCAACCGCCGCAACAAGGAGCAGGCACCGACAAAGATCGTGAAAGTAACAAAAGAATAGCGGACGGCATACCGTCCGAATTTTGAATTAGGATGTTTTGAGTTTTGAATTGGTAGGATGGATTCTACCAATTCAAAACTTAAAACATCCTAATTCTCCTCAAGCACTTTCTTTATGTTTTTCTCCGTGCTTGTGAGCTTATCCTTACACATTTTTATGAGTTTCTGAGCGGTCTTGAGTTGTTCGCAGAGCGAATCGATGTCAAGCTCGCCATTCTCCATTTTCTCAGCAATGGTCTCCAGTTGTCGCATTGCCGTCTCGTATTTCATTTCTCTTGGCATATTGTTTTATGTTATATCTTAGTTTGAACAACAAAGATATTTATTTCCTGTTAAATACACAAATCCGTCCGACACAATATTTGCATTTCTGATGCTCAATACTATGAGCACGGCGCACAACAAAATCTTTGGTGCGAAATTCTTAAGTTTTGAGCGTGCAGAGATAGTTTACTGACACACAGCTGATTATGCGGACAAGAAAAGAAATGTGCAATGAATGACGATACCAAACAGCATCATTAGGTTGCAATAGAGCCACTTTTACACTCCAATAGTGCCACTATTACCATACAATACAGCCTCTTTTACAGTATAATAGTGGCACTTTCGTACTGTAAAAGAGGCTGTATTGTTAAGCACGGGTGCTGTTTGCACGGCAAAACACCGTAAAAACAGCAAACAAAATCTCTAGAATTGATTTTTATTTTGTAACATGTTTTTACTCTTTGTACGATATTTGCATGCCGTCCGAATTATGAATTAGGAGTGTTGACGGTTGAATTTAGAGCCTTACAACTAACCACAACTTACTATGACTAACCAAACAAAAAGAGTAAGACTGCCAACAGCCGTAGATTTTTCTAGCTTCTCTTCATTATTCATATTCTCTATTACTATATTTACCTTATACTCTTATTGTCTTATAAGTTAGAAAATAAAAACTTGACATTAACGAACATATTTCAATTCGTTCTTGTTTATATTGATAGAACTACCATCCATATATTCTATATAGATTCCAGTTAGCACAAGCTTCTTAGCAGAATAATTGTACCAAAGACAATCCCAATATGTTCCGTAACCATAAGTCGCTCCTGGCTTTATAGGGCCAGTAACCGTACCACCACCTTCAATGGTTCCACGAGCTTCACATGAAACCGGGTCACCCACTGCATTTATAGGATAGCCACTCCAGGTTAAATATTTTATAGTCTTATTAGATACATTCTTCCATACAAGATGAGCGTCTACACCGCCAGCACTATTAGGAGATGATAGATAAGCCTTCTTTATCTTTATCGTATTTTTTAACAGGTCTATTCTCTTAGCTCTCTTAAGACTATCCTGTCTCTTGGTTTCTGCTGCATCTATAGCGGCGAGAGAATCATATTTATCGGTCTCACTATTTGAAGTTGACTCAGTATTATTAGAAGTCGTTTTATAATTATCAGAGCAATCTCTTAGTAAAGAGATACAAAATAGAAAAAGAATCACAGAAAATAGTAATACAAAAGCACATGGGAAGGATGTTGTCCCCCCATCTGGATTGTTACTTTTATTATCATTAATATTTGAAGAATAAGGAACTTGTCCATTATCAAATTCCATACGTTTCTCATCTTCTACTTGAGGCATTTGATTGTTAGCTTTAACTTGTCTTTCTTCCTCTTCTTGTTTCACGCTAGTTTCTTCCTCTTTGCGTTTCTTTTCGGCCTTCCATTCTAAGAATTCCTCAAACTCTTTTTTTTCTTCTTCTGTCATAATATCTCAATTTTAAGTTATTACACAATTAATGAACATTAGTCTCATGCAAACTCACCTGTTCCACTTTAAATTTTAAAACGCCACCGTTGCAAAACAGCAACAGTGACATCAATCTTTATTGTTATTTATTTGCAAGAATTTATTTTTTCTCCCATGTATAGTTGAAGCTAACGTCCAGACTTGAAGTTCCGTTCCATTTCATCTTATTACCACTAACAACAATCGTTGCGCTGAAAGTGTCACCATACGTGTTCTTAGCTGACATCTTATTACCGTCAAGCTTCCATGTGCCATTGCCTATAGAGCTTGCAGTAGAAGAGAACTTGCCATCCTCACTGATAGTAATGGACTCGCCAACCATATAACCGGTTATAGGTTTTCCATCCACTTTATCTGTGCTTGCGGTACATGTCCATGTTCCAACTACTTCTTGCACATTGATGTCTTTGCTGCTGTCTCCGTCATCGTCACTACTACATGACGTAAATAACATAACTGATACTGACACTACGAGCATCCCTAAGATGCTCAAAATTTTGTTTGTTTTCACTTTGATATTTTTTTATTTACTTATATAGTTTAAACTTGCTTATATATCATCATAAGCATCATAATCTTCATCGAAATCATCGGCTTCTTCATATTCATCATCTTCTCCTGCCAATTTTTTGTTGATGGCATCTTCAAAATTAAACATAATACTTCTGTTTACTATTAAAATTGAAACTTCGCCACCAGGTACAGTAAACTTAGAACTATAAAAGCATTTTTGATTTTCTGTTGCTTCCAATTCGTCACCATCCCCTTCGTAATATGGGTCACAAAATGTACGTAAATCAGTTGTCGGATCTCCATATTTTCTTATATAGAGTTCTCTAACTTTCAGGTATTTACTCTTCAAAGACTCCCAAGAACGCTCTTGGTCTGTAACAAGAATTACAGAATAGACTTGATTCAATTCTTCATTTCCACATACGTATGCCTTAACTTTTAACCCAGCAAAACGTCCTGTAAGAGATTCTCCATCATTTTCGAAGCCTGCATTTATGATCTTCGCTCTTACTTTTTCTATTGATCCATTTAATGGAACCCCTTTGAACGTAATATGTCCTTCGTCATCAGGACTGTCCGTTAATAGACTCTCGTACTTTTCATGTATTTTCTCCCCAAATTCTTCCAGTTCATCTTTTAGTTTTAAGGCATAAACATCGATAAAGTGTTCCATTATACTGTTTACATAATCAGCCTGCCCATCATAATATCTAAAAATGCGAACCACACCTTTAAGCCCTTTCTCTCCTTCTTTGTCAATGAAAGGAGCAATATAGATGAGACAAGGCGCATTTTCTCCATCTGTGAATTTCTTTACTTCAAGGATGCACTCCTTCGAAACATATCCAATATGCTTTCCACTGTCATGGAAAATAGCAATTGCATTAGGATCATGTTTATTGTTAGGCTCGGCTTTTAGATAACCACCTTCTATTGAATACTCTGTATAATTATCAAAGTCAACATAGAAAGACAATCCAGATATTCTTGCTTCAAGAGAATCTTTATTCATGTCTCCAGTCATGTCGTTTTTGTCAAAAGCGACAGAAAAACTTAAAGAAATACTACTTTTCATATTCTTTTTCTTATTGGGTAAGGTTTTGATGACATACGAAAGCAATCGTCTTAATAATATATCGATTATGGAACTTCTATTATTATATTTAACTTAAACGCAAAAAGCGTGAGACTCTGCACTTGTCCGTCATTTATTCTTGGTCGTAGGAAACCATTGCTTGATGACGAACAGATAGAATCTCACGCTGAAAGTTATACATAACCCCGAAAAGTGTGCCGCTGAGGTTTGTCCTCCTTGGCACACTACGAGGGTTGATTATACAACCTACCCGTGACATCTTCTCTGCTAAGCCATTGACAAGCATTTTGAATTTCCTACGTTCAGAATAATCAATGAACTAAGCGTTGACGACGCCTTATGTATGTTTTGCAAACGCTTTGATTGCGAATACGCTGCAAAGTTACTAAAAATCAATAAGAATAAAGACATTATTTGTTATCGGTTTCGTAAAAACTTAAATTTTAGTCTAATTATGCCACTGCTGTAAAGCATAATATTGGATTAGACTCTAAAGCCTGTATAGATTCGGCAGCAAAGAGGTTCTTATCTGATATGTCTTGGCATGGTTTTACAGAATTCAAACAGGAATATGCGTTGCCAACTTTTACGGTTAAATATCTGTAATTTATAAATAGTACAAACGTTTTTGCTGAAAAAATAATGTATTTTTGTAAGCAAAACGTATATAAAACAAGACCCGATAGCTTGACGAATCAGAGGCTACCGGGAATCAACGTTACAAAGATAACGTTTTTTCTTGTTACAACCAAGTAAATGAACGAATTGTATGGAATATTTAGAATTTGAACGAATCTTGTAACTATTCAGTTATGAATAGATAGAATTAAAACATGTTCTTCATGTCTTCATGTCAAAAACATGTATTCCTGTCAAAAACACTACTTCACCACACGCGAACGGAAGCTGCCGTTCTCCACACGCGTTTCCACTTCTGCGTCTGGCGGAAGTTGGGAGGCGTCGCGTACGGTGCGTCCTTTATAGGTGGTGATGCTGTAGCCGCGCTTCAGGAGTCTTTCGGGGTTCTCCGCCTCTACGCGACGCTCGAGCATTTCGAGGCGATGCTGTTCGGCGGTGATACGGCGTAGGGTCTGATCTCGTACGGAGGCAGCGAGGCGGTCGAGATGCTGGCGCTGGGCAGAGATGGTCAGAGTCAAGGAGCTGTTTATGCGTGCCGTGAGGCGGTCAAGACGTCCCGTCTCCTTCTCGCCAACAAGGGAGAAGAGCACGGGTATTCTGCTTGCGAGCGAACGCAGCCTGCCCTGCTCCATCTCCATACAACGACGTGCCGCAAGGACGACACGCTGGCAGAGGCGGTCGGCAAGAGCCGCCGTCTGCGAGAGATTGTCCACAAGCAGCTGGGCAGCCGCCGTCGGAGTCTTCACATGAGCGAAAGCCACGAGGTCGAGCACAGTCTCGTCACGGTCATGTCCGATGCCGGTGATGATGGGAAGAGGGAAGTTAGCCACGTTCTCCGCCAAGGCAAGCGTGTCGAAGCCGGAGAGGTCGCTGGTGGCACCGCCGCCACGGATTATCACCACACAGTCATACCGTTCCTGCACCTCATATATGGCGTTCAGCGCTTCCACCACGCTTCTCTCCACAGCCTCACCCTGCATCACCGCAGGGAAAAGGCGGACATCAAACTGATAGCCTCCGGCATTGTCATGGAGCTGTCGGCAGAAGTCGCCGAAGCCAGCTGCCCCTTCGCTTGACACCACAGCTATGCGCTGCGCGAACATCGGCAGGAGAAGCTCACGCTGAAGGTCGAACACGCCGTCCGCCTTCAGACGCTCCACAATCTCCTTACGTCGTCTGGCAAGGTCGCCCAAAGTATACTCGGGATTGATGTCGGACACTATCCACGAAAAGCCGTACGCCTCATGGAAGTTGGCATACACGCGCAGCATCACCTTCATTCCGGCATGCAGGCGCTGTCCTGTCACCCGCTCAAACATGGGACGGATGATGGACCATCGGTTCTGCCAGCACTTCGCCGAGGCGCGAGCCACTGGCGTATTGGAGCGGTCGTCCTTTTCCACCAGCTCAAGATAGCAATGTCCGCGCACCTCACGCGCTTCCGAAATCTCCGCCTCCACCCAGTACTGTCCGGGCACGCCTATGCTAATGGCCTCAGCCACGAGGCTGTTAAGCTCGTATAGTGAGAGCGCTACGGGAGCTTCCGTCTGATTATGATTATATATATCCATACGATTTTTCGTCTTTAGTGAACTTTTGCAAAGTTAAAGTTAATATGCAATATATCATACTTTTCTTTCAACAAATAATTGTCTTCAAGAGCTACAACTATGTTTTTCGAAACTTTTCTCACGTTTTCTTTGCGCTTTCAAAATAAAAGATTAGCTTTGTAACTGAACAAGAAGTAGAACTTTTAAATGAACAAATATGGCTTTAAAGATAAAAACTCGTGAAGAAGCAATTGCAGTATTACGAGACATGGTTAAACGTAAAAAAGAAATGGAAGCAAAGGCTCAAATAGACTTTGCCAAAGCACGTCAGGAGGCTACTAACTGCTATGCAAGCCTTTAATTTAACTCGTCTCAACTTTCATTCTCCTTATAAGGTCTGGATAGACAATGGTTCGTATAAATTCTTAACGGATCATGGTGTCCAGTATAGAATAGAATTTGTAGAAAACAATAATATATGGGAGGATGAAAAAGCGTATGAATTCGCCATTCTCAATGAAAACAAGAAGATATCTCCTAACGATTCTAAAGTTAAAGAGACAATACAATGTATTATTGAAGAATTCTTTCTCACTAATCCAGACATTCTTCTATATCAATGTGAAACGGGTGATAGCAGACAGGCTATGCGGGCTCGTCTTTTTACCAGATGGTTTAACGAATTCGATAAACGAGATAGGTTTTATGTCAAAGTTTCAATTCTTAGAGATGAAGAAGTAGACAATTACATAGCCATTATAGTTCAAAAGAATAATCCTAAATTGAACGACATTCTTCGAGATTTTGATGAGTTTATCGGTTTCTTTCAAACAAAACCCGAATAACAATACAATCAAGGGGTCTATATGCCACGATGAAAGATGGCATATAGACCCCTTGATTGCGTTCTTACTCTTTCTAATCAAGGAATCCCTGCTTGCGTAGAGCCTCAAGCATAGTTACGGACATCTGCTCATTGTCCGACTTGGTGTAACGGCAGTCGGTGAAGACCTGCGCAAGAGTCTGCTTGTTGTTTATCTCAACGAAGCGGCGGTTCTCAGGCAGCGACTCCTTCTCCTCATAGAAGCGATCGATGAGTTGCGGGGTGTAGTCGTGATAGACCTCCTCATGCATGACAGCCTCAAGCGGCAGACGCTCAGTAAGCTCAGGTGTCTCGTCGGGCCAACCGAGCGTGATGGTAGCCACCGGCATTACGAGCGGCGGGAGCTGAAGGACATCGATGATGGTCTGCGGGCTATAGACGGTGGTGCCGAGGAAGCAGCAGCCAAGGCCTTCCTCCTCAGCCAGATTGCAGAATGTCTGGCAGTAAAGCAGGGCGTCCGTTGCTCCGTTCATGAAGGAGAGGAAATTAGAAAATCCGGGATTGGCGTCACGGCATTCCGCCCATTTTGTGGTGCGGCGGGTGTCGGCGCAGAACGTCAGCACCACAGGAGCCTCCGTCACCATCGGCTGGCAGAAATGTGCGGGAGCCAGACGGCGCTTCATCTCGTCGTCACGTGTTACTATCACGCTGTAAAACTGGAGATTGCCCATTGTCTGCGTGCGCTCAGCCTCAGCAAGAAGGCGGTGGAGCAACTCGTTTTCCACCTCGCGGGTGGCATATTTACGTATTGTACGTCGTGTGTTTATGGTCTTCATTTTTCTTGTTATTTAGTATTCCACAAAGGTAGTGCTTTTAACGGAAACGAGAGAAAGGAGGCGTATGCTTTTTCTCAAAATATATACGAAATGATTCTTCTATATCGAATTATTGTTGTAGTTTTGCAGACATTACGGTCAAGAGAAAACACATCTACATATATATAATGGAAAATCAGAAAACATACTCTTACGACGAGGCCTTCCAGACCTCGCTGAAATACTTCGACGGTGACGAACTCGCCGCCCGTGTATGGGTGAGCAAGTATGCCATGAAGGATAGCTTCGGCAACATCTATGAGGTGTCGCCCACAGACATGCATCACCGCATCGCTAAGGAGATTGCTCGCATAGAGAGCAAATACGCCAACCCCATGAATGAGCAGGAAGTGTTCGGTCTGCTCGACCATTTCAGATATATCATACCCGCCGGCAGCCCGATGACCGGTATCGGCAACGACCACCAGGTGGCATCGCTGAGCAACTGCTTCGTGATAGGCATTGAGGGCGACGCCGACTCGTACGGAGCCATCATGCGCCTGGACGAAGAGCAGGTGCAGCTGATGAAGCGTCGCGGCGGCGTGGGTCATGATCTTTCGCAGATTCGCCCTAAGGGCTCGCCTGTAAATAATTCGGCTCTGACCTCCACCGGCCTTGTGCCGTTCATGGAGCGCTACAGCAACTCCACTCGCGAGGTGGCGCAGGACGGACGCCGCGGAGCCCTTATGCTCTCCGTAAGCATCAAGCATCCGGACAGCGAGGCGTTCATCGACGCCAAGATGACGGAAGGAAAGGTGACGGGAGCCAATGTGAGCGTCAAGATTGACGACGCATTCATGCAGGCTGCCATCGACGGCAAGCCATACACACAGCAGTTCCCCATTGACGCTGCAGACCCGCAGGTAAAGAAGGAGATTTCCGCCAAGGCATTGTGGCAGAAGATTGTGCACAACGCATGGAAGAGCGCCGAGCCGGGCATCCTCTTCTGGGACACCATCATACGCGAGAGCATCCCTGACTGTTACGCCGATCTCGGCTTCCGCACCGTCAGCACCAATCCGTGCGGCGAAATACCTCTCTGCCCGTACGACTCGTGCCGCCTGCTTTCTGTGAACCTCTACTCTTACGTACGCAATCCGTTCACACCGGAGGCAAGCTTCGACTTCGACCTCTTCAAGGAGCACGTGGCCAAGGCACAGCGCATCATGGACGACATTATCGACCTGGAGCTGGAGAAGATTGACCTTATCATGGACAAGATAAAGCACGACCCGCAGACCGACGACATCAAGCACGCCGAATATCATCTTTGGGAGAAGATAAAGGACAAGAGCTCGCAGGGACGACGCACCGGTTTGGGCATCACGGCTGAGGGTGATATGATAGCAGCAATGGGGCTGACCTACGGCACGCAGGAAGCCACCGACTTCAGCGTCAGCGTACACCGCACACTGGCGCTTGCCGCCTACCGCTCTTCCGTAGACATGGCTCGTGAGCGCGGAGCTTTCAAGGTGTTCGACGCCAAGCGCGAGGCTGCCAACCCGTTCCTCCTCAGAATAAAGGAGGCTGACCCGTCGCTCTACGATGACATCATGACATACGGACGCCGCAACATCGCCTGTCTGACCATCGCTCCGACCGGCACCACATCGCTCATGACACAGACCACAAGCGGCATCGAGCCTGTATTCATGCCCGTATACAAGCGCCGCAGAAAGGTGAACCCCAACGACGCTGACGTACACGTGGACTTCACGGACGAGGTGGGCGACTCATACGAGGAGTATATCGTTTACCACAAGAAGTTCCTCACATGGATGGAGGTGAACGGCATCGACACCAGCAAGCGATACACCCAAGACGAGATAGACGAACTCGTGGCACGATCGCCGTACCACAAAGCCACCGCCAACGACGTGGACTGGCTGATGAAGGTGAGAATGCAGGGCGCCATCCAGAAGTGGGTGGACCACTCCATCAGCGTGACCGTAAACCTTCCGAACGACGTAAGCGAAGAACTCGTTGGCAAGCTTTACGTAGAGGCTTGGCGCTCGGGATGTAAGGGATGTACCATCTATCGCGACGGCAGCCGCTCGGGTGTGATGATTTCTGCTTCAAAGAAGGACAAGAAGAAAAGCGCTGCCCAGAAGGAGAAGGTCAGCACAGACCGCATACCGGTAATGGCAGTGACGGAAACGCGTCCGAAGGAACTGGACTGTGACGTGGTCCGCTTCCAGAACAACAAGGAGAAGTGGGTGGCTTTCGTAGGATTGCTGGACGGCTATCCTTACGAGATATTCACCGGACTGCAGGACGACGAAGAAGGAATAGCCCTTCCCAAGACCGTAACGAAGGGCCGCATCATCAAGCAGACCAACCCCGACGGCACGAAGCGCTATGACTTCCAGTTCGAGAACAAGCGCGGATATAAGACCACGGTGGAGGGACTGTCGGAGAAATTCAATCCGGAATACTGGAACTACGCCAAGCTTATCTCCGGAGTGCTGCGTTATCGTATGCCTATCGACCACGTAATAAAACTCGTCAGCTCGCTGCAGCTTAAGGACCAGAGCATCAACACATGGAAGAACGGTGTGGAACGTGCACTCAAGAAATACATGGTGGACGGAACGGCAGCCAAAGGACTGGTGTGTCCGTCATGCGGACAGGAGACTCTCGTCTATCAGGAAGGATGCCTGATATGTAAGAACTGCGGTGCTTCACGCTGCGGATAAATCACAATTTAGAAAATGAAATCTTTCATACATATAGACGACATTCGTCTGCACGCGTGTCATGGTGTGCTGCCTCAAGAGCAGCTCACCGGCAATGACTATATAATAAATGTACGCGTGGGATATGACATATCTAAGGCAATGTATACCGACGACGTAGCTGACACGCTCAACTACGCCGAGGTATACAATATAATAAAAGAGGAGATGAATGTCCCGTCAAAACTAATAGAGCATGTGGCGGGTCGCATAACAGACCATCTTATGGCAAGTTATGCGGACATCACCTCTATAACGCTACGCATCACCAAACTCAACCCGCCGATGGGTGCCGACTGTAACGGCGCCGGAGTTGAGCTAACGGTAACGCGCGGAGATGCCTAAAGCTAAGGCAGATAATATTCGTACTTCTTAAGCACGTCGCAACGACGCGTATACTGGTCGACGACATTGGGATAAGCCATTGCAAACAAGCTAAGTTCGTATAACGCCTCGTATTGAGCAGAGTGCGGATAGAGAATTACTTTACTGTCATACTCAAATTCAGCCCACTTGTCTACGGGCATGAACGCAAGGGCATAAACAGAGCGGTAACGCAACTGCATGTCGTCGCTTCGCTTAGCCACATTAAGATACTTCACTGTCTCAGCGGCAAAGTCTTTCTCCCAAGAGCGAGCCGAATCCATGACGCTGCTGTAATAATGAGTGAGGAACCAACAGTCGCCGTAACATGAAGCCTGATAATAACGCACGGCAAGGTCGTAAGCCATCTGCTGCTTCGCAGCGCCTTCGCGTGCAAGATTGTAGCGATTTAGGCGGTCAGCCATATCGCGACAATAGTCGAGCTTTATGTTACGGTTTACTGTTACCGGCTCATAGCACTCGCTGACCCTCTGCTTGCCGAACCATCGCGGCACGTCATAACGGCGTTGTGACGAGTAAGCGCTTATGAGTTGGGAAGAAAGAAGCGACATCGACACACCGTCAAGATACGGTATGGCTTCGGCAAAACGTCCCTCGGCTATCAGCTTCGTACCGATAAGGTCATTGAAGTAGTCGGCATCGTGGTAAGAGTTCTGAGCACAGTATTCGTCAAAGGCATTGTCATGGCTGGACGAGAGATAACGGTAATAGTCGGCAAGGCGGTCGGCAGTAAGACTGTCCATCTTGCAGAAATACTCGTTCCACGGACTGTACGTCACATTCTGGTTTTCGCTATATATGGTAGGGTCGACCTGACTCTGCTCCATATAGAAATATTTGTCATCAGCATTCGTCATGGCGCACAAGGCAAGGGCTGTATTGTCCATACCTGCACGGCGGAAGAGCTGTTCAAGACCGCGATGAACCACGCGTTCCTTCACGTCAGTATAGTGATTACTATAAGAGTAGCTGCTGCCACGTTCCTCTTCTATCTTATTGTCAAGCCAACGGAACTCGCCAAGCAGATAGTCAGTATATTCTTTTGTAGGCTTGTTGTCACGCGTCGAGACAAGCAGGCGTATGGCACGGGCATTGTCGCGCATGCGCTGACTGCCTTCAGCCGCAACAGCCTTTTCTGCTTCCGCCATAGCACGCTCCGTGTTTCCGAACAGATAGTCAATCATGCTTGCAGCCGCAAGCCACAGACTCGGCGACTTCACCTTACTGTCGTTGGCGGCATTAAGGGCAAACTGTACAAACGCCATCGCTTCCTTACGATACACCTGCTTGGCATCTATCTGCTTAAACCATTCAGCATCATTATCACCTTTCGCCTTCTGATCAATCGTCTCCTGCACGTTATTTACAAAGTCCTGCACAAGGTAATTGAGCGACGGGGCGTTAGGGTTCTCTGCATAGATGGTCCTTATGCCGGCAAGGTTGCGATAGTTGCGCATAACAGACTTGATGGACTGAACGTCGCCCTGCTCGGCATAGATGTCGCAGGCAACACCACGCTGTCCTGTCTTGAGCAAGGCACGGGCATAGATGTTGCGCATGGCTTCGCGCCACGGACCCTGAGGAAGGCTGGATGCTGAGGTCTTCCACAATGCTACGTTAAGATTGTCATTGCCGAGCATCATGTTTGCACGCATCTGCAGCAGCACGTATTGCGGACGTAAAGCCTTGCCGCCGTATGCCTTTGCAGCGGTGAGAACATCGGTGAATGTCTGATGCCGATGTGCTAAATCCTCCTTCGTGGGATAGCTCCATGCGTCACGGGCGTAATCCTCACAAGCCTTGAAGTAACGATTAAGCAAATTGATGTACGCTGTCATCTCCTCATCGTTTCTTTCCTTGGCAGTCTTCAGGATTGCGTCACGGTTCCATTTAAAGTAATCGACACCGATGGGACCGTTCTCCCCCATATAATCCTGCCAGAAACGGTCGATATCATACAAGTATGCAGGACCGTCTGTCATGGCTTCATGGCGGAAGACGGAGAACATATAACGATTATGCGTATTTCCCTCGGATATGCATGCCGTGGCGTCAATGAGCGGCAGGGCTGCAATCAAACTAGTTATAAAAAATCCTTTCATACTCATCGTTGTTTAATCGGTTAATATTGTTGTTATTGAGATCGAATAGTATTATCTCGTCATTGGCTTCAGGACGTCGGCTGCCTATAGCGTTTACGGCTGAGATAATATCAGAGAGGGAGGGTTGGCGGATGACAATGGAGTCGCTGGAGATTATCGGGTATTCACCATCGTAATGGACAAAGCCTACGAACTGACCGCCACGGAACAGGATGCGCCACGTAAAGACGGGATAAGCAGCGCTCAAGCTGAGCTTATAGTCTTTCAGATAAGGCAAGTAAGGGGCTGCGTCATGCAGGTCGAGAATAGGTTTGTGGCAACGTATGTCGGTGGCATCGCCCGTGTTATACATCATCAGCACACCACGGTCTGCGGGTGGCGGAGTCTGTGCGAGCTGGTGAAGGCGGATGGTGGACGAGAGCTGGAGCTGTCGGCTATGGCATTCGTCGAGCATAGCCTGCATGAAGTCATTATAGAGTCGGCGTGTGGAAAGAGTCCAGTCACAGTCAATCTGTATCTCCTTGACATCATTGACATCATTGGTCTCGTTCATCTGGAGGACGCGCTTGACGATGAGCGAAGCCAACTGCTTGCGGTCGCCGCGAAGACATTCGGGCATAACGAATACCGTAGGCACGATGTCGACGTCTTGTGGCATTGCAGTAGCGAAATTAAGCGTGGCGTTAGGCACCGCTCTCCCACTCGCGTCCGCCACCACATCAAAGTAGCGGACATACATACGCGATATGCCGTGGGCACGAAGGAAAGCCGTCTTCGTGGAGTCAATGTTCAGCGTGGTGCTCCAGTAATAGACAGACCGTACCCTTGACGACAGCAGCTGACTCTTATCGTGGCACGCCTCCGTCAATATAGCCAACAAGACCGCACATAATGCAGCAGCGGCAAATCGTATATATCTAAGCGTCTTCATAGCAATATGATGCTCTTATAGAATAACTTAAGAGCCATAATTATAGATTTGTCAATTTTTCTTTAATATATTGCGAATTTACGCAAAATACAAGACAAAGCAAAATATACTAACATGTTTTTCCGAGTTTGCCGTCGTTTTTACGATTTATTCGCTATCTTTGCACCTAAATAAGTTGCAGTTCAGACATTTGGGCCAACCTACAGCATCTCATTTATGGCAAAAAAAATATTGCTCTCAATAATACTCATCATAACGTTCGTGTCGGCAGCAGCTGGCGCTAACCGTAAGTTTACACTCTGCATCGACCCTGGACACGGTGGAAAAGACACCGGAGCACCGGGCAGCTTTTCGAAGGAAAAAAACATAAACCTGAATGTGGCACTCGCATTCGGACGCTACGTGGAGCGTAATTGCCCCGACGTTACAGTGGTGTATACACGCAAGACTGACGTGTTTATCCCCTTGTACGAACGCGCCGAAATAGCCAACCGCAAGAAGGCAAACCTCTTCATATCTGTACATACCAACGCTCTCCAAGGCAACCACACGATGAGAGGATTCGAGACATACACGCTCGGCGACGGACGCTCGCACGCCAAGAAGACCAACCTGGAAGTGGCAAAACGTGAGAACTCCGTAATATTGCTCGAGAAAGACTATGAACAGCATTACGTTGGCTTCGATCCCAACTCACCGGAAAGCAATATCATGTTTGAGTTTATACAGGACCGAAACCTTACAAAGAGCATCGAACTGGCAAAGATGCTGCAAAGACATGTATGCAAGGTGGCTAATCGTCCCAATAAGGGAGTGCATCAGCAGAACCTTGCCGTGCTCAGGCTGACATCAATGCCGGCTTGCCTCATCGAGCTCGGATATATCTCAACTCCAGATGAGGAGCGAATGCTGAACGACAAGAATCAGATAGACAAGATTGCACGCGGCATATACAACGCCTTCGTGGAATACAAGAACAAGTATGACACGGGAATGACAATCCCGTACAAGCCATTGTCAGACCCATTGCCTGAGACAACACAGCAAAGCGACACACAAAAGAACGACTCTGACGTGGCAGACGCAAGACAGGCGGAACAAGACACCAAGGCGAACGAAGAGAACATCAGAAACAAAGACCGTCAGTCTGAAAGCAACGACCGCCCTGCCCAAAAGCAGCAGACAAGGCAGCAGAACAAAAAGACCAAGCAAGCTGACAAGCCCAGACAGACTGATAAGCCGAAGCAGACAACCTTAAAGGAAAAGACGGACGACAGCAAGCCGGTGTTCAAGGTGCAGATTATTGCCGCAAGCCGACAACTAAAAAAGAGCGACCCTAACTTCAAGGGATTGACAAACGTGGAATGCTATCAGGAGAACGGCATGTGGAAATACACCACCGGAGCCTCCAATAACTATAACACGACGTACAGAAAGCGCAAGGAGATACTGGAGCAGTTCCCACAAGCATTCATCATAGCATTCAAGAACGGCGTAAAGATGGACGTCAATCAGGCTATTAGAGAATTCAAACAGAACAGAAACAGATAAAAAGAATTCAAAACAACGAACAGAAACAAATAAGAATATGAAAGCATTTAATAAAGAAGTGAAAATCGCGCTCGTAGCCATCGTAGGCGTGATAATACTGTTTTTCGGAATGAACTTCCTGAAAGGACTGAACATATTCTCGTCAACTGACGACTATTACATACAATTTCACGATATCAGCGGACTCTCAGCTTCGAGCCCGATATATGCTGACGGATATAAGGTAGGAACCGTCAAGAGCGTCATCTACGACTATTCTGGAAAAGAAGATCCACGCGTGGTGGTAGGAATAGACAGAGACATGCGCATCCCGGTTGGAAGTACGGCTGTCATCGAGAGCGACATGATGGGCAACGTGAAGGTGAACCTCCTACTCGCCAATAACCCGAGAGAGAGAGTTATGCCGGGCGAAACCATTCTTGGCGACGTTGACGCAGGTGCTTTAGGAAAGGCAGCCCAGATGTTGCCCGCCATAGAGAACATGCTGCCGAAGCTGGACAGCATCCTCTCAAGCCTCAACACCCTGCTTGCTGACCCGGCTCTCGCACAAAGCCTACACAACGTGCAGACCGTAACGGAGAACCTCACCGTATCTTCAGCACAGCTCAACACACTTATGAAGACCCTCAACAAGGGCGTACCGACAATGATGGCTAAGGCTGACGGCGTGCTGGACAACACCAACCGCCTCACATCCAACCTCGCCGACCTCGACCTCGCGACAACAAAGCAGCAGGTGGACCAGACCATCGCTAACGTGAAGCTTCTCACAGACCGCCTTAACAGTAACGAGGGAACACTCGGCAAACTGATGAACGATCCGACCATGTATAACAACATGAACTCTACTATGAGAAGCGCCGACTCGCTCCTCATTGACCTTCGTCAGCATCCGAAGCGCTACGTCCACTTCTCCGTATTTGGAAAGAAAGACAAGTAAGCGCATAGATATACTTAGTATAAATACCGAAAGGATATTGTTTCACGGCTTCAGAATCGCTCTGAAGCCGTTTTTTTTCAATGAGATAAGCGCATTTAGCCAATGTTTCACTAAAAACACCAAAACGCACATAAAAACATCAACATGCAGATTATCAGCAGATTACGCTTATTTATACAAAGAACAAAACATATATATATAAGAATAGCATAACTAACGGGAAAAGAGTCATTTATATTACAAAACGTATACATTCAATAATAATAAAAAAGCAGCTTATTTGCTCAGCTCAAAAATAATTACTAATTTTGCAGTCGGAATTATAGTTTACAAACGGTCGAAAGACACAACACGTACCACAGCCAATGAACATTAGTCCTGAAAAGCTTTGGGACAAATGTCTTGCATTCATCAGCAAGAACATTTCAGAGCAGACATATAACACATGGTTCAAGAGCATCGTCTTCGAAGCCTTTAACGAGGAAAAGAAGATGGTGGTGATACGCGTGCCCAGTCATTTCGTGTGTGAGTATCTTGAAGAACATTACGTCAAGTTGCTCCACGTGGCGCTTAGCCGCGAATTTGGCTCAGGCATACAATTGTCGTACCGTATTGTAACAGACAAGGAGAACAAGCAGACACAGACAATGGAAGGCGAACAGCCCGTTGAAGACACACTCAAGCCACAGCAGCGCGAGCATGCCAACGAGTCGCCCAACACTCTCGATAGCCTTGCTCCGCAGCAGATTGACTCGCAGCTCAACCCGCAGCTCACCTTCGACAACTACATAGAAGGCAGCAGCAACCTTTTCTCGCGTACCATCGGTAAGACCATTGCCGACAATCCGCAGAGCATGCAGTTCAATCCGTTCTTCGTCTTCGGTCCTTCAGGATGCGGAAAGACACACCTCATCAATGCCATCGGCGTCGAGACAAAGCGAATATACCCAGAAAAGAGAGTGCTCTATATCAGCGCACGCCTCTTTGAGGTGCAGTATACCAACGCCGTACTGCGCAACACCATCAACGACTTTATCAATTTCTACCAGACCATAGACGTTCTTATCGTGGACGACATACAGGAATGGGAAGACAAGAAGGGCACACAGAACACCTTCTTCCACATCTTCAACCATCTGTTCCGCAACGGCAAGCGCATCATACTCGCCAGTGACCGTCCGCCCGTACAGCTCAAGGGAATGAACGAGCGTCTCATCACACGTTTCTCTTGCGGCCTTATAGCAGAGCTGCAGAAGCCGAACGTGAAGCTTTGTGTGGACATTCTGGAGAACAAGATACGCCATGAAGGCCTCAGCATACCTGAGGACGTAGTGGAATTCATTGCCTCGACAGCTAACGGCAGCGTGCGAGACCTGCAGGGTGTCGTAAACTCACTTATGGCATACAGCGTGGTTTACAACTGCAGCATCGACATGAAGCTGGCAGAACGCGTCATCAAGCACTCTGTAAAGGTGGAGAGCAACCCGCTTACCGTGGAGGATATCATCGAGAGCGTGTGTCAGCATTACAATGTTACGCCTGCCAACATCAACAGCCGCAGCCGTAAGAAGGACTATGTTATGGCACGTCAGGTATCAATATACCTTGCACAGAAATACACCAAGATGCCGGCAAGCCGCATCGGACGACTTGTGGGTGGACGCGACCACTCTACGGTTATATACAGCTGCAACCAGGTGGAGCAGCGTCTGAAGGTAGATCGCAAGTTCTCAAGCGAAATATCAAGCATCGAAAATTCATTTAAAATAAGGAACTGACAATAATGATGAAGCCGGACAAGGGAAGGGCAATGCCTGTTTTCCTTGTCCGGCTTCATGCGTTTAAACCAAAACCGACCAACTTTATATAATTCCAATATTAAGACTATTATACAACGTCGGTTCCTATATTTTTCTTAAACAAGACCATTGACACACCGTATCTCACTTTTTCTGAGACACGGCGTAATGAAATGTGCTCTTAAAAAAGGTCGGCAACAAACTCAACCACTTTACCGAATCTCACGGCAAGCACCACAATGCAGGCATAAAACGCAGCCAAAGCATCGTCCAGCATGCAGCCCCAACCGCCGTGTATGTGCTGGTCCACCCAGCGACAGCCGAGCGGCTTGGTGATGTCAATGGCACGGAACAGCACGAAGCCAAGCGAAGCAAGCGATATTGCCACATACGAAGGACCGTCAACAAACAAGGCAGGCAGACATGCCACCCACGTTCCGAAATACTCATCGATGATGACAGTACGCGGATCCTCGCCCCAATAGCGCTCCATGACATTGTCTGTCCACACTCCAAGCAGCAGCGAACCCACCACAAGAGCGAGCGTTGCCACAAGAAGCCACATTGGAGAAAGCAGCAGATAAAGGCCAATCCACGTAAGGAGAGCCACAAAGCCACCTAATGTTCCAGGTCCCCAGGGCCAGAAACCGACGCCAAAACCCGTTGATAACGCTACATGAAACCAGGGTGCCTCACCCAACTGATGATTGTTGTTATTACTCATTATATAATATGTAAGTCTTTAAGATGTAACAATAAATTTAAAGCAAGTCAGAAAAAGGTGACTCTAAAATCTTTGCAAAGTTAAGGAAAAAATACGAGACCATCATTAAAAACGGGACGGCGAGGCTGAAAAACTTGCATAACTGTCCGAAAATAAGTAACTTTGCAGTCCATTTGAAGAAATGGGCTTAATAAACATTATTAACAGAGTGCTTGGTAAACCTCTTAAAAAACAAGAACAATGCAGAAAGAAAAGAAGACAGTGAGTGTGCTCTTTATGCTTTTCAGCATACTCTTCTGTGTTTGCCTCATTACGGCAAACGTACTCGAGACAAAGCAAATATCCGTAGGACCGTTCAACATAACGGGAGGACTGATAGTATTTCCTATCTCATACATCATTAATGACTGTGTGTGCGAGGTTTGGGGATACGGCAAGGCAAGAATGCTGATATGGACCGGCTTCGCCATGAACTTCCTCTTCGTGACGTTCGGCGCCTTGTGCGACCTGCTTCCAGCCGCTCCCTATTGGGACAACGAAGCCGGATTTCATGCCATCTTCGGTCTTGCTCCACGCATTGCCGCAGCCTCATTCGTGGCGTTCATCATCGGTTCGTTTGTAAATGCTTACGTAATGAGCCGCATGAAGATATCGTCAGGCGGACGCAACTTCTCGGCACGAGCAATCCTCAGTACGGTTTATGGCGAGACAGCCGACTCGCTGATTTTCTTCCCATTGGCATTGGGAGGCGTAGTGCCACTGCGTGAGTTGCCCATACTGATCATCTCGCAAGTGGTGCTCAAGACGCTCTACGAAATTCTTGTGCTTCCCGTTACCATCCGCGTTGTGAGAGCCACAAAGCGCTACGAAGGCGAGGACGTCTACGACAACAACGTCAACTACAGCATCTGGAAGATATTCAACATTTAACAACATCCTTATTTATTTAATTCATTAAAAAAAACAATGGCTACAAATTCAAATAACCGTACAGACGAAGGACTCAAGGCCCTTGGTTCTAACACACGCTACCGTGACGACTACGCACCTGAGGTGCTCGAGACTTTCGTAAACAAACATCCCGGCAACGACTATTGGGTACGATTCAACTGCCCGGAGTTTACATCCCTCTGCCCCATCACCGGTCAGCCCGACTTCGCCGAGATTCGCATATCCTACATCCCCGACGTAAAGATGGTGGAGAGCAAGAGTCTTAAACTTTATCTCTTCAGCTTCCGCAATCACGGCGACTTCCATGAAGACTGCGTGAACATCATCATGAAAGACCTTATCCGCCTCATGGACCCTAAGTATATTGAGGTGACCGGAATATTCACCCCAAGAGGCGGCATCTCTATCTGGCCATACGCCAACTACGGCAGAAAAGGCACCAAGTACGAGCGTCTGGCAGAAGAAAGATTTGCCACACACGACATCAAGTAAAGGTTGAGAATTGAGAATTTGAGAGTTGAGATATGCCAATCCACATGAATAATCATTCAAGCCAAATGTCTATAATAACCCTCAACTCTCAAAATTCAATTCTCAACCTTACTTTTTTCCTTATTGTGCAAGAAATTGCATAAAACCATAAAGATTTCTTAAGTGTTTTTTCCTTATAGATTGTTATATTGATACGTGATGTTGTATCCGTTAACCTAAATCATACGACATCAGCTATCTACTGAACATCAAAAAAAACAACAATAAGGAAAAAATTATGAGAACACGACCGTTACTAACTCTGAAGTGGTCGCGTAAGGCAATGACACTTGTCATCGCTGCCGCACCATTCCAGTGGACTCTTGCCGGAAACGTCAGCAACGCTCCAGCATCCGAATTCAACGCCTTCGTCCAGCAGGACGGCAAGACTACGCTCAAAGGACACGTGACAGACGAGAACGGAGAACCTCTTATCGGCGCCACCGTAAACGTGAAGGGCACCGAGGAGCGCACCGTTACTGACATCGACGGCAACTATACGCTCCGCACTTCTGCTTCACATCCAACAGTCATTGTCAGCTATCTTGGCTATCGCAATAAGGAACAGAAAGCCTCCGGATCATCCAATCTCGACATCATCATGCAGCCCGACCAGCAGTCTATTGACGAGGTGGTGGTGACTGCTCTCGGCATCAAGCGCGAGAAGAAAATGCTCGGCTATTCCGTACAGGACATCAAGGCGGACGCCCTTAACACCACTGGCGACCCTTCCGTAACCGGAGCATTGGACGGCAAGGTGGCTGGTCTGCAGATGAACACGGCAAGCACCGGTCTTGGCGGTTCCACTAAGATTACCATCCGTGGCAACTCTTCACTTACGGACAACAACCAGCCGTTATGGATTGTTGACGGCGTTCCTTTCACCGACGACCAGACTTCTGAGGCTTCTGCATACGGCGGCTACGACCGTGGTGGCACATCATTCGACATCAACCCGGAGGACATCGAGTCGATCTCAGTACTTAAGGGTCCGAACGCTGCTGCTCTCTACGGATCACGTGCAGGTAACGGCGTAATCCTCGTTACCACAAAGCGAGGCTCACACAAGCAGGGCTTCGGCGTATCTTACAGCGGCAACTTCACATGGAGCCAGGCTGCAGAGACTCTGAAGATGCAGAAACTCTACGGACAGGGTTCGCAGGGACAGTTGCTCTTCAACAAGGACGAAGAGGGCAACCCCACAACAATGACGGGCGAACTGGCATTCGGTCCGCGCTTCGACGGCAGCATGCAGACCAACTGGCTCGGCGAGAAGGCACCTTATTCATATACAGGCGACCGTCTGAAGGACTACTTCCGTACAGGATTCTCACAGTTCCATACCGTAGCCGTAGGTTCAGCCACGGACAAGTCTCACTTCCGTCTTTCTGTAGGATTCAATGCCAACGACGGTCTGTTCAAGGACGAGTCGCTCGACAAGCTTAACGTAGACCTCAACGCCGGCACTACAGTCAACAAATGGCTGTCATTGGACGGCAAGATTTCCGTATCGCACACTAAGGCAGAGAACCGTCCTTACACGGGTCTGAACGGCGAGGTAGCACAGCTGCTCCTCATGCCGGGCAACGTAAGCCTTAAGGACCTTGAGGCAAACTATACTTCTCCTAACCAGCTCCACCGCAACTGGTTCGATCCTGACCAGCACTACAGCAATCCTTACTACGTGCGCCACAGATTCCAGAACAGCGACGAGCGCTGGCGTGCCTTCGGATATTATGCCGCCAACCTCAACCTAACGGATTGGTTGAAATTCAGCGCCGAGTATTCTTTCGACTATTATCGCACACGTCTCCAGACATCCGACCTTTCATTGGGTGACGGAGCCATCTCTACGGACGGCACAGGATGGGAGCAGAAACTCGTTACCGACGGCATGTCACGCGGTGAGGAGAACCACTTCGAGCAGAACATGCAGTTCCTCTTCATGGGCGACAACCAGCTTACGAAGAAATTGCGCCTCGGCTATACGGCTGGTGCCAACATCATGTACCTGAAGTATGAGACGCTCTCAGCTTCCGTGCAGAACATGCTGGAGAAAGACAACTGGATTCTCAACACCGGCAACAAGCTTGTCTCAGCCGTAGATGACGGACACGACCGCGCCATGTATTCGGCTTTTGCGTCAGCTCAGTTTGCCTATGATGAATGGCTCTCGCTCGACCTTACAGCACGTAACGACTGGTCGTCCACTCTGCCGAAAAAGAACAACTCATTCTTCTATCCGTCTGCATCACTCAGCTGGGTGGTGTCCGACTTCATGCGCTCCATCGACCATCGTCTGCCGGAATGGATCACGTTCACAAAGCTGCGCCTCTCTGCAGCCCAGGTGGGTAAGGATCCGTCGCCGTACAATCTCTACAACGTGCGTAAGTTCCAGTTCGAGATGGGCAACCGCAAGCCTATCATCAACACCGTACGCCTCAATCCTAACCTCAAGCCAGAGATTAAGACATCGTATGAGGTTGGTCTCGACATGAAGTTCCTCCAGAACCGTCTCGGATTCGACTTCACATATTATTATAGCACTACGAAGAACCAGGCCATGCTCGTGGACGCATCAGCTCCTTGGACACAGCAGTGGGTGAACGCAGGCAAGATTAACAACACCGGAGTGGAGCTTATGGTATATGGTTCGCCGGTTCGTACACGCGACTTCCAGTTTGACCTCACAGCCAACTTCGCGCATAACCGTTCCACAGTAAAGGAACTGGCAGACGGCGTCAACCGCATCTATTTCGCCGGCGACGGCAACATGCCGGTGAAGGTAGGTGCAGTCAGCGGAGGAAAGCTCGGCGACATCTTCGCCAACAATCTTATGCAGCGTGACGCTCAGGGACGCGTCATCATCGGCGACGACGGTCTGCCTATGGCAACAACCGGCGACGGCAACCTTGAGCAGTACTTGCTGGACCATCCTATCGGTAACATCCAACCCGACCTTCTGATGTCCGTCACACCGACATTCACATACAAGGGCATCTCGCTCACAGCTATGTTCGACATGAAGTTCGGTGGCGACATCGTTTCGGTGTCTGAGGGTATGGCTACGGCTGTCGGTACGTCAGACCGCACCATTAACCGTGGCGAATACAAGGAGATTAACGGCGTGAAGGACTGGTATATGGTTGTTCCCGGCGTAACCGCTGACGGCAAGCCCAATACAAAACCGGTAAGCGCACAGGCCTACTATTCCACCATCGGTCTCTACAACTCGCAGAAAGGATTTGCCGAGGAGTTCGTGCATGACGCTTCGTACATCAAACTGAAGGAGCTTGCTCTTGGCTACAGCTTCCCGCAGTCCGTGTTGCGCCGCACACCGCTCACACAGCTGAAGCTCAGCTTCGTGGCACGCAATCTCTGCTTCCTCATGAAGCACACACCGGGCAATCCTGACGGCGGTTATGACACGACAATGTTCTCACAGGCAATTGACTTCATGGCAGTGCCTTACACAAGAACATTCGGATTCTCCGTTAACATCGGTTTCTAATAGAAGCATCTGATACGGAATAATAAAAAAACAGCAAACAAACAGAACTATACAATGAAACGCAATATATTCTATACCGGTCTGATAGCAGCCACAACGCTGCTAACCTTTGCGTCATGCTACGACCTCGACGAAATGAGCCGCGACCCCTACGGCGTGGAAGGCTCTGAAAACGCGGGCGGCGAGATTACTCCGGACAAACCGGACGAAGGCAAATACGCTGACATCAACATCAACTATGCCGTGTCGCACGACGACTCGGTGGCTTACAAGAAGGCTTTGGCAGACGCTCCTGCCACTTTCCGCACATTCCTTTATCAGGGATATTACAACGACTATCAGATAACCACCAACCTCTCGCATGACATCTATGCGGGATACGTGGCAAACAATCAGCCCAAGCACGCAAAGAAGTCGCCTGACTATGGCTATTCTGACGGATGGTCAGGACGCCGCTGGTCACACTTCTATACGGAGCGCTCCACCGAGTATCGCGACCTTCTGAGAGCATACAAGTTTAACGATACGCCTGAGAAGTATCGCAACATGTACTACATCACACGCATCTACTACACGTTCCTCGCTCTCGCCAACACCGACACATACGGCGACATGCCGTTCCGTCAGTACGTGCAGGCTAAGGTTCCAGAGACCAACAACGTGGAATACGACACGCAGGAACAGGTTTATGACGCCATGTTCCGCATGCTTGAGCAGGCTGTAGACAGCATTAAGCCGGAAGACGCATCACAGTATAAGATTGACAAGGACGACATCTGCTATTTCGGCGATGCCGAGAAGTGGTGCCGCTTCGCCAATTCAATGCGTCTGCGCATGGCATTGCGTATCAGCAATGTCAATCCTGAACGTGCGAAGAAGGAGGCAGAGGCTGCGCTTAACAACAAGTACGGTCTGATGAAGAGCAATGACGACAACATGCAGACCGTGCCTAAGCACGCTCCCGTTGAGATGGGTGGCGAAGACGGTGGCGGAGACGAGAACGGTCTTGCCATGTGCTCCGTGGCTTATGGCGGCGAGAGCGTACTCTCTAAGGACATGGAGAATCTTTATCGCAACCTCTCTGACGGCGGCAAGGAATACACCATAAAGAAGGGACGTAACAATTCAGAAACAAAGAAGATTGACCCACGCTGCCTTGTGAGCTGGTATCGCAGCAATATGACAGCCGCTACGCTTGCCACCGGTCAGGACGGTCTGCGCAACGACTTTGTAGGATGTCTGCGTGGAGCCCAGTCGCCCGACATCTCTATGGACCCGCTGAAGTACAGTCTTACACGTACGGTTAAGGACGGTGCCTCAAAGGATCTTCCCGATGACCATTGGTTCAATTATTCTCGTCCTACAGTATGGTTCGGTTACGCAGAGTCGTTGTTCCTTAAGGCAGAGGCAGCTCTGAGAGGATGGACCGGAGCAGACCTCACACTTGACGCAGAGGGCTACTTCCGTGCAGGTGTAAAGGCATCCATGGACTATTATCACATTGCCGACGCTGACGCTCAGGCTTACATCGACGGTCTGAAGGTATGGGACGAAGGCGTATTCAGCAGCGGTGACCGTGAAGCCATCCTCGAAGCCATCATCACACAGAAGTGGATGGCAGTATTCCCGAACGGCAACGAGGGTTGGGCTGACTTCCGTCGCACCGACTATCCTGCCCTTCTCAACCAGCAGACCAACTTCTCTGGAGGCGACGTTCCTAATGGCAAGCAGATCAAGCGCTTGCTTTATCCGAACAGCGAGTCGCAGAACAAGTACTTCATCCAGCATCCTAACCTGCAGACCAACAACACCCAGGGCACACGCCTCTGGTGGGATGTGGCTGACACCAACGACGCTGCTGGCAACCGCATGAAGCCAAACAACTTCCGATAAGGATACCATAGGAAGCCGTTTCGTAAGTAAATGCTTACGAGACGGCTTCTTTTTTTTATATTACCTTTATCGTCCAAAATTTGATTTTAATACCTTGAAAGTTTTTCTTTTTACGGAAAAGTGCTAACTTTGCATCGTATGAAGCCTTGATGGAGAAACCGTCATGGCATTATCTTTTTTCCGACTATACCGATGAATAACCATATTGGCAGGACACTGCTACTTATCATATTGACCTTTTATTCGCTGATGTCACCGGCTTCGGGCGTCAGCAAGTATTCAACGCTCATACGCGAAGTTCGTGGTTGGTCGTCCGAGAAGGTTCTTGCTATGGGAGACACCTTGCTCCAACGACATGAAGACGACAAGGCCCTCGTGATGTATATGCTCGTTTGCTCACGCACAAACGACAATATGACCGACAAGGAACTGACCGACTGTTCGCTTGCCAACATGAAGGCTGGCGACATCTTCTATGACCGCGGCAACTATATCAACGCACTTGAGAACTATCAGACCGGACTGAAACTCAGCGAAAGCTCGAAGTCGAAAGAGCATCTTGCCTCTATATACAAGAACATCGGCAACGCTTACTGCATGTTCAAGGACTATGACAAGGGTTTCGAATATTATAAGAAAGGTTATGCCATCATACCTAAGGGCGACAAAGAGTTGACATTCAAGCTGCTTGCAAATCTCTTCGGCGTATGCCTCAACCGCAAGGACCTGAAGGAAGCCCGCAAGTATCGCCAGCTTATGCAGACATCGCCACACCCCGAAACAGCAGAAACCCACTTCTACATCACTTTCTCCAAAGCCCTTCTCAATTCTGAGGAGGCACGCTATGCCGAGTCCAACAAGATTCTTGCTGACCTTGCCCAGACATCCATCCGTACCAAGCTGCCCGCAATATTCATTTGCTCCATATATTCACGCATCTACACCAACTATATGGAAATGGGCGACATGAGCAATGCCCTCCATTACATCCGCCTTTGCATGCAGACAGCGGAGAAGAACCGCATGATGCATTACGTGCCGGAGACGCTGCGCGACATGGCGGAGATACAGAAGCGAAGCGGCAACACCTCCATAGCACAACAATACGACGCCCAATACCTCAACCTGATGGACTCAATCTACAACTCACAACGATTCAACGTCGTGAAAAACCAGCAGTTCATCTACGAAGTGGACAAAGCCAACAAAGAGATAACCCGTCTGCATCAGGAGGAAGAGATACATCGTCATAACGCCCGACTCTATCAGTTGCTCTTCCTTGTCAGCATCATCGCCGTTGTCCTTATCAGTGTATTGCTATTCTATGTACTCAGACAGAAGCGCAATCTGGAGGTGAGCTACCGCAAGCTTTACGACATGAACCGCAGCAATATGGCGGAAACAGAAGAACGCAAGGCTACTCGCACCAGCAATATGAAAGACGACCAGAAGCAGCAGTTGCTTGAGGATATACGAAGAGTGATGGAGGAAACTGACGAATACTGTCAGCAGGAATTCACCGTCGGTTCACTTGCAAAGCTCATCGGATCAAACGAGCGATACGTCTCGATGGTCATCAACGACCACTACGGCAAGTCGTTCACCGAACTGCTCAACGACTGCCGCATAAAGAAAGCATGCGAACGTCTCACCGACGACACCGAATACGCCAACCTCACCATCACCGCCATCGGACAGAGCGTCGGCTACAAGTCGCAGACCACATTCATCAAGCAGTTCCGAAAGTGCACCGGACTCACTCCATCCGTATATCAGAAGTTCGTGGCAGAGGACCGACTCAATGAACATATTGTGGAATAAAAAGCCGAAATCATTATAATACAGACGCTTTTCTCTTCATTTTCGGGAAAATGGAGTAAGCGGATTTGCTCGTTATAAGCATAAACTATATATTTGCAGACGATAATACATTAACCTAACCACGCCTGTCCGTCGAAATGATTTGCGAAGCAAGAAGTTCTGCTGATGGGTTTTTAATTATTAATCTTATGCAAATAAAAAGACCGTTTTTTATGGCCATAGGTTTCGCGGCAACGATGTTATTGTTGCCAGTAACCGCAATAGGTCAAGACAAAGCGTTAGGAAAAAAATCTCATCGGGGCAACCTCAAGCCCTTCGCCGGTGTTAAGATATCAAGAATCACAGCAGATATAGATATAGACCGTCCCGGCACTCCTTCTGACGTCTTTGCCCAAGATAATGTCACCTCCGTGGTATTCACATGGAAAGACGCCGATAAAGGTGTTAATGGCGGCTACGTGGACAAGACCTCACTCTCACATAATATATATACATTTGAGAACATTTACGGCAACATCACCAAAACTCTCATTGCCGAAACCGGCGTAGGACAAGAAAGCTACACACTCAACATGCGCACCAACGAAGGCAAGCAGGAACTGAAGGATTTCGGCGTGTCTGCCGTTAATTCCACTGGCGAAAGCAATGTTGCCATGGCACCGAGCATTATCGTGGGCGCACCATACGAACTGCCGTTTGCGGAAAGCTTCAAGAACGGTAAGCTTGACAACCCGATGTGGTGGGCAAGAAGCAACGGCGCATCCGAGTTCACTATGATGACAGAGGATTCATCCGACGGCAACGGATGTATCTTGTACGAATCAAACAGCTCTGACGATTATGGCGTAATGGGTACTGGTAAGCTGACTCTTGCAGGAGCCATCCATCCGAAACTGGAGTTCACCCACTTGGCATACGAGAATAGCGACGCCAAGATAGTCGTAGCCATACAGAAGCCAGACGGCACAGAGGAAGAACTGCAGACCATCCAGACCGTATCTGAGGACGGCAAGTGGATCAGAAACACGATAGACATCGACCCGAAATATGGCTCATTACCTTATCTCTTCCTGCAATTCACGGTTTCAGCCAGTCAGTACGAGTTTGTAATGCTTGACGAAATCAGCATTACCGACCAGTGTGATAACGATATGGCAGTGAAGACCATCATCCTTCCCCCATCAGCTAAGAAGGGGGATAACGTAGAAGTGAAAGTGACTGTAGAGAACCGTGGCTTGCAGGAGGCCAACGGATACAAGGTGAAACTGTATGCCGACGGCAAACTTCAGGACACCAAGGTGGCCGAAACCGCCCTCGCATATATGGATGAGGCCGTCTATACATTCAGTTATCCAGCAGCCATCACCATGGAGAACAGCTCTGTGGAACTGAAAGCAGAAGTGGAATACGAAGGCGACATGAAGCCGGAGAACAACACGAAGACCACCACGCTGACCTTTAAGGTATCTGACAAGCAGAAGCCGGAGAGCGCATCTGTCACTGACAACAACAACGGCACATACACCGTAAGCTGGACATCACCCGCCGATGCACGCAAGGTGGTTACGGACAGCTTCGAAGAGTACGACTCATGGTCGCAGGACAAGTTCGGCGATTGGACAGCGAAATTCAGTGAGGAGAAGACTGAGACCGGAAATATCTTCACCTATCCTTATCCAGGCGAGGGCGACCCGTTCGCATTCATACTGATGGAACCGCTTGACTACTGGATTGACTCTGAGACTATGGGCAACTTCCCATGCCTCAAGCCCCACAGCGGCAACAAATACCTTGCAGCATTCTACAGTTTCGCCAATGGCGACTACATTGATGCAAACGACTGGCTCATAAGCCCCGCTCTGTCAGGCTACAAGCAGACCGTCTCCTTCTGGGTGAACAATCTGGTTTCGCCGGGCGTATATAACCTTGAGACCTTCGACGTGCTCTACTCTACAATGGGCACAGACTTTAAGGACTTCATCAAGTTGGGCGAAACCTACGACATAGAGTCTGGCGAGTGGCAAGAAATCAACGTAGAACTGCCAGAAGGCGCCAAGTATTTCGCCATCCACCGCAAGACAAGAGAAGACGACGCTATGATATTCCTCGTTGACGACGTTACATACGAAAAGGGAACAGAAATCGTAACGGGCTATAACGTCTACCGCAACGACCAGCTACTGAAGACAATGAGTCCCGATCAAACGGAGTTTGTAGACGAAACAGCAGAGGCTGGCGAGAAATACACCTACGCCATCACAGCACTGTACGAAAGCGGCGAGTCTGAACCGATTATCGCAATAGTCGACACCACCAACGGCATTCAGGATGTAGAGAATGTTCTTGGCACCAAGACATACAATGTCTATACTCTCGACGGTCAACTGATTGGCAAGGACATCAAGTCGCTCAACGGCCTGAAGCGTGGCATCTACATCATCAACGACCGCAAGGTGATCATCAAGTAGTAATAAAAACCAATAAAATAAGAACTGGGGGCAATGCTTCGCTGCATCATTACGGCAACGAAAGCGTTGCCCCCTTTTTTACGTTTTTATAGTTTTCTTTATAAAAACACACCCAAAAGCACATATATTTGCTACAAATTCGCCCTTTTGATGTCATTTTCGTGAATGTGAAAAAGGTAAAATTGCATAATTACATACTTATATATATATTTGCATCGAGAATTTTAACTACATCTAAACATAAACACAAACTTGTCGGAGGATTCTTTAAGTGAATAAGAAACACTGCCGATAGGTCAAAAAAATTAACCGTATGCAAAACATTATTCCAATTATGGCCTTTGGAGTTGCAGCTTCGTTGTCATTGCTGCCACTCAATGCCCAAGCGCAAGACAACAAGTTGGAGCATAAGGGAGCCAACCTTACATCCGAGATGCTCGCTCCGATGAAGCTTACACCAGCGGAGCGCAAGGCTAAGCTGGCAGAATCAGTAGCCAAGCATCCTTTGCTGCACAAGAGAATAATGCCTAACATGGCGAAGCGTGACAGCCTCGTACGACTCAACCGCAACATTGAGGCTGGCATAAAGGTGAAGCAATCTTCAGCCCTTCCTATATTAAGAGCCAACGACGAAAAAGCCAAGACTCTATGGGGTAATGTGCTTTTTGATAATAGCTGGGGTGCTGAGACTCCAGAATACGGTATGTACTCATTCAGCACCGAAACTCCCATTAAGGTAAAGAAGCAATTCCTGGACGACTTCTTCCGTGCCACCGGTGCAGGTGCATGGATTGAGGACGACCTCTATTTCGTGATGTACCAGAACTTCTGGGGCGTGGATATGATCTACCTCTATCATTACGACACCAAGACTTGGGAGATGAAGCAGGAAAAGCGCCTTGAGAATTATTCGCTCGTTGCCATCGAGACAGCCGTGGCTAATGACGGAACTGTCTACGGATGTTTCCTTGACGCTGACGGTACGTATAATGAACTTGGCGTAGTGGACTATGCCACCGAGTCAAGAACCACTATCGGACGACTCAGACACAGTTACGTGGCAATGGGTATCACCAGCGACAATGTTCTGTATGGCATTGCTGAAGATGGCAACCTCTACAAGATTGACACCCAAACAGCTGAAGAAGTAGTGGTCGGTTCCACTGGCAAGCAACTCACCAAGGCTGACGGCAGCTACTTCTATCAGAGCGGCGAAATAGACCAGACCACCAATACTTTCTATTGGGACTGCGTGGACAACAACCAGCAGTCAACCCTCTATACAGTTAACCTCACCACTGGTCAGCTGACGGAGGTTGGACAATTCGCTAACAACAACATTATCTCGCTCCTTACCATTCCTAAGGCAAAGGCTGCCGACAACGCTCCTGCTGCTGTTGAGCAGATTGACTTCGACTTCACTGGTGGTTCGCTGACGGGCAACATCTGCTTCACCGCACCTACAAAGCAGTTTGACGGCAACAACCTTACAGACAGCAAGCTCACCTACACCATCCTTAACGGTAAAGAAGAAATAGCAACTGGCGAGACCACTCCTGGAGCAAAGGTATCGCAGCAGGTGACACTTAATAAGGGATATAACACCATCACCGTTATTGTCAGCAACGCCAACGGCGCGAGCCCGAAGTGCGCAAGCCGTTACTACGCCGGATTTGACACTCCGAAGTCTGTTGGCAATGCTCAGACATCCGTAAATGCCAACACTGGCAAGGCTACTGTCACATGGGAGGCACCTGCCGGTGGTCAGAACGACGGCTACCTCGGCGAACTCACTTACGACATCAAGCGTTATCCGGAAGGCAAAGTTGTCAAGACAGGCCATGTGGGAACCACCTTCGAAGAAACACTTCCTGAGGGCGAGACCACAGTCTATGGTTATGGCATCACGCCAAGCAACAACGGCACTAAGGGCGACGAAATCGTCACCAACTACATAGCCTACGGCGACCCCATCACTCCGCCTTTCTACAACGGATTCGACGCTAAGTACGACTTGGCTTACTTCACCGTTATGGATGCCGACAATGACGGCAAAACATGGTCTCTCAAAGAGGCTGACATGTTCAATGGTTACGACGGTTACGCCCAAATACTTCGTGGAGAGGAGAAGCACAGCTTCAACGACTGGCTGATTACACCCGCACTCAAGGTAAAGGCCAACCACAAGTATAACATCTCTTTCCGACTCTCAGGACTATACAAATATTATGAGGAGCAGTTCGAGGTGAAGTACGGCACAGCACCCACTGTGGAAGGTATGAACAAGACTCTGATGCCGCAGACCACCATCAAGCGTTCCGACTTTGAGACGGTTACGCTCACTCTCGAAGCAGACAAGGATGAGGTTATCTATCTCGGATTCCATGCACTCTCAGTACTGGGAGAAGCCATGGGCGTAAAGATTGACGACATCAATGTCACGGCAGGTGTGGACAATCTCGCTCCTGACCAGGTGACGGAACTCAATGTGGAAGCCGACCCACAGGGAACTCTCTCCACAAAAATCAGCTTCACAGCTCCGACAAAGACCCTCAACGGCAATACTCTTGACAATATCACCGGTTTCCAGCTCCGTCGCACGGGTAAGGTGGTGGCAGAGATTCCTGCTGCAGCTCCTGGCGCTAAGGTGGAATACACAGACAACACACCGGTCAATGGTGTCAACGTATACAGCGTGGCAGCCGTAAACGAGAAGGGCGCAAGCTTCTATTGCACACCGGTGGCAGTATACGTAGGCGAAGATAGCCCCACTACTCCGGTAAAGGCTAACACCGAAACAAATACCAACTCAGTACGTTTTAACTGGAATGCTCCAGAGAAGGGCATACACGGTGGCTATCTCAACCCCGAGAAGCTCACCTATACGCTCGCCGAATCTGACGGTTCTGACTATAAACCTACATATACTCCTGTGGGAAACACAGTAGGCAAGACATACTTCGACCTCGACGTCAATCCTAATGACGGAGCGGAGCAGACCGTAAAGACACTCTTCATCAACGCAGCCAACGATTACGGCAGCAGTGCATACATACCATTGCCTTCATACATCCAGGGCAAGCCTTACGACATCCCGTTCTCTGCCAGCGTAAAGAACTATATGTTCTACGGCATCCTCTGGGCAGCATGGGGAACCGGCAAGTCTGACTTCGAGCTATCAAAAAACTCGGTTGACAACGACGGCGGCTGCTTCTATCTCGTGCCGAAGAACGACGAGGACATCTCGTACCTCGGTTCAGGCAAGATCAGTCTCGGTGGCGCTACAGCTCCCAAGCTGATGTTCCATCACAAGGCAGCAGAAGGCAGCAAGGCAAAGATTACGGTAGAGGTGGAGACTCCTGACGGCATCAAGCATGAGGCAGGCGTCATTGACTACGCCAACCTGCAGGGAGGCGACTGGAGCGCATCCGGCATCGACCTCAGTCCGTGGGCTAACGAGCCGTTCATCACCTTCGACTTCGCCGTACAGGGCAAGAGCTATGAAGAAATCTACATTGACCGCCTCTTCGTACGCGACACACAGACTGACGACCTCAACGCCGAAATCGAAACACCGAAGACAGTATTGAAGGGTGGCGTGGCTAACGTGAAGGTAAGAGTGAACAACTTCGGCGAGAATCCTGCCAATAACTTCAAGGTGAAGCTCTATGCCAACGACAAGCTCGTCGAAACAAAGAAGATAACCGAGACATTGGCTACTTACGACTTCACTGACGTGAACTTCGAATACCAGAGCAACAAGCTCGACCAGAACGAGGACGTGGAGCTGAAGGCTGAAATCGACTACGCTTACGACCTCTTCGAGGACGACAACGTGGTTTCTGCCAACATCAAGTACATCACAAGCGAGAAGCCAAGACCAGAAAGTGCAAGCACCGCCAAGACTGCTGAGGGCATAAACGTATCTTGGACTCCTGCTATCACATCTACGGAGACCGTTACCGAGAGCTTCGAGGAAGGCACATCTTGGAGCCAGGACAATTTCGGAGCATTTAAGTCAGAGGCTGTCAACTCCGGCACAACGGGTGGCATATTTGATAAGTATAAGTTCCCGAACCAGGGTTCCAACTACGGATTCATGCTCTTCGATCCCACCAACGGATGGCTCACAGAAGCACAGATCAATCAGGTGCCCGACTTTAAGGCACATAATGGCAACAAGTATCTGGCTGCCATCTATCGCGTGGACGCTGACGGATATGACGTGGCACAGAACAACTGGCTCTACAGTCCGGAACTCTCAGGCGACAATCAGGAGGTAAGCTTCTGGGTGAAGAACTATAAGGACAGCGAAAATACCTATGAGGAGAACTTCAACGTATACTACTCCACCACCGACAACAAACGCGAGTCGTTCACGAAGCTTGGCGATACCTATAGCATAACGAGCGGTGCTTGGCAGCAGATAAAGGTGCAGTTGCCGGCAGGAGCAAGATACTTCGCCATCAACCACAACACGCCGACATGGAACAATCCGTTCTTCTTCATGATTGACGACATCACCTATACATACGGTGCCGGTGAGGTGGTAAGCTACAACATCTATCGTGACGACAAGCTTATCGGCAATGTAGCAGCTGACGTTCGCAACTTCGTCGACAAGGATGCAGATCTCTCTGACACCAACAGTCATGTATATGGCGTGACAGCAGTCTACGCTGCTGAAGAGTCAGAGGCAACACTCGCTCAGATTCTGACCGCAGTGGACGGCATCTCTGCCGACAGCAACCAGACATTCGACGTCTACACAACAGACGGCATCTGCGTGGCAAAGGGCGTGAAGAACCTCAACCTGCTCAAGAAGGGAGTCTACGTAGTTAACGGCAAGAAGATAGCAGTGAAGTAAAAAACTGGAATGTGAAACCAACAAACGAAAACCATGAACAAAAGTTATAATATGGTTTTGGCTACAATGTGCTTGGCATTACTTATGCCAAGCGCACTGAACGCCAAGCCCCGAACCCTACAGCAGAAGATGCAGGCAGCCACAGCAGCTTTCAGCAAGGGACAGTTGTCGAAGATGATGAAGGCTAAGAAAGCGCCGATGAAGCAGCTCAAGGCTGCAGACGATTACACAGTCTTCGGATACGACAACGGCGGATTTGCCATCATCGCCAATGACGACCTCGTACCTGCCATACTCGGTTACTCGGAGAGCAGCTTCGACGACAAGGCAGGGAACGAGAGCTTCAAGTGGTGGCTCAGCGCTGTCAGCGAGGTGGTGAAGAAGAATGTGGAAGAAGGCAAGACCATTGCTCGCACCACAAAGCCTACCGACGGCAACTTCCCCGAAGCAGTCCCCATGCTCCTCACCACCCAGTGGGGCCAGGAGGCACCGTTCAACAACCTCTGCCCCATCGCCACTGACGGTTCTGGCAGATGTCTCACAGGATGCGCCGCCACGGCCACGGCACAGGTGTTCTATTATCATAAGGGACCCAAGAACGGTATGGGCAGCCAGACCATCTATTATCCCTACGGCATGACATCAGGCGTTGCCATCAGCGTGGACTTCGAGAAGAGCATCTACGACTGGACCAACATGATAGACGTTTACGACAAAGGCAACTCCACTCAAGAGGCTGACGCCGTGGCTATGCTGATGAGAGACCTTGGCGTGGCAGCCGACATGGACTACGGTTCAGCCGCACAAGGCGGTAGCGGCACGCTCCACGAAACTCTTGCCAGAGGTCTGCAGCGCTATTACGGTCTGACCGACGTGAAGTATCTGGAGCGTGAGGACTATACCGAGCAGGGATGGATGAACGTCGTCTACGACCAGCTCAGCCGCAACCTGCCTATCGTCTACGGCGGATTCACAAAGCAGCGCGAAGGCCATTCCTTCGTTCTCGACGGATACGACGCAGAGGGTCTGGTGCATGTCAACTGGGGATGGAACGGTGATCAGAACGGCTATTACGACATAGCCATCCTCGACCCCATCGGCTATGAGTTCACACAGATGCAGGAGGCTGTCATCAACATCGAGCCGACACCTGCCATCAGCCGCATCTCCGGCGAAGTAAGCGTGACGAAGCCAGGTACGCTCCGATCGTTGCTGAAAGAGGAATCGTTCTTCCATTACGAAGGTCTGAAGGTCAACGGTGACATCAATGCCACCGACATCCGCACCATCCGTGAGATGGCTGGCGTGGACGAAAACGGCGGTCGTACTCGCGGCAGACTGCAGAAACTCGACCTTAGCAACACCAACATCCTTGCAGGATCTGACTATTATCTCATCGACAAGGGCAACAAGCTCACCATCAAGGCGGACAACACATTGCCAGACAAGCTGTTCTATGGATGCAGCATGGAAGAGATCAGCTTCCCGTCAGCAGGTATCCACAACTTCGGAAAGGGCGTATGGGCTTACTGCAACAAGCTGAGCCACGTAAGTCTCACTCCTGCCGCTGACGCCAACTTCAAGGTGGACGGCAACATGGTGTACAATACGGATCGGACCACTCTGATGGCTGTCACGCCTCTCGTCAGAGAAGACATCAACATCCCCGACGGAGTGAAGACCATCGACGACTATGCACTTGCCGGTTGCAGCATGGTACGCAAGATAGCCATCGGCAACGATGTCAAGAACATCGGCAGAGAAGCCTTCGGCTACTGCTGGTCAATGGAGGAACTGAAGGTCAGACCTAAGACCATCCCACAGCTCGGCACCGACGTCTTCGCAGCAGCCAACACCCAGACCTGCAAGCTGACAGTACGTGCAGGCAGCAAGGCACGCTACGCTTCTTTGGCACAGTGGAAGGACTTCACGAACATCGTGGAGTTCGGCGTTACCGTCAAGGCACGCAATCTCTCACGCATCTATGGCGACGACAATCCTGAACTCACCTACACCGTCATCGGTGCAGAGCTGGAAGGAAAGCCAGAGCTGACATGCGAGGCAGACAAGACTTCTGATGCCGGACGTTACAAGATAAAAATCGGACGCGGAACCATCCAGGACGAGGACGTGGAGTTTGAGGACGGCTATCTGATCATCAAGCGTGCTCCGCTGGAAGTGATCGTGGAAGACGCCACACGTGGCAAGGGAGAAAGCAATCCTGAGTTCACCCTCCGCTACGAAGGATTCCGCAACGGCGATACTGAGAGCGTATTCAATGAGAAGCCGCAGATAACGTGTGTGGCAGACGAGAACTCACCTGAGGGTGAATACGAGATCGTGGTGGAAGGCGGCGATGCCGACAACTACGACCTCTCTTACACCAACGGCAAGCTGACCGTCACTGGCGCCACCGGCATCACAGCCGTAGAAGCTGACGCAATGCTGAACAGCAAGCCCTGCGACATCTACTCTCCCACCGGACAGCTGGTTCGCAAGCAAGCCCACTCTCTCAACAGTCTGCCGTCAGGCGTATACGTTGTGAAGGGCAAGAAGATAATCGTTAAGTGACCTATGCCAAAGACAATATTTGCATTTCTGATGCTCAATACTATGAGCCCAGCGCACAACAAAATCTTTGGTGCGAAATTCTCGAGTTTTGAGCGTTTTGAGACAATATGTTTATACACAGTGTGTTATGCGGTTTTATGACGAAACGTTATGAAATCTGACTCACAAAAGAGCCACTTTGTTCTGTCATAGAGCCACTTTTACACTCCAATACAGCCACTGTTGTCATACAATAAAGCCTCTTTTACACTCTAATAGTTGTTCTATTGGACTGTAAAAGAGGCTTTATCGTTAAACACGGGCGCGGTTTGCACGGCAGAACACCGTTAAAACAGCAAACCAGAACTCTATAATCAATTTTTATTTTGTAACATATTTTTACTCTTTAGACAATATTTGCATGATGGTCATTAAGACGTGTTTTATGATATGAAGACGTGTTAGAATATGCAAAATGGTCAGTCTGGGAAAACAACAATTTGACTTTACAATCAGCTTTTTCGTACTTTAATCATTGCTTTCTCAGCATTTTATTTTATCTTTGCAAAATAAAAGTCCCTTGGAAAACGTGCATGACTTCAAGAAAAGTCCCTTGGAAAACGTGCGTGGCTTCAAGAAAAGTCCCTTGAAAAACGTGCGAGACTTCAAGAAAAGTCCCTTGGAAAACGTGCGTGACTTCAGGAAAAGTCCCTTGGAAAGCGTGCATAAGCAAAAGCAAAATCAATCATAAATTATTAGCAGCCAAATGTTTAAACGAAAGATCGAGGAATACCTCAAAGAATGGAAGAGTGATAAGCATAAAATGCCTCTTATCATCAAAGGATGTCGCCAATGCGGAAAGACATTCTCTGTACTCGATTTTGCTCATAATAATTATGAGCATATCGTTTATCTCGACTTTTTCCAACATCCAGAATACAAGTCTGTTTTTGATGGCGGTTTGGATATCGACAATATCTGCATGACACTTTCCACCTTGATACCAGATGCCACTTTCATATCGGGCAAGACCTGTATAATCTTTGACGAAATACAGGAATGTCCTCGTGCACGCACAGCCTTGAAATTCTTCAAGACAGACGGCAGATACGACGTAATAGGTACGGGTTCGCTATTAGGAGTAAGTGGTTATCATACCAATGTTTCGGCAGAAGCTCCGATTCCGGTAGGTTATGAGACCATCATAGATATGTATCCAATGGATTTCGAAGAATGGCTATGGGCGAATGGCATTCAGAAAATGACCACCGATTATCTAAGTCGCTGTATGGAAGAACGTACTCCTGTGCAAGATGCCATTCACCAACGAATGCGCCAGCTGTTGCTACAATATTGCATAGTTGGCGGAATGCCACGGGCTGTCAGCGTGTTTATGGAAACTCATAACATGCAAAACGTTCTACGAATACAAAAAGCCATCATTGAGGAATACAAAGTAGATATGCTGAAGTATGCTCCACAATCTGACAAATCACGTATAAGAGAATGCTTCGAGTCTATACCACGTCAATTAAGCAAGGAAAACAAGAAATTCGCATACTCCATAGTACGACCCAACGGAAGAGGTCGTGACTATCAAGGCAGCTTGCAATGGATAGAAGATGCCGGCATTGTCCGCCGTTGCTACAATCTTTCATCTCCGGAACTTCCACTTGACGGTAATGCCATTCCAGACCAATTCAAAGTTTATATGGCAGACACAGGACTTTTCGTCAGTATGCTTGAACAAGGAACTGCTGCAGACATCCTGCAAGGCAATCTATATGGATACAAGGGAGCTATTTTCGAAAATCTGGTGGCAGATATCTTTGGTAAGATGAATCGCAAACTCTATTATTTCCGTAAGGATTCGGGATTGGAGATTGATTTTGTCACAAGATACAATGGAGAGTCCACTCTGGTGGAAGTTAAGGCAACTAACGGTAATATCAAAAGCGCCAAGACCATTCTTGCAAATCCAAATAAGTATCATGTGTCTAATGCAATCAAACTGGGTGATGTGAATGTTGGCACAGCGCCACAAACACTAATCATTCCGCTCTATATGGCTTTTCTTCTGGAAAATAAGAATTAAAGAGGAAGATATCATCATATAAAAATCAAACCATGATAAAGAAACAAGGAACGATACTTATTGTTGATGACAACCGCAATATTCTCACTACGGTGAGGATGTTGCTCGAACCCGTATTCGCCAATATCATCACTATAGCCAACCCTAACTCAATTCCTGCCAAACTCAGAGAGGAACATCCTGACGTGGTTTTGCTCGACATGAACTTTTCGAGTGGCATCAATTCGGGGAACGAGGGACTCTTCTGGCTTAGAGAAATCAAGAGCCTTAGTCCGAAAACCGAGGTGGTGCTCTTCACCGCTTATGCCGACATACAGCTTGCCGTAACGGGCATCAAGGAAGGTGCAGCCGACTTCATAGTCAAGCCTTTCGACAACGGGAAGATGATCAGCACGCTGACGGAGGCAAGGGACAAGAACAAGGCTGCGGACAAAGCCGCGAGCAAGCTTGGAGGAAAGAATGCGCAAGGCATGATGTATTGGGGAGACAGCGAGGTGATGACCGATTTGAGACACGTGGTGGAAAAGGTGGCAGCCACCGATGCCAACATCCTTATCACGGGCGAGAACGGTACTGGCAAGGAGGTATTGGCTAACGAGATTCATCGGCTGTCGGCTCGCAGCGGTAAGAAGATGCTGCCGGTGGACATGGGAGCCATTTCGGAAACCCTTTTCGAGAGCGAACTGTTCGGTCATGTGAAGGGCGCATTTACGGATGCCAAGGTGGACAAGCCGGGCAAGTTTGAGCTGGCAGACGGCAGCACCATCTTTCTGGACGAAATCGGAAACCTCTCGTATAGCCTTCAGGCAAAGCTCCTCACCGCCCTGCAACGCAGAAGCATCGTGAGAGTGGGTGGCTCCATTCAGATACCCGTGGATGTCCGACTGGTCTGCGCCACCAACCGCAATCTGCAGCAGATGGTTAACGACGGCGAATTCAGAGAGGATTTGCTCTATCGCATCAACACCATCCACCTGGAACTGCCAGCCCTCAGACAGAGAAAGGCTGACATCGTGCCGCTCGCCAACCGATTTCTTCGTCAGTATGGCGACATTTACAACAAGACCAACCTTCGCTTCTCGTATGAGGCAGAGAAGAAGCTCACCAGCCTGCCTTGGTATGGCAATATCCGAGAGCTGCAGCACGCCATCGAGAAAGCCGTGATATTGTCCGACGGCGGAATGATTGCTGCCGATGACATTGACGGCGGCAACCAGACGAGAAGGGAGAAACCATTGGAGGAGGTGCAGACGCTCGACGAGATGGAGAGTCGCATGATAGAGAAAACCATCAAGGAATGCGAGGGTAATCTGTCGGTGGTGGCAGCAAGGCTGGGCATTTCCCGTCAGACGCTTTATAATAAGATCAAGCGATATGGACTATAAACAGATTGTCATCATAGTGGTTTTGCTTGTGGCTGTAGTGGGCTATGTTCGCCTCTACCGCCACTATCGTCGCAACATCAAGAAGGTGCGCTTCCTATTTGATGCCATTGACAATGGCGACTTCTCCTTCAACTTCCCCACAGAAAAGAGGAATAAGGAGGACAAGATTCTGCACCAATCTCTTAACCGCATCAAGCTTTTTCTGCAGCATACAAGGGAGGAGCAGATGGAGCGGGAGAAATATTACGAGCAGATACTGAATGCGGTGGATACGGGCATAATGGTGGTGGACAGTCAGGACAACATCCTGCAACACAATCAGGCTGCTCTCCGATTGCTCGACACCGACGTGCTCACCCACATCAATCAGGTAAGGGAGAAACTAAAGGACGAGCATCTGGCTAAGCACGAGACGCAAGCCATGCTGAAAGGCAAGCATGTGCGCATCATCGCCCTGAGCGACGTAAGCCACGAGCTTAGCAACCAAGAGGTGGACTCATGGATTAAGCTGATTCGTGTGCTGACACATGAAATAATGAATACCATTACGCCGGTTACTTCGCTCAGCGAGACTTTGCTGAAAGAACTCGATAACGAAGAGCAGAACGCAGCAGAACCGCAACCAACAGAGCAAGCCAAGCTGAAGCAAGGATTGGAGACCATCCACAAGACCGGAACCGAACTCTTGGCTTTCGTCAACAACTACCGCCGCTTCACTCATGTGCCCCAGCCTCAACCCGCTCTCTTCTATGTGGAGCCGTTCCTCGAACGTATGGCAATGCTTTGCAATCGCGAAGTGGAAATAGCGGTAACACCAAAGGACTTGTTGGCTTATGCCGACGAGAGCCTTATCTCGCACGTAGTGACAAATCTTCTGAAAAATGCCGTAGAGGCTTTCAATGACTTGCTATCCATCCCGACCACCAAACCATTCATCCGCCTCCACGCTTACACCAACGAGCAGGAAGCCGTCATCATCGACGTGAGCAACAACGCCGGTCTAATCCCCGACGACATAGCCTCCCACATCTTCATTCCTTTCTTCACCACAAAGCCCGAAGGAAGCGGCATCGGTCTCTCCCTATCCCGCCAAATCATGCGAGTAAGCGGAGGCAGCCTTTCGCTAAGTCAGGACAAAACGCAGGGCATCACCACGTTCCGCATCGTTATCAATTGACAAGGGAAAGATATTATACTAAAAAGTTGGTGCTTAACCATAAATATAGTATCTTTACCTATGCAAAAGCAGAAGTTTATGGCATTCGAAAAGGAAATCAAGGAATACGAGGAGTTGAGACGCAAATATCAAACCTCGATTATCAATAAAATGGATAGAGAAGAGTACGTGAAATACAACGAAGTACTCTTCTCCACCCATTCGTGCGCCATTGAGGGCAACTCATTCTCCGTAGATGATACTCGGGAACTGAAGGAGAAAGGATTAGGGATGATTCCTGCCGGAAAGACGCTTTTCGAGGCTTTCGAAATGCTCGACCATTTCAAAGCCTTCGAGTACATGATACAAAACACAAAGCATCCGCTTGACGAGAATCTTCTGAAAGAAATCAACAAACGAGTAACATGCCATACGCTTTCCTACCATTCTCCTGAAGCCATTCCGGGCGAATACACCACCACGGACATGGCTGCAGGCGATACGGTATTTGGCGATCACGAAGAACTCATCGCCAGAGTTCCCAAGCTATTGGAATCTACAGAAAAGGCTATCGTTTCTGCCGCTGCTCATCCTATGATACTTGCAGCCCGCTTCCATGGCTTCTACGAATATCTACATCCTTTCCGTGACGGGAACGGAAGAACAGGACGACTCATCAGCAACTATATTCTCTTACGCTTGGGTCATCCTCTTCTCATCATACCATCCGAAGCCCGCCAGGAATACATTTCCGCTCTCCGTATGATTCGCACAGAAGCAACCGACGAGCATCTCATCCGCTTCTTCTTTAAAAAGGCAATGCTAAGAATGGAGGAAGAGCTGAAGCAGAAAGAGGCTAACACCAAGCGATTTATGACATTCGTCTTCTGAGAAAGCCGTATTATATTTTATTGTTCGCCGTATCCACGATGCTGCCATCAAACAAGCGGATGATGCGATGGGCTATCTTGGCATCATGCTCATTGTGAGTCACCATAACGATGGTGGTGCCTTCGTGGTTCAGTTCGGTAAGCAGACGCATCACTTCGGCTCCATTCTTTGAGTCAAGATTACCAGTTGGCTCATCGGCGAGGATAAGCTTAGGTCCGAATACCACGGCACGAGCGATGGCTACACGCTGCTGCTGACCTCCAGAGAGCTGATGAGGGAAATGCTTGGCACGATGGCTGATGGCCATGCGCTTCATGATGGCTTCCACCTTTGCCTTGCGCTCAGACTTCGGAATGTCAAGGTAAGTAAGAGGAAGCTCTATGTTCTCCTCTACAGTCAGTTCGTCAATGAGGTTGAAGCTCTGGAATACGAAACCTATCTCGCCCTTGCGCACATCCGTACGTTCGTTTTCTTTAAGGTTAGCCACCTCATGATTGCCCAAGAAATATTTTCCCGATGTAGGATTATCCAATAATCCAAGGATGTTGAGCAGAGTGGATTTGCCACAACCTGACGGTCCCATAATGGCAACAAACTCGCCGTCTTCTACTGTGAACGACACATTATTTAAAGCTATAGTCTCCACATCTTCTGTGCGGAATGACTTGCAAAGATTCTCTATTTTAAGCATTTTATTATTCAATATTAAGTGTTCAACATTTAGTTATTCATCCTTGAGATATTTCACTGGATTACCATTCGCCACTTTGTAGCAGTTGATGATTACTGATAGGGCGATGATGACGAGCAGCAGAATCGTAACACAGATAAAGAGTAAAGGTGTGATCGAAATCTTCTCGCTGAACGACATGAGCCATTGTCGGGCTATCAGCCATGCTGCTATATCGCCCACGATGATGCAAGGCAAAGCTATCTTTATGATGTCCTTGAGGAAGATGCGCAGAATGTCCTTCACCTTTGCACCGTTCACCTTGCGGATGGCAATCTCCTTGCGGCGGCGATTCACCTCATCACTCGTATATCCCACCAATCCGAAGAGGGCGATAATCATCGTTACGATGCCTGCTACAAGGATGCCGTTGCGGAAATTGAGTTGGGAAGAATACTGGTTAGCCAGTTCAGAAGCATAACTCTTCACGATGACCTTATTGTTAGGATACAACGACTGCACCTTCTGCTGCAACTCTGCCAACGATTCGTCCTTCTGTTCATTAAACTTCACAAGCATGAAAAAAGCCTTCTTGGGATCATAGAAATACAATACGGGGAAATCTTTCATCATATCTCCATCAACTTCAACATCACCCCAACGAATATTCTTGCACACGCCACATACTGTCAGTTTGAGCGGATTTACGCCGTCATCATGCCCTGTGCAAGTGATTTGTTTGCCTACTACGCCATCCTTCCAATGCCACGTTTTGATGAGTTTCTCAGCACCCCGTTCGTCAATGATTACTTGACGGCAACTGTCATTGAGCTCTGTAAAGAACGATCCCTGAACGATAGGTATATTCATCATCTTGAAGAAATTGTCGTCCACTCCCGACATCTCCATGATACTAAAGGTGTTATTATCATCGCCAGGTAATCCAACCATATTTCCGCTTCTGCCGTACCCATTGAGCGGAATATTATAGGTAGAAGAGCAGTCCTTGACATTCGGCATTCGTCTGATTTCTGACATACAATGTTGGCGCTGATCTGCATTGCTGGCATTCATCGAAACTATGGCAACATTATCATAATCATAGCCGGGATTGAGTCCCAACATAATTCTGTATTGACCATTCACGATGTAAAGCAAACTAAAGAGCAAACCTGAGATAATGAACTGGATGCCCAGCAAAGCAAGTTTCCATCGGTTGCGGTTCTCGTTATAACCACGGAAAGCTATGGCAACAGGAATCTTGTTGTAAAGCCAACCGGGCACCAAGCCACCAATTAGCAGTACCAGAATACAGATAGTCACCAATATCCAACTGCCACGATTAAGCACCAATGTGCTTATCGGAGCTGAGAGAAAATTCTCTATCGTTCCCTTGCAAAGGAACACAAGAACAATGGCAAGAACAACCGCCAAGCCCACATGCACCAATGCCTCGGAGAAGATGATGGCATGAATGTTCTTAGGTTTGGCACCATAGCATTTGCGTACAGCCATCTCACGCGAGCGGCTTACCAGATTGCCCACAATGATAAGCAGATAATTCATCACAGAAGTGAAAAGGAGTACAAAAGCCACAATAGACATAATCCATCCCATCTTCTTTATGTAAGGGTCTTGGGTGTAAACATCGCTCAATACCGTGAAATCATAGCTCAGTTCCATTCCCATATTCTTCAGCTCCTTCAAAGGAAAATGATCTTGACGCATCTTATCCACATAAGGCTTGAGTTCTTCTGCATCATGTCCCTTCGCCAACCGGATGTATGATATATAGCAATCATTGCCCACCCATTGATTTCTGCCATCGTAAGAATATACGTATGGCACACTTGACATTGACAGAACAATCTGCGTGTTGTGCAATGAAGAACCCCAAGGAAACGCTTCGAAAACACCACTAATGGTGAAAGTGATTCCCGGATAATTGGAAAGCGTGAAATGCTTGCCTACAACATTGCCGCCTATCGTTGCTGCCATTTCTGAATCGATGAGGCAACACAATGGCTGTGATAATATCTGGCGAGCCTTGCCCGCCAATATCTTCTGCGGAAAGACATCGAAGAAACAACTGTCTGCCATTAAGATATTGGCAGATACGACGTTCTGGTTTTCCAGCTTGCATTGGGCATCGTTATAAAAATTGTCAGTACTAGTGGCTACTTCCACCATAGGCGCATATTGCTTTATACCTTGGGCGGTAGCTCCTGAAGTCTGATTAAACTTCAAGGCTTCTCCTTGATTACTGCCCACTTCAAATATCTGATACGTCCTCTCCCATCCTGGGAAGTAAGTATCGTATGTCCGCTCGAAATAAATCTCGGCAATAATCACCGAACTGATTGCCAGTCCGAGAGCCAGACACAATATCTTAACGAAGTTGTGCTGGCCCCTTCGAGGCAGATTCTTGAATGCGTTAATAATATTATTCATATCAATATTCTGTTTCAAGGGCGTTAGCCCAATTAATCACTAATCACTACTAATTAATCACTAAGACATCATTGTCCTTATATGCTTCGTAGCCGCTGACGATAACCTGCTCACCCGGCTCCAAACCTTCTATCACCTCATAGTATTGAGGATTCTGGCGACCGATGGTTATCTTGCGGCGATAAGCCTTCTTGCCGTCACGGTCTAACACGTAAATCCATTGACCGCCCGTTACACTATAAAACGTGCCTTTAGGGATGATTATTGCCTGCTTCGACTGTCCAAGCTGCAAATCCACGTAATATGTCTGACCAGTACGGATATTGTCTGGGCGTACGCCTTTGAATATGAAGTCGATGCGGAACCTGCCGTCTCTCACTTCGGGATAAACCTTGCGGACTTGCAGAAGATAATGCTTGCCGTTTTGGACGAAAGAGGCATTAAGCCCCGGCTTCACACGGTCGATGTAATGCTCATCCACCTGCGCCTGCACCTTGTAATCGCTGAGATCGTTGATTACTCCTATCTTCTGTCCTGCCTGTATGCTCTGTCCAAGCTCCACATCCAACAAACCAATCTCACCCGAAATAGTGCTGCGAATGTTCAGCTTCTCCTTGCGTTGGCGAACCAGCTGTACATTCTTCTGCATGGCTTCCAGATTATCACCCATCTGTTCCATCTGAGAATGTCGAAGCTGTGCGTCCTTCTTCAGTCGCTTGCTTATAAGCGCATGCTTCTTGACGGCAAGGTCGTAAGCTTCCTTAGCCTTAAGATACTCCTCGCGCGAATTGAGTTCTTCCTTGTGCAAAGTCTCCTGATGCTCATAGGCTCGACGCTTGGTGATTACGTCCTGCGAAAGCGAAAGCTCCTCGTTGCTATTGCTCAGTCGGTCTTGTTCCATTGATATTTGAGTGTTGCGAAGCATGTCCTGCTTTTCGGCAAGTTCGCTCTCGGCATTCAGAATCTCCAGGTCGAGATTAGAATTGCTCAGTCGCACGATGACGTCGCCCTTGTTGACGTGGGCGCCCTCGTCCACCATTTTCTCCAGTACGATACCGCCTTCCTCCGAACTGATTTGCACTACGGATATAGGCGCCACCTGTCCGTCAACCGAGACATAATCGTTGAACTGCGCTCGCTCCACATTTCCTATGCTCAAGCTCTTTCTGTCCACCTTCAATGTGGAAGAGAAATTGCTCAAGCCCAACCATACGAGGACAGCTACAAGAACTGTTCCTCCGCCAATCCATGCCCAATACTTGCGAGGCACGAGATATTTCTTCTTTACTATCTTTATGTCCATAACTTATCTTATCAGTTTTTCTCCTTTGTAATATTCCACTAACCTTTGCTTTATGACGAGCAGCATCTGCATCTGGAGTTGCTTTATCTTACTCTCAAGAAGAGTTTGTGCTGAGGTATGAAGGTCGAAGGTGGAAAGCATTCCTTCCTCAAACTTGCGGCTCGACATGTGATAGGCGAGCGAATCGGAAGCCACCTTCTTCTGCATCAGTCGCAACTCCTTGGCGTAGCCTTCAGCATCCATCACCGCCTGTGCTATCTGGTCGTGAAGCTTGCGACGGGCTTCCTCCAGGTTCACCTGCGCCAACTGCCAGTCATTGCGTGCTTTCTTCACGCTGTGCCAACGGTCGCTATTATAAATAGGTATCGAAAGGGTCAATGCGAGGTATTCGCCTCTGTTATTGCGAAACTGCGAGGCAAATCCATCGTATTGCCCTTTCAGAGAGAGATTCTTGTAATAGTTGGTAGTGATGCCACCACTGAGCGAGAGCGATGGCAGAAGTCTGCCTTTCGCTATCTTATAGTCATAACGTGCCCGCTCCACTTCGTATTCCGCCGACCTGACATCGGGAGAGATATTCAGAAAACCCTGATAGATGTATTCCGAATTCTGCTTGTCTTCAGCAGTCAGCGGACATGACGAAAGGCTTTCCTCCTTATCACTTGACAGAATGTCCAACTTCAGATCATCACCGACGGGATAATTCATCGCCGACTTCAAAGCAAGCAGACTCTGCCATGCCATATTCTGCTGATGCGTAAGACAGTATTCGTCTTCAGCCACCTGCGATTCCATCTGCACCACATCGGGGCGTCCTTTCTCGCCAAGTTCATACTGGCGTTTCGTCTTTGCCAGCATACGTCGGCTTTCGTCCAGCTTCTCGCTTGCTATCCGTATGCTTGCCTCTGCGTATGCAGCATCCACGTATTTCTGCATCACGTCAATGGCAATATTGTCCTGCGCCTTCTGCATCGCCGTAGTCGAATAGTCACGGCTCAGTCGGGCTTGCCTGAAAGCATTGATGGTGGCGAAACCGTCAAACACATTCAGCTCGGCATAAAGCTGATAATAGTTGTTGAATGTCGTCACATTATTATATGTATTGGTCTCTGGGTCGATGTTTCGTCCCCAAGCATACTGCCCCTGCACTCCACCAGAGACGGTGGGCAAGAATGCGGCAACGGCATGATGATAGTCTTGCTTGCGTTGACGGGCATTGATAGTCTCACGCTTCACATCCGTGGCATGCCCTACGGCATACTTCATACAGTCGTCAAGGCTCCAGCTTTGTGCCGCGACTCCAGACGCAAGAAGCATCCATCCTATCAGTATTACTATTCTTTTCATAATCTTCCTCATTTTTATATAATAAGGACAATGGCTGTGCCAAAAGCATATCTTCGTTGATAATCAAACGATTAGCACAAAAGCCTTATTATATGTATTGTCTAATAATTAGACACAACCGTCAAATTATTGGACAAATGGGGAAGGGAAAAGGACTCAACAAAGAAAAAGAAAAGCCGTAGGTTGGTAGCAGAATTAAAACTAATTTTGTACCTTTGCATCTGCTTGCTAAAGAGTAAGCAGACATAAAGGTCCCGTAGCTTAGCTGAATAGAGCGTCAGATTCCGGTTCTGAAGGTCTTGGGTTTGAATCCCAACGGGATCACATTTATTTTCACAATAAAAAAGGAGAGCCATTGCGGACTCTCCTTTTTTTATTGTATGATTCTATTTTAATACCACTCTACAGCGTTGCTATATCCCGAACGCTTGTCGTATTTCAGCGCGTCTGTCAGCGTGGCTGCGTTGCATCGGAACGAGAAGTTGTAGCTCGTGTACGTGGGTCAGTCGCTATCTTGATAAGCTTAGCGACCATCAGCACGAAATCGTACAGGACATAAGTGTGCTCCATACGGCGAAACTGTTCGGTGGAAATAAATGGTCTAAAGGTTTTTCATACTGCAGATTTTGTAGTACATTTGCATATAAGAATCACCGTAATCAATAGTTTTATGGCTAAAAAAGTGAATAAAAACAATTTTGATATTGACTTTACTTTCCTTCACGCAAGGAATCTTATTGTTGTGCTGTTCTCTGTCATTATGCTGGTTTCTTGTGAAAGACAAAGCCCGACATGGAAACAGATGGATATGGCAGAGAGCCTTATGAATACCAAGCCTGATTCAGCACTTGCTATATTAGAAGGCATCCCGGCCTTTAATGTTAAGGGAAAAGAAACCTCTGCCAGATATGCACTGCTTAAATCAATGGCGTTGGATAAGAACTGTATTGATACAACAACATTTGATGTCCTTCAACCGGCCATTGATTATTATATCGAGCATGGTTCTCCTGATGAGCAACTTCGGACATATTATTATCAAGGAAGGATTTATCAGAACAAAGGTGATGATGATGCCGCGATGCAAAGTTTTATGAGAGGAAAAGAGTATTGCCAAGAAGCCACAGATACTTTGATTATGGCAAATCTCATGGTAGCTCAAGGAAGCATTCAATATTCGATATATAAAATAGATGAATTTATAAACAACAACCTTGAGGCAGCTAATTTATATAAAATCATTGGTCGAACCGACTATGAAATACTTAGCCTCGCAAATGCTTTGGATGGAAGTATTCTTAATAATGATAAATCCCTTACAGATAGCATTATGTCTATTGCGCAGGAACGAGTTAAACAAAAACCGGAATTTGCTTCAGTGATAGTTCCGTACAATTTATCTTATGCTTTGAAGTTTGGGAATAAGGAAGAGGTTATTCGTATTTTGAACTATTATGAATCTATGAAATCCATCAATGACGTAGATAGATTGGACATTGCAGAAGCCTATTGCAAAATTGGTGATGCGCCTAATGCAATGCGTGTCTTGACTTCTATACCATATACTTCAAAGACCCGCTCATCTTTGAAGTATATGGCCATCCTGCCACGCGCATTGGAATTAAACGGAGATTTTGCTGGAGCTTTACAGGCATATCAGGATTTCTCAACAACTATTGATTCAATTCACATGAATATTTTTTCTCATGATTTACTGTTTTACAAAGAACGTCATGAGATGGAGAAATTAAATTTGATTGAAACCCAAAAGAAAGATAAGGTGATCTGGCTAAGCCTGTGCATAACATGTGTATTATTGATTTTCATTAGTTATATATACTACCGTTATAAACTGGGACTAGCAAAAATCAAATTGGATGATAAGGAGAAAATAAGATTGCAGTTAGAACAGGAGAACCTCAAAAGGGAAAATGAAAACCTTGAATTGGAGAGACATAACGCTATTCTTGAGAAACAAGCTGCAGAATTAGAATGTGAACGTCAATCCTTGACCGCAGATAACCTTAGGCTTAAAATAGAACAACTTGAGAATGAAAGTGAAGCTCTTAAAGAGGTTTTGGAAAGACAAAAATATTTAGCAAAACCCGTTGAAGATGCCATCAAAATAAGGATAGAAATGCTAAATGGATTATTGGCTTCACGAATAACTGATAATACCTCTTACGCAGAACCGTATAGAACATGGAAAGATCAAGTTATTCAAGATAAGGACGAGTTCATGAATACCACTCGTCTGGCATTTAAGGCTTCTCATCCTAAATTTATTAAATACCTTGAACAACATGGGCTTACTGAATCGGAGATTAATTATGTTTGTCTTTATGCGATTGGACTTCGAGGAAAAGAAGTTGGTGAATATATGCAGCTGAAAAGGCATTATCACATTAGCAGTGATGTACGTAAGAAACTTGGTATTGATGAGCATCAAACTAACATCGGTATTTACATTAGAAAACTTATGAAGCAATTGTAGTTTGATTATATAATTACTTTATCAGCTCCGAAACAGTCTATCTACCCAATCCGGTGGATGGACTGTTTTTATTGTATGACCTTAAATTTCACAACTTTATCATTATTCCTGCCCGTCAAACTTTTGACAACCATGCGCAGAAATCTATCACCACCTCATTCATAAACCACTGATAATCAGCATAACAAAAAGTTTGACTGTCAAACTTTTACCCTTGGTTGAAAACTTTTTATATAGTAATTTTGCATCAGTTTAATCAATAAAATTAGGAGAAAATAAATGTTCTAATGTAGCCTTTAGAGAAAATGCTGAAGCTAATATCCGAAAGTTTTTTTATGACATTATGAATTTCAAAATCGTAAATACTTGATATCTATGAGGAAAGTTGTAATTTTGTTTTTAGTAATAATGCTATCCTTCACTGGTATTATGCATGCACAGGAAGTAGAGGGATACGTTTTAGACAATCAAGGAAAGCCTGTAGAGCTTGCATCGGTAGCCATCTTAACTACTACTGATTCTACATTGTTAGGAGGTTGTATAACGACGGCAGGTGGTCAGTTTAAGGTTAATATTCCCGACAAGAACAAAATTGTGATAGTGAGGGTATCTTGTATGTCGTATGAAAATGCTTTCAAAACCAAGCAAGTGGACAATAATCCCATGAAAATTACGCTATATCCAAAGGCTGTTGGTTTGAATGAAATTACTGTATCGGCATCAAGGTTCGTACAAAACACGATGGGGTACTCTGTAAACTTAACTGACTCTCCTGTCTTGAAAGGAAAGAAAACAGCTGAGGCTTTGATATTCCTCCCAGGAATAACTAAAGAAAACGGAGTTATCAACATTAATGGACTTCCAGTTAGCGAAATATATGTAAATGGAATTAAAATAACCTCGCCGGAAGAACTTAATAAGTTTCCTGCTAATATGATCGGCTCTGTGAAGGTTGATTACCTTGCAGAAAGTAAAACCAATGCCTCTACTGGTGGAGGAGTTATCAATATCTCATTAAGGAAAATAGCCGATAGGAACTATTACGGTAGTTTGTCTGCGGAGGGAACCGTACACAAGGGGAACGGTATAGAAGAAGAAAGCTTAGGAGGAACAATATACTATAGATATAAGAATATGCATATTTATGATAATCTATCGCTGCCTTGGTATCAGTATAAAGAGACTGGTAAACAATTTCTTTATAATAAATTGTCGGGCATTGAGAAGCAGAGTAGTGAAAGAGACTATAATAGAGGCTATAGTTTCTCTAATCGACTGAGCCTTACTCAACAATGTAACAAACAATCGTCTTTGAGTTTTAGTTACTATATCTCAGCCAACCACAACCATTCACACTTAAATACTTATGATGACGATAATAACACAAATATAAGAATTTACAAACGAGTGGTTGAACAAGAAGTAACCACAAAGTATTTAACTCCTCTCGGTAAGAGTAATATTTTGGTAGATTTGACGATAGATTACTATAACAGGCACGCAAATACAGTTACAAATTATCTTGGGAATAGCGCAGAAAGCGAAGGAACAACTGATAAGCAAAATAATAATCTTTGGAAAACTTCATTAGATTTCACTCAACCCATAGGTAGAAATCTACTGACTTATGGTGGTGCTGTTCAATTTGTGAATCAGCAATTTATTCCTTTAGTAGTAAACAATATGACTGACGAATTTTTCGTAAGCAACAGTAGAACGAAAGTCAAGGGCTTTACCCCTTATGTCTATGTTCAGTTAGCGGGAGCATTCAAGAAATTTAAATATTCTTTTGGCGTAAATTGGCAAATGAATCAAATTTCATATAGAGATTATGAGTCCTCTGCAATTTCCAAGAACATACAGAGAGAATTAAGTCCTTCGATTAGTTTAATGACTCCATTAAATAAAAACGGAAGCAGTATCTTTCGTTTTGCTTTTAAGCATATATTGAAAAACATACCTTATTCAGCAATATCATCAACGATTAGATGGTCGAATGCCTCTAATTATTCAGTGGGAAACCCAAATCTGAAGGCTCCAACGAATGATATGTTGATGGCTTCTTTATCTTTCTTTAAAGATTTATTTAGAGTAACGGGTATCTATATATACTCTAATAATAATATTTATTGGCAGACCAAAAATAGTTCGGAGAATAAAAATTACGTTTACACACGTCCTGTTAATCTTGATGGGATAAATGTGTATGGTATGAGTGTGGAATTAAATCTACAACCTTTGAAAAGTTGGATGATGAAGGCCATGGGTAAATTAGAATTGCATGCAGAGGATATAATTTTAGATGGTATAAGATATGACAAAAATAGATTCCGACAATATTATACTCTTTATAATAGTTTCAACCTCCCATCAGGATGGGGCGGTATGTTGAATGTAATGGTAGAGCCTACATTTAGGAACTTAGACAGGGTTTATTATGCAGTCTATAATGTTACGGGAAATATTTATAAAGATCTTTTCAAAGATAAATTAGAATTAGGGCTGTCGTTTGGACTTGCAGGAAAAGAACGCAAATACTCACGACAGACAAATTTATTTAAGACTACTTATGATAATACCACTGCAATTCCATATATAGGACTCTCTTTAAAATGGAATTTTGAGAAAGGTAATCATTCTACAATTAAGAAAATTACAGGTAACCAAGAATATAATGAGATAAAAGATATTCGATAAAATGGCAACAGAAGAATTCACATATAAACAATATTTAGCAATGAATAGAATTATCACACTCTTAGTACTATGCTTCTCTGTGTTTCAACTTTGTGCTCAAAACATCAAGGGACAAGTTGTGGATGAGTTGCAACAATCAATGCCTTGTGCTAATGTGTTATCTGCATCCAAGGATATTATAGACAGACTGTAATTATAAAAAGAAAAATGAGAAGAAACTTTCCTTTCGTTTCACAACATGACTCTATGCAGTGTGGCGTAGCATGCTTAGCAATGATATGTTCTTACTTTAAAAAGAATAAAAGTATGAACTATCTATCAGAACAATGTTTTGCAACTACAGAAGGTGTTTCGCTACTTGCTATTGACAAAGTTGCTTCGCAGTTGGGAAATCCATTGTATGGACGATGAGAACGGAAAGCAAGGATTGGAAACCTCAGTGAAAAAAGAGGATAAGGGCATAGACCTTGAAAACGTAAACTTCAAATACGACCTTCACGCCTTGAAAACCATCATAGATGATGTAAGCCTCACAATCCCCAAAGGCAAGGTAACAGCTATTGTGCATACACCCCTACAAACGGCAGAAGGCAGCGTGTTCACGGCACAGGTAATGATAACGGATTGCAAGTATAATCTCGTCAGCGGAATGACAGGCACGGCATCTATACTTGTGAGCAATGAAAGCATAATTCAAAGGATTATCCAGAGAACTAACTCCAATCTGCTCACACTCTATTAACTGTCCGTGGGTGCGTGGCTACGGCGGGACGCCATAGCCTCCTAAGTTAGCCCCGCAAGCTCATGCAATCACAATAAAAAAAGGAGAGTCTTTCACAGGACTCTCCTTTTTTTATTGTATGATTCTATTTTAATACCACTCTACAGCGTTGCTATATCCCGAACGCTTGTCGTATTTCAGCGCGTCTGTCAGCGTGGCTGCGTTGCATCGGAACGAGAAGTTGTAGCTTGTGTACGGGGCAAGCACCACAGAGCACGACATATTGAAGCAGTGGAGATCGCGCTGAAGCGAAGCGGTTGTCATTGAGAGTTCCTTTCTCTCGAAGTCGTAACCTGATGAGAACGAGATGTTCCATCCGTCGCTGAGGCGAACATTGCCGCTGACGTTGAGGTTCTGCGTGAACTTATACGGATAGCGCATTGACTTGGTATTGAACTTTCCACTGGTGTTCTCACGCATCGTGATACCATATCCGAAGGTCAGCGACCACGGCATATTGAAACGCATGTAGCCGTCGGCATCGGTCTCAGCCTTGCCACCGCCACTCTTCTTCTTGGCACCGCGCTGTCCAGCCACCATTGTGTCGTCCACGTTCGACTCGATGTCGGTGTCCATACCGTCTTCATCGTCCTTGTTCTTCTTTTTCTTGTCGTCCTTGTCGTCTCCGCCACCGAACCACTTCTTTATCTTATCAGGTGTGAGTGTGAATGAGAAGTTCTGCGACGTTCCCTGGAAACGACCGAACTTGCCCATGCCCCAAAGCGTGTGGTTGCCCACATAAGGATGTCCGTTGGCGTCAAGCTCATAGGCGTAGGAAGCGAAGACTGCCGTCATGTTGAACGTATAGTTCTTCCACCATTTCAGACGAATTCGCATGGAGAGGTCGCTGAGCGGCTTCTCCTTAGCAGCCATATTGTAGCTCATCGAGAGTCCCAGCTCGTCGATGATGCTGAGCTTCTTGAATCCAGTTGAGTCCTTGTCAGACTTTATCTTCATCTCCACATTGTTGGAGAGGTCGAAGCTGATGTTGCCGGTCTTTCCCTTACCGGGCACTCCGAACAGCTGTCCGCTGTAAGGCGAATACTCCACGAGGTCCACCGAACCGTCTGCATTGGTTTTCTGATACGTCTTGTAATATCCGTAACGGCTGGCAGAGAAGTCAGGCGCATAGCTGAAGCTTACCGACGGCGTAATAACGTGACGGACAGCCTGAATCTTGTCGCCGAATATCTTACGGCTCGGGATGTAGAAGCCATACATCTTCGTAGATGCGCTTATCGAGAGGTTATAGTTATAGACGTTGTTGAATCCGTAGATGGTGTCACATACCTCTCGCTGTCTGGTGTCGTCCCATGAACGCATCACCTTGTTGGTGTACATGCGGTCGGTGAAGTTGAACGACGGCGAAATGTTGAGGTAATTGAAGAGAGTGAAGTTGCCGCTGATAGGAATAGAGTGGTTCCATCCGTTACGCCAGTCCTTGATAAGGTTGGAATGGAGGAAGCGGTCTTCCTTCGTGTTGATGCTGTTGGAGATGTGTCCGGTATACGACATCGAAATCTTCTCATACCACTTCTCGTCGCCTACGGCATGCTTCCTCTTGAACGGATAGAAGCGTGAGATCGAGATGTTGAGGTCAGGCAGAGTCATGGCGATGCTTGAGTCGCGCATGTTCTGCGAGAGGTTGGCAGTGGAACTGAGCGAGAGTCCGATGCTTGAGAAGGTCGTGCTCCACGATACAGAAGATGTACGTGTCGACTGGGTCAGTGTCTGCGGATTGTAGAGCGAGTTGAGATTGTTGCGCTCATAGCTTGACGTGGCGAAGTTTACGCTTGCAGAGAGCGAGCTGTAAGGATTTGCCTTCGTGTCCTGACGATGGCTCCACTGAATTTTGAAACTCTTCTGACGTGAGAAGTCGGGCATTCCCTTATCGCCGGTCTTGGTATCCTGATAGCTTACGTAGAAGCTGCCGTTAAAGCGATAGCGCTTGTTATAGTTAGACGCCGCAGACAGTCCCCACGAACCCTTGGTATAGATTTCGCCCAAAAGCTTGAGGTCCATCTTGTCGTTGATGGCAAAATAGTAGCCACCGTCGCGCAGATAGAATCCGCGGCTGTTCTCATCGCCGTAAGTAGGCATGATAAAGCCGGAAGAATAGCTCTTGGTAAAGGGGAAGAAGCCGTAAGGAATGGCAAGCGGCAGAGGCACGTCAGCCACTACAAGGTATGCGGGACCGAACACCACGTCCTTGCCGGGGCGTACCTTGGCGCGAGAAAGGGCAATGTAGAAGTCGGGATGCTTGGCGTCGCAAGTGGTGTAACGTCCGTGCTGCAGATAAATGTCGCCGTTGGCGTTACGCTTTGATATCTCACTCTGGAGGAAACCGTCCTCCTGCTGAGTATATACCTTTGATATAAGACCCTTCTTTGTCTTGAAGTTGAACGCCATCGTATCACTCTCATACTTGTCGGCTCCCATCGTGAAGACAGGCGTACCAATAAGCTTTAAGCCAGTGGTGTCGGTGGTGTCTCGCGCTCCCGTGGCATGCACTAAGGACGAGTCGATGCTCATGTGTATCTTCTCAGAAGCGAGGTCCATGTTCTCATACTTCACCGTGGATGCACCGTAGAGACGTGCTGTCTTTGACATAGCGTCGTAGACGAGCGAGTCTTCCGCAGAATACTGCACAGGCGAATTGATGCCGTTGGCACGCTGACGGTTAATCGAGTCAAGACGAATGGAATCGTCGATGGCACGGTTATGATGATAGATGGCGAGTTGCATGGAGTCCATCTTCGTGGTGTCCACAATCTCCCTTCCCAGGGAGTCGCGCAAGATGCTGTCAGCCTCCATGTTAAGCTCAGCCGTCTCAATAGAGTCGCGTAGTTCCTTCTTGCTCTTACGCTTTTGCGACAAGGGCGCAACAGAGCTTGCCATCACGAAGACGACAACGCAGAGCAATAGGGCTATGAGGGTCTTTGTTCTCAATTTCAGTTTCTTTTGTTATATCTAATTACTTTTCCGGTTCAAAGATATCTTTCATTGCTCTGAACCTTGCAAGTGTTTCGCCACCGAACTTTGCGAGGCTTTTTTCTGCCTGCTCGATGGTTTTCTCGCGGGAGAGGTGTGACTTCGAGTAGAACTTGTCCGCGTAACATATCAGTTTCTCCTCGATGGTTTCGGGCTGCAGGTCGTGATGAGGCAGCGGCAGGTTCTGCGAGACGATGTCGTCAAGTGTGAGTCCTGCTCCTGTATGGCGTTCGCAAATGCGAGCGTATCTCTCGTCTATTCCTTCCGAACGAAGGAGTTCGGCGCCGCAGACACCGTGGCGGATGTACGGCTCCGTGCCGTGACATTCAATGGACGGTGCATCCACGCGTATTATTCCGACGTCATGAAGCATGGCAGCTTCGCGTACGAAGTCGGTGTCGATGTTTAGTTCAGGGTGTTGGGAAGCTATCTGCAGCGCACGACGCGCCACAGATTCGCTATGCGTAACGAGGATGTGGCGCAATGCGTCACATCCTCCGTAGTATTTGTCAATTATTGTTTCGTACATATATAAGATTACTCGTGATCGCGCTCAATGTAGGCGATAACGTCACCCTTAGATACCTTCGAACCACGCTTAGCGTTGATCTCGACAATCTTGCCACCAAGTGCAGCTGGTACCTCTACGAATTCGCCCCAAGGAGCCTGGATGTAGCAGAGAACGTCGCCTTCCTTATACTCCTTGCCGATGAACGGCTCGACAGTCGGTGCGCACTCGCCTTCGCCAGAGAACTCCCAGTAGATGTCACCCTTAACGGGAGCAACGATGGCGTCAGCCTTAGCGTGCTTGTAAGCGCTGAGCTGCTCGGGAGAAAGATTGGCGCCGAGCTTGGCGTCCTTGAGCTTCTGGAGGTCAGCGAGGAAGTTCTTCTTAGCCTGACCGCTCTTATAGTTGCGATACTGCTCCGGGTGCATGGCAAGCTCGAAGAGCTCTTCGTCGTCCTGACCATACTCCCATCCGTTCTCGTCCATCTCCTTGCGGAATGAGTCGAGAGCGTCTGTGAGGAGAGTGTGAGCATCAACGTCTGTGAATTCGCGACCCTGCTTCTTGGCAAGCTCTACGAGTTCGGGATCGATGGTTCCAGGAATCTTTCCTGACTTTCCAAGAATCATACCCCACATCGAGTCGTCCATCATTACGAAGCGACCCTTGCCCTGCTCGATGGTGAGAAGGTTCATGAGGGCGATGTTCTTCACGTACTGTGAGAACGGTGTCACCAATGGAGGATAACCTACGCGCGGCCATACATACTCCACCTCGTCGAAGAGCTTGATGAGGAGGTCGTCCATAGAAAGTTCGTCCTCGCCGTTCTTCTTGCGTACGTTGTTGATGGTGGTGCGCATACCGCCAAGGTCAGCCATCATTGATCCCATCATACCGCCGGGGAGACCGCAGCCGAGAAGGAGCGATGACATAATCTTGTTGCCGGGATTGATGAAGTAGCCGAGCCACTCGTCGATGAACTCCTGAGTGAGGGCACGAGCCTTCATATATGCTGACATGTTGATTTCGGGAACCTCGAAGCCCTCGTTCTTCAACATGCTGATAACAGAGATAACGTCCGGATGTACCTTACCCCATGAAAGCGGCTCGATGGCTGTGTCGATGATGTCTGCGCCGTTGTTGCAGACCTCCAGGATGGAAGCCATTGACAGACCAGGACCTGAGTGGCCGTGATACTGGATGATGATTTCAGGATACTTGTCCTTGATCATCTTTGTGAGCTTGCCGAGGAATGCGGGCTGACCGATACCAGCCATGTCCTTGAGGCAGATTTCCTCAGCGCCGGCAGCGACGAGCTGGTCAGCGATGTTCATGTAGTACTCCAGAGTGTGTACGGGAGAGTTGGTGATGCAGAGTGCGCACTGGGGAGTCATGCCACCTTCCTTAGCCCACTTGATGCTGGGGATGATGTTGCGCACGTCGTTCAGACCGTCGAAGATACGTGTGATGTTGGTACCCTGCTTTGCCTTTACCTTATACATAAGGGCACGTACATCGTCAGGTACGGGATACATGCGAAGGGCGTTGAGACCGCGGTCGAGCATGTGGGTCTTGATGCCTGCCTCGTTGAAAGGCTTGCAGAAAGCGCGTACCGCATCATTGGGGTTCTCGCCGGCAAGCAGATTAACCTGCTCGAAGGCTCCGCCGTTGGTTTCGACGCGGGCAAAGCAACCCATGTCGATGATGACGGGAGCGATGCGCTCCAACTGGTCTTTACGTGGCTGGAACTTTCCGGAAGACTGCCACATATCTCGATAAACGAGACTGAACTGGATTTTCTTTTTCATCTCTATTCCTTATTATTATAGATTTCGTTTTGCATAATAAAAGCGCCCTTAACGCCGTCGCGCTAAAGTGCCGCTCTTTCAAATGTGCAAAATTAGAGAAAAAAATCCAATTCCGTGGTATAAGTAAAGATAAAATAACAACTTATGACAATAAATCAATCTAACTTCTCCTCACCTGCCACCTCGTCACGAGCGTGGCAAGTGCTCCGTAGACTATCACTTGCATCCACAGCGCCTTTATCTCCGGCCAGACGTCGGAGAAGAGACAACCCATGGTATTGAGCTTTATGAAGCCCTGAATGCCGAATGTGGACGGGAAGAGATAGCTGGTCAATTGCCATATTTCGGGAATGTTGCTCTTAGGCCACGACACGCCCGACATGAAGAGGAAGGGCACGGATGTGAACACCACGAGGAGCATGACATTCTCTCGCTGCCTTACTATGAACGAGAAGGTTATGGCAAAGAAGATGCAGGCGAGAAGATACGGTATGGTGAAGAGCAGAAACTCGCCGCGAGGCATTATGTGCACGAAGTTGAAGATGCGCGGTATTGCCAACAACACCCATGCTGACAGCATCACGAAGAGCACAAGGAAGCCCAACGTCCTGCCCACCATGATGCGCGAAAGACCGAAATTGCGTTCGAGCATCGGCTTTAGACGTACAAAGCCGTGCTTCTCGTACGACGTGCCGTAAGCCATGCCAATGCCGAGAAGCAGAACCTGCTGCAGCACGAGCACCAGCACGCCGGGCAGGATAAAGTTGCCGTATCCTCCCGTATTGTTAAACATCGGTACGTCGCGGACGTTTATCGGACTCGCCGTAATTTCTCCTTCCCTTGCCGTATAAGCGCCGGAGAGTTCTATCTGAATGCGAGAGTTGAGGTCGGCAGCCACAGCCGTACATGTCTGGAAGATGGCCTTATAGGTAAGCATCAGTCCCATGTTGCAGTATACGCTGACATGCGCCTGCTCCATGCGTCCGAGTCGTGTGCCGAAATCTTCCGGCATGTATATCACGCCGTATACCTTCTGATGGCCCACAAGGTCCTTGGCTTCCTCCAGGCTGTTGCATCTGTACGCCACCTTCACGTCTGAAGAAGCGTCACAATGGCGCACAAACTCTCTTGCCATTGCGCTGTGCGAACAGTCTACTACAGCCACGGGCACCTCCTTCACCACCTCATTGTTATATATCCAGGAATAGAGCACGGGATAAAGCAGGGGCACAAGGATGACAAAGAGCAACGTGCCCTCATCCTTGAAAATCTGCCTATACTCGTGCATCCAGACCTTTGCAACGTCTATGATGTAAGTGATTATTTTTCTTGACATCCCTTATTGTTAGTTGTTCAGTATTGATGATTAGTGGAGTTCTACGGCATATAGACGTATTCCTTCAATGCCTTTCCGATGCGCAGCATCACCAGCAGCGGTGCCGAGGCGAAGAGCACAAGGGCTATGAGATTTGGCGCTACGTCCATAAGCGGATAACCTCCAAAGGCGGCTATCTCGTAGATAAGGAAGACATGCCTCATCGGGAAAAGATTGGCAAGCACCTGCAGCTCCGGATCCATGGCAAGCGTGGGGAATGCCGTGCCCACCATTGAGAAGCTGAGCACGCCCCAAAGCGAGCAGATGCTCATCGACATGCGCAACGACGGGAACAGTCCGAACATGAATATGCCGAAGCCCTGCGCTGCCAACACGGCAAGCACGCCGAGCATCAGCAATATGTGCCATCCGCCGGGATGAGGGAATGCCAGCACGCCGAAGACATAATAAAGGTAGAAGCCCATGACGAGCAGCCACACTATCGCCTGCGGAAGCATCTTTCCGGTTATAGCCACGAACGGATTGTCAGCTGACATCTCCATTAGCTGCTTTGCCGTCTGCCGCTTCAGTTCGGTACCCAACGAGTAAGCCGTGATGAGAAACACGAGGAGCAGCATACACGTAGGCACGAGCATCGTAGTGAGATAAACGTTATAGTTAACCCACGGGTTGCCCACGGTGTGCGTGTCAAGCACGATGGGCTGAAGGAACGCCATTATCTGACGGTCCGTATATCCCTTGGCGGTCATCACCTGCTTGCCCACAGCTGCCGAACCGAGCGTAGCCATTGTCTTCAGGTCCTTGAATACCAGCGATCCTGCGGTCAGCGAGGCGTAGCTGTAATAATAAGATATGGTGGGCTGGCGTGAAGCCAGCAGGTCTGCCGTGGTGTTCTTGGGGAAATAGACGAATCCGTAGATTTCGCCCTTCTGCACGGCATGCCGAGCCTCGTCCACGCTCGGATAATGCGCCACCACCTTAGTGGACTGGAACGAGTCGAGCAGACGAGTCAGCTTTCGCGTGGTGCTGGAATTGTCGAGGTCCACCACGCCCACAGGCATATCCTGAGGTTGTCCTTCGTCCATTAGCGACGTGAAGAAGAAGGTCACGAAGACCGGGAAGACGATCATGCAGAAGAGATACATGCGGTTCGCCTTCATTCTCCTGCACTCGCGCAGGGCAATATGTAATATTCGTTTTATGATATTCATCTCTTAAGTATCAGCGACATACCCGGACGCAGTCCCTCCAGCTTGTCTATCGGACGAGCCTTCACCTCGAAGGTCTTGAGGTCATACTGACCGTTCGACTTTGTTGCCTTCCACACGGCATACGATCCCTGGTCCTTGATGTAGTACACCTTCATGCGTATCTCCTTCTTGAAGGCAGGAACGAAAGCGGTTACGATGCTGCCCACCTTCATGCCGTTCAGCTGGTCCTCACGCACATTGAAGGTTCCCCAGATGTCGTTCATGAGCGACACGGACATGATGGGCGAACCGGTTCCGACAAGCTCGCCCACCTTCGGATAGACGTCGCTCACCTCACCAGCCATCTGCGCTATCTGCATTGTCTCGTGTATGTACGAGTTGACCTCAGCCACAGCGCCCTTGGCTCTGTTCACCTGTGCGGCTGCAGCCTTCTTTTCCTCGGAACGCGCTCCGTTACGAGCCATGTCGTACTGGCTCTGCGCTGCCTTCACCTGCGCCTCCAGCGCCTTGTAGTTGGCGAAAGCCTCATCTCGCTTCTGGGCTGTCATAACGCCCTCGTCATAGAGTCGCTGTACACGGTTATACGACTTCTGTGCTATCTCCAGTCCAGCCTTTGCCTGCTGCAGGACAGCGAATGCTCCACGCACCTGCTCCTGACGTGCACCGTTGTTAGCCATTTCGTCCATAGCGGCAGCGGCGTTCTCAGCCGACTGTGCCTGAGTCATCTTTGCGCGTACTTCGGGAGCGTCCAGTATGGCAAGCGTGTCGCCCACGTTAACGTAGTCGCCCTCCTTCACACGTATTTCGAGGATACGTCCCGGCACCTTGCTCGACACGCGGTACTCCGAAACCTCCACCTGTCCCTGGATGGTCTCAGGTTCCTGCTTTATCGACATAGCGCCAATCACAGCCACCACGGCAACGACGAGTGTTGTGCAGGCAGCTGTAATGATAATGTTCTTATGTTGCTTTTTTTCTGACATAATAATGTTTTCAGTAGAATATTTAAATGATGTTATTGCAATACGCCGAGCGCCTTTCTGAGGTTCACCTGTGACAGACGGACATCCACCTCAGCGTCAATCTTCTGCGACTGCGCCTGCATCCATGCTGTCTGTGCCGCCATTACATCGGTGGTCTGCAGCACACCCTCCTTGAATCCTACTGTAGCACAGCGCAGATTCTCGTCAGCGTTCTCCACGTTCTTCATCGCCATGACCAGACGGCGGTTGGCTTCCTTGAGCTTAAACTGGCACTGGCTGATCTGGAGGTCAATCTTCTCTCCGAGGTCCTCACGCTCCATTTCGGCTATGCGCGTGGCAATACGACCGGCACGCACCTTGTAAGAGCCTTCCATCCAGTTCCATAACGGCACTCTCACCATCACGCCCACATTCCACACGCCGGAGAGCTTGCGCTCGAATCCGTTATAGACGTTAGGATTGGTGGCCATGTATCCGCCTGTGAGCAACACCTGCGGAAGGTATGCGGCACGTACCAGATTGGTGGCTTGACGACTGAGGTCAACGGCGTTCTGGAGAAGCTTCATCTCCGGGCGGTTGTCCTGTGCTTCAGCCTTGTCTGCAGAGTCGCTCTCGCCCGTAGAGGCGGTGGCGATGTTCGGCGTATTCTCGTCAGCAAGAGTCACTTCCGTTTCGGCTGGCATTCCGCAGAGCTGGCAAAGGAGCATCTTGGCAAGCGCCAGTCCGTTGTCAGCCTGAGTGAGCGACATCTCTGCCTCGTTCACTCTTACTGCCACCTTCAGACCGTCGGCACGCGTGGCTACGCCTTCCTTTATCATCTTCTGCACGTCGTCGTCCAGCTTCTTCACCACCTGCAGATAGCTCTCAGCCAAGTCCTTCTTGTGCTTCACGGACACTACTGTCCAGTAAGCCTGATCGATGGCATGTATGGTCTGCTGCGTGGTGGCGTCAATCTGGTTGGCAGCCATGCTCTCCCCTATCTTCGCCATATTGTTGGCAGCGGTGATGGCGCCACCCATGTATATGGGCTGCGTAGCCATTACGGAGATGGCATACATCTGACGTGTGTCGGTACGGAGGGCGTTGACGAAGCTCTGACCAACGTGATTGACCGCCTCGCCTATCTTCGACCCCACTTGACCGAACATATTGCCGAGGCTCTGCGCCTGATCAGGTGTCAGCACGCCCTGCTGGGCAAGCCCTGTCAGAGCTCCCGAGATGTCGCTTTGCATCGAACCCACCACATTGGTGCCGGCTCCTGAAATGGCCTTCTTCTGGTCTTTGCTTAGCAACGATATCTCACGACTCGTGAGTTCGTATCCGCCTACGGCACTGATGTGCGGCAGATACTTGGTCTTAGCCGCCTTGGTGTTATACTGTGCCATGTCGAGCTGCAAGCGTGAAGCCACGAGGGTCTTGTTGTTGCGCAACGCCATGGCACGGCAGCTGTCCAAGCAGAGCACCTGCTGCGCCTGGACCTGCATGCCGAGACATGCCAAAGCGAAAATAAGAAGTGATTGTTTCATCTAAAAATTACTGTGTGTTTATATCATTGTCCTTTCCAGAAGGACATCTTTTCCCTTACTTGAAGGAGAAGCTGCGCGAACCTATCATATTGCCGTCGGCAAATACGCTCACCTGATATGTGCCAGCCATGAGCGACTGCGATACGTTCCAGAATGTAGAGATGGTGGTCTCACGTCCGTCATACTCCACAGCCTTACGCATTGTGGCCTCCAGCGAGCGGTTCTGATAGTTGAATGTTCCGCCTCCACCGAGCGTTGTGCCCGAAGGTGAGGTGATGCGCACGTAGAATGTCTTGGTGCCGTTAGAGGCTGTCACGTTCTTGGCAATGGTGAAGTTCACCTGCACGGTCTTACACTTAGATGTCTTGTCCGTCTTCTTTCCCTTCTTGTTCTTCAGCTGCATGGAGATACCCGTAGCGTCCAGCTGTGCGGCGATGGCCACCTTCTCCGAGAGCGAAGCACGCTCCGAGTTAAGGCCCTCAATCTGGCGTGTGGCCTCGTTATACTGTCCCTTGATGCGTGAGTTCTCAGCCGTAAGGTTCTGATTGAGACGGTTGAGCGAGTCAATCTCGATGACGTAGCTGCGGAGGACGGCACGTACGGTGGCAAGCTCCCTTTTCAGACGGGCTATCTCGCGTGCGTCGTTCGACTTTGTGTCCTTCAGCTCCTTGAGCAGACGCTCTGTCTTCTCCTGCTCAGCGGTAAGCTGTGCGATGATGGAGTCGTTGCTGATCTGCGTCTTCATCTCGCTATATTGCGTGGCAAACTGCTGGTACTCGTTCTCCATCTCCTTCTTGTCGAGTTCGGCGAGTTCCTGCATAGCCTTGTTTTCCTTCTTCTGACTGTCGAGATTAACGTAGAGATATGCCACAGTTCCGACAAGGGCAAGTCCTACGATTCCCGTTACTATCCCAGTAATGAGCTTTTTCTTTTCCATAGTTTTTATTGATATATCAATTTTTTAATAAATAGTTTAAACTGTCTGCAAAGTTACGTTATTAAATCTAATGCGCAAAAAAAGCTATGTTGTAAATAAATAACGATTACTAAAAAGGATGATAAATAGTGAAAAAGAGAACAATAAACACATTTTAAACAAGGTTGTTTAAAACAAGGTTGTTTAAAACGAATAAATTGTGTAAATTTGCATATCTAACCATTAATACAGATAACTATGACCAACAAAATAGAATCACCATTTACTTTCGGCGTACGCGTGGAAGGCGATAACTTTACCGACCGCCGGACAGAAACAGAACGTCTGAAAGCCAATTTCACGTACGGAGTAAACACCATACTTATTTCACCGCGTCGTATGGGCAAAACTTCGCTTGTCGACCGAGTGTGTTCGCTTATCGACAACGACAACATTCGTATTGCACGAATTGACGCTTTTGGCACGCGCTCTGAATCGGACTTCATAAATGCGTTTGCCACAGCAATTGTCCGTGCCACATCATCCAAATGGGAAGAATGGATAGAGAATGCCAAAGTTTTCCTTAGCCGTTTTGTTTCTAAAGTCAGTTTTGGCATGGATCCTTACAATGATTTTTCCGTATCACTTGAGTATAATGCCAACAACAATACAACCGAAGAAATATTGCATCTGCCAGAACTGATTGCACGTGAGAAAGGTTATAAGATTGTTGTGTGTATTGACGAATTTCAACAAATAGGCGAATATCCCGATTCGCTGACATTCCAGAAGAAATTGCGTGGTGCGTGGCAGCTGCAGTCGAATGTAAGCTATTGTCTGTATGGCAGCAAGAAACACATGATGGAACGTATGTTCCAAAACAGCAGTTATCCGTTCTACCGTTTTGGCGATTTGTTTTACCTTGGCAAGATCAGCGAAACCGATTGGACAGATTTTATATGCCAGCGTTTTGAGATTACCGGAAAGCATATATCAGCACAACTGGCGCAGAAAATATGCCGCGTCACCGACCGCTACTCTTCCTATGTACAGCAACTTGCATGGCTTGTATGGCTTCGTACTGATAACACAGCGACCGAAACAGATCTTCAAAATGGTATTGACCAGCTTCTTGACGCTTGCGAGCCACTCTTCATCCAACAGACCGAAGACCTATCGGCATATCAAATGAACTTTCTTCACGCCATTTCCAATGGCGTTAATACAGGATTCACACAATCTGCTGTCCTCAAGGAATATCAGCTCGGTACGGCTGCCAACATCACCAGACTAAAAAAAGCACTTACCGAAAAAGATTTAATCACAACGATTGCACCGAAAACTATTGCGATGAGCGATCCTATACTGCAAATGTGGTTAAAGAGGAGAGTGTGGAGAGAATAGGCACACCAAAAAAGCGGCTGCAGACGCTCTCCGTTGGGAGATAGCCTACAGCCGCCATGTATATTCTCGTATCGTATTATTCCGTTACTTTGTCTGGTACATGTTGTCGTTTACAACGAAAGCCTGTGCGAGTGATGCTACGCAAGCCAATACCATAAGTCCGATAATCATCATAATCTTAATTCCTTTCCTTTTGTTTATTAATGTTGTGTTTTCCTACTTGTGTTCTTCATTACATTTAGCCTTGTGTCTTGCGAGGCTTATTTCATGAAGTTCACCTTATTGCTTACCTCTACTGCCTCTACTGCAGCCAAGCAGCAGACGGCAACTAACAATACAATAATCATAATAGTTATCCTTTCTTTTCTTTTTTTACCTTCTTAAGACCTCTTACTGGAGCTCTTTCTCTGATTACGATGCAAAGGTAATGCCTTTTGTGTACGCACACAAGAAAGAAAACAATTATTTTAGCGTTGTCATATCATTTATTGACGTTCGTCAATGAATCGTAACATAAAAGCGAAAAATACACGTAAGTCTGACATTATGGCAGAGAAAGTGACACATGGATGTCTTCTTGTATAAAAAACAGGATTTCTTGTCCACCATGCAAATATTGTCTAAAAAGTAAAAACATGTTACAAAATAAAAATTGATTATAGAGTTTTTAGTTGCTGTTTTTAATGTCTTCTCCCGTACAAACAGCACCCACGCTTAACAATAAAGCCTCTTTTACAGTCAGATAGTGCCACTATCAGAGTGTAAAAGAGGCTTTATTGCATGACAATAGTGACAGTATTAGAGTGTAAAAGTGGCTCTATAACAGAAAAAAGTGGTTAGTTTGTAAGTATGATTTCATAACATTTAGTAATAAAAGCCGCATAACACACTGTATATAAACGCATTATCCTCAAACGCTCAAAACTCAAGAATTTCGCACCAAGGATTTTGTTGTGCGCCAGACTCATAGTATTGAGCATCAGAAATGCAAATATTGTGTCGGAAGACAAGCCATCCGAATTAGGAATTATAACCTTTATTGACAGACTAAGCGAAAAAAAACTGGGGAGGGATGTAGGTTTTTCTAATATTTTTCTGTAAGTTTGCCGATATGAACAAAACTTACTTGAACACGGACTTGACGGACAAGCGTATTGCCGTGCTGCTCTCGGGCGGCGTGGACAGCTCCGTCGTGGTGTACGAACTGGCGCAGCGAGGACTTCACCCCGACTGCTTCTATATAAAAATCGGACCTGAGCAGGAGGAGGAATGGGACTGCACCAGCGAGGAGGACCTCGAGATGGCTACTGCTGTGGCACGTCGCTTCGAATGTAAGCTGGAGGTGGTGGACTGCCATAAGGAATATTGGGACCAGGTGACGCGCTACACAATGGATAAGGTACGCGCGGGATTTACGCCCAATCCGGACGTTATGTGCAACCGACTGATTAAGTTCGGCGCATTCCACGAGAAGCGCGGAAAGGATTACGACCTCATTGCCACGGGGCATTACGCCCAGACGGAGGAGGACGAGGAGGGACGCAAGTGGCTCGTCACAAGCCCCGACCCCGTAAAGGACCAGACCGACTTCCTTGCACAGATTTATGACTGGCAGCTCCGCAAGGCGCTCTTCCCCATCGGACATTATCAGAAGGGCGAGGTAAGGGAGATAGCCGAACGCGAACACCTCATAAACGCCAAGCGAAAGGACTCGCAGGGCATCTGCTTCCTTGGCAAGATCAACTATAACGACTACATCAGACGCTATCTCGGCGAGGCTCCCGGCGAAGTGCTCGAATTGGAGACGGGCAAACTGATAGGCAAGCACCGCGGCCTGTGGTTTCACACCATCGGACAGCGACACGGACTGGGATTCGGCGGCGGACCTTGGTACGTTGTGAAGAAGGATGTGGCTGCCAACGTGCTGTACGTAAGCAAGGGCTTCGAACCGCTCACAGCATACAAGAAGGACTTCCCCATCCACGACTTCCATTTCCTCACACTCGACCCCTGGGGCGCTCCGGGCACATCGGCTCGCGTACGTTTCAAGATTCGCCACACCCCCGAATACCATCCCGCCACCTTGGAACGCACCTCGGAAGGCAGCTTCATTGTTCACGCCGACGAGCTTATCCAAGGCGTGGCGCCGGGCCAGTTCTGCGTGGTGTACGACGAGGAACATCACCGCTGCTACGGATCAGGCGAGATAACGATTTAAGTGAGAGTGGGTAAAAACTAAAGAAATAGGGAGAAAAGGCAAACAGTAGTAGGTGCGAGCATTCCTGCCCGCACCTACTACTGTTTGCCTTTTCTTCTAAGTTTACTTCATATACAACTTCAAAGTTGTTGTCTGGTCTCCCACTTCCACGTTTTGTGTTTCCATCATGCCATTACCATTCATAAACTTAATGGTATACACCTGATTCTTTTCCACCTTGAAAGTGAGCACATCATTCATATCCTGTGTTGCACCTGTACTACGACCACCGTAAATCTGCTTATCGCCCTTGAATACGTCCAAGTTAGTGGCTACGCGGTCGCCTGAAGCCTCAGCATGATCCTTGTCCTTGAACACCATCACTCGCAACGCAACATGGCTGCCATCATCAGGAACAGCAGACAACTGTGCTCTGTATAGGCTTGTATAACGGTCGGTTACGTTCTCGGCATGGACATAACGGATGTTCTCGTCCCAAACCAAAGGGAAGTAAGAGTCAGCCGGCTTGAAAGAAGCCGCATATATAGCCTTTCGCAAATCCTCTTTGATAGCCTTACCAGCATCAGTAAGGAACCATGACTTATCCAGGTCTTCCGAAGGATAATACTCCGTAAAGCGCCACTTGCCGTCCACCCAGACTTCGTTCCAGTTATGATTGCCACGGTCATCATGCCAAGCCGGTGTGCCTGCCACACGCGAAGGAATGCCTACAGCACGGAACGCATCAGTGAGCAATATGGAAAGACCAGAGCAGGAAGCCATGTGCTGACGCATAGATTCGTAAGGAGCCTGGTCTGGCTTTTCGCGCTTCGTGTTGTAATCCACCATAAGTTCGTCACGTACGTTCTTGTTGACAGAATCGATGGCCTCGCGCATTGTCTTACAAGAAACCACATATTTACGGAAACGCTCATAGAAATCCTTACGCCAGTTTTCACGATTTTCGTTCAGATTGACATAAGCCACCACGTCGTTCAAGAATATATCGTTAGGCACCTCTTTAGCCCAGGGAAACTCTGCCCTTGCCTTATAAGCATACGACACGTTCTCCAACAGAAAATCGGCGGTCAACGTCTTGGCATCCCTTTCCGGCATGTAGGAAATTAGGAAAGCCACACCCTCCTTCTGGTCGGCAGGAGCTTTCTTCAATGCCTTCGTCAACTCCTTTGCATTATCACCAGCTGTAACCATAGTCAGATTCAGCAACTCATGATACTCCTTTGGCACTCCGGCATACTTGCCTCCAGAACATGCGGACAAGCCTAAAGCCAAGAGCACAACAAAACTCTTAATTTTCATAGATTTTTTCTTAAGTATATTTGGATAAATTATTTGCTGTACAAAGTTACTGTAAAAAATCGGGGAAAGGGTAAAGAATAGATAAAAACAAAAGAGAATCAAGACAGAATAATAACAAAACAGCTCGTGCCGGACTTACTCGGCACGAGCTGTATACATTTATTCGGGCAGTGCTGTTATTATCACTACTCGATTGAGACTGTTCTCCTCGTATGGCTGGGCGTTGCAGCCTATGCCCTGTGCGTCGATGCGTGACGGAGCGATGCCGTAACGCTCGATGAGGATGTTTCGTACGCTGTCGGTGCGGCGGATGGAGAGCATCAGATTGGTACGCTCACCACCCGTAGCCTTGTCAGCATAACCGTCCAGACGAATGCGGGCTGAAGGATTCTGCTTGAGATAATTGACGATGTTCTCAAACACAATGTCCTGCTTCTTCGCCGGCTTGGCTGAGGCATAAGCAAAGCTGATGGAGGCGAGACGGAACGCATCCTGCTTCTTCACCACCGGCTTCTCCACGATGCGGTCCTTAAAGACGGGACGCTCCACTACCCTCTCCACCATATACACCGTGTCGACCACGGCTTCACGGCGGCGCTTATGGCAACGTTCCTTCTTGGCGCAAGGCTTGGAAGCATTGAAGCGATAAGTGAGTCCGAGCGTTGCACCCAACGTCGGCTCATACTTCTTGCCCGTGATGCGACCGTCGAAATGGTCGGGCATGAGAGCCGAACCAATTTCAAGGTTGACATCCATGCACTTCATCACACGATACTTGGCAGTAACGGAGAAGTTGGCTGTCAGCGAGTTGGTGCCCGCCGTGCCGCGATAAGCGAAGCTACGGGCATAGCCCAAACCCACAGCCGGAAGCACGTCAAACCTGCCCTGACTGCGGAAGAGCAGACGCGAGAGGCTCACCATGAAGTCGGCATGAGCGTTGACGTAACGCAGATAATGACGATATGTGCCGTCAGGGCGGACCGTCACATTATCTATTACAGGATCGTGAGGACCATATACGGAACCGTCGGTCTGAGGGTCGCGCAGATAGAGTCCTTCCGATGTGGACATGCCGTTAAGCGAATACCCGCCAATCTGCAGGCGAAGGGCATAAGCGGGAGTTATCCACTTGCCCACGCCAATGGTGTATGACGGAGTGAGGCGCTTGCCGAAATCCAGCTTGCTGGCATCGCTCGAGAAGATTGTCTGCACGCCTCCACCCACATCCACAAACCATCCGTTCTGTGCTGATGCCGGGAGCAATGACATACAACCCAGCACCAAGCTTATTATCTTTTTCTTATTCATAATATACAGATAGGTGTTTTAAGCTTATTCAACAATGACGAAAGAAGGAACGCGAGGCTCGCCCGCTGTGCCATAGCTCTCGCCGTTGGCAAATGTGAAGGCTGAGGGAGCCTGATAGAGGTACTTGTTGCGACCTGAATAATACTTCAGCGTAACTGCTTCCTCTGCTCCCATGCTGCCGTTTATCTCCATGCGGAAGACATACTCGCCGTTCTCTGTCTGCTCCGCCTTTGCCATGCCGCGACACTCTGTGCCCACGAAAGCAGCCATCACGTCATCCGCCGTTGCCTGACGGACGATGTTCTGAGGCAATGCCACGCAAGCCGTCATCTTGAGAGGATGCTTGCCTTCGACAACAAGAGGTACGGTGAAGGGCTGCTCTGGCGAAGCCTCCACCTTGCCGTCGGCAAACAGGAGGCATGCAGGTGCCGTGAACACGTAGTTGTTACGATGGCTGTAATAGCGGATGTCCACAGCCGCTGACTGTGAGCTGACACCATTTATCACCATCTTATATACGGGTCTGCCGTCCTGCTCGCCCACCACTTCGCCCGTGCCGGCGCAGACATTGCCGATGAACGCTGCCAGCTTGTCGCCGCTCTTGTCGGCATAGCTGCCGGTAACGGCGTCAAGAGTGAGGTAAGCGGTCATGCTGCCTTGCGGCACGAAAGTAAGGGTCTGCGGCTGGTCCTCAGAACCAACCACCGAACCGCGCTTGCCGATGACGAAAGACTGCTCAGAAACGAACACCTGCTTCTTCTCCGCGCTGTAATAGCGATACGTCACCTGTTCGCCCTCTGCACGACCGAGGACGTCATACCAATATGTCATGTCAGCCTCGCTTGCCACGTGCTTGATGCCGCGGCACTCGTCGCCGACGAAAGCCTGAAGCTCATCGCCAGCGGCAACTGTGAACGGCAGCTGTGCCTTGTCCACCTTCACCCATGCCTTGGTAGGTACGGGGAAGGGACCGGACTGCTCAAAGTCGGGGAAGGCAGGATTCTCGGCTGTGCCGTAAATCTTGTCCACCTCATACTTTACGTCTGATGCCACGGAAACGTAGACACGCTTCGCTGCTGCACTGTAATAGCGGAACTCCACATCGCCACTCTCGCTGGACGGTGCCTTGACATGAAGGAAGAAGAGGCGCACGCCGTCGTTCATCACCTTCTTAGCCACACCGCGACACTCGCCGCCAATGAAGGCTGCCATCATATCGCCGTCGGCGGCAAGGGTTTCGAGGACGGGGCTGAGACGCACCACGGCGGTCATGCTCATCGGATAGACGCTCTTGTCAGGATCGGTCCACGACGGCACCGAGGCATTGCCAGTGAAGTCGGCTCTCCACCCCGGGGCGGAGGCAGGGGCGTTGTCCGCCACCTGCCACGCCGGGACTTCGCTGACGAAATCCTCTGCCACCACGCTCCACTGGGGAGCGGGTTGCTGGGGATAAGTCTTGTCGCCTTCCTCCGTACATTGTGTCATAAGGAAACACAATGCGGCAATCAATGAATACTTTATATACTTCATATAGATTTTCTGTTAATATTACTTCTTGATAGCTTTCATAGAGTATACGTTGCCATCTACAGAGATGCTAACGATATAAACTCCCGAAGGAACTGTGTTGCCGGCGTTCCATGTGATATCCACGTTGCCGTTGTCATTGCAGTTGTCCCATGCTACGACTCGCTTACCGCTCATGTCGCTGACAAAGACGTCAGTCTGGGCGTTGCGGTCCACATTGGCACGGATCTTAAGCTGCGAGTGGAACGGAGACGGATAGACATAGAGGCCGCCTTCTGTGCCGAGGAAGCTGATGTGCATCGGCTCGTTGATGGTGCCGACATTGCTGTTGGCAGCATAGCTGATGACGCTCGGTGCCTTAGCGATGACGTCGCCGCCGCGCTCGATGGTCACGTCCACTGCTTCTGGCTTGTCGCCACCCACGGTGAGCATGAAGATGGTTCTGCCGTCTGGCAACTCTATAGCCTCAGCATAACCGCGAGGTTCGCCTGCTACGTAGCTTACGAGGCGGTCGCCCTGCTGCAGACTTACGCCTTCCACCTCCACTACAGCCGTCATATTGGCTGAATACGGGAAGTAAGCGTTTGTGTCGTCTGCGTTCTTGGCAGCTGCCATCGCAGCCTTAGCCTTGCGTCCTACGGAAGTCTTCGACGGATACTGCAGCACAGCGTCGTCCTGCGACTGGCGCTGGAGCATATATCCCTTGCCGTTCTCCATGTATGTAAGACTACCGATCCATCCCAGATTGCCGCTATACATCGCCATCTGTGTCTGCGACTTCACGATATCGCCCTCCTTAGCTTCGTAGCCGGCGAGAGCCTCCTTGAGCGTGAAGTTGTCCGAAGGCAGATAAGAGATGTAGTTCCAGCGCGGTGTGCCGTCCTCCTTGGCTCCACGTATGGTGAGCTTGTGTGATGTCGGGTCAACCACCGGTCCTGAGATATGCAGGTTCTGAGGTGCTGAACTGTGTACGAGATACATCTGGTCGTTGTCAATGCCGGTGAGCTGTCCCACCCATCCATTGCGCTTAGTCCATGATGCGAAGCCGTACTGCTCGCTCTTCACCTGGTCGTCAGAGGTCCACTTGCCGTCGGCAAGAAGCTTGTTGAGGTCAGAGAGCTTGTCAGAAGCGATGTTTGTGGAAATCCACGTCCATCCCTCGTTCAGGCTGATGTTCTGCACGCGATAGTCCTTAGCTGTGAACAGCACTGGCTGTGACGGACTGCCCACTACGGCGTTGTTCTCGAAGCTTATAGGCTTCTCGCTCTGTGCGATGTAAGTCTGTCCTGTGCTTGCGTCCCAGATGCGGAACTCAAGGTCGGAGTTGTTGACATCGTTAGAGTATACCGTGAGCATGGCGTAATACATATCGTTCTGCTTGTAGTAGCGGTTATTGCAAACGCCTACGCACTTTCCGCCGCTGAACGCAGCGAGCATATCCTCGTCGTCGGAAGAGTATACCTTATTAATATACAGCTTGCCAAAGACAGACATATTATACTTGAAGTCAGCCGGATTGACCGTCCACTCAGGTTTCTCGCCTTCCACCTTGACGGTGAGCTGCAGAGCCTCCACCACGTTGTTGTCGCCACGCAGATAGAGAGTCTCGTCGTACGTGCCGATGTTCAGACTCGGGTCGATGGTAAGAACGATGTCGGCAGACGAAGTCGGGTCGATAGTGCCGCTTGCGGGTTCTGCCTCCAGCCATGAAGGAAGGTTCTCGATGGTGAAGTGTTCTATAGAACCACCCTTGTTGAGTGCCTTCACCTTGATTGTCTTCTCCTCGTTGAGCTTCTTCACTACGGTGAGAGCGTTGTCGCTCCACTTCAGCTGGTTGCGGTCGATGTATGCGCTCCATGTTATCGGCGAGAGAATCTCGTTGCCGTTCTTGTCGCGTACACCGTCAACGGTGAACTTCACGATGGTCTTCTCGATACGCTCGTAAGGCTCCTTCAGGTTGATAATGAGAGCGTCGTTGTTTACCACGAAGTCGTAGAGGAGCTTGCTCTCAGGTCCCTTTGCCTTGACAGGAGCAGAAGCCTTGGTCTCTACGTCGCCTCCTACAGCCACAGCGTCAGGCACCTTCTGTGTCGGGTCAGCCTGCTGCTTCTGGTCCATAAGAGAGAACTGGAGTTCCTTGACACCCTGCCACTCGATGTATGTCTCGAACGGATAGTAAGCCAAGAGTCCCTTCTCAGCGCCGTCGAGTCGGTTGCTGTTGCCGTTCTCCACGAGCGTCTCGCTCTTATAGAGATTCCATACACGCACCTCGTCAATCTCGCCCTTGAAGAAGTTGTCGACTGTCTCCTGCTGGAGGTTGTCCGCCGGTGTCCATACACGTGCGCCGAGATGGATGTAAGCCGCTGCTATGCCACCGAGGTCAGCTGCCTCGAAGTAAGTGTTGAGCTTGCCGTCCACATAGATCTGACCGCGTCCGCTTGTGCGGTTTACAGCCACTGCCACGTGGTGCCAGTCGTTGTCTGCGAAGCTGCCGTCACATGCCACACGCACTCCATTGTTATGGAATACCAGTCTGCCCTCCTCCAGATTGAGAGCGAAGAGATTGAGCGAACCGCCCATTTCCTCACCGTCGCCACGTCCGTTGGAGATGATGGTGGCTGTCTGCTGTGCATCGTCAGCCTTAAACCATGTCTCGATGGTGTAGTCCATGCTGTTGTCTACGACACATGAACTGCCCGAAGAGAGCTTCAGATACTGGTCCTTACCGTTGAACGCTGCTGCGCGTCCTTCCGGATTAGCCCATTCGCCGCCTCGCATCTCAAGGTTAGCTCCGTGTGCCTTGTCGGCAAGAACGCTGCCCTTAGCCTCCGACATCGGATAGTAAGCAATGAGATTGCTTTCGGCTCCGGAGAGCATTGTCAGCGAGTTGGTCTGCAGACGTGCCGGTGTCAGCACCTTGTCCCAGATGCGTGCGCCGTGCATCTTGCCTGCGAAGTGTCCGCTTCCGTCCACGCTGGCTCCGAACACGTAAGCGCCCTCGCCATTATACTCGCCCACCTCAGCTGCGCTGATAAGCTGCTCGTAGTTATAGTAAGCCGATACGTTGCCCTCATTGTTATATACGAGAGCCACGTGTGCCCATGTGCCCTGCTCATAGTCGAACGCCTTGTCGCTGACGATGGTCTTGTCAGCCACCTTCACCTTCAAGCGGTTGTCGCTTGTGGTTGCAAGTTCGATAGAGCTGTTGGCGTTGCCCTGGCTGAAGAGCACAGCGTCCTGAGGCTTGTCTGCAAGTGTCCACATCTCGATGGTGAGGTTCTTGCCGCTCCAGTTGCGCTGGAATTCAGATACAAGTTCGTCGTTCTGACCGTCGAGGCGTACGCTTACGCTATGGTCAGTCTGTGCTCCGTTGCGGATGCCCGTTACCGAGAAGTTGTTGTCGGTGAGCAGTCCGTCGGCTATCGGCTCGTTGAACGTGAGCATCACCTCGTCGTTAACGGTGAGCACGCCGTTCGCCGGCTGTGCGCTACCGAAGAGGCGCGGGTTATACATATCCTTGATGCCGCTGTGTACGGCAGAATAGTTATATACCTCCTCATTGTTGATCATGCTCGTACCTACGGTGCGCAGGTCGTAACGCTGATCCTGCAGGTCGTCAAGGAACCAGCGATACTTGATGGTGCCGGCGTCTGCCGCCTTTATCATCTCGGCGTTCATGCCGTTGGTCAGTGCCTGATCATAGAGAGTCTTGTCGTTATAGTAGCTCATGAGCGTGGTCCAGTCGTTGTCGCTGCCCGACGACGGCTTATACTGAAGCATGATGCGATGGAAGTTGTCATAGTTGACATCAAATCCGTCAATCACTACGTCCATGTAATGCTTCTGCACGCCGTTCACCTCTGCCGTAGGCAACTTGGTGTTGTACGTCCAGTTGTCCGTAGGCTTCTTCAGTTTCACGTCTGTGGCTGAAGGAGTGAAGTGTACGCTGAACGTCACGTCGTCATAGATGTCGCCCTGGAAATCAGTGGGATCACACTGACACTGCGACTGAAGCATCAGTCGGAGATTGTCATAGTTCATCACCGAACCCTTGCGCACCTCGAGCGTCTTCGTAAGCGTTCCGCCTGCCGGCACGAGCAATGCTCTGCCATTGCCGATCGGTGCGCCGTCGATGAGCAGCTGTGCTCCGTTAGGATTGCTGCTGTCGTCGATTACGAGGTTATACCAGTTGTCGTCCTGCGACTCCGAGTTGTTGCGCAGATAGAGCGTGAAGTAAGCCGACTTGCCAGAAGGCACGTTCTCGATGAAGTCCTTCTCTACGGTTATCTCCGGCACCTCCATCTGGACCGTTGCCTCATTGATGACATGCTGTCCCGGCTCGTAGTACTTGGTCTTGTATTCGCCCTCGTAAGGACAAGACGTCGCACCGCCACGAGTCTTGAAGATGAATGTTGAGAAGGTCTGTCCCTCCTCGTCCTTCATATCCTTGTACTTGATGTACTGGTCGCCATTCTTATATCCTGCCTCGCGGCATACGTCTACAGAGATGTAGTCAGAGCCTTCCTCTGCAAGGACATAACCCTTGCAATGACGTGCTGTCTCCTCAGTAGAGAACTCGCCGCCGTGTTCGGTGGTAAGGCTCTCGTCTACAGTGAGCACCATACCGGTGCCGTTGAGTGTCCATCCGAAGTTGTTGGTGAACTGAGCGCCAATCAAGATAGAGAAGCGTTGAGTCTCCGAACGTCCAACCTCATACTCCTCAGAGTATTCGTAAGAAGCACCGCCCTGGAACGAATGGTTCTGCATGAGTTCTGCCTTAACCTTCTGTTCCTCGTTATTGCGAAGCTGCATCTTCCAGTTGTCAATCGACTGATTGAGGAACATGATAGTATCCTCCTTCAACGGCTGTCCTGCAGGAGCGTAAATCTTGTAACTCGGTCCGTCGAGCGGGTCGTTGGCATTGGCACCCTTAAACACCTTGTCGTTGTTGCTCTTGCCGAAGTTAGGATCGTCAGCTGCCAACTTCGAAACGTATACAGGGAGTTTGGTGTTGTTAGCCATAGCCTGGAAGTCAACACCTTCAGCCTGCTGATGCAGCAACTTGTTGCGTACATCCTCAAGTTTAGGCAACAGCACCTGCTCTATGTGTACCTGCGGATAGGTGAACATAGTGCCATACTTCTGCGAAAGTCCCAGACCAGTAGTCTTCACAAGCAGATACTCGCTGTTTTCGGGAGTAACATCGCCGAACAATTCGTATTCTGAAGGATTGGCCTGATACATCTCACGTGTAGTAACGGCGATGTTTTCGGTCTTGCCCACGCCGATATTAGTAGAATAGCCTACGAAGAGGTCGCCGTCGCTTCCCACATACTGCGGGTCGCTACTTGTCTCGAAGCGTGTGGTAGTGGTCATCGTCTTAGTGTCAGAGTCAGTACCACCGATTGTCTCACTGTGAGAAGCGCCGAATGAGAATTCGTTCTTCACATCGTTCTCGTTCACCACTCCGGCACCAAGACCGGTGAAGGTGATTACCTTGGCACCAACCTTTGCCTCGTTGTTCAATACTCCCTCGTTAGTGACATTTCCTTCATACGTACTTGTAGAAGTAACTGTCACGCCCTTCTCAAGATAAGCATACGAGTTGCTTCCCGGCGGGTCGCGCAGCACGAAGAGCACCTTGTCGGGTCCGTTCGTAACGAAGTCCGAACCTAAAGTCTTTGCACCAATTACGATAGCCTTAGTGTTGCCCTTGCCGTCAAAGCCACCCTTCCAGTTGATTGTTGTAGAAGATGTGCTTTCGCTGTTTTCGCTGTAGGTCATATCCATAGCGGCAGAGCGCAGAGCCGAGGTCATTTCCGGATTGTTCACCTGGAATGTCCATTCTGCCTCACCCTTCTCGTCGGTAGTGATGTCTTCTTGCGTTCCGTACGCAATGTCGCCTCTACTGAATGACAGTTTAGCCTCAGGCGTTGGCACGATGTCTTCCTTAACGCCATCCTTACGTCTGCCGTCCTTATCCTTATATTCGTACACCTCCGCTGTGGTGATGTGATAAGTGACGTATTGTCCCTGCTCGTATACAGGCACGCCGAGTGTGTAAGGCTGTGCAGCATTGTCAGGATCGTAGGTCTTCACCTTTATTGTCTTTGTCTGATCGAGTGTAGAGATGCTGAGTTCTTCCTTTCCGAAGAAGTCCTGAAGCTTACCCTTCACCTTCTCCTTCACGATGATTGACGGAGTGTAGCGCTTGATGAACTGCTGCTTCTTGTTGTAATATACAGTGTCGCTGCAGTTGACAAACTTGCCCTGCGTAGAGATAGAGTCGACATAAGCATTCACCTCGCTCTGCTTTGCAAACTCGTTGCTGAGGTTGAGGTCTTCGCCACTGCCCGGGATGTTGTCATGGCCGGGCACCACTACATTAATCTTATACTTCTCAGGAATGAGGTCGGCGTAGAACTCACCCGTCTCGGCGTCAGGATAGATGGTTATCTTGTTGCCGTCGTAAGCCACGCGGTTCTGGTGCTGCTTGCTTACGTACACGCCCTTGACATGATTGAGCGTGGTTTCGCGAGCCTCAGCCGTCATCTTATAGGCATCGTTCTGATATGTAAGCTCGATGCGTACGTCGTCAGCGAGGTTGTTCTTCGAAAGCGAGTGGCCCACGGGGAACGCCTCCTGCTTGGTACCGCCGGCAACACGTCCGATGTAACGTACGGTTGTTACGTCAAAGATTTCGAATCCGTTGTCGTTGTCCTGATAGTTGCGGTCGGTGCCGTCGCTGTTGGTCAGCTTGCCGCCGTTCTCGAACGTATGGTTGGCGAGCACGGCCTTCACCTCGTGCTGTCCTACGGGCACGCTGATGGTGAACTGTCCGTGAGCGTCGGTCTTCACGATGTTGCTCTTGCCGTCCATTACGGTGACTCCGTCCACGGCGAACGACACTCCCTCTACGGGCACGTTGCCACCCTTGTACATCACCTTACCCGAAATTTTGAACGACGACTTGTCCGTGAAGTTCACGGTGTGGCTCTGTGCCTGCGAGTTGATGAGGCGCAGCTCCTTTGCCGATGCAAACTGATGTATGCCGAGTGTCGGCACAATCATATACGTAGTTCCGTTGCCGGTGTAGGGCAGCGAACGAATCTGATAAGAACCGTCTGTAGCTGTGTAGCTGCTGTAGCCGAGCTGTGCAGAAGTAGGTATGTCTTTCGAACTGATAGTAACACCCGTAGCCACACCATGGTTCATGTTGTACTTAGTGCCCTTGTACGAGATGTCGTAGAAGGCGTCGTCAACCGAATAGTCGAAGGTGTAGTAAGCCTGCAGACCGTCCTCATTACCTACGAGGTAGCGGTTGTAGTCGTTGGCGATGGTGTCAGCGCTGAGCGCCTTGTTCCACAGACGCACCTCGTCGATGGCTCCTTCGAAGCCTTCGCCCATCACCACCTTATTGTTATTGCCCGTAATCTGAGCCGTACGCTCGGCTTCTGCCACAGCCTCACCGTTTATATATATAATAAGGTGTGTGGCGCTTGCCACGGCTGAGAGATGCACGAACTGAGCGGAGGAAGCGTAGTCGCTGAGCTTCTTCGGTGTCTTCAGCGTCTGGCTGCCAGCTGTGAACTCAATCTTCTTGCCGTTATACGCCAACTTATACATGCCCGGCTTCTCGATGATGGTGCCTTCCTTGGCTGCTCTCACCCATGCCTGAAGCGTAACTGCCTGCGTGGCGTCATTCAGAAGCTGGTCGTTGTCGACGGTAAGATTAGACGCACCGGTGAACACGTATGACTTGCCCGGAACGCCCGAACCTTCCGTAGGCTCAGCACTTACCTTGGCGCCCGACACAGCCTGACCGCTCTCGAACGTCACGCGTCCGTAGACGTCGCCCGTCGGTGTGCGGAAACCAACGTCAGCAAGTTCCTCGTCGCTCTCAAGCAGTTTGCCCGAACACATCACCTGTCCCTTGATACGATAGTCGTAGACCACGCCGGGAATGGCGTTCACGTCGTTATAGTAATAGTCGTTCTGAGCCTCGTTGCCCTCAGTTACGGCTATCTGCTTATAGTCTGTATCAGGAGCGCCATGCTCCTTGCGGTTGATGACGAAGCGCTCGAAGTTGCCCTTGCTGCTCCATGCCAGTTCAACGCGGTCAGAGTAGTAGCCCTTACCAGCTGTAAACTTAACAAGATCACCGATGCTTGTGGGCATTATCGTCTCCGGTGCTTCCACTGGTGTCAACGTGCCGTAAGCCTCGGCAGGCTTAACAGTAAGGCGGTAACCATATTCGTTGCACACCGTTATCATTTTGTCAACATACTTGCCGCTCTTGAAATTTTCCTTCGACAGCTCGATGTTGTCAGTAGTGTTGTTCGTGACATTCAGTCGTGTAATCACCGCTTTGGTGCCCGAACTCCAGATGTCGCCTTCAGTATTCCAAGTGATAGTAGCAGTCTTGCTTTCTTCGTCCAGCACGGCATGCACAGAACCTGCTGTAACATTGCAGTGCTTTGCAGAAGCCGATAGAGAAGTATGCTTGCTGAAAGCGTTGTTCCATACATCAGAGTTGCCTGTATGCGAACGCTTAACGCTGAATTCATAATTCAGGCTCTTGCCTAAAGGTACGTCAAACTCATAGCTGTACGCGGTCTTACCAGCCATATACTTGATATTCTGTGTGGTTGTCTCCACAGCATTTGTAGCCTTGTCCGTACTCTTGATGGTGAGCACCATATTGTCCTCAATGCAGTTCTGCGTCGGAGCCGCACTGAGATTCCAGTTCACCTTCGCCTTGCGCGTCACCTGATTATAGTCGGCGCTGATTTCCTTCACCTGCGGATAGGCAGGGCGCGTGTGGTTGTCACTGAGCGTAGAATAGGTAACCTGATTGTTATAGCTTGGCGTATACTTCTGCTTCACCTTGTAGTCTGAGAAGTTGTCAAGGCTAAACTTGTTAGTCGGAACGAAGAACGAACCGCTTGTATTGTTGGCACCGAAAGAGCCTGTTCCACTTATTTCCTCTCCCGCCGAGTTGCATAAAACGAAGGATCCATAGTTATCAATAGAATAGCTGGAAGCCTTTCCGTTTTTCTTCCAATCAATGTAATATCCGGGGGTGTTGTTTTGAACCCCATACCTACCACCGGTTATTACGGTCTTCACACAACCATAACTGGTATTTATGAGTGTATTATAATTAACCGGATTATCTGAAGAAGAACCGGTCTTACCTCTACGCCACCACTGACCAGTGTAGCTAACAGAAACATCTGTTCCTATTAGGGACTGGGTAAGCGGAATAATAATTTGCAGGTAATAGGCTCTATCTATTGCTCCGAGCCATTTTACATACTTGTGATCGATTCCTGTAACTTGTTTGGAGCCTACCTCAAATTTGTCCCATGTATCTTTGGGACCTTGGATTCTGATGTCATACCCTGCCACCTTAACATTAAGGTAACCGTCATCTTTACAAAAGCCACAATGACCATCACCTATTCCGCCCCAATACTGAAAGACGCGGATGTCAAGCTCAAGTGTAGCGTTAACTGGATTATACCGATGATGAATCCACGAGTTGTTCCATTCATCAGTAGCCGACGCCTTCTGCACTGAGAACGTCATCAGCATCATGACGCAAAGGAAGAACTGCATGAACCTTCCCGCGGACGTTCGCATGGAACGCCGCGTAGAAACAGAATTGCCTGCAAACCGCCTGTCCAAATATGGAGGAGGTTGCTTCTCTCTTCTTCTTTTCATTTTAAGATGATTTTAAATTATAGTTAATATTTAAGTTATGATTTTAGCTTTTCACATTATAAGTTATGGTTTTAGCTTTTCATTCAGCAAATTTAGTTATTTTTACTTAAACAGACTGTCCGATTCATGTGTCTAATTGTCCAATTCGTACCAAAAAGGTGTCCACTTCCTATGAAGTAGACACCAAAACACACGTTTTTCCGGTTTATGACGTATCTGATATTCGCATTTCTAACGCTCAATACTGCGAGCCCGGCGCACAAAGAAATCTTCGGTGCGAAATTCTCGAGTTTTGAGTGTGCAGCATATATCGTATTAACACACAACAGATTATACGGTTTACGTGCAGAATGTGCAATATACAACAGAGCAAAACAAGCCTCTTTGCATTGCTAAAGAGCCTCTTTAGCAATGTTATATAGCCGCTGTTGTCATACAATAAAGCCCCTCTTACACTCCAAAAGCGGATGTTTCGGAGCGTAAGAGAGGCTGTATGGTTAAGAATGGGTGGCGAAATGAAGGCAAAAACCTATAAAAACAGCTTTTGGATTCTCCAGAATAGATTTTTATTTTGTAACAGATATTTACTGTTTGTGCGATATTTGCATTACTGCTTTTCTCTCCATGCAACAGGAGTGCATCCCTCTTTTTCTTTAAATATCTTATACAGATAAGAGCGTGAAGAGAAACCGCATTCAGAAGATATGATGTCGTTGCTGAAGTCAGGATTTTCCATCATCATCTTCTTGGCAGCATTGAAGCGTATCTCGCCAAGCCAGATTCGGAAGGTGGTGTTCTGACACTGGCTGAAGTATTGCGACAGCTCGGTTTTGTTGATTCCGAGCAAATGTGACAATGTCAGCATATTGACTGTGCAGTCCTTATAGCCTAAGTCGTCACACCAATGGTCGAGGGCAGATCGGATGAAGGCGATGCGTGAGGCAGGGAGCTGTTGGGAGGTTTGCTCACTGCCAGTCTCAGGCGCAGACTGCTGAGCATCACACTTGACAGACTCTTCCTCGCTTTCAGCGTTGACAGCATCGGCGGTCAGATTGTTGCCTCTTTCCTTATCCAACAGTTCTTCAGTTGGGACATAATTGAAGCCGAGCGCCACAAAATTGACGATGAAGAAGAGCGTGGCTACGAGTCCGAAGGGACCTATTATATATAGCGACTTGGTGGAAAGGATGGCAAACGGGATGATGGCGGCTGTGATAAAGAGCAGCGTAAGGCTGGCATGAGCATATCGCGTAAAGGGGCGCATGTCGGTGGCTGTCATCGTCTCAAGGAGCTTTTTCCGCTTGTTCATCTCTATTATTATCATGTATATGCAGTAGAGCATGTTGCCTAAAAAGATGGCAAGCATCACGTAAAGCCATACGCCCATATTCAAGGAGCCGGTAACATAGTAGCCCGTGCCAAAGACGGCAAGCATGGCGGCATATACGGCAGCACAGACCATGTTCATCTTCCTGCGGTTGGTGTGGGTGGCCTCTATGTTGTAAATCGCCATTGCGAAAAGCGTGAAGCTCGGAAGATAAACCAGTATGTTGATGACGGCCCCCACTTCTTCACGTGAGGCTCTGAATCCAAAGCACATCTGAAGAAAAAAATGTACTGCCAACAATGTCAAGGATGAGAATAACATCCAACGAGAATACTCATATCGCCTGTTTATCCATCTTACGTGAAGACGCAAAACAGCGATAAGGAATGCACTGAAAAGCATGAATATCAGACATGCAAACTGTAACAAATATAACATAACTATGTGATAAATATATCGGGAATCAGCCGTAAACCTGCAAACTCTTTACAGCGTAGCGACTGTTCTTTCTTATGTCATGCCTACCCAACGTCAGACTCCAGAGGCGTTTTCTCAGGAATTTCAAGGCATTATGGATATGCGCCTCCACGGTTCGTGGCGACGTACCGGTCAATTGGGCTATCTCGGCATTGTTCTTGCCTTCTATGTATCTCATACGAAAGACGCTTCGGCACTTCTCGGGCAGGGCATTTATGGCGGCATCTATCTGGCGTCGCATCTCGGCATTCTCCATGCTCTCATGAGGATCGGCAAGGGCAGACTCGATCTGCTCCACTCGCATATCGCCTATCTGCCTTACAGCATCCACACGCTGCTGACGCAACGCATTACGCTTGAGCATATTGAGGGAGCGGGTGAAGACGGCGCGATAGAGGAAAGCCTGTATCCTCTCGCCCACTTCCACCGTATCAATATGTGTCCAAAGGTCGCAGAACACCTCTTCCACGACGTCTTCGGCGTCACCGTCGTTGCCGACAATGCCGCTGGCATAGAAGAAGAGTTTCGCGTAATAAGCGTGGAACAATGTGTCAAAATGTTTTTTCCTGTCCATTGGTAGCATTCGTAGGAATGAATTAATGATGCAAAGTTACGCAAAAAATCGGGGAAAGGGTAGAAAAAAAATAAAGAAGTTAAAGAAGTTTGTCGCAAAAACTTCTTTAACTTCTAAAATTGTAAGAGCAGAATTCTCTTACATACTTTGCAATTTTCCGCCAAGCACCACCTTGTTTACGATAGGTGTGGTGTAGGCGTAAGGTATAAAGGCGAGGGACGGTATGGGCTTGGTGATGTAGAAGTTGGCCACCTTGCCCTTGGCTATACTGCCGTAGTCCCGGCTCTGTCCCATGGCGTAAGCACCGTTGATGGTGGCAGCATTGAAGGCTTCGTTGGGCAACAGCCTCAGCTTTATGCAAGCCAACGACATCACGAACTTCATGTCGCCGGACGGCGTAGAGCCTGGATTGTAGTCGCTGGCAACGGCTACGCCCAAACCTGCGTCGATAATCTGGCGGGCTTTGGCGTTGGGCATGTTCAGGAAGAAGGATGTGCCGGGCAGGGCTGTCGGCATCGTGTCGCTGCCACGCAATGTCTCGATGGTCTCCTCTGTCATGCTCTCAAGATGGTCTACGGACAACGCTCCATGCTTGACGCCTACCACTACTCCACCCGACGATGCCAGCTCGTCGGCATGAATCTTAGGACGCATGCCCCAAGCGGCGGCTGCCTCTAAAATGCGTCCGGTCTCTTCGGGCGTGAAGAAGCCACGGTCGCAGAACACGTCAACGAAGTCGGCAAGACGCTGGCGTCCAACTTCCGGTATCATCTCGTCAATGATAAGCTGGACGTACTGTTCCTGCGTCATGCCGCGTGCCACGGCGTGTGCACCGAGGAACGTAGACATTATCTTCGCCGGAGAAGCTTCCTTCATGCGCTTTATCACGCGGAGCATCTTCAGCTCGTCCTCAAGACTCAGTCCGTAGCCGCTCTTTATCTCGATGCATCCGGTTCCCTTACGTATCACTTCGTCAAGGCGCTGCATGGCTTGACGTAAGAGTTCGTCCTCGGAAGTGCGGTGCAGGAGGTCGGCAGAATTGAGGATGCCTCCTCCACGTCGGGCTATCTCCTCATAACTGAGTCCGTTTATCTTATCCACAAACTCCCGCTCACGGCTTCCGGCGAAGACGATGTGAGTGTGCGAGTCGCACCATGACGGCAAGACCATTCCGCCTTCCGCGTCAACCACTTCAACGGTGTCGTCCAAGGGAGGCATGCCGTCAGCAACGGCGCCGAACGCTGCGAAGCGTCCGTCCTCCACAAGGAGCCAGGCGTCGTCAATGGTGTTGACGATGCCCATCTCCTTGCCTTGCAGACGAAGCTTCGGAGCGTGCTCGATGCCAGCAAGAGTTCGTATGTTCTTTACAAGCAATTTCATACAGTATTACTTTCTCAGGAAATCTATGGAGTGTGCGATGTGCGGATACATCACCTCGTCGTGAACGATGAACGGCACCACCTTTCTGTAGCTCTCGAAGATGGCCTCCACAGCAGGCGACGACTTCAACGGACGGCGGAACTCAAGAGCCTGGGCTGCATTAAACAGCTCGATGGCGAGCACACGCTCCGTATTGAGCACCACCTTGTAAAGCTTGATGGCGGCATTGGCACCCATGCTTACATGGTCTTCCTGGCCCTGGCTGGAAGGAATGCTGTCCACAGAAGAAGGTGTAGCTAATGACTTGTTAAGGCTGACGATGGAAGCGGCGGTGTATTGCGGAATCATAAAGCCACTGTTCAGACCCGGATTGGCAACGAGGAAGCTCGGCAGGTCGCGCGTACCGCTGATGAGCTTATAGGTGCGGCGCTCAGAGATGTTAGCCAACTCGCACATTGCTATTGCGAGGAAGTCCATCGGCATTGCGATAGGTTCGCCATGGAAGTTGCCGGCAGAGATAACAAGGTCTTCGTCAGGACATACCGTAGGATTGTCTGTAGCCGAATTCACCTCTACGTCAATCACAGAGTTGACATACTCGATGGTGTCCTTAACGGTGCCGTGTACCTGCGGGATGCATCTGAACGAATAAGGATCCTGCACGTACGACTTGGGCTTCTGAATTATCTCGCTACCCTCAAGCAGTTCTCTCATGCGGGCAGCTGTGACAATCTGGCCCTTATGCGGACGAACCTGATGAACAGCGTCGATGAAGGGAGAGGCAAGTCCGTAGTAAGCATCCAGCGACATGGCAGCAATCTTGTCTGCCCAGTCGCTCAGACGATGTGACTGGAGCAATGCCCATACTGCGAATGCGCCCATGTTCTGTGTGCCGTTAAGCAGCGCAAGACCTTCCTTTGAAGCAAGCTGAACGGGATTCCAGTCGAACTTCTTCAGCATCTCAGCTCCTGAGATAACCTTTCCTTCGTATTCCACCTCGCCAAGTCCGACGAGAGGCAATGTGAGGTGTGCAAGCGGCACCAAGTCGCCGGAAGCGCCAAGCGAACCCTGCATGTACACAACCGGATAGACATCATTGTTGAAGAAGTCGATAAGGCGGTTGACGGTCACAACCTGACAGCCAGAGAAGCCGTAGCTCAGCGACTGAATCTTGAGCAGCAACATAATCTTGACGATGTCGTTAGGCACTCTGTCGCCTGTGCCGCATGCGTGCGACATCATAAGATTGATCTGAAGCTGTGCCAAGTCGTCCGAACCGACGCTGACATTACAGAGCGATCCGAAACCGGTGGTAACGCCGTAAATGGGCGCCTTGTTCTCTGCTATCTTACGGTCGAGATACTCACGGCATTCTACGATACGCTTCTGTGCATCCTCGCTCAACTCAATCTTGTAACCACCGTATACTATCTCACCTATACGTTCAACTGAAAGATGTTCGGCTGATATCTTGTGTATTTTCATAATCTTGGCATTTATTTTCTTGTTAGTAGTTTAATGTTTTAGTTAGCATACTTGTTGATGATGTCATCATCAACGATGTTCGGCATCGTAACCTGGAGGCCGTGTGAGCGGAGCATCTCACGCTCGATGCTATGGATGGAGCCTTCGTTGCGTGCCCAGGCACGGCGTGCAATTCCGTTGTTGACGTCCCAGAACAGCATCTCACGGATGTGGCGTGCGCTGTCCTCACCGCCGTCAATCACCATACCGAAGCCGCCATTGATAACTTCGCCCCAGCCTACGCCGCCACCATTGTGGAGCGACACCCATGTGGCACCACGGAACGAGTCGCCGATGACATTCTGCACAGCCATATCAGCACAGAACTGCGAGCCGTCGTAGATGTTACTGGTCTCGCGGAACGGCGAGTCGGTACCTGAAACGTCGTGATGGTCGCGACCAAGAACTATCGGACGCGTGATCTCGCCCTTGCGAATGGCCTCATTGAAAGCCAAAGCAATCTTGGAGCGGCCTTCTGCGTCGGCGTAAAGGATGCGAGCCTGCGAACCAACCACGAGCTTGTTGCGGCTTGCCTCACGAATCCAATGGATGTTGTCTGCCATCTGACCCTTTATCTCATCGGGAGCGTTCTGCATGATTTCCTCCATCACGCGTGCTGCAATCTCGTCTGTCTTGGCGAGGTCGGCAGGATTGCCTGAGGTGCAGACCCATCTGAACGGGCCGAAACCGTAATCGAAGAACATCGGTCCCATGATGTCCTGTACGTATGACGGATAGCGGAACTTGCCGTTCTCCTTGCAGATGTCGGCACCGGCACGCTGCGACTGCAGCAGGAAGGCATTGCCGTAATCGAAGAAGTACATGCCGTTGGCAGAAAGACGGTTGATGGCAGCCACCTGACGACGCAGAGAAGCCTGAACATGCTTGCGGAATTCCTCTGGATTCTCAGCCATCATAACCTTCGATTCCTCCAAGGTAAGGTCGGCAGGATAATAACCGCCTGCCCACGGATTGTGAAGCGAGGTCTGGTCACTACCTATGTCTACGCGAATATTCTCGTCAGCGAGGCGCTCCCAAAGGTCCACCACATTGCCTACATAAGCCATTGATACGGTGCGCTTCTCCTCCACGCTCTTCTTGATGGCAGGAATAAGCTCGTCCAGATTGTCATGGAGTTCGTCCACCCAACCCTGGTCGTAACGCTTCTTTGCAGCCAACGGATTTATCTCAGCCACCACGCTCACTACGCCGGCGATGTTGCCGGCCTTGGGCTGTGCGCCTGACATACCTCCAAGACCTGAAGATACGAACAGCATTCCGTGGATGTCAGCCGGTCCACCCTTCTCGATACGCTGCTTGCGGCAAGCGTTGAGCACGGTAATGGTGGTGCCGTGAACGATGCCCTGCGGACCGATATACATATATGATCCGGCTGTCATCTGTCCGTACTGGCTCACACCGAGAGCATTCATGCGCTCCCAGTCGTCCGGCTTGGAATAGTTGGGGATAACCATACCGTTGGTTACCACCACTCTCGGTGCATTAGGATGTGACGGGAAGAGTCCGAGCGGATGACCAGAATACATCACAAGCGTCTGCTCGTCAGTCATCTCGCTCAGATACTTCATCACAAGACGATACTGTGCCCAGTTCTGGAAGATGGCTCCGTTGCCACCGTAAACGATAAGTTCGTGAGGATGCTGTGCCACCTCAGGATCGAGGTTGTTCTGAATCATAAGCATGATGCCGGCTGCCTGCTCAGAGCGATGCGGATACTCATCAATGGGTCGTGCATACATATCATAATGTGGACGATAACGATACATATAGATACGTCCGTACTTGTCGAGCTCTTCCATAAACTCTGGAGCCAACTGTGCATGCAGGTCCTTCGGGAAATAACGCAGCGCATTACGCAAGGCAAGCTGTCTTTCCTCGGCTGTGAGTATCTCTTTGCGCTTCGGCGCATGATTTATATTATTGTCGTAGGGCAACATTTCCGGCAAATAATCAGGAATGCCCAGTCTTATTTCTTCTGCAAATGTCATAATGTAAAAAGGTTAAAAGAAAATCATATTCCTTGCCCTTCCCTAATTTGGAAGGGCAAGGATATATTATAATATTATAGGATTAAGTTAGATTAATTATAATTTCTCCTCTACGAGCTTCGTAATCTCAGCCTCTTCTGCGTTGGCCTTAGCGATAAGCTCGTTAGCCTCAGCTATCAAAGCCTCAGCTTTCTCGCGGTCCTTCAACGAACCTGCATTAATCTTGACGTTCATACCTGCTCCGAGGACAGCGGCACGTGCTGCCAATGCACCTACACCAGCGTCAGAAACGCTGTTGGGGTTGCCCGTCTCCACCATCTTACGGCAAACAGCGAACACCTCGTACGATGCCTTCATGGTATCGAGAGGTACTTCCGTTGCAAACAATGTGGCTGTCTGAATGGCTTCAGTACGTGCAGCCTTCTCTTCCGGTGTGTTCTTAGGCATGCCGAACGCTGCCATGATGCGGTTGAATGCTTCTGTGTCTTCGTCAACAAGGTGGAGAAGACGCTCCTGCAGAACCATGCCTTCCTCGGCAACCTTGGCAAACTCTTCCCACTGCTCATCCCAACCGGGCTTGTGGCTGGAAAGGTTGGCAACCATCGTAGCAAGCGACGCTCCCAAAGCTCCCATGTATGCAGATACCGAACCGCCACCAGGTGCAGGGCTTTCTCGAGAAGTCTCCTCAGCGAATCCCTTAACAGTAAGGTCGACGAGCTGGTTCTGCTTCTCGGCACCAGCTGCCATTACGTATTCGATGATCTTCTCTTCGGGCTTAAACTCCTTAAGGTCTGACAGACCCAATGACTTGATGGCGATGTCGAGGATGTCCTTCTTTGGAATACCGGCAGAGCGCTGCTGCTTTGCAAGGAAGTAACGACCTGCCTCAAGGAGTGTACGCTCCGGAACCAGACCTACAATCTCCGTACCCGTAACGCGTATGCCACGCTCCTGTGCACAACGGCAAACCTCATCAAATGCCTTGTGCAGCGGAGTTACATTAATATTAGTGATATTCATCGACACCTGAGCGATGCCGTATTCGTCAATATACCAACCTATGGCCTTCGTACACTTCAGTGTGCCTGGCTTCATGATAGGTGTGCCGTCAGCATAGAGGAGCTTCTTGCCTGTGATAGGATTGCCCTCACGCATTGGGCGTCCCTTCTCTCTAACGTCGAATGCGATGGCATTGGCGCGACGTGTAGAAGTGGTGTTAAGGTTGAAGTTAACGGCAATGAGGAAGTCACGTGCTCCGACAACGGTGCAACCGGTACGTGCAACCTGCTCGTCGAACGGACGTCTGCCGAAATCTGGAGCCTCAGCATCGTCGTCGATGCGCTCGGCAATGCCCTCATACTCGCCCTTGCGACAAACGGCAAGGTTCTGACGCTCCGGTGTGAACGCTGCAGCCTCGTAGCAATAGCACGGGATGTTAAGTTCGTCGGCAATACGCTTTGCGAGCTTGCGCGAAATCTCAGCACACTCTTCAAGGGTAATTCCGCTTACGGGCACAATGGGCAACACGTCTGTTGCGCCGATACGCGGATGAGCACCATGATGCTGACGCATGTCAATAAGCTGTCCGGCTTTTCCCACAGCTCTGAATGCAGCTTCCACTACGTCATCAGGTTCGCCAACGAAGGTTACGACCGTGCGGTTGGTTGCTTCGCCAGGATCGACGTCAAGCAATTTCACACCCTTCACGCTCTCTACAGCATCCGTAATCTGACGGATGATGTTCATATCGCGGCCTTCGCTGAAATTAGGCACACACTCTACTATCTGCTTTGTTTTTGCCATAGTGTAAGATATAAAGTTAGTAGTAAATAAGTTTAAAATCCAAAGTATCATTAAGATACGCTGCAAATATAGCAAAAAAGCCATATTTAAACAAGAAAACAACAAAAAAAACATCTGTATTGTTTTAAACATAAAAAAGACCACCCGAATAACCTATATATTGTAACATACACAGGTCATTCGGGTGGTCTTATCGGGTTCGAACAATGTCGAACTTTATAAACCTAAGCCTTATTGCTTACTTTCTTACAAGCACCTTCTTAACAGAGCCGTCAGACATCTTGATGATGTTGATGCCCTTGCGGAGCGAGTTGAGCTTCATGCCGTCGAGTGAATAGATACCCACTACGGTCTGCGCACCGTTGCCGGTTGTGAGGTTCTCAATGCCAGAAACGGATCCCTTATATCCCTTCTTGCTTACGGCAAGGATGGTGGGATAAGCACCTCTGTTTCTTGACTTGAAGACAATTGCCTTAGTCTTCTTGCTGCGGTCAAGCGGCATTGTATACTCGTATGTACGGAAGTTGTAACGCTTGTCTATAGCGTCTGCAGAATAGTTGGCAGCAGCTGCTCTGATGATACGGCCCAGACCATACTGTGCTTCCTTACCCGTTTCAGATGCACCATACCAATCTTCCGGCGAGAATGTAGACACTACACTTCTGCTCATGTCGTCGTAAACAGCGCAAACATCAAACTTAGAAGAACCGTTTGCTGAGATAGCAAGGAAGTAAACCTCCTCAATGTTCTCAGGTGTAGTGAGTGAGAGAACCTCCTCGTTGTTGACAGTCTTCATCACAAGGGCATTCTTTCCAGCGAGTGTAGCCACGTTATAAGGAATACCACTCTTTGTTGTGATGTTGCCCTGAGCGTCACAGAAAGCGCCTGTCTTCTGGATGTCTGAACTGTAAAGCACCCATCCCTGATCGTCAAGAGCTACGGTTGTGCTTGAAGCAGCCGGCTTCTTCTCAGCCACTACGTCAGCGTTCCATCCATCCAGCTGCAGCGGACCGTTCACCGGAATGGCATCCTCAAACTGCTCGTAAGCCTCCACCTCAGCAAGTGAGGGATAGAAGTAAACGTTGAGGTTGCTGACAACAGCGAGATAATTGGTTGCGGCATACTTCGGGAAGATGTATGATACCTCAGAGATATCCTGAAGGTTCTCGAATGTCTTCACAATCTGCATGTTGGTGAGATCATTACCAACAGCGATACTGATGTCCTTAGTTACGTTTCCGTCAACGTCGTTATCGTTGGTGCCACGGTTGTTGTTAGGCAGGTTAACCACCACCTTTGAAAGGTTCCATGTCTTGCCTTCCGGTGCTGTGAAGATGGTCCAGAGGTCGTTCTTGTGAGTTGAAGGTGCATCAATCATCTCAAGAGCCTCAGCGGTCTTGTCCCCATCGGTCAGTCCGTCCACCTCGTACTTGTCGTATTCTGCCTCGTATGAGTAGTCGCTCTTGTAATGACGAACCTCAGCCTTTGCACCCTTCAGGATGTTGGGCTGTGTCTTCGAGTCGACCATCACTTCCACAGTGCTCTCCTTATAGTTGCCACCATTGTCGACACGCAATGTGACATTGGCTGTGCCGATCATGCGCTGTGCTGTTACAGGAACTGTAAATGTAGACGAAGCGGCATCCTCTGTGATATTGCCGATGGTGACGTTGCCGTCAGCCTTGGCAGTACACTTAAACTGTGACGAACGTGTATCGCCACCAAGGTCATACTTCACCTTAATAGTCTTTGTCTCGCCAGCCTCCATCTTCAGTGCAGAAGGCTCCACCGACATCGACATATTGTTCTCTTCCTTACCGTAAACCTCAAACTCCCAAATACGGAGCGTACCGTTAACGTGCGGGACAAGCTTCACGTAGCGAGCCTTGAACGGTGCGATATAGTCTGTCTTGATTGACTCTTCGGTACGGTTCTCCTCGTCAACTACTGTTGTCCAGTTCTGACCGTCCTCAGAAAGCATAATCTTGTATGAATCAATCTGATCAACGCCGCTCTCAGGACCTGAGTTGCCATCGTAGATACGGAAACCGTAGATGCGGTACGAACCGAGGCAATCGAAGACAGCCCAGTTATCTGCACTTACGTTACACCACTTCTGGCTGGTAGAATAAGGATTGGTTACACCGTCGATAATCTTATCAGGCACCTCTGTAGAGTTGGTAGAGCCGCTATAGCCAACGACCTTCTTGCCTTTCACTACGTTGAACACCTCATCATACTCAGAGTCTGACATTACGTCCACAACCTCGCTCTTCGTTGTAGAAGTACCGATTACGTTGGTTACGTCGATGCTGACCTTCTGCTTTCCTGTCTTCACAGCCTTAACGGTGATGGTCTTGTCTGTGAGCGAACCGTCAGTAAGCTGCAGTCCTTCAGGAAGTGTCCACTTATATGCTGTGGGCGAACCAGTAGCTCTTGCGGTCAGTGTTGTTCCCTCGCCAACCTTGAGATAGCTCTTGCCAACTACAAAGGTAACAACGGGAGCAGTGGCCTTCGGATAGTCCATCTTCAATGTCTTGCCCTCCTGCTGACGCATATCCTTCATTACGGGCACAACAACGAAGTCGATAGAAGCATCTGTGCCTTCACGCTCGAATGTCGGCACGTAGAATGCCTCGTCACGTGTCTGACCAACCATTGTGCGTGTGCCGTTGGCAGTCTGCTTGTAGATGTCGAAGTGGTCGAAGTCGGCAGTATAGTCGAAGTCCCATGTGATACGGGCATCGCCCTTAGCCTCGCCGAGCACGCTCTTCGTTGCGAGGTTCTTCACCTCTACAGACTCAGGGGCATAACCTGCGGGCAGCACGTCAAGCTGACCAAGAGACAATGTATAGTTAGATACAGCAGAAGCCGCCTTCAGATTGAGCGCCACCATATATATGGTCTTGCCGTTAACCGAAGAGAGGTCGTATTCAGCTACAGTCCATCCGTTCTTCTCTGATACGGAAGGAGCAGAGAGCGTAACGTCAGGTGTGGTTGAGCTGCTTGTAGAGAGCTTCACCTCTACGCTTCCGCTTGTGCTTGTCTTATATACAAGGCGCAGCTTGCCGCCGTCAGTCACCTTTATCATGGTCTTGTATAGACGCATGAGGTGGTCGCCGGCTGAGAGCTGTCCGCTCACCTTGATGCTCGAACCGAAGTTGTAAGCGTCATCCCAGTCGATGTCTACTTTCAACGAGCCACGGTTCTCTATCCACCAACGCCATGTAGGCATGATGCTCTGCACACCAGAGTGATACCAGTCCTGTGTGCCCTGCTTTACACCTTCCACGAAGCGGTGCTTACCCACGCCTACGCAGAATGATGTCGTGAACGGCATCTTGTTTACAACCGAACGCTCAAGAACGCGTCCTGAGATACCCGGCCATCTGTCGCCGATTTTCGACGGGTCGCCGTCGTTGTTCACCCACATCTGCGATTCGTTCTTGAATGTCTTCTGAATGGCAGCATAAGCCTTTGCGCCAGTGTCTTCCTTACCAAGCAGATTCTTTACGTTGTCCTTCCAGATACGCTCCTCAGGGCAGAAAAGGTCAAGCGAACCCACATGTCCGTCAGTAGGCATAGCAGCATTGAGGTGATACTGGAAGCCTGTGTGTCCGGAGTTCACCACCTGCACACCAGCATAAATCTTTGAGAATGTCTCGGCTTCTGTACATCCCAAGCTTGATGCGTAAGAACGATAATCACCTGCCGAGCCATACTCGAGGAACTGTGAGGTATTCTTATGCGACTTGAGGATAGTGGTGTTAGGTGTGCCAGAGGCGTTATACCACTGGATTTCCATCTGAGTATCACCATTCTTGTCAGCAAGATAGTTGAATTCCTTAATGAAGTTCACCCATTCTGTTGTGCTACCGCCACCGATTTCCTCGTTGATAAACCATCCGTCGAAGCCCATGTATTTGGCAATCTCATAGAGCTTCTGAGCATAGATATACACGCCATTCTCTTTTGTAAGCATCTGACGAACCCATGTCTGTGTTCCACCGAACGTTGCCGGAGGGAAGAATATCTGTCCCAACGACTTCACACCGCTTTGGTGAGCAGCGTCTGTCGATCCTGCCGGTGGCGGGATGATGATACCCTCGGAAGCCGAACCAGCCCAGTAAACGAGCTTGTCCATATACTGCCAATAGGTGGGCTGATAGCCAAGGAAGTTGTAAGCACCCTGCGACGGGCTCATAGAGCAGGTCGGGAAGAGGATGGTAGCGTTACAGATCTGTCCTTCATAATATTGGTTCTTGTTGGCTTTCATGAGCGTAGGCTCCTGGAAGCGGGTAGCAAGAGGCACACGTGAACGGTTGAACTTAGCGTCAGGATCGGTCTCCGGCGACCAGTTCTTGATGTCTTCCGGATGCCAGCATCCACCGTACGGCTGCTGTGCGTATGCGCCCTGCATAAACATGGCAGCCAATGCCGTCAAAATAAATTTGCTGTTTCTCATTGAGTTTATAAATGTTAGTAATAGTATTTTAGTTTTAGAGAGTATATAGGTATAACAATCAAATATAAAAAAACACGTAAGAGAAAGACAACTTTTTTAAAAAGCAATCATTCTCTTACGTGTCACTACTTATTGTGCAGCTCCATTATTGGCATCTTTCAGTCCTTGCAGCGCACTCTCCTCGCCCACTATCCATACGATGTCGCCAAGACGGAAGCGGTATGTGATGTTCACCATAGAGAGGTTCTCCTTTCCTTCCTCACGTCCCACCACCATACAGTTGAAGCGGTCGCGGATGCCGCTTTCTGGCAATGTCTTGCCTACGAATGGAGAATTACGGTCAATGACTATCTGCGACAGCTTCATCTCGCGTTTCTCTATGTCTGGGTCATCGGGCACGATGTCTGAGTCGACTGCTGCCTGCATTGCTGACAGCTGCGAGTCGCTACCGATCACCTGAAGTCTGTCACCAGGGAATACGATGCTGTCGCCTCCCGGAATGTTTATGCGCTGATGACCACGCAGGATGCTGCTGATATGCACGCCGAAGCGGTTGCTCAGACGCAGGTCGGAAAGATACATACCTGCCCACTTCGAGTTCTCCGGAATGTCGATGTCGGAGATGTGGATATCACGGTCAAGAAGATGACCCTCATAAAGCGGTTTCTTCAATCCGAGCACCTGCTGCTCTATGTCGCGCGAACGTAGGTTCTGCACGAAGAGACGCTCCATAAGGATGCTGCGCTTCTTCAGGCGGCGCGAGAGTATCATGAACAGGACAATAACCACGGCTATGGTTAGCATAAGGGCATTGGTGAAGCGGGTAAGATAATTACATATATAGAATATGAAGGCAGAGGCGATAATCACTCTCACCAATATGGTAACGAGGAGCGGCAGACGATTGGAACGGCTCTCGTTCCACAATGCACGAAACTCCTCCGAATGGTTCTTCTTCATCACGATGGCTCTGAGGAACGGGGCTATTATGGACACCGTCACCAGTCCGCAGATGCCGTTAGCCCACCAGTGCATGCCAGGCATGATGCTGCGGATGAATGGCAGGAAGAAGGTGAACATAACGGCGATGGCAGCCACGGAGAGGATAGAGTAGACGATGGTGATGCGTGCCATCTGCGATATCAGACTGTGCCAGTTGCTCTTCGGAGCAGAAGAGGGATGTGACAGCGTCACGTTATTGAGGGCGCGTATCCACGTCTTGGGCAGACGACGCTCCAGAAAGCCGTAGCAAGGTACGGAGAAGCGTATCATGTAGGGCGTCAGGAATGTGGTGATGACCGAAACAGCCACCACGACCGGATAGAGAAATTCGCCCGTAACCTTCAGCGACAAGCCCAATGAGGCGATAATGAACGAGAACTCACCTATCTGTGCCATTGAAAAACCGCTTCGCATGGCTGACTTGAGCGACTGTCCTCCAATGAGGAAACCGAAGGTGCCGAAGACTGCCTGACCCACAAGGATGGTCAGCACGAGCATGGCTATCGGCAAGGCATAGCTGACAATGATTTTCGGATCGACAAGCATGCCCACCGACACGAAGAACACAGCTCCGAAGAGATCCTTCACGGGAGCCACAAGCTTCTCTATCTTGCCTGCCTCAATGGTCTCGGCGAGGATGCTACCCATGACGAAAGCTCCGAAAGCTGAGCTGAAACCCACCTTCGTCGACACGACAGCCATAAGGCAGCAGAGTCCGAGCGACACGATAAGCAGCGTCTCGTTGTTGATGAGTTTACGCATAAGACGGAGAAACAGAGGCACAGCGAAGATGCCCACCACAAACCAAAGGACAAGGAAGAAGCCTATCTTCATCACGGCGCCAATCATCTCGCCGCCGTCAGGGTTTGATCCCGAAGCCAACGCCGACAGCATCACCATCATGACGATGGCAAGGACGTCCTCCAGAATGAGCACGCTCATCACGGGCTGGGCGAACTTCTGTTGTCGAAGTCCCATGTCGGTGAACGCCTTGTAGATGATGGTAGTGGAGCTCATCGCAAGCATACCTCCAAGGAAGATGCAGTCCATGCGGTTCCATGAGAACGCATGACCGACCACGATGCCGAGGGTCATCATGGAGAAGATTATCGTCAGTGTGGTGATGACGGGCGCAATGCCCATCTTTATAATCTTCTTGAACGAGAAGTCGAGTCCGAGCGAGAACAGTAAGAACATCACACCGATGTCCGCCCAAGTCTTGATGTCCGAATTGTCCACAACGGACATCGTATAGGGCATGTGCGGACTGACAATAAAGCCAGCCATGATATAGCCCAACACGAGCGGCTGCTTGAGTTTCTTGAATAAGAGTGTGACCGCGCCCGCCACTATAAGTATCAGGGCGAGGTCGTTTATTAGAGTAGGAACTTCTGACATATATCTTAATTTTTTATTTATAGCTTACATTATTTTATACTATAGCATTAAGTACGTCATGTATACGCCCAATCAGATAGAACGGTAGGTTTATCAATTTGAATGATTTACTGTTTACGGTCTTTATTTCGTCCACAGAGAATGGTTTCGACCATATTCTGATTGCTATGTCTATGCTTGAATTATCCATAAACACTTGCAGAGAGCGTAAATGCGAGTTGGTTCCGCTCTTCACTTCTATCGGATACAATCGTGAGTCATGACTTATGACAAAGTCGACCTCTGCACCATTATTAGGCTTTGCCCAAAACACGCGATGCTGCCCGACCCTATCATCCAAAGCCAACAGTTCCTGCGCAGTAATCTGTTCGGCTATATGTCCGCGCCATGCATCCACCATTTCCGTAGAACCTATAATCTCACTACGTACTCCTGCCTGATAATTCACGAGTCCTGTGTCAAACCATATCAGTTTGGGCATTCGTCTTGTTTCGGGGATTATCGGCAGTTGGGTGGAAGACACGGGATAAACAAGTTCCAGCAACATCGCTTTTTCCAACAATCTGAAAGCTTCACCCACCTCGCGCGACTTATAACCAGAATTGGCAAAGTTGCCCAATGTGATGGTCTCACCAGAAAAAGCCCAACCATAGGAAAGAATGAAACGTACAGTGTCGGTGAGCTTATTGCCTACGACATATTTCTCCGCATCGTCCTTATATGCCTGCACCAATGTTTCATACACATCCTCTATTGCTACCACATCGTTTTTCTCGGCATACATCTGCACCGCTTCAGGCATACCTCCTATAATGGTATACAGATTGAACTGATGCATCAACTGCTCATGAAACGCCACCGTGAACTCTGGCTTTTGACTCAGAATTGCAAGAAGGTCGTTTTTGTTTATCGCCCCAAGAAATTCATAAAATGAGCAAGGGCGCAATGCAAGATATTGCACACGTCCTACCGGAAAACTGACTTTTACGTCTATCAGATTCTCAAGCAGACTACCTGCCGCAATCACATAAAGGTCTGGACGTTGTTCGTAAAAATATCTGAGCAAGGCGATGGTCTTCGGCGAGTTTTGAATCTCGTCAATAAAAATCAGGGTCTTACCCTCGTTCTTCACCTTTCCCAGACTAGCAAACAACATCGTAATAAGATCGTCAATGCTTATGTCCATCTCAAACAATCTGACATTCTCATTCCGCTCCATATTGAAATACAGATAGTTTTCAAACTGCGAGCCGAATTCATTTACAATCGTTGTCTTGCCGACCTGCCTTGCTCCTCTTAAAATCAAAGGCTTGTGCCAATCAGCATTTTTCCACTCTTCAAGTTTATCAATTATCTTACGTTTAAACATATAGCATACATTTTGATAATGCAAAGATAACGATTTTGTTTGAAATCAGGGGCAACACTCACGTATTTTTGTTGCAAATCAGGGGCAACAAGACTAAGATTTTATTGCAAATCAGCGGCAACAAAGCTGAGATTTTGTCGCAAATCAGCGGCAACCAAAAAGTAGCGGAGGTCTCCGGCCTCCGCAGCAACCTAAAAAAGCCATCATAAGAAAGGCTTGGTGCTGCGGAGGCTGGAAACCTCCGCTACTAAGTATGCTTATTTTATTTAGTCGTTAAAGTGAGCCGTAATCTCACATATCTTTATTACCACCTGCATGGCTTTCTCCATTGCCTGCACGCTGACAAACTCGTGAGGTCCGTGGAAGTTGCAGCCACCGGCGAAGATGTTCGGACATGGCAGACCCTTGAATGAGAGCTGTGCTCCGTCCGTACCGCCACGGATGGGCATCACCTTCGGAGCCACACCGTTCTCCTGCATCGCCTTCAGCACGATGTCGATGACGTGCATGTTGGGATCAATCTTCTCTTTCATGTTATAATACTGGTCCTTGAGGTCCACGCTTACCGTGCCCTCACTCCACTTTTCGTTCATCTTCTTCACGCAGTCCTCGATGAAGTCCTTGCGGTCCTCAAACTTCTGACGGTCGTGGTCGCGGATGATGTATGAGAGAGTGGCTTTCTCGCAGCATGACGTGATGCCGAGGAGATGATAGAAGCCCTCATAGCCTTCCGTCTCCTCAGGAGTCTCTGCAGCCGGTATCATGTTGGCAAACTCCAGTGCGAGGCGCGATGCGTTCACCATCTTGCCCTTGGCATATCCTGTATGTACGCTTACGCCCTTGAAGTGCACCTTGGCTCCTGCAGCATTAAAGTTCTCATACTCCAGCTCGCCGAGGTCGCCGCCGTCCATGGTGTAAGCCCACTGGCAGCCGAACTTCTCCACGTCGAAGTGGTGAGCGCCCATACCGATTTCCTCGTCAGGATTGAAAGCCACGCGGATGTCGCCGTGCTTCACCTCGTCATGGTCGCGGAGCCAGCACATAGCCTGAACTATCTCTGCCACGCCAGCCTTGTCGTCAGCGCCAAGGAGTGTGGTGCCGTCGGTCACGATGATGTCCTCACCTACGTGTGCCTTCAGCTCTGGGAACTTAGCCGGGCTTGAGACGATGCCCTCAGAGAGCACGATGTCGCCACCGTCATAGTTCTTGACGATGCGTGGCTTGATGTTGGCGCCGCTGCAGTCAGGAGACGTGTCGTAATGCGCGATGAAACCGATGGTCGGGATGTCCTTCTTCACGTTGGCTTTCAGCGTGGCGTAGATATAGCCCTGCTCGTCCATCTCCACATCGCTCAGACCTTCACGCTCAAGCTCCTCTTTCAGATACTTGGCGAAGATGAGCTGCTTGGAAGTGCTCGGTACTGTTTCTGAATCTTCACTCGACTGTGTGTCGAACTGTGTGTAGTTTAAAAATCTTTCGGTAATATCCATTATTAATGCTTTTAGTCGTATTCTGCTGCAAACTTACTCATTTTTTTTGAATTGGTGATGAGTAATGCATGTTAACTTATAAGAATAATTCCTCTATCTGATGTTTTGGTCAGATTATGCCGAAATGTTTCAGCGCATTCCACACTCCGTCATTGTCTACGTCCGTCGTCACATAGTCGGCATGTGCCTTTACGCTGTCGAGGGCATTGCCCATCGCCACACCCACTCCTGCCGCACGGAGCATCGCCTCGTCATTGCCTCCGTCGCCGAATGCCATCGTCTCCGAGATGTCGATGCCGAGGCGGTCGGCAATGGCACGTATGCCGTTTGCCTTGTCTGCCTTTGCCGAGGTTATGTCGCAAAAGGCGGGATACCATCGGGCGGAGTTACATCCAGGGAGTTCGGGCAACACCTTGCGCTCCTCCTCTTCGGTGAGGAAGGGAGTGATCTGAAGGATGCCCTGATCAATGACATCCGCAAGGGGCACGTCAAACTTGTCGTACGTCACTTTCAGCATATCATAGAACACGTGGTTGACGTCATCATTGCGATTCACAATCTGTATGTCCTTCGTGCCCACCACAACGGCGGGCAGTCCGTGTTCCTCACAGTAGCGTATGACGGTCTCTGCCTCTTCACGCGGAATGACATCCTCACGTACCGTCTCGGCACCGTACGTACACATGGCACCGGTGGCAAGGATATATCCGTCCATCAGATGCTCTATTGGAGCCACGTTATTGAGCAGCTGGCGGGGACGTCCCGTAGCCGTGAATATCTTTACGCCGCTTTCATGTGCAAGGCGCAGCGCCTCGCGGGTCGACTCTGGTACGTCGTGCGTATTGAAGCTGACGAGCGTTCCGTCCACATCGAAAAACAGTGCTTTAATCATATCTTTTTCTTTTTTGTTATCCTTAATGTTATTATCGTTTCTTTGTTTCTGCGCCGGTCTTTCCTGCCAGCACGGCTGACCTGCGCTTCAGGTAAGGGGTGATGGCGAAGCCTTCGTCGCTCACCACTTTCAGCAGCGCACGCTTCTGCATCACGGTCTCCTTTAGCGTGGGGAAGAGTTCTGACCAGCGCTTCTTCACCTCCTGATTGTCGGTCTTGACGGAGGTCTTGCGAATGAGTTCCTCCACGCCGGAGATGGTACGCGCAAAGTAAGCTGAGCCTTTGCGGAGACGTTCCTGAAGATGTTCGTCATTCTGATAGTCAGCCGTCTGGATAACCATCTGGCTGTACTGTATGCGGAACCTCTCTGCCACGTCCATGAGCTTCGTGCGTATGGTGTCGGCATTAAGCTTATACTCCATGATGAGCTTGGGATAAGAGCGCTTGAAGTGGCCCGACAGCAGGTCGAGCACACGGCCGAAGATGTCCATGAGCGGACGAAAGTCGTACAGTTCATTCACGATGGAGAGAAAATAGTCGCGCTGCAACGTGCCTATCTGTTCCGGCGTCGGCGTATGCTCTATGGCGTGTGTGGCGTATTCGTCCACGGCGCCGTCACGGATGATGGCGCTGTGAGGGAGCGGAGCGCTGAGCACCAGTCCTTCGAGCGTGCGGCATCGGCTGAGCGCCACGTATGTCTGACCGTGCGTGAAGGCACGCTGCACGTCGATGACGGCATGGTCGAAGGTCAGTCCCTGGCTCTTGTGCACCGTAATCGCCCAAGCCAACTTCACTGGATACTGACGGAACGTGCCGTCCACCTCCTCCGTTATCTCGTTGGTGCGCTCGTCAATGACGTAGCGCGTATTGTCCCACTGCTCCATGCCCACGTTGATGACGGTTCCGCTGTCGCGTGTGCGGACCGAGAAGCCTTGGTTGTCAATACGCTCCACGGTTCCGAGCATGCCGTTATAGAAAGCCTTGTCCTGCGACGAGTCGTTCTTGACGAACATCACCTGCGCACCTTCCTTCAGCGTCAGCGTCTGCTCCGTCGGGAAGAGCATGTCAGGGAACTTGCCTTTCACCTCGGCATTGTACGTATATTCCTCGCCGGGGAGCAGCGACATCTGACGGTCGTTCTCCTTCTGTGCCTGATAGTTATGTGTGGTCAGACGTATGTATCCGTCTTCCGTCTTTGGCTCGAATCCGCGTATGTAGCGAGAGTTGAGCGCCTGCAGCACGGCGTCGTCCGCACGATTGTCTCTCACCTTGTTGAGGAGTTCGAGGAAGCGTGCGTCGCTCTGACGATACACCTTCTTCAGTTCCACTATGGCATAGCGCGTCTGGCGAAGCGCAAGCGAGGAGAAGAAGTAGGGCGTATCATAATAATGTGACAGCATCTGCCACTCGTCGTCCTTTGCCACGGGAGCCAGCTGTCCGAGGTCGCCAATCATGACCATCTGAACGCCGCCGAACGGCATCTGGTTCTTGCGGAAGCGGCGAAGCACGGCATCCACAGCGTCAAGCAGGTCGGCACGCACCATCGAAATCTCGTCTATGACAAGCGTGTCAATGGACTGGATGACGCGTATCTTCTGCCTCGAAAACTTATATTGCTGTTCCTTGAGCTTATACTGTGCGTTTGGAATGAACGGGGCGAAGGAGAGCTGGAAGAAGGAATGGATGGTCACTCCCTCGGCGTTGATGGCGGCAATGCCGGTCGGCGCCACCACCACGATGCGCTTCGACGACTCGTTCTTGAGACGTCGGAGGAAGGTGGTCTTTCCTGTTCCTGCCTTACCGGTAAGGAAGAGGTTGGTGTTGGTAGTCTCTATTATCTCCCACGCAAGACGCGCCTGCTCGTTGAGGTCATTATTGGGTTGATTCATCTTGTGGCGTTGTTACTGTATTGGTTTCGGGCAGCATGGTAGTGGCGTCCGCCTCTATGAACATCGAGTCGTCCATATCGGCAAGCGACTTCTTTTTCTTGTTCTCCTTGGCTCCTGCCTTGAGGAGGTTGCGTGCCGCGGTTATGATGCTTGCACCGCTGTCTGCGGTGGTTATCTTCAGTCGGGTGATTTTCTTTATGGTGTCGTTCATGCTCGACTCCACGTCCATAAACCTTATGCCGAAGTCCTGTACACGGTCGATGACGGTGTTGGCAGCGTCCATCATCGCCTGCTGGTTCTTCAGCTGTCGCACCTGCGTCCACATCATCTCCAGCACGCGCAGATTCATATACATGGTCTGCGGTCCCAGAATCATCACTCCCTGGTCGTAAGCGTCGCGCCAAAGCGTGCTGTCGTTAAGGAGCGCGAGGTTAAGAGCGCCCTCCACGGGCACGTACATTATGGCGAAGTTCAGACGGTTGTATCCCTCGGGCAGATACCTGACATAGTCCTTGCGGGCAAGGCGCTTCACCTGTGCTCTGACGCTGGCGATGTGTGCTTTCAGATAGTCGCTCTTCTCGGGCGTGCCGTCCTCAGCATTCATATATCGTTCGTAGTCGGTGAGCGACATCTTCGAGTCCACCACCACGTGGCGGTTGTTCGGGAAGTGCAGAATGAAGTCGGGTATCATTCCCTTGCCGTCATCGCCCTTCACCGCCTTTCCAGCCTTGTCCTTGAGCGTTGCCTGCGTGTCAAACTGCTCGCCCTCCTTCAGTTCCAGGTCTTCAAGGAGCTGCTTCAGCTTCAGCTCACCGAAGTTGCCCTGCACCTTCACTTCTCCCGTCAGTGCGCGAGTCAGTCTGTCGGCAGTCTCACCAAGGGCAGCACTCTTCTGCATGTTTATCTTGATGGTCTCGTCCAGTCGTGTGAGAGCCTCGCTCTGCTGCTCCTTGGTCTTGTCGAAAGCCTCCTGCATGTCACGCAGACTCTGCTGCAGCGGGTCGATTATCTTCGACACCTGCTCCTTGTTTCGCTCACCAAGCTCTTCCTGACGACGCTTCAGCACCTCCTCGGAAGTGGTGAGCATCTGGTCCTTGATAAGCTGCAGCTGGCTCTCCACCTGCTCCTTATTCATCTGACGTAGCATCTTCAGCTGCTCGTCGTACGCCTTGCGCATATCGGCAAGCGTCTCCTCATTATGCTTTGCCTCCAGCTGGGCAGCCTCAGCAGCAGCTGCCTTCTGTTCAGACAACTGCCTCTCAAACTCTGCCTTCTGATCCGCAAGCTGTCTCTCTGCATTCTCTTTCTGCTCTGCAAGCTGTCGGCAGTAGTTTTCGGTATGCGCCTTCTGCACGTCGCGCTCCGACGTCAGGCTTGCCATCTGCGCCGCCTGCGCCTGCACGGTCTGCTCCAGCCGCTTCTCATTCTCAATGTGCTGTGCCAGTTGTGCTTGCAGGTTCTCCACCATCTGCGCCGCCGCCCCAGCCTTCACCTTGCCTCCAAGCCAATAACCGACAAAGAGCATAGCAAAGACTGCCACAAGGGCAAGGATTATGTATACTTCCATATTTCTTAATAATTTATTCCGAACCGCAAATATACACAATATATTGCAGAAAACGCAACAATACAATCATTAAATAAACAAATAAGTAAGCCACTTTTGTGCTTCTATTAGGATAATTATGCTTAACTTTGTCTTGTCACCTAAATAAGAACATAACGATATATGCCAACAGACATCATTAATATAGGGCAACGGAGATGCAAGCTCCATACTTCACATGCCAACCCAGCCTTTCTCCTCGTCCAGCCGACTGCGCGTCACGAGGAGAAGAACGAGGGCATCTGGCGCGAGATGGAGACCATCGAAGCCGACAGCAGACACGGATTCGTCATGGCGGCTTTCGAATGCCAGGAGTGGGCACACGACCTTATGCCTTGGCACGACGAGGCTGTGGCAAGGGACGAAGAGGTGGGACTTCATGCCCACGACACCCTGCATTACGTCGGAAACGTACTGCTGCCTTGGATGAGGGAGCGTTACGGTCAGCTGCCATGCATCATCGGAGGCTATTCGCTTGGCGGACTCTTCGCGCTATGGGCGGCAAGGGAGACGAAGCTCTTCAGCGCTGTGGCTGCCGCTTCGCCGTCGCTGTGGATAAAGCAATGGACAGAATATGCTGCCGCCAATGCCTTGAACGCACAGACAGCATATCTCAGTCTCGGCGACCGCGAGGAGCATTGCCGCAACCAACGGATGTGCCGCATCGGCGACTGCGTACGCACGGAACACCACTTGCTCGGCGAGCTCTTGGGCAGGGAACACACCACCCTGGAATGGAATCCCGGCGGTCACTTCGGACAGGAGGCGGAACGCACGGCACGGGCTTTCTCATGGTGCATCAACAATCACTAACCACAACCAACAACATACCTATCTTATGAAAATTCTCAGAATCATGGCGCTGCTTCTCTTGCTCGTGGCAATAACGGCTGGCGCACAACAAAGAAAGACAACGTCGGCTGCAACTCACGCACCCACTATCGTCAAACCGGGAGAACGTCCGGAGGTGCTGATTGAGACGACTATGGGCAACATCCGCATCCAACTCTACAACGAGACACCGCAGCACCGCGACAACTTTCTGAAGCTTATCCGCGAATACCACTTCTACGATTCGCTGCTCTTCCATCGTGTCATCCCCGACTTTATGATTCAGGCTGGCGACCCGTCCAGCAAGAATGCACCCAAAGGAGCAAGACTCGGCGAACAGTCGCTCGACTATAACATCCCTGCCGAAATACGTCTGCCGCAGATTTTCCACAAGCGCGGCACGCTGGCTGCAGCACGCGAGCCCGACATCGTCAATCCCATGCACGAGTCGAGCAGCTCGCAGTTCTATATTGTCATTGGCAAGAAGCAGGACGACAAGGGACTGGAGCGCGGACGCAAGAACCTGCAGAAGCTCTTCGGCGACAGCCTTACGATGACTAAGGAAATGGAGGAGACTTACCGCACCATCGGCGGAACGCCTCACCTGGACGGAGCCTACACGGTCTTCGGAGAAGTGACTGAGGGTATGGACGTGGTGGAGAAGATTCAGAACGTGGAACGCGACGAATATGACAGACCCCTCGAGGACGTCAGAATCATAAAGGCGACAATACTGAAGGACATGCCGGGACACGAGAAAAAACAGGTGAAGCGGACTGTCAAAAAGCCGGTAAGAAGAAAACGGTAAAAAATAAACAGCATGATAATAATAATGATCATCTTATTCATTCTGAGCATGACACCAAGCCGTGCTCAGAATGTCTATGCGAAGATTTGCGTTCTTGCATAAACATGAAAATCATATTTTTCGTGTTGACTTTTTTGTAATAATTTCAACAACTTTATTATCATACTCTTTCAACAAATCTACGACATTTAAGATATAATACTTTTGATTTGCTGAATGAACCTTGTGTATTTCTACAAAAGAAACAATATCGTTTTTTATTGTCATAGACAGATTTGCTGTACCTTCATTCATTATCATATTTAATTGTTCATCCCAATTATCAAAAAACAAATACATTCCTTGTTTGGGGAACAAAACTGTAGATAAATCACAATCGTCACTAAATGTCACATCATGTAATATAGCATCCTCAAAAGATACATTTAACATCTTATTCTGTTTTGCAAATCCAAACTCCTTTTTTAATGATTCTGTAGGAAATCCTCCTCTAAACCATACATTATCTAAATTACCGATGAACTCACAATTTTCAAAATTAGAAGCTTGTAAATCCACATTATAGAAATCACAATCAATAAACTTGCAATCTTTAAACTGTGGCTTTATAAACGCTCCGAATTTAACTCTTCTAAATGTACAATTAGTATAGCATGATGAGTCGTATCCTAAAATCGCATTCCTTAAATCTATATCTTCAAACAAGCAACTATAAAATTCATTTCCATGTTCTGCTAATGCTCTAAAGATTGTTTTATAAAATATGGAATTTATAAATTTTCTGTTTTCTATCCAATATATTCTATTGGAGTGAGCAAACGATGATTTAGAAAAATCGCATTTTTCGTATTTTCTTGCAAAATCGGAACTATCTATAAATAAATTCTTTAAATCTACATATCCATGTTCATCTAAGGAATATTCTTTTCTATTACTTGGAGACAATTCTCTTCTTTTATTAAAATAATCGAGTAAATTCATTTTCATCTTAATCTATACTTAGATGTTAGACAATAGCTTTATTTCATATATCCGCCATAAATTTTTGAAGGTTCAACAGTATGCCCATTATACAAGAGTAAATGGCATGGGTCAAAGGCACAAATACCGTTCATCATTACCATGTTGATATTTGTAAGGACCTATAGCCAAATCTATTGTTTAATATTTCTACTAATCCTCAAATCTCATCCACATATTCTTAAAGTTGATAATAAATTTCCTGTGCGCCATTAACGTTGGTAAACCGATTCTGCAATCATATTCCTCATTCTGTTCTGAAGATGTTACTACTGGTATGTTTGTCTCGGTATATTGTTCGCCAGCAAGGGTAAATGTCCATGACACAGGTATCGTTTTTACAACATTGACACCACCGACACCTGCCATGCGCAATGAATCAGTTGCCGTTCTACCAGTAAAACAGTTTTCGTTCTTTTTATAATAGCGATTTGTCAGGATGGTTCCCGATGCGCCAGTGTCAACTATTGCATCAATCTTTCTCCCTGAACGACAATCTGTTAATGGCAAGTGGAGAAGGTGCTGAGGTGAACGATAGAAATTGGGAGCATATGCAGGTTTGGGTGTGTACGAGGCTGGGATTACAAGCTGCATTCTGTCAAAATCGAAACAAATCTCACCTAATGGCATCATTGTCTGGTTGCCTATAACGCATTCGTATCCAAGCTCCTCCAACTTTTTGTTAGCTAACGGATTGTCAGTTCTCATATCGACAACAAAAAATGGGACATTTCGATAAACTAAATCACCAAGTTTTAGGGAGTCCACCACTACTAAGCCTTTGCTATCAACATAAGACATACCCAACATCTGAATGTTCTTGGTCTGTATGACAGTTGCCTTTATATGCTCGGCAAACTTAGTAGTCATTATATTTATACCTGCCCCTGAATCGTAATTGCATTTCACTTCTTTTCCATTGATATTAGCCATAACAGACATCATTTCTGGATTTTTGCGGTCACCTGTATGTGTTAACAAGGGCACACTCACGTTATTGTTTGGTCTCTCCACAGAAAACGTGCCGCATTTCGAAAGCTTAGAATAAATGTCCTCATAGGCTTCAAATACAGGATTTGCAGTTTGTCCACCCTTGCGGTATGCCTCGTTCAGACTGTGTAATAATGCGGAAGCCTTATCGTAGTGTCCCAATGTTGCATAATCTTCTGCCATGAAATACATAATTGAAGGTACAGATGAATTTAATTCATCTTGATACATCTCCAAAATTTCTTTGCCATACTTGATAGCGCTGTCCGGTTCATTATAGAATTGACTTATAAAGAATCTGGAGAGCGGTTTTAGAAATGGTGTCTGCAAGTTTTTACCATCAGACATATACAAAGATCTAAGTTCAGCCCAATTACTGCTATTCATAGCCTCGCCTATCCTCTCGTCAATGCTTTTTACTTGTCCAAATGAAATTGTAGCAAATAATAATGCCACAAATGTTATACTTATTCTTCTGATTGTCATAATCATTATTTTAAGTTTTTGTTCTTATGAAATATCCACAAGTTTCTCATATTATATTTTGCTTTACATATAGAGGCGTCTTACTCTCTATTGATTCTTTCCACCAATTCGTCTGGTGTAAGTATTTCCATCTTGGAGAAACCAAACCACTTTTTGCCTAAGTCCTTAATGGATGCACCTATGTGATATACATCATCGTCTATACAAAGGAAGCGGTCATGTGATAAACGGAATGTTTCAACGTCAATCGGTGCATATTGAGCATTATGACGGTCAATGTCAAGTTGGAACTGACGGCTTATCTGCTGAGTGTAGATGATTGCAGACACGTTATTATCTCTTTTATCGAGCAATGTCAGTACAGTCTCGTCAACATAGTTGTCGATAAGGACAATACGTTCCTTTGCACTCCTAATCAAGTCGGACACGAAAGTATAGGCATCATAAACTTGCCCATTGTAGAACACACCCTGCTTCGGCTTTGTGTTGCCCTCGTCCAATCTGCGAAACACTTCGTCTATGCGCTTGTCTGTTTCTTGCTGATGTTGCTGCATTTCCAGTTGATGGTACTCAATAGTTTCCAAGCGACTGAACACAGAAGCGTTGTTCACCATAAAATGACGCATGGAAACAAAGGCTCGCATTATTTGAATGTTGACTTCAATGGCTGTTTGTGAACGAAGAACACTACTAAGCATAGCCACACCCTGTTCTGTAAAGGCATAAGGTAACTTCTTTATATTTTGTCCTCGTCCTGCGTTCAAAGTCACAATCTGTGATTTTGAACATTCCTCCATTGTTAACTGAAACCTAAAATCAGAAGGGAACCTCTGAATGTTACGTTTGACTGCTTGGTTCAAAGTTCTTGTCTCTACACCATATAGCGTTGCCAAGTCTTTGTCAAGCATAACTTGCTGTCCTCTAATTACTTTTATTAGAGACTCTATATTATCTACGACAACCAACTGGTCACGATTTGTGACCAGTTCGCCGTTTTCTGTCTTTTCCGTTATGTCTGTCATATTTATATTCATTTTCAAAATCACAATTTGCGACATTAAACGTATTGTTACTTATTATTGTATGCAAAGGTAGTGCTTTCAGCCTTTAAGCCACTATTGCACAACCCCTTTCTTTGAAAAGAACGTAAAATCAATAGTATTATTGCGATGGCAAGTGGTGGTGCAGAGTTGTTTCAACATCTGCATTCTTGTATAAACTTTGTTAAAGGACAGCTCTCCCGCGTACACCATATCCGTAACCTTGTGTTTTTTATGTTTTTGTCAAAACTCATAATTCCTAATTCCTAACTCTTCGGCGGTTCCGCCGAAGACAATATTTGCATTTCTGATGCTCAATACTATGAGCTGAGCGCACGAAGAAATCTTTGGTGCGAAATTCTTGAGTTTTGAGCGTTTGGGACTATAGCGCTAATACACAGTATGTTATAAGGTTTTCTAACGATACACTATAAAATCAGACTCGCAAACGAGCCACTTTTTCTCTGCTATAGAGCCACTTTTACACTATAATACTGCCACTATCGTCATACAATAAAGCCTCTTTTACACTTTGATAGTGGCACTATCGGGCTGTAAAAGAGGCTTTATTGTTAAGTGTGGGTGCTGTTTGCACAGCAAAACACCATAAAAACAGCAACCCAGAACTCTATAATCAATTTTTATTTTGTAACATGTTTTTACTCTTTTGTACGATATTTGCATGCCGGACATGAAGACGTGTTTTTTAGACAAGAAGACATGAAGAACATGTTTTTTGACCGGAAGACATGAAGTACATATTTTTTGATAAGAAGACAAAACAGAGATTATTGCAAGAAAAATCCGTAAAAACTTGGATTATAAAAGATAATATCGTATATTCGTAGCAAAATGGAAAGACGATGACAACGACAAACTATTATATTAGTATACTTCGCAAATACAGCGAATTGCCGCATGGTATTTCGAGCTGATAACATTCCTGATAATCAGATAATATGCTTTATTTATGACAAAGAAAGAAGCCCTTCAATTATTTGAAGAAAAGAAGATACGCTCCGTATGGGACGACAAAGAAGAGAAATGGTATTTCTCTATAGTGGATGTTTGTGCGGTGTTGACCGAAAGCAAAGACCCTACAGCATATTGGAGGAAGTTAAAACAAAGACTGAAACAAGAAGGAAATGAAACCGTGACAAATTGTCACGGTTTGAAATTGCGTGCAGCCGACGGCAAGCTCCGCCTGACGGACGTAGCTGATACAGAGCAACTGTTCCGTCTTATACAGTCCGTTCCTTCTCCCAAAGCAGAGCCTTTCAAGCTGTGGATGGCACAAGTGGCGAGCACACGATTGGAACAGATGCAAGACCCGGAGAAAAGCATCGACCAGGCTGTGATGGATTATAAGCGATTGGGATATTCTGACGCATGGATAAATCAGCGCATCAAGTCTATTGAGATAAGAAAAGAACTAACAGACGAATGGGCAAGAACAGGCGTTCAGCAAGGCATGCAGTATGCATCTCTTACCGACATCATCACTCGTGAATGGAGCGGAATGAGCACCAAGCAATACAAACAATTCAAGGGTCTGAAGAAAGAAAGTCTTCGCGACAATATGACCAATATGGAGATTGCGCTCAATATGCTCGCCGAGGCCTCTGCCACAGAACTGTCTAAACAGCGCAATCCTCAAGGCTTTAACCAGCAGAAGCGTGTGGCTAAGGATGGTGGCAGTGTGGCAAAAGCCGCCCGCACTCAATTGGAATCAAAACTCGGTCACAAGGTTATTTCGCCAGCCAAGGCAAGCGATTATTTGCCCCCTGTTGAAAATGATAATATAATAGAGGAGCAATGATAGTATTTTTTACGGCAAAACCTCTATTATTTCGCTGATATTTGTTACTTTTGTATATCTTTATAATCATATAAACAAAAATCAATAAATATGAAACCTACACTTTTCCTCCTCGCAGCAGGAATGGGCAGCCGTTACGGCGGCCTCAAGCAGCTGGACGAGCTCGGCCCTCACGGCGAGACCATCATGGACTACAGCATCTACGACGCAATCAACGCTGGCTTCGGCAAGCTGGTCTTCGTAATCCGCAAGGACTTTGAGGACGACTTCCGTCGTATCGTGCTCTCTAAGTATGAGGGTCACATCCCGTGCGAGCTGGTATTCCAGAGCATCGACGCTCTCCCCGAAGGATTCACATGCCCGGAGGGACGCACAAAGCCTTGGGGAACGAACCACGCTCTCATGATGGGCGCCAAGGTTATCAACGAGCCATTCGCCGTGCTCAACTGCGACGACTTCTACGATCGTGACGCATTCCGCGTGATGGGCAAGTGGCTCAGCGAGCTGCCTGAGGGTTCAACCGGCAAGTATGCCATGGTGGGATTCCGCGTCGGCAACACGCTTTCAGAAAGCGGCACAGTAAGCCGTGGCGTATGCGAGAACGACGAGCACCACCACCTTACTTCTGTCGTGGAGCGCACCAAGATTCAGCGCTTCGACGGCGTGGTGAAGTATCTGGCTGACGACGGCGAGACATGGGTGGCTATCCCTGACACCACTCCGGTATCGATGAACTTCTGGGGCTTCACTCCTGACTACTTCCAGCACAGCGAGGCTTACTTCAAGGAGTTCCTCTCTGACCCGAAGAACATGGAGAACCTCAAGAGCGAGTTCTTCATCCCATTGATGGTGGACAAGCTCATCCACGACGGCACTGCTACATGCGAGGTGCTCGACACCACAAGCAAGTGGTTCGGCGTGACATATCCTGAGGATCGTCCGGACGTAGTGGCTAAGTTCCAGAAGCTTGCCGACGACGGCGTTTATCCTGAGAAGATGTTCTAAAAACGAATAGGAAATTAAAGCAAAACAGGCTGTTACTTCGCAAAGAGTAACAGCCTGTTTTGCTTTGTTTGTATAGGGGATTGTCAGAACGGATAGCCGATGGCGAAGTGCAGACTCTGCGAGTCGCCGAAGCTTGGCATATTATAGAAACCACTCTTATAGGGGAGGTGCAGACCGATGCCCCAGTCGAGACGCAGCACGAAGAAGTCGAGGTCGTAACGCACGCCGATGCCCGTGCCTAACGCCGTTTCCTTGAATATGTTCTTTATGTTAAACTTCGATCCTGCACGATAGCCGTCGTCACGCATCGCCCACACGTTGCCGGCATCGAGGAAGACGGCTCCATAGAGATTGCCGAAGATGCGCGGACGAAACTCCACATTGGCTTGCAGCTTTATGTCGCCCGTCTGGTCCAGGTAGGAAAGGCGCGACTGATTGGTGTAATATCGGCCCGGTCCGATGCTGCGCACATTGAAGGCACGGATGCTGTTGGCACCGCCCACATAGAACTGCTCGCTGTAAGGCGAACTCTGGGAGTTGCCGTACGACCAGATGATGCCGCCATTGATGTGCGCCACGAGCTGGGCGTGGTCTGCCACCTGCCATGTCTTGCGCAGGTCAGTCTCAATCTTCACGAACTGTGCGTAGGGATTCTTAAACATGTTCTTGCCCTTCTCGCTCCACTTACGTCCCGCAGCCATATAGCCAAGGGAGAGAATGTTGGACGCCTCGCTTACCGTGGTCTGCCAATAGATGGGATTGCGGTATGACGAAGGCGACTGGAGCGTGAACGTATAGCGCATCTTGGGCACGAACTGGTCTGCCATCGACACGGTGAGGTACGGACTCTGCTTCAGGATTTCCTTGAAGGCGTCGGTCTGGTCACGCATATACTCATACTGGAGGATGAGCGGCGAGAACTGATGCATCGTCGTGGCGTTGGGCTGGACGGTGTAGGTAAGCTCGCCGGAGACGATGTGGCGCTTGAAGAAGCCGGAACGGTTGAGCACGTTGCTGGAAGCCTTGAAGAGGGTGTTGGGGGTGGAATAGTACGGCTTGACCACCTTGCCCTGACGACGACGCTTGTGACGCATCTTGCTAAGGAAGCGGTCGATGAACAGCAGACGCGGTATCTCTACGTTTACGTCGGCACCATACTCGTACGAATTAAACTTTGAGCTGGTGCCGTCGGCACGGTGTCCGGTCTGCCATTCGTAAGATCCCTTCAGGTTTACGGACAACTTCTCGCCTCCTCGGAAGGCATTGCGCTTGGTAAGACCGAGGATGACGCCCGGTCCGACGCGTCCCGTGGTCTTGCCCACGACGTTGGTTTCGAGGTAGATGTCGTAGGGTTTGTCGAAGACGCAGTTGATGGTCATATCGAGGGTGTCGCAGGTGGGGGTGGTGTCGCGCGGCGCAAAGGAGAGGTCGACTCGTGAGAAGAGTCCCTTTGCCGTGAGCGTATTGATGGACTGCTGGTAATTGGCGTAGCTGTAGAGCTGGCGCGGACGCAGTTTGAGGTCGCGTGTGATGGCGGAGCGGCGTATGGGCGGACGCTTGCCTGAATAGATCATCGTGTAGTTGCGGCGGCGCACGGTGTCAGTAAGCTCCTGCATGGCAGAGCGGCGCATCTCCAAGTTGATGCGTCCCACATACCACTGGCGCGACACGAGCGACGGCAGGCTGTCGGCGTAATGGAGGCGGAGCTGTGCCTTACCAGGCTCGGCGATGGTGTCGGCAAGGTAAGTGGCATAGTCGGGCTGATAATAGAAGTAGCCGTTATTGCGGAGCAACGTCGACACACGGGTGCGCTCGGCGTCGAGGGTGGAGACGTCGAAGGGCGAGCCGTTTCTGACCAGCGCCTCGGTACGAGTGGAGTCGATAAGCGCCTGCGCCGTCTTTGGGAAGTTGACGTAGTCGAGCGTGTCAATGGTATGCAGCTCGCCGAGATTGACGGTGTAAGCCACCTTAGCCTTCTTGGGATTGTTCTGCGTGAGGACGTCATAGCCTACGTAGCCGCTGAAATAACCGTGCGAACGCAGCAGTTCGGTGGCCACCTGTGCACGAAGCCTCGGATTGACGCCACTCATAAGCACCGGAGCCTTGCCGAACGTCTTTCTCACCCACTTGGAGAAGCGTGTGTCCGAATCGTAGAAGGCATTATATATCCACAGGCGGTATGGCAACAGACGTATGGAGCTGCTGCCGAAGAAGGCGCCGTTGGGTTCGGTGGCAAGGGCTGCCTCCACCTCCTCACGTGTGGCATTGAAGTGATCGGATGGTTCATAGTCGACATACTTGGTGGTCTTGAGTCCGATGAACAGCTGGTCGTCCTCCGGCACCGAGGTGGTGGTGGAGCAGGCTGCAAGGAGCGCAAGTGCGAGTATGACAAATATATACTTGTATGGTTTCATCGTCTTTCCTTTATTATTATTTTACTTCTGTGGCAGGTCGTTTCTGCTTTGTGGTGTCGACGGGGAACATGTCGATGATGCTCTTCTCCTTCTTGAAGCGGAAGATGTCCTTGAAGTGCTGGAGCTTGCGGCGCCACATAAAACCAGCGCCGAACTGCTCTACGTAGCCCTCGAGCCAGTCATAGGAGTCGCGGTCGTAGAAGAACTTCAGATACTTGTTTGAGTTAGCCGAGAGGCGATACTCGAAGGTGACGTTGTCGAAGAACGTCTCGTTCTGGTTCTCCACCTCTGCTCCACTCGACACCTTGCCGCCGATGACGATGCGCAGACGGTTGTTCCAGAATCGCTTGGCGAACTTGAAGGAATAGTCTGTATGCATCTGACCGGATCCGAGCATGGTGTTGTCCATGCCGAAGGAGAGGTCGAGGGTGCGCAAGGCGTTGCCCGATATGGCATTGATCTGCGAGTTGAGGAAGGCACTGAGGGCGCTGTTCACGGAGAGCGAGTTGGGATTGCCGTCGGAGAGATACATGCCCGTGGTGAGCATCGTCACGGCTATCTTTCCGCGGTTCTCCGCCGACATGGTCATCAGCTCATTGTGAATCTGCTGGTCGTCAGGGGCGTCGATGATAAACTGCAGACCCATATCGTTAAGCGTCTTCGTGAGTTCAACGCCACACTCGAACGCCACGCTACGCCCTGAACCTCCGTCCGTTGTGACCGTGGCCTTGGTGCTCTCCGTGGCGGTGATGTTAAGGCGCGGGTTCATCGGGTCGCCGAAGAACTCAACGTAGCCTCCCTCATTGATGTTGAACGTCTTGAGCGGGATGACGGGCAGCGAATACTTCATCTCGCCGCTGCCTATCGTATAGCGTCCGTAAAGGCTCAGCCCGTCGGAAGCATCGTAGAGCATGCGCAGGTCGCCGCCACCGATGATGTCAACGTAGTTAGACTTGTCGGTGTTAAGCGCACAAAGCACGTGTGCTCCTTCGTCGATGCTGACGGTGAGGTCCATGTTGAGTCCGTTGATGGGCGGACGCTGCACGGTAGTCTGCTCGGGTCGGCGGAAGTCGACGAACGTGACAAGTCCTTCGAGGCGGTTGTCCGAAGAGAGTGGCGAGTCGCGCAGGATGTACGTGATGTCCGTAGAGCCGAGCACGTCCAGACGACCTCGCATACGCAGGGCGTCAAGCCGACCGTTGACGGCTCCGAGGAAGTTGACGTAAGCCTTGCCGTAAGCCTCGCTTCGTGCCGTCTCCTTCGAGTTGATGAGAAGGTAGTTGGAAGCACGCATGCGCAGGTTGAGTCGCATGGCGTCCATGTCGGCAAAGTCGAATGATCCGTATAGGGTGAGCGGGCTGCCGTTGGTGGCGAACATCTGGAAATTCTCGAACTGCAGATGGCTGTCGGTGATGGTGACAGGATCGTCACAGAGCCTCATCTGCACGCCGTAGGGTTCGCTGACAACGTAGGCAGAATCGAAGAACACCTCACCGTTGACTTGCGGACGGGAGAGCGTTCCCTTTATGGTGACGTTGCCCTGGGCATATCCCTTGAAACCGATAATGCGGTCGGGGATGTATCCGTTCATGAGATTGAGCGGCGTGCGCGACATATCCATGTGAGCGTTGAGCATTCCCTCACCACGCGAGTCGTACGTGCCATTGAGCGTACACACCTCGTTGCCGTCCATGGAGAGCGTGCCGTCAACATAGTGTTCGAGGCCGCCGTCTTTAGGCATATACACGAACTCGGACGAGATGTTGCCTATAGGACAGCCCTCGTATGACATCTTCGCCACGCTGACGGAAGACGATACGGTGAAGTCGCCACCGGGATTGTTGACGACGTGGAAGTCGCCGTTCATCACTCCGGAGATGTTCGGGGCGTAGGGCACGACGGACAGCACCTTGGCAAGGTCGAAGCGGGTCAGACCCACGGTGATGTCCTGAAGGGCTTCAGTGCTGTCGTTGGAATAAATCTTTACGCCCATGCCGTCGTCGGCGCTCAGCTTCATGTCGGCAGACAGGCGTTGGTCGTCGCCGAAGAAAATGTAGTTGCCCTTGTTAACCTTAAATTCCTTATATCCGAGCACGGGGTCGATGCCGCCGAGCGTGAGGCGCACGCCGTTATGCTCCATCTGCGCTCTGAGTCCTAAAGCCACGCCGAGTCGGTTGCGGGCGTCGAAGACACGCGTACCGAGATAGAGCGACTGCTCGTGGAAGGCTCCACGGAAGCGGGCGTCGAACACATACTGCGGATTATTGCGGTTATTGCGCACCTGTCCCTCGAACAGCGTCTTCACGGAGTCGGAACTGAAAGAGAGGCGAACGGTGTCGAGCTGTATGCCGGAAGCTATCAACGAGTCGAGACGAACGGAACCGTTGATGCCACGCTGAGGCGAGAGCGACATGTCTACAAAGGCGTTCTGATAGTCGTAACCGAAATGACGTATGGTACGGGAGAAGACGTTCTCCTTTCCTGCGTCCAGATAGAACGAGAGTTGCGGCAGACGTTCGCGCAGACGCAACTGATTGATGTATCGCTCCTTCTGCTGCTTCATGGCTTCGTCGTTGGTGCGTGTAAGACAGTCGATGATGTGCTCTATGGCTCCGTGTCCGTCCATCTTCAGGGCGAAGTCGCCGCAGGTTACGGCGGCATGGGTGGAGTCTGGTCGGGTGAAGATGTTCAGCGAAATGCTCTCCGGTCGGTAAGCACGGGCAGAATCGCGCACGACAATGTTGCCGATGACGCCGCGTGCAGAATGGTCGTTCTTAAGATTGCTGTTAAGCTCGACGTCGGCAATGAGCGATGCGGAGAGAGGACGCTTCGTAAGACCTATCTTATAGAAGTCGGCATTGAGGAGGTCGCAGGCAAGCCTTGCGTCCAAGCGGCGGTTGCTGATAAGCGTGCGCAGGTCGATGATGCCGTTGAGGAGCGGATTGCGACTGTCGAGGACAGCCTTGCCCACACCGTCGCGTACGGTGGCATCAAGCTTCATATTGGAAAGGTCGTAACCGGAATAGCTGAAATGGCGTATGCGTCCCTTGGCTTCCATCCACGTACGTCGCGAGAGGAAGTCGAGTCCGGCTCCTTCCGCTGTAAGCTCGCCGGTGAAAGGCTCAACGGCAAGGTCAGGAAGGAAGTTGGCGAGGCGCAACGAGTTGGCAGTAAGGCGCGCACGATAAGCATAGCCCTTCATATCGAAGCGGGCGTCGCCCTTGACGCTGCCTCCACCCTGCGAAGCCGTGAAATCAGCGGCATAGCGCGGGCCGTCCGCATGGAAATTTCCCTTCAGGGATATGCCACGCGGAATGCGGAACGAACGAGAAAGCGAGGGGGCGAGGAGTGCGGTGACGAAGGAGATGTCGTCGGTATGGGCATCTGCAGTGATGGCGGCGTGCAGACGCTTGATGTCCGTAAGATTCTGCATCTTTCCGCTTGCCATAAGCGAGAAGGCACCGGGCAACGACACCTTCAGGGCGTCTATCTTCATTGCCTGCATATTGCCGTCAACCGATCCCTCAATGGAGAGAGGCGACGACGGCCACTGCCTAAGGAAATTCTTAGACATAAAACCAAGGAATAGCTGTAGGTCGGGCTTGCCGAAGGAGCCATACATCTTAGCCTTCAGACGACCGGGATTTTTCTCGGCAAACGTATTAAAGTCGAAGTCGATATTGGCTGACAGGCGCGAATGGGGCGTGCGCAGCAAGAGCGACGGAAGCTTTACGTGGACGGAATCGAGAGACAACGCTCCAGAAATCTCGTTCACCACAAGGCCGCATTTCTCCTTAAAGGCACAGCGGCGCAGCCTCATCTTCAGTCCTGCGTCGGAATAGAAGAGAGAGTCGATGCGCAATGCCAACGGCGAGAGTGCGATATGATTATAGTCGAGTCCGCCTTTCTGAGGACGCTCAAAGTTGTTGTCATAGGCGAAAGATCCTTCACGCCAGTCGAGCGAACCCACCTGGTACTGGTTCTTGGCAAGGTCGACAAGTACGGAGGTAACGTCCGTACGTCCAAGTCCGACAGCCACTTGCAGCGTGTCGCCCGGCATGTGCACCGTGACGTTGGAATGGTCGGCATGCAGCCGTTGGAGGGCTATGCGCCATATGGTTTCGCTCTGCGTGGTGTCCTCTGGGACAGTGTCGCTAAGGCATACGTCAATATCAGCACGCGAAAGACGCAGCGTGCTGAGCGAAACATCAGAATCGGAAAGCCTTACAGTACTGGGACAGAGGCGCAAGCTCCCCACCCTACCGCGAACACGGGCTGCAGGAACGAACTGTGCCGTATTGATCTTGGCGTCCAGCAGTTCCACGCGCTTCACGTCAACCCGCTTATCGAAGAGCGGCATGAGCTTAACGCCAGCCACAAGAAGGCGTGCATCGGCAATGGTGTCGGTCACGCCCTTGAGCGAGTCGTTGGGCTGTGTGGCAAGGAAGCCGTACACACCAAGGTCGAGCGGGAAACGTAGGCGCACACGTTCCACGCTGACGTTCATGTCCATGGCGTCAGAAGCATAGGCTGCCACCTGCTTTACAGCCCAGTTCTGCACGGCGGGCACGTAAAGCAGTATGGAGAGTATGAGAAGAAGGGTTGGCGGCAAGGCTATTAGCGCCGCTAACACCTTAAGACTTTTCTTTAATACAGGCTTCATCCGATAGTGTTGTTATGATTGGTTTTAATAGGGGCATGCTATATTACATAGCGGCAGGATCAGCGTGCGAGGTCTTGCCACAGACGGTCGTTGGGCACGGGGGCCTCCACGCAGATGGGTTCTTTCGATACAGGATGAACAAATTCTACGCGGCGCGAGAGCAGCGAGATGCTTCCGTCGGGATTGCTGCGCGGCGCTCCGTACTTCAGGTCGCCCTTTATGGGGCAGCCCATGTGGGCAAGCTGGCAGCGTATCTGGTGATGACGACCGGTGAGGAGAGTCACCTCAAGGAGCATATAGTTGTCCGACTCGGCACGCAGACGGTATTTCAGGATGGCTTTCTTGGCACCGGGGCGCTCCTTGTCGTAAGCATAACTCTTGTTCTGCTTCTCATTGCGGACGAGCCAGTTGGTAAGTGTGCCCTCCTCAGGAATGGAGTGTTTCTTGACAACAGCCCAATAGGTCTTGTGAACGTCGCCCGTGCGGAACATCTCGTTCAGACGCGAAAGGGCTTTGGATGTGCGGGCGAAGACAACGAGTCCGCCTACGGGACGGTCAAGACGATGCACCACGCCAAGGAATACGTTGCCCGGCTTAGCGTACTTCACCTTTATGTATTCCTTCACGATGTCGGAGAGCGGCTTGTCACCGGTCTTGTCGCCTTGTACTATCTCGCCACTTGCCTTGTTGACAATGATGATATGATTGTCTTCGTAGACTACTTGCATCTTTAGAGTGTTGTTTGTTAGATATATGAATTTCTTGGGGTGTATGATGTCTTTGGGTGGCGTAATAAGCCAAAACGCCCTGGGAAGGCAAAAGGAAGAGTCGGTACCGATCCTTGCTTTTGTCCTCTCAGGGCGTATTATCTTAAAAGTTTCCGTTACGGAGCATTACATGTTCATGCCACCGTCAATCTGGATAACCTGACCGCTTACGTAGCTTGACAATTCAGAAGCGAGGAAGAGGCAGACATTGGCGATGTCCTCTGTCTGACCACCGCGACGGAGAGGAATCTTCTTCATCCAGTCCTTGCGGATGTCCTCAGGAAGCTGAGCTGTCATGGCTGTCTCGATGAAGCCGGGAGCTACAGCGTTGGCACGTACGCCCTTAGGACCAAGCTCCTGGGCGATAGACTTGGCGAGAGCGATCATACCTGCCTTAGAAGCGGCATAGTTGCACTGACCAGCGTTGCCGTGTACACCGACTACAGAAGCCATGTTGATGATGGAACCGCTGCGCTGACGAAGCATTACGGGAGCGCAAGCGTGGATGAAGTTGAACGCTGACTTGAGGTTTACGTTCAGAACAGCATCCCACTGAGCCTCGCTCATACGGAGCATAAGGCCGTCCTTGGTGATACCGGCGTTGTTGACGAGGATGTCGATGCTACCGAAGTCAGCATGTATCTGCTTAACGGTCTTATCTGTCTCCTCGAAGTCGGCAGCATTGCCAGCGTAAGCGCGGCATGTTACGCCGAGAGCTTCAATCTCCTTGCGAGTAGCCTCGAGTCCTGCGGCCATTTCGTCGTTGAGGACGAGGTCTGTGAATGCGATATTAGCGCCCTCAGACGCAAATTTCATAGCGACAGCTTTACCAATGCCGCGGGCTGCACCTGTTACGATGGCAGTCTTACCTGTAAGTAATCCCATTTTCTTGTTTATTTAAAAAAAATTAATTATTAATGCGTTTGCCCAAGGCACCGTACACCACCTTAGCCACAAGAGGCTTGCTCGCCTCCTCTGTCATGCCGTGTCCGAGACGGCCGTAAATGAACGGCACCTCAAGTCCTTTAATACAATAGTGGGTGATATCAGCAACGAGGTCGATGTCGTCAATATCGAACTCACCGTCCGCCTTTCCGTCGGCATACACCTTGCGGAATATCGAAATCTCGTCCTCGTCAAACTTCTTGCGCACCTTCTCCACCATCCAGATGTTGCGGAAGAATTCGGCGCGAAGATTGCCGTTGCGCACCACTGTCTCGCGTATCATGCTCAAGTGGGTGTAGATAAGCTCTATAATCTTGTCCTGCGGGCGCATCTTCATAGCCGCCACCTCATCGAGCTTGTCCGAAAGACGCTCAAGCTCCGACTCAATGACAGCCGAATACACGTCCTCCTTCCTGTTGAAGTAAGTATAGAGCGTACGGCGACCCTTTCCGGATGCCACGGCGATGTCGTTCATCGTGGTGTTGGCAATGCCGTTCTTGGCGAAGAGCTGCCTTGCCACGTCAACGAGTTTTTGTCGAGTCTTTGATATTGACATAACGAATAATGACCTGCGTTTGTTCTTTGTACCTTATTAATATAAATAGTGCCAACTACGTTGCACATAGTTTTTGCTATGTGCAAAATTACTGCAATTAATCCATACGGACAAATAAAAGAGGCGGATTTTACCACTTTAGATAACAAAAACCTGCCTTTTAGCCTATTATTCCTACAACTTAGAACGTCAGGTCCGCCGTTCCTATCTTCTTCCAGGAGAAGGCGGGAAGGAGGTCCGAGGCAGTTATCGGCGCGTCCGTGGCTTGCAATCCTGCGGCACGGGCAAGCATTCCGACTATCTTTTCCGGGGCATAACGCTCACGCAGCGCTGCCATGTCCAAGCTGCGGTCACGCTTGGAAAGTCGCTGTCCGGCTTCGTTGCAGAGCAGCGGATGATGGATGAAGTGGGGCGAACGGAAGCCAAGCTGACCGGCGAGATAAATCTGCTGCGGCGACGAGAGAAGCAGGTCGCGTCCACGCACCACCTCCGTGACGCCCATCAAGGCATCGTCCACCACCACGGCAAGCTGATAAGCCCATGCCCCGTCCTTGCGACGCACGATGAAGTCGCCACATTGCGAGGTGAGGTCGACGGTCTGCGGTCCGTAATGCCCGTCCGTGAACGTCACAATGCCCTCCCCTTCCTCCGGCACTCGCATACGAATGGCGGCAGGTCCGCGTCGCGAGTCGGGCGGCAGATTGCGGCACGTGCCCTTATAAACCACTCGTCCGTCGCTCTCATGCGGCGCCTGTGTGGCGAGGATGTCAGCACGGGTGCAATAGCAAGGATAAGTCATTCCCTTATCGGCAAGCACCTTCAGATAATGTTCGTAAATGTCGCCGCGCTCGCTTTGCCAGTAAGGACCCTCGTCCCACTCCAGTCCGAGCCATCGCAGGTCGTCCATTATCAGTTCTGCATACTCGCGGTGCGAACGCTGCGGGTCGATATCCTCAATACGAAGCAGCCACTTTCCGCCCTGCGACTTGGCAGACAACCATGACAGCAGCGCCGCAAACACATTACCAAGGTGCATGCGTCCAGTTGGCGAAGGAGCAAACCGCCCCCTCACCACATTATCCTCAGCTCTTCCTTCCGAAAGACAAATATCCCCAATCTTACTCATCACATTATTATATATGTATACTTTAGCTCATGCAAAGGTAAGAAGAATCGGAGCAAAACTCATAAAAAGCCAAGAAAAAGGGGCAGAAATGCACTTTTTTAAAGTTTTTATTAAAAAAGTAGCCAAAACATTTGGAGGTTTAACAAAAAAGCCATACCTTTGCACTCGCAATTCAGCAATGACATCACAACAACATTCTGAATAACGCAAATGGTTAATATCGCGGAGTGGAGCAGTTGGTAGCTCGCCAGGCTCATAACCTGGAGGTCGCATGTTCGAGTCCTGCCTCCGCAACTTTATCGGTGTAACAAGTTGAAAACAACAAGTTGCACCGATTTTTTATTTTAGGCTGCGCCAAAGATAGTGCAAGCCGAAGTTCTTAATCAAGTAGTTAAACGTAATGTAGAACGATTTCTTGATGATTTCCGTATCTTGGTTGAGTGGTTCTGATGTCATAATGGCTCATATTTCAATCAAATGCCAAGGTTGAATGTCTCCATAAATTTCGTTTACAATTGCAGAGTTGATGAAGGTTGTGGAGCCATGCACCTCAATGCCATTGTTAGCATGAATATGACCAAAAAGATGGTAACGTGGTTTGATTTTTTCAACAGCAGTTAATAGATCCTTTGAGCCGTAATGAATATTGTTGTCAAAATCCAAAATTTCAAATGGCGGACAATGAGTTATTAGTACATCCGTATCTGGACATATTTTCTCAATTCCAGTATTAATTAATCCTGACACACAATCCTGTACAAACATTGGAATGCCATGAAACCTCACTCCTTCTATAGTGACACAAGAATACCTGAGTCCATAACAATTCTCAGGAAGAAATTCTATTTCGCTATCCCAAAGAAAATCGTCATGGTTACCTGCAATAAAAATTTTATATTTGTATGGCAGATAACAGAACCAATTTAAAAAGTCTATAATTTCTCGTTTTGAACCTCCGAAACTAAAATCACCAGAATGTATGATTACATCTGCCCACGGTAATTCTGGAAGCCGATTGTGCTGACCATGCGTGTCTGATAAATGAAGTATTTTCATACGTAAATATTTTGCGCTCAACTACTAAAAGTAGAGCATTTTGTTTGTAAATCCATGCGATGCGACCTGAGAAGTCTACGTTAGCTATAGTTCCTTCGGTTAGAGGGTTACATTCGCCACAAAGGTAACTAAAGCAAAACATTCTCATCCGCTTTGGCGAGAGTTATTTTATCATGGGTGCTTTATACAATCTACACAGATCGCTTATACAACATTTCATGGTCTGCCTTAGCGACTGTGGTTCCATTACTTCTATCATCGTCCCATAGCTTTGCAACTCCATTATGAAGTCGTAAGTGGGACGAAGCGTAAGTTCGAAGTCGGCATATTCATTGCAAGAACAAAGCTCTTTCTGTGAGAGATGCAACGGAAGAGAGCGCATGTAGTGTTGGTGTGCACCAAAGGCACGAACAACAATTCGTTGCAAGGGTATATCCTCGTCTATTACTATGCCGAAGAAGCTGGAGAAATAGTCCTTGGCATTGAAGTCGCAAGGGAACTTAAAATGATCTTTTGTTATTTCTATATTCTCAAATCTGTCAAGTCCGTAGATACGTAACTTATCCTCGTTGATGCTGAGTGCGAGCACGTACCAACGCTTTTGGAACATTTTCAGACAGTATGGCGCAATGGGGAAAGTATAGGAATTCTTGTAGTGGAAATTTCGATAAGTAGCCATTATGATGTTGTTGCCCTTCATGGCATCAACAATATCCGTAAGGAAATGACGGCTCGACGGGATCTCCTCTACAAGGATGCGGTCTTTGAGCGATGTATTTTGTGACAACGTGTTTGCTGTAGAATAGGTATCGAGCAGCCAACGCGACAGTTCGCCATTGGCAAGACTCTCGGGGTTGGAGATGTAGTAACGATAGCCGCCCTTTAGCCGGCAGTCGATATTCACCCCAAGCGACATGAGTATGTTGTCTTTCCAACGGTTGAAGGTCTGGCGCGGAAGAGGTTCGCCATAGCTTATGCTTTTGTCAAGCTCCCACTTGTCGCTTAGTTCCTTCAGCGACAATCCGTGGCTACCAGCACGATACAGAGCGTTGACCACCCAAATGTATTTTTCCAGTGTTGTCATGCGTTGCCAATGTATTTATTTGTCCAAGAAGCTGACCACTTCGGGTATTTCCTTGTTTAAGAAGTCGTGCCAAAGTTGAGGACTATAAAACCTTGAAGTGTGATGAATCATATAGAACGTGAGTTTGTAGCCGTCTTCAAATTGTAAATCACCAACTATTGGCCATGAATTATTGACTTTTGTGTCGAATTCTCTGATAGAGTGTTTTACATTTATCTCATCAAGAATATTAATACCTTTTTTATTTCTTAATCCAATGAAGATGCATATATTTGGCTTTATAATTTTAACAACATCTGCAAAGCATTTCCATGCCGTTTCATAATCAGCGTGGGAAGGCTTTTCGTTTATGCTTTTCATCGGTTCTTGAATGAAATTATAAGAAGCCACCTTTGTCCAAAATGCCTCAACGTTCATATTAGCTTCATCTAAGAATGTTTTCTCAAGATATTTATGGAAAGGCCAACTCCCAGAAGTCCCTATCTCACAACCAATGATACCTCTTGTGTACTCCTTGTCAGAAATGCATCTGTCATATTCTTCCTGACAAAATTCTTTTGTGTTCCCATCTATTGTATAGTGAGAATCGCCCATGATGAGCACACGCTTCGGTGCAGAAGCATAGCCACTTCCTATCCAAGGATAGTGCACGAGATTCGCCACTTTGTCAAACTGCGAATCAAATTGTTTGTCTGATATAGCCATAATTAATATTATTTAGAAGTAATAAAATAAGTTCTCAGTGCCACAAATTTATATAAAAAACGGCATTGCATTACCTTCCTCTCGTTAAAAATACTAAATCACTCCTTATATGTTGCATAATCGTATTCTACAGAGATTTCCACATTAAAATCGCGTACCCATAAAAGGTCAAATATTGAGAAGCATGTATGTTCATAGAGATTGTGGAATGGGTATATGAGATGCATATCGGAAGTCAACTCTCGGTTCAATCCTTCATTCCAATTGTCGGTCTTCTCGCTTAAGTAGAGCATATTATTTTCCGACTCTGCAACACCTCCACAGTATTCCCAACCTCCATTTATTACCCCATCTTGGTATAACGGCACAAAATCATCATATACGCCACACAAGATGTTCCAAATCTCTTTTTCGTATTTTGACTGTTTGGGATGTAAAGGAGAAAACTGATATGCCATGAAGCACTTGCCTATGGCAGTAACGTCATGGTCAGCTGTCGTCTGCTTCACTGCATTATAGGCAGAGATAACGGCAAGGCGCATTTGTAACAACTGCTCCGTCATGGCTTTGTTAAAGTCGCAGAGCAGTTGCTTATAATTCTCATCCATGACAAACTCCTTGTCGAGCAATCGCTTACGCACGGCAAGCAGTTGCTTAATTGCCTCTTTCTCTGCTTTGTTGTAATAGCAATGATGCTCATACTGCCAATATAGATCGCATATTTCAGTTTCGATAAAATCAATAGCTGGCAATCTGAATATTTCCTGTGCTGTCATACTTAATTTTGATTTAAAATGTCGTTCAACCTTATATAGATTTCATCTTCCACTTCATACGGAACAATCGTGAAGTGCGTATTGCCGTTCAGCATAGCCGAAAGATTAGCCTTGCTCTTGTTGTAGAAAACAAACACTGGGGTGCCGTGTGCTTCGGCATAACCAAGTTCATAGCCAACGCCAAGCGATGGACACGTACATTCGGCTATCACCATGTCGCACTCTCGAAGCCATCCCGTATCCCGCTCGTATATATGAGTGTCGATGACCTTCGTCTGAGCTTTAAGACTCATGTTTGACTTGCCTATGTGCTCTGTCAGTACGACATTGGTTCTTTTCATGTAGTCTATCATTCTCTTATACAAGGCTGCATCGTCCCTGCCACCACGAATAGATCCGGCAAAATATATTTTCTTGTTCATAGTCATTGTTTTTTATTGTTACGACAAATTACATACTGTAAAATGCGAAATCTATCCGTAAGTCTTCGCCAAGCATATCGTCTGCCTTCAGACAAAATTGCGGTTCATTGACATTTCTGGACAACAAACGTTGCAAAGTTTCAAGTTCTCGTGGCTGGAGAGGATGCTTTGGTGAGGCACTTATGCTTATTATACTATTGTGTTGGTTGAGGCCCTTCGCTAAATCATATTTCTCAATGAGTTCCTTTAAATAATCACATCTTCTGCCTGCGTCAAATGCACAAGTATGCCAACGATCAATCCTGCACACATTCGAACGAAACAGCACGCTAAGTTGTTCTGGTGTTGGAGGTTCACTAAGGTTTGTGCCCCTTTCGTGCAAATCGTCAATGAATTCAGCTGCCGTGATAATCCGCTTTTTGTATTCCTCGTTAATCTCCCAACGCTTCCACATCCGGCGTTTACGTTTTTCACATCTCCAAAACTTTCTTTCTGACTTGGAATAACGACGATTGTTATGGGACTTCATTTCACGCCTTATCTTATTACGAAACGAACGTATATTCATCATCTCTTTTCTCGACGGAATGAATTTGCCATACTTCTCTCTACAAAGTCTGAATACTTTAGCCTCATCGTAGCACGACAAGTGCAGACGCCTACCTAAGCTTTCCCAATCATGAGGAAGAAAGGCATAAAAGGATGTTTCCCATATACAGCATGTGGCAATCTCTGCTAAGGAGATGTCTGCTCTATTTGGCACTACCACTTTTTGGCCTATAATGGCTTCTGTTTTTGCTATACGTGAATTATCAAAGTCTTTAATGATAATTTCTCTACCAAGAGAATCTTCCCAAGGGTTGCCATCCAAACATGCAGAAACTGTAATTCTTGATTCATCTGTGTCAGAACCAGTCTGAGGAACCATTTCTACATATATGTCATAGCCAGTCTCGCTTTTGGGTGACGGAACAAGATGGCACAAGTAGTCGTAGTGCATCTTGAACCATGCCAAAGACCTTCCCACTGCATAGCTTTTCGACAAGAATGGCGCAATCTCGTCAAACGATACCTTGTGCAATAATTCGTACAATGTCATATCTCAAGTTTTTATCGTTATTTGCCGGCAAAGATATTGACGTGCTGACTCAATTATCAATACAGGTTAATTGTTTCTTATAAAAACTCACAAAAACAGAAGTTTTTTCAACCTGTGCTAATAATTGGCACACCTTCATAATACTTTTGCCGCAGACATTAAGAATACAGTTATGGAAAAGTCTACAAAATATGAAAGCGCTGTAAAGGATGCAAAAACGTTGGAATCCGTCATTCCGAAACAACTTGCAGAATACACGACAAGGGCATTAAGTAAACTAAACGAAGCGCTTGGGGGCGATGTCGGCGGATATGTAGCAAACAGACTGCACATGAGCCATGAGGAACTGAGGGAAGCATTGGCCGCCGAGCAAATCGATGGTGTTGCATTGGCCATTTACAATATAGAGAAACGTGGACAGTCGGTAGTCATAGGTGACCAAACGGGTATAGGCAAAGGTCGACAAGCTGCTGCCATGATACGCTATGGACTGTTGTATGGCTATCTGCCAATATTCTTCACCGACCGATATACCCTGTTCAGCGATATGTACCGCGACTGTAAAGCGCTTGGCATTAAGGAGGCACGACCACTGGTGGTGAATGCTGGTGTGTCGGTTGTCGACTTTGACCATGTGGTTGAGCAGAAAGCGACATGTACGCCCGACGAGTTATGGTCTCCCGCAGACGAAGAAGATAACGAAAAGTATGAGGCAGAGCGCATGGCACTCTACCAGAAACAGTATGAGGTGGTGTACAAAGCTCCCAAGAAATCTGTCCTTCAAGATATATTCATAAAAGGTGAACTGCCACAGGATGCCTTCGACTATCTCATGATTACCTACTCCCAACTGAAAGATGCCAAACGAGACATGACACGTCTCAACTTCCTCATGGCATTGTGCGAGCAACATCGTGTGCTGTTCATCTTCGACGAAGCCCACAAAAGCAGCGGAGTGAACGCTGGCAAAGCATCGGTTATCACACAAGGTATAAACATGATTCTTGAGGAAATGCCTCAGACGCAATGCGTGTTTCTTTCTGCCACCTTTGCCAAGCGCCCTGAATGTCTGCTCACTTTCATGAGACGCACGACCCTGAGTGCCTTGGCTACAGAAAACACGCTCAAGGATGCCTTGCACTGTGGTGGAGTGCCCATGCAAGAATATGTTTCGTCTTGTTTGGCTGCCGAAGGACAAATGATCAGGCGCGAGCACTCTGGCGAGGGTTTGCCAACTCCAGTCTATACATATCTTGATGAAGACCTCGACGTACATGGCGAGCAGTTTGACAAGGTGATGTTCTTCTTCCGTGAAATAGTAAAACTCTCTACAATGGTTAGCACAATGGTTAATCATGCCCTTATGTACAAAGAGCTTCCACCATTCAACTGCTATCCCACAAGAGCACAACTTTTCTATATCAACAAAGTGTTGTTGCTTTCCTTGAAAGCGAAAAAGGTGGCGCAAGCCACCATTGAGAATGTAAGGCAAGGAAGAAGTGTGGTGATTGGCATGAGCGACACGCTTGAGTGTATCGTACAGGACGTGACAGTGAACGAAGACGGATCCGTTCGTGGCGACATATCTGCGTTGTTGTTGCGTTTGTTGGAAAAGACGGTTTGTGGAAGCGGCTCTATCAACAGTGCCAATCGACCTGTTTTTGAAATGGTAGAAGAATTGGAAGAAACGTCATTGAAGGCAGAAGCCAAAGAGATAAGCGACTACTACACAAGTATTAAGCAAGACATAACCGAAGAGGTGTTTCATCTCCCCGTGTCACCTATCGACGTAATACGGCAGCTGATAACTGCCGAGAAGTTTGTTGCGCCCAATGGTGAATACCTAAACATCCGTTTTGAGGAATGTACGGGGCGAGCACACCAACTGGATTATCTCTCACCTGAGGGAGATGATGACTTCATTAACGCTGTTATCAGGTCAAGAAAGAAGCGTCACTCTAACCTCATCTTCAATGATTTCCAAAACAACAAGTTAGACGTTATTCTTATCAATGCCTGCGGAGCTATAGGTGCAAGTGCGCACGCCATTTCCACTGCCGAGGTGCCAGAGGACCAAGTGCGCCAACGCAAGATGCTCATCGTGCAAAACGATCTTGACGTGAATATCGACTTGCAGAAGCGTGGCCGCATCAACCGAACTGGTCAACGTGTCGACCTGCCTCCATTGTATGAGTACATAATTACGGCCATTCCTTCGGAAAAGCGCCTCAACATGATGCTCCGGGCAAAGTTGCGGTCGTTGAGTGCCAACACTGCCGCATGGCAAGATCAAGACCGTGAACAAGCCGACTTCGTGGACATTGATAATAAGTATGGCAATGAGGTGGCAAAAGAGTATGTGTCGGAACACCGGGAACAAGCATTGGTCCTCGACCTTACACGCAATGTGACAGCAAGCCGACTGCTCGCACGGAGTGCCATGCTAAGTGTGGCGGCACAACAGAGCATCGTAGACGACCTGATATCGGGCTACACGACACTTGAGGCTGAGCTTCGCCGAATAAACCAATGGGACCTGGAACGTGAATTCCGTGACTTCGAGGCCGACTTTGTCAGGGAAGAACTTTTTACTACGGCCAAGGCGAAGACAAGGCTTGGCGGGTGCTCCTATCTTACAACCTATAAATGCAGGCAAAAAACGTTTCCGTATAGTTATGAGACAGTGACTGAACTTTGCCAGAAAGCTAAGGCGGTTTACGGAAATCCATATAAGGAGAACCCAGTCTTACAGCAACAGGTGAAAGATTATTATGCACACCGCAACAAAGAGGTTAACCGTCGCTTTAAGGCACGCAGCCAAATGCTGCATGACGGAGCAAAACGCATATTGACAACATATTGTGGTGATGAGGAGTTGGCAGACACATGGTTGCAAAAAGCATGCACACCTGTTGACAAATGGAGCTCAACAGAATTTGAAGATGTGAACGAGCAGAAGCGTGCAAAGCGAATCATGCAGAAACTGGTTTCATTCTCTAACGAGTATAACCATCTGCTTGACGCAAAGAAGCAAGAGATGAAAAAATACGCAGAAGAAAGGAGAAGACTTGTCAAGGTCTTGTCAAAAGCGGAAATAGGAAACGGATACGTCATCACTGAGAATGTGGAGGGCGAGGTAATGCCACAAGATAAAATTATAAGTGTATTGATAGACATACGATTTGGTAAAGATGAGCAATCCAGATTCCTTCCCAGTAAAGTGGAGTTCGTGTTTGCATTGACGGCTGTACACACGGAAATTCGCATCAATTTGGTTCATAATAGTAGTTGGAGTAATTACGATCGTCTTTGTGATATTTTTTATTCAAGAACTTGGCAGCCGAGCGCAAGCGTTTGGAACAAGGACATTGCGCTCTACAACAACAAGATTGTGGAGCGCAAGATTATCACCGGCAACATTCTTGGAGCATACGTCCATCCTGCCATCGCTGAACTGAAGCCTCGCTTCATATCCTTCTCGCTGAAGGAAAAGAAAGGTGGCAAGGCTCAAACACAGATCGGATTACTCTTGCCTATGGACGAGTCGAAGATAAGAAAAGCGTTAAACACGGTTTCTATTCCTCTGCACGAAGGTTTCAAATATGCCACCAATACCAACACAAATTACACGATAGCTGGCTTGGGGGTGAACTTCTCGCTAATGCCTTACAATGGTCCGATGTATGTAGTAAGCGTGAACGACAAACACTCCAAGGAGTTTGAAAAGGACAAGCGTTTTGACGGCATACGTACTCTGTTCTTTGGCACTCCTATAAGTTCGATATACGACAAGGCAAAGGAAGACAAAGAACAGCCAGACAAGAAAAAACGCAAGACGCTTATGCACTATCAGACTGAACAGTTGCCTTTCGAGTCGGAACCATTGCAGACCATCATACAAACGCTTGCCCAGATGGATGCTGTGATTGTCGTGCCTCGCGACCAGATAACTTACGGCGATGTGAAGGAATTCGAGTCGCGCTCCGAACGCGACGACAACGAGCCTTGGGAAGTTCTTGACTGGAAGAATGCGGACGAAATTCCCATGCCTCCAATAAGGCAGAGCCTCATGTTGCGTATATCTGCCCCTGTAGTCATGGGAGAACAGAAGGGCAAACCTGTGTTCAGACATTCCGAGCGCTATTGTCTTGCGCAAGAAACAATGGCCCTCGAAGGGTTGCCCCTGCCTCATATACAGCGCAGCACAATAGATGCCCTGCGACGATGCTACATGAAATGGAAAGAATATTACCGCCTTTCCATAACAAGAGTTAGTCTACAGCAAGAGGTGCAACCCTCGCTCGCAGAACAGCGTGAGGTTTGCCGTGATTTGCAGCGTGTGATAGGGAACAAGGCATCTTCCGTAGAGCTTGCCCCAAATGTCAAGACTCTGCTACAAGACATTCTCGACAGCGAGTATTTGGACACCAACGGACTGTACTATGCCAAGTTCGAAGACGAGATGATGTTCATGTCGCCCGAAAAGTCTGTGGCCCAAGCATTTCTTGATGCCTTGCCTTGCTCGGCTACACTGGATGGCATAAGGAAATGTATAGAAGACTATCTTGAAGACAAAACCGACATTATTAATTCACCAGACAAGTGGTAATATGAGCTATATAGGTATTATAGGTGCAAAAAGACTTGATGATAGCAATGCTTCGTTAGGTCTTATCGAAGCACAAAAGAAGGCAGTCCAACTGCTTCGCTGCAGCACGGATATGCACATGATAAAACAGCAGACGGGTTGGGAAATGGGTGTAGATGGCAAATGGCGCTATGAAGTGGCAGACCCTTTCCACAATACAATCGAAATAGAAGACCATCTGAAACGCCATTTTGGCGAACCCATCAACATACGTTTGTGTATGCACGACGTCTCGTTGCTTACGGCCTATCCTGCTTTCGGAAGGCTACGTCTGTTTGCAAAATACACTCCCATGCATAAGTATATAGGATATTTTTCCCCTGACAACTATGGCATGTTGGTTTGTATGGGTACTGCCAATTCACCTTTCCAATGTCAGACCGAAGGTGTGTTGCTGCATGAAGTGCAGCATCTTATACAAGAGGAAGAGGATTTTGCCCGTGGTGGAAACCTATCACAAGGCAGAAGACGATATTTGAGACAGGCTGGCGAGGTGGAAGCGCGAAACGTGTGCATTAGGCACTCGATGAGTCCTGAACATCGCCGCTCGTCGTTGCGGACAGACACGCAGGATGTGCCAGACGCAGAACAGATAATAGAGTTTTGGTAAAATTTTCTGATTGTGGATTTTTCATAAATATATTAAGGTATGACAATAGCAGCATGTTTAAGAAGCATATCTTTCAATGAGATTGAAGAAATATTATGGGATGCTTATGGAATGGGGGACAACTTTACCCCATTCCTAAAAATGACTTATGACCGAGTTTGCAATCTATAAAAGAATATGGCTATCAATCAACTCAACAAATATGTATGGCTCGTGGAAACCATCCATAGGGCAAGAAAACGAGGTGGCATTACCTTGAAGGAGATTCAAAGCAGATGGTTGGATTCTGACATAAGTGAAGGGACGGAACTCTCTCGACGAACCTTCATCAACAATCTTCATGCCGTCGAGGAACTGTTTGGGATTACCATCGAATGTGGCAGCGGATACCGCTATCACATAGAGTGTGGCGACTGTTTCGAGGAAGGAAGTGCAAGAAACTGGTTGCTGAACGCCTTCTCGCTCAATGTGATGGTGGGCAATAGTCGTAAGCTCAAGGAACGGGTACTGCTGGAGGACATGCCTTCGGGCAGAAACTATCTGGAAGACATCATCAAGGCCATGCGTGACAACCGTGTCATCTTCATATCTTACTATAGCTACAATGCCGAGAAATATAATGAGTTTGATATACATCCTTACTTTGTGAAAGCCTTCAAGAAACGTTGGTATGTGATAGCTTATAGCCCTGGCACCGACGATGTCCGTTGTTATGCGCTTGACCGCATGGAACGTGTCATCATTTCAGACAAAGTGTTCAAGATGCCTAAGAATTTGGAACCGGCTGATTACTTCAAAGATTGCTTTGGCATCATCAACAACAAGGATTCTGAGGTCCAGAAAGTTGTGCTCAAAGTGGATGCCTTTCAAAGTAACTATATACGCAACCTGCCTCTCCATGACTCACAAAAGGAGACAAAACGAACTGACGAATATTCTATCTTTGAGTATCACCTGAAACCAGAGTTTGATTTTGAACAGGAGATTTTCTCGAACATGGACGCCATGGAAGTGCTGGAACCTCTATGGCTAAGAGATGAAGTGGCAGAAAGGTTGAGGAACCTTATGAAGAAATATAAGATTTGACCTTCATGGGTAACTTCCTTCATGAAATGGTTAAAGCGGTGAATACGTTTAATTCGTATTTACCGCTTTTATTATTATTGCCAAGGAAAATGATGATCAAGTAGGCGTTCATGCCACTGAGCAGCCCGATATTCAAACCTACAAAGACCCAGATTTGGAAACCAATAGATATAAGCCCAAAAAATTGCCTGCAAGAATACATAGAGGAACAAAAATTCTAAAAAATGATAAAACCATCGTTTAACCCAGCTCACCTTTTGGGCATTCAAGATTTTCAGTGAAACTCTTGCATCAGCTTTACTAAGGCCTTTGCTGCCATCTACGCACACAAGATGTTCTCGTTGGGCAAATAGGATATCCTCCTCGTCATCAAGAATTATATAACGATAAGGCTCTTTGGCGTTCAATCTCAACCATTCTGCAATCTCCAAGCCTTTACACCCATGTAAGCCTTGCCATTCCTCTTGCCCGTCTACATTGCTAAAGTTAATGGAATTGCAAGAAGGTGTCAAGCCTATAACTTCGCCAGGCAATTGGTATTCCTGCCACAATTGCTGTATGTACTCCATGCCTTGCAATCGCCAAGTGGAAGAAATGATGATCTTGGCATCACTTCTTTCCACCAAATGGAGCAAATTGGCTACAATTTTCTTAGCAAATTTACCTTTTGGAGTATTGATTACTCCATCAAAATCTAAAAATATATACTTCTCCATACTTTTTTGTTATATATCAGCCGTTAGAATCCTATTTTTCTCTTGGTACGGCTCCCTTCCAGTCTTTCACTTTCACAAAACTCAGCAAGGGATTTGACCATGTTCTCAGACTTGCCATGCAATATCGTCTGGATGGTAAAATGACGGGCGATGTTCTCTATTTCACCACCGCTGAAATCATACTTGCCCGCCAGGTAACTGGCGTCGGCATCATTCAAAGGAGGAATCATCGCTTGCCAAATCTGAGTACGGCAATTCAAGTCTGGCTTCTCAAACTGTATCTTATAGAGGAAACGGCGCTCGAAGGCCTTGTCCATGTTCTCTGGGAGGTTGGTCGTGGCAATGAGGATGCCATCCAACTGTTCTATCTCCTGAAGGATGATATTCTGAATACTGTTTTCCATCTTCTCAACGGCTCTTTCCGCCCCCACCTGACGCTTGCCGATGATGGCATCAGCCTCGTTGAAAAGCAAGATGGGTGCCTTGGCTAATTGTTTCACCTTCTTCTTATAATCATCGAAGATGCTCTTGATATTCTTTTCGCTCTCGCCTACCCACATGCTCTTAACCTCTGAAACGTTCACCTGAATCAAGTCACGGCCAGTCTTCTTGGCTATCTGAAGCACAGTCTCTGTCTTTCCTGTACCAGGCGCACCATAGAAAAGGCAGGCAAAGCCGCTTCTGAAGTTGGCTTCTTTCAATCGATTTTTGATACGCTGGAAATGCTCCTCATCCAAGAGGGAAGTTAACTCTTCCACTTGCCTTTGTTCCTTGCTATTGTAGAATAGTTGCTTGGGGCTGATGTCCTCAAAGGATAGCATGCCACCCTTCGGGCGAGAACCACGCATGGATGATAGGTTGAGTTCCGAGAAAAGCTGTTTCTTGGCATCATCCGTAATTTTGAACGACTCTCTATCCACAAAGCCATCGTCATTGGTATATTCAATGAACTTCTCCACAAAAAACAAGTGATCACCTTGACTCAAGTCTCGCTTTGCGCATCGCCATTCTGTATCGTCTTCTTTATATATAAATTCCAAGTCGTGGTATCGGATGTCATCATCACCATTGACAACAAAGAGTGTACAAAACAAGACGAAAAGCGAGAAGTACATATTATCCGCATCTACATCGTAGGAAGCCATCGCCTTGACAAAAGCCAACCTTTCGTTCTTGGCTACCAATGCCCTCAATTTCCTTCTCAGCACTTGTTTGTCAATCTTTCTACGGCGACATTTTGTAAACAACTCATCGAACTTGTCAAATAGTTCTCTGGCTGTAAGTTCCTCCACATCCATAGGATTATAACGCTCATTATGTTGGAACGCCTCCATCACCTCCATTGGGATGGTATAATAGAAACCTTCATCCCTATTGCGGCAGATATATTCCTTGTCAACAAGCTCTTGGATCTCATTGGCATATCGAAGCAAGCTAAGGATGCGGCAGCCCAAGAAATCCGTAAAGTCCGAGAACTGGATGTGACTGTCATCGCATCTGTCGGCAAACAAGGCCATGATGGCACTGGCACGCTTGGATATGTCCAGTTTATCGGAGACAAATCCAAGATATGAATCAGCCTCCTCATAGAACTTCTCACCCAGAGAAGAATTCTTTGCCTTATCTACGATTATTTCGAATGCTTGGAGCAAGTCCATCTGCTCCATATCTTTTTTACACGACGTTTGCATAACCATAATAGCACTACATCAATACATAATATTTTCTCCATGAGGGAAAGACTTCTAAAATCAGTTCCTCCCAATATGGTTCTCAAATAAGATTTATTTTCCATACTTGTCTATATTTAGAAGGCGAAATCATCCTCTTCCTCATCCTCACCATTTGGGAACATGACGCTTCTCTCATACTCTGGATCATAGAATTCATACTCATCCTTGGCACAGATAATCTGCTCTTGGGCATCTTCCAAATCATCAAGCAAATCGTCTAAAGCCGAGCATTTTTCGATAATGTTCAGTCCTTTTAACTTCGCCATTTCTTTATTAATATCAAACTTCTCCATTGTATATCAATTAAAAATTCTGATGCAAAGATAGCCCACACCTGTGTAAGTTCGTTTCACACATAAGATGTTTTTCATGTGCCATGCGTAAGGATTTATACATGGTGTTAAACACAAGTTAGTGTTAAACCTAAGGAATTTATCTTCTTTCTAATAGTTTTATACTAACTTTGCATAAATAATTGGATATAACGCTACACTGCGCTACAAGACGCTACAGGCAGGCTACATTTTTTTGCAACATGAAAGTGACGTAATATGCTGAATATCAAGTAAGCTACATAGTGCTACGATGTAATGGGCACAATTTCGCTTATAGTGTTTCAAAAATAATCCTGACTTGTGAGGCTTATGCAAAGAGTGGCGGTAAAGTCGTGTTGGTTGAACAACATGTATAGGTTAATTTGTGCCCCAAAATCCTCAATACATTGTAAGCGTAAATTCATCAGAACTTCTTTTCTCTGAGCATAGGCTCCTACGTTACAGAATACATCATTATCATATAATAGCCTCCTGTATATTCTCAAATTTTGCTCCCAGAACATAAAACGAATTTGTATTCTTAATTGTCTTCATATCAGTTGACTTTATTATATTTTACATAAATGGTTACTTCTAATCATTTTATAATAGAGATGTTGCAAGCCATCAAAATCTATTAAACAAAAATAAAAAAACGAGACTTGGCTTTTGTTATTTCCAAATCTCGCTTTTGTCGTAATAGCCTTATCAACGTCAGTCCCTTGTAATCTTGAACCCTAATTTCAAAATGAGTTTAATGGTTTCAACAGACGTATTGCGGTCATATTCTTTTTCTTCCTCCGATAGTTCTTCATAAGGCACAAGGCAAGGATGCTTCTTCTCGGCATCGTTGCGCTCTTCTCCATACGTCCAACCATCCTTCATACGCCCGGCTGACCATACCTCATGCACGTTTTTGGCTATATCCTCTGCTAAAGCTTTCAGTTCTTTTGGCAAAGTCACTTCCTTCGTGTCGATAGGATGTGGTGTGTAATTGTTTATGTTCATAATTTACATTATTATTTATCTATAATACTGCACGATGAACAAAGACAGTATCCGGAGAAACTCAGACTCGTCAAATTCTATGATGAAGAACAAGGTAGGGAGCTTGACTTTCAACGGTATGCTTCCGTCTTGGGAGCGGTATATTTCAATTGCGTTGTTCATCTTCTGTGATCATTAGTTGTTCGTCATTATCTTTTAATATCCATGCCATAGCCATCATTAGGAAGCAGTCGTATTTCATGTCGGCAGGGTTACGGCGTTGTAGGTCGTGGTAAGAGCAGAGATCAATGTGCTTGGGGCACTTGGGGTCTTTTTTTAATCCCTTACGATATTGCTCTCTTGCTTTGCCAAACTTCAGTTCGTCTGCAATTCTTTCCTCATCTGTAAGAGGACTGAAGCCAAGAATCAGTTTTTCCACATTCCATCGTGCATGCTCGCATTTGGCAAGATTTGTGAGGTTGGCTTTCACAATATGCAACACCTTGCGGTATTCGTATTGAAGAAACCAATCAAACATCTTGCGGTTTACTTCCTTTATGCCTTTTAGCCCCCTTTCCTTTTTCCTTTTCTTTAGTTCCTCTTTCCATTTTGCATCATCTGCATCATTGTTTTCATCTTGTTCTACGAGTTCATAGAATTTTTCCACGCAGCGGTGTTTCCTCCACGAGAAGAGCCGTTTGCTACGGCTAAAAATGCTTTTGTCGAATTCGTCATTTATTGCATCTATCGTCACTACCGAACGCAAACGCGACTCAAAGCAATCAGTGCAGAAGATGTTCGACAACAGGTTGCGTAGTTCTATCTGGTTCCTAACGCATTGTGTTGGTGTTCCGTTATCATCTTTTTTAAAGAAGCCATTCCATTTTTTTTGTGTGTCACCTGAACTTTGCTGATAGCAGAAATAATGTAACGCACGGCTGTAACGCTCCGCAGTGTTCGGATCGTCTGGAGGAAGGTTGTCAATATCCGCCCCTACATAATAAACCATGTTGGCTCGCATAGCATTGTGGAGGGCTATCGGCATGTTTTCATAGTAGTCGGGGTTATCGGTATGCACCATATTTTCTACCTCATCTTCGGCAACTACTATAGTATAGGCATTGTCATTGTTGTCTTTGCTTGTAAACCTTCTCCAGTCCATATATTCTTTATAGTCGTGGGCACTGACTTCCACCAGCTCAAGCTCTACGTCTATGAATGAGTCTTTGTTTTCTGTCTTTATTACAATCTCTTTCTCACCATCCCATTTCTTAATGGTATACTTGCACAATAACGTCAGATTGCACAGGTATTCCTCTTTAGATATATGGTCAATGATGGATTTTGACTTGCCTTCCTCCAAGTCGGAAGAGTTGTAGAGAATGGTTATCACTGTTCGGTTGCTTCCTCCATCTTCATTGAAGTTGGGATAGTGGGCTATCAGCGCTATCTGTCGGGCTATGCATAGCATAAGGTCAGAAGCATCGAGAACAATAACATGCAGATGTTTGCTCGAGGATGGAGAGAAACCTATACCATTGAGCGGCGAGTGTCTTTCTTTTTTCGGAAGAACATTAAGTACATACTTACGAGCCTTATTCCAATTGTTGATGGTCTTTTCTGAGAAAGTCTCGTTGTCTTTAAGTCTTTTCAGCTGACTAAATACATTGTCAAGCTTGTCTGCATCTGTTGTTATAGTAGTATTTTCCATCGTCTTACACCTTTCTATAATTTGCCTCAGTCTCTGTGAGGTGAATGTTGCTGTTGCTTGCGTCGTATCCCGAAGGACTTTGATAGAGTTGCAAGTTGAACATCCCAAGAGACTGGATGACGTGTTCGGTTATCTCGGACTGCTGCCACTCGAAAGCCTCCCACTTAGTGTCGTTTATAAAGATATGGATGTGCAAAGGTAATCCCTCATTCATCTGTTCTTTCCATGTAACAAACAGACGTGGCTGTTGGCATACATGTGTGTTCTGCATGAGCCAGTGATAAAGGTAGCGGCGGAAGGCGTGGATATTCAACTCGCCTGGTACGATAGCCGATTGCTTGAAACTCTCATCCGTGTCGAGATGCGTTCTCAGGTAATACGCCTCTTCGTGTGAGAGCGTGTGTATCCATCCTGTGTCTATGATGAAAGTCTTAGCCATCTGTCGACCATGTGTTTTGCCGTCAAGCATTCGTTGGTTGTTCTTGAAATGCTCGGCATGTAATATATATACAGGAAAAGCAGAAGTTGTTGTGTCCCAATTCTCTATCTGTACGGTAGTGAGAGTGATTGAGCGCACAATGCCGTTGATGCCATTACTCTTCACTTCTATCCAATCTCCAATTTTTAGCAGTCCGTTGGCTCTAAGGTAGAAGAAAGCCGCCACGCTCTTTATGGTGTCCTGGAATATCCAGCCGAGCACGGCGCCAAACGTAGAGACGATGATAAAACTGTTGTCATCTTTCTTTATTCCGAGAGCAAACACTATTGATGTAAGGCAGATGCCGAATATGGCAAGCAGAATGATTTGGCTGATGGTTATTCTCGACTCTTGCTTTCGTAGACTGTAAAGTTTGTTAAGATTGGTTATTACATATGCCGAAATACCAAACAGCGTGCAACTGATAGCTATAATCCCGACCTTGTAAATAATGTCTGACGGCGAAGCATAGTTGTGATGGGATATGCGTTCAATAATTTTTGGAACAAAAAACGCCAAACTAATTCCTGCCACAACCATTGTGATGATGAAACACCATGATGACTTAAGAATGGATCCTGCAATTTGTAGCAGATACCATTTGCCAGACATACACTTATGCGACAGCGAGCGCCTTTTCCAAAGCCCTAAAACTGTTAGTGGAATCAGTAATAAAGCTAATATCACCAAATCGAAACATGATCTACACATACGCTTTCTATTGATTTCTGTTATTTCAAAAAGTTTCAATAATCTGTATAAAGTCGTTCGGTATATAAGCTGTTGCTACATTGCAAACACCTTCAAGAACTACAGCTTCCGCTTCCCATTTATCTCTTTGACAACATAATGCATAGGCAAATATGTCTCAACGTTTGCAGTTTGAAGAACCCCAAGGGCTTTCTCTGCTCTCCCATAAGTAGCACGCAATACGAACCTCTGCTTCTTTTCTTTATGGACACAATCCGAGGACACCCCTGTATGGGAGTTCTCTGCATAATTGCTTTGAACTTCGGGGGAGGTGCAATTACAAACCATTGTTGTAGGTTTGTTAACAAGAAAGTCCGATACAAAGATACGGACATTTTTTGAGAACTTGCAACTTTTCCTTGAAAATCGGACAAACTTTTTGAAAACTTTCGTAATATATATGAAAACCTGCGTTAGGAAATTCCTAATTCTTCGACGGTTTCACCGAAGACAATATTTGCATTTCTAATCGTCAGGAGAGCGAGCCCGGCGCACAACAAAATCTTTGGTGCGAAATTCTTGAGTTTTGAGCGATTTGAGTTAGCACGTTAATACACAGCACGTTATGAAGCTTTACGACAAAGCGTTGTGAAATCAGACTCGTAAAATGGCCACTTTTTTCTGCTATAGAGCCACTTTTACACTCCAATACCGTCACTATTGTCATACAACAAAGCCTCTTTTTACACTCTGAAAGTGGCACTATCAGAGCGAAAAAGAGGCTTTATCGTTAAGCGTGGGTGCTGTTTTCGCAGCAAAACACCGTAAAAACAGCAAACCAGAACTCTAAAATCAATTTTTATTTTGTAACAAGTTTTTACTGTTCAGACAATATTTGCATCAGCAGACTCCCTCACTGATGGGTGGCGATGAGAATGCGGTAATATCGCGAAAAACAATATTCTCTGATTGTATATCTGAGATTTTGATTTCATAGTAAGCAATGGCGAGCAGTGGGTTATTCTACTGTCACACTCTTTGCCAAGTTTCTCGGCATGTCAACGTCCAGTCCTTTGTCCACAGCCACGTAGTATGCGAGAAGCTGAAGCGGAACCACACTCAACAACGGGATAAGGGCATTCTGGGTTCTCGGCACCTCTATCACGTTGTCGGCTATGGTCTTCACCTGTTCATCACCCTTTGTAACAACAGCGAGGATACGACCGTTTCTGGACTTCACCTCCTGCATGTTGGAGATAATCTTCTCATAGAGCTGATGGTGTGTGGCAATGAAGACGATTGGCATGTCATGATCCACCAAAGCGATGGGCCCGTGCTTCATTTCGGCAGCAGGATAGCCCTCAGCATGGATATAGCTGATTTCCTTCAACTTCAACGCCCCCTCCAATGCCACGGGGTAGTTCACGCCGCGACCCAAATAGAGGAAGTTATGGGCGTATGTGAACATCAAGGCTATAGACTTTATCATCGGCGCCTGCTCCAGCACCTTCTCCATCTTCTGCGGAATTTCCGAGAGCTCCTCTATCATCTCACAATAGTAGGCATCGTTCAGCGTTCCTTGCTCATGCCCCAACGCTAAGGCGAGGAGAGTGAGTACGGTCACCTGGCCCGTAAATGCCTTAGTGCTTGCCACACCTATCTCCGGCCCCACATGAATGTAAACGCCCGTATCAGTCTCGCGAGCTATAGAGGAGCCCACGGCATTTACTATACCGAAGATCAACGCTCCCTTTTCCTTGGCGAGCTTTATGGCAGCAAGAGTGTCAGCTGTCTCGCCACTCTGACTGATGGCTATCACCACGTCGTCAGGATCTATTACAGGATTGTCATATCGGAACTCGCTGGCGTACGCCACCTCCACACGCTTGCGACACATATTCTCAATGAGTTGCTTACCGATGAGTCCTGCATGCCAGCTGGTTCCGCAAGCCACGATGATGATGTGCTTGGCATTCACCAGGCGGTCACGATACTCATTGAGGGCGGAAAGCACGATATGATTGTTCTCCGGATGCTCCTTGTCAACGATAAGCCGTCCGCTCATACAGTCCTTCAGACAGTTGGGCTGGTCGTAGATTTCCTTCAGCATGAAATGGTCGAAACCTCCCTTGCTGAGCTTGCTGATGTCCAAGTCAACAGTCTTGATGGCATAACTGCATGATGCATGTTCGAGGTTGATGATGTTCAGTTCCTCCCCCACACGGATGTCGGCTATCTGTCCGTCCTCCAGATACACCACCTTGTCAGTGTGCTCCACAATAGGCGTGGCATCACTGGCAATATAGAAGTCCTCATTGTCCTTGCCCACACCGACCACCAATGGGCTGGACTGACGGGCAGCAACCAGATGGCTCGGATTGTTCTTCTCTATTACGGCTATGGCATAAGCGCCGATGGCATCGTTAAGAGCCTGACAGACGGCAGAGACCAGATCCCTGCCGTTCTGCTGATAATAATAGTCGATGAGCTGCACCAACACCTCCGTATCAGTAGTGCTCCTAAACTCATATCCCTTTTCTATAAGCTGTTCCTTCAGAACCTGATAGTTCTCGATGATGCCGTTATGCACTAATGCCAAATCACCACTCATACTAATATGAGGATGCGCATTTGCAGCAGACGGCTCGCCGTGAGTGGCCCAACGCGTATGGGCAATACCGATATGACCGCTGCAGTCCTTGTCGGCAGCCATAGCTTCAAGATTACTTACCTTACCTTTTGTCTTATAGACATTGAGGTTATCCTGACTGCCAATCAGTGCCACGCCTGCGCTGTCGTATCCACGATACTCCAGCTTCTTCAGTCCCTCGATGAGGACTGGATAGGCATCAGACTGACCAATATATCCTACTATTCCACACATATTGTTTTTTTATAATGAAACCTTATATCTCTTTCAATATATTTTTATAGATAAAGAAAAACCAAGTATGAAGATAGATTTTTATAGATTTATTAGTCTTTAAGGCTCTCCTGATACCACTCATATAGCTTCTTTACGCCGTCTTCGATTTCCACCTTGTGTGTCCATCCGAGGCGGTGGAGCTTGTCCACAGAGATAAGTTTTCTTGGAGTGCCGTCCGGCTTACTTGCGTCAAACTCCACCGTGCCCTCGAAGCCTACAGCCTTAACAACGAGCTCAGAAAGCTGGCGGATGGTAAGTTCCTTGCCTGTGCCGACGTTGATGTGACAGTTGCGGATTTCGCCGAGTGACGGGATGGCGCCACCGCGACCCTCAGAATTGTTTCTGTCCACAGCACCGTCCACCTTTGCACCATAGAACACGGAAGAGTATTTCTCTATGCCGATGATGTCCTTAAAGTCAACGTTCAGGAGCACATGTACGCTGGCGTCTGCCATATCCTCGCTCCAGAGAAACTCACGCAGCGGCGTGCCCGTTCCCCAAAGCACCACCTTATTGTCATAGATGCCATAAAACTCAAGAGCTTTCAGAATGCGCTCATGCGAGTTGCTGCCGTCCACATTTCCCTCGCCGATGATGGCGCGGAGCTTGTCAGTGGGATTGATAGGACGCTTGTTCATGTCCACCTCTATGCTGTGCCAGTCGCCGTCGTGTATGAGTTTGGCAAGATAAATCTTGCGCATCATGGCCGGCATCACATGACTGTTCTCTAAGTGGAAGTTGTCGTTAGGACCATAGAGGTTGGTCGGCATCACGGCTATATAGTTAGTGCCATACTGAAGGTTATAGCTCTCGCACATCTTCAGACCCGCAATCTTTGCGATGGCATATTCCTCATTAGTGTATTCCAGAGGCGAAGTAAGGAGCACATCCTCCGTCATGGGCTGGGGAGCATCCTTGGGATAGATGCAGGTGGAACCGAGGAAGAGCAGCTTCTTCACGCCGTGCGAATAGGCGTTGCTTATCACGTTACACTGCATCTTCATGTTCTGCATGATAAAGTCAGCGCGATAAAGCGAATTGGCCATGATGCCACCCACAAAGGCAGCAGCCAGAACCACAGCGTCAGGACGCTCCTCATCGAAGAACTTCTCCACCGCATACTGATCTGTCAGGTCGAGCTCCTTATGCGAGCGGCCCACCAGATTGTTATAACCTCTCTGCTTGAGGTTGTTCCATATAGCAGAACCCACAAGTCCGTGGTGTCCCGCAATATATATCTTTGAATCCTTGTCCATTAATTAATAACTAAAAATTAATAATTTACTTAACGATTCCTTTCTCCAAATACTCAGCGAGGTTGGTGCGTACCTTAATGCCGGCATCCTCAGCTGCCACCTTTGCCATATCGTTCTCCACCATAATGCGGACAAGATCCTCGAAGCTTGTGGTATTTGGATTCCATCCGAGCTTAGCCTTAGCCTTTGTCGGGTCACCCCAGAGATTCACCACGTCGGTGGGACGATAGAAGTCGGGCGAAACCTCAACGAGCGTCTTGCCGATGAGTTCCTCCGGACCTTCAACGCAGACACCTTTCTCATTCTCGTTCTTGCCTTCCCACTTCAGCTCTATGCCGACATAACGGAACGCCAGTTGGGCGAACTCACGCACAGAATGCTGCTTGCCCGTGGCGATTACGAAGTCTTCCGGTTTCTCTGCCTGAAGGATGAGCCACATACACTCCACGTAGTCCTTGGCATAACCCCAGTCACGGAGCGAATCAAGGTTGCCAAGATACAGCTTCTCCTGCTTGCCCTGCTTGATGCGTGCAGCAGCAAGCGTAATCTTACGCGTCACGAAGGTCTCGCCACGACGCTCGCTCTCATGGTTGAAAAGAATGCCTGAGCAGCAGAACATGTCATACGCCTCACGATATTCCTTCACAATCCAGAAGCCGTACTGTTTGGCTACGGCGTAAGGAGAATAAGGATGGAACGGAGTGTTCTCGTTCTGCGGCACCTCCTCCACCTTGCCGTAAAGCTCCGAAGTGGAAGCCTGATACATGCGGCAAGTCTGGGCGAGGCCGCACTGGCGTATAGCCTCAAGGATGCGGAGCACACCAGTGGCGTCAACATCAGCCGTAAACTCAGGAGAGTCGAAGCTAACCTGCACGTGGCTCTGAGCCGCAAGGTTATACACTTCAGTAGGTTTCACCTTATTCATCACCTGAATAATGCTCATCGAGTCGCCAAGATCGGCATAATGAAGGTGGAAGTTGGGGCGGCCTTCAAGGTGGGCTATGCGCTCACGATAATCAACAGACGAACGGCGGATAGTACCATGCACGTCATAACCTTTCTCCAACAACAGCTCAGCCAAATAAGAGCCATCCTGACCTGTAACGCCCGTAATCAAGGCAACATTTCTTTTAACCATAAATACATGTGTTTTTGTTAATATAAAAGCTTAGTATTGAAGATTGATTATTTGTTTGCGATTAGCTCAATAAGCATCCATAACGTAATCACAAAAATGCAAACGGATGCTAAGAATGTCTGTTTTCAGCGCCAAAGGTATATATAAATATTTAAAAGCACAAAGATTTGCATATTTTTCTACTGTGTGTTATTCCATGATAAAAGTGGCGATATTGAAGGTGGTGTGGATTTTTTTATGTAATTTAGCGGTCGAATTACGATTGTAATAGTTTTAATTATACATTAAAGATTTATAGAAAAAATGCGTAACTGGCTGCAAAGACTTAGGTATATCCTGTCTTGTTTTGTTATTATATGGACGTTTTTCCTCGTCCAAAAACCAATCTTTATCCTCTGCAACGCCCAACGGACGTATTCCGTGGCTGACTTTCTGGACGTGATGTGGCACGGCGCTTCGCTGGACGCCACCACCACGGGCTATCTGACCATCGTGCCGTTCCTGCTGACGTTGGTGTCGGTATGGTGGCGCAGACTGCCGCTGAAGAAGATCACGACGCCTTATTATGCCGTGATGATGCTGTTGGTGTCGCTGATATTCGTGGCGGATGCCTCGCTCTTCTCGTTCTGGGACAGCAAGCTGGACAAGGCGGTGTTTGTGTATATCGACTCGCCGAAGAACGCTGCGGCAAGCGTGTCGACGGGATACATCCTGCTGCGCGTACTGATAATCCTGCTGCTTACTGCCGGCACGACCTGGACGCTGCGCCGCATCACGCCCCGACGCCTGGACGCCATAGAGGGAATGACGCGTCGCGGTCTTTCCACGCTCGGCTCCGTGCTGGTGGGCGGACTGCTGTTCCTTGTCATCCGTGGCGGCATCAGAGTGTCTACAGCCAATGTAGGCAGCGTTTACTACAGCAACGACCAGTTTCTGAATCTCTCTGCCATCAATCCGGCGTTCAATCTGCTGGCAAGCATGGAGTTCGGCGGGAAGTATGAGGACGAGTTCGATTTCTTCCCCGAGGAGCAGCGTGCCAACCTCATGAAGGGAATGTACGCCACGGCAGACACAGCCACGGTGAGCGTGCTCAACACAAAGCGCCCCAACATTCTCTTCATCTTCATGGAGAGTTTCGGCTCCACGATGATAGAACGTCAGGGCGGCGTAAAGGGAGTGGCGCCTACGCTGGACCGTCTTGCTAATGAGGGCATCTTCTTCTCCAACCTCTACGCCAACAGTTTCCGTACGGACCGCGGCACGGTGTGCACGTACAGCGCTTATCCAGGTCTGCCAACGCTCTCAATAATGAAGGTGCCGAACATTGCGCGTAAACTGCCAAACATTGCGAAGTCGTTAGGCAAGGCGGGTTATCAGACCGACTTCCTCTACGGCGGCGACATCAACTTCACCAACATGCGCGGCTATCTCATGGCAGGCGGTTTCCAGAAGCTGACATCGCAGGACGACTTCTCCTTGCACGACCGCAACTACAGCAAGTGGGGCGTGCCAGACAATATCACCTTCAAGCGTCTGCTGGCGATGCTCAAGGAGCGTGAAGGACAGAAACAGCCGTGGTTCACGGCGTTCCTTACGCTGAGCAGTCATGAGCCGTTCGAGGTGCCGTTCAAGAAGTTCGAGGACAAGCGTCTCAACGCTTTCGCCTTCACGGACGACTGCATAGGAAAGTTCATCAAGGAGTTCAGGAAGTCTCCGCAGTGGGACAACACACTCATCGTGCTCCTCCCCGATCACGGCATCCCATACCCGAAGAAGGGTGAGCGCTTCGCCCCGCACTTCTTCCGCATCCCGATGATATGGACGGGTGGTGCCGTGAAGGGACCGATGGAGGTGGGCCGCATCGCCAATCAGACCGACCTCGCCGCAACGCTGCTGGCACAGTTGGGCTTGCCGCACGGAGAGTTCGGCTTCAGTCGCAACGTGCTGGACAAGAGTTACACGAACGAGTTCGCCTTCTACTCCTTCGTAAACGGCTTCTGCTATCTTGACCACACGGGCGTAAGCGTCTACGACAACGCCGCCAACCACGTGTTCTACAACGAGCAGCCATCGGGCAACAGCCAGCGTGTGGCTAAGGGCAAGGCAATATTGCAGACCCTATACGATAAGGTAGGGGCCATAAATAGTGGCAAATACAAATAAAGCATTTATTAAGGAGAGGGGATTAACGGCATCCCTTCTCCTTTTTATTATAATGTATATATACAAAAAAAAGCCGTTTTGTGTTATATTGTAGATATAAATGTAATATTTTTTACAATTTATCGAAAAAACACAATAAAAACTACTAATTATTAACGATTTTATTTTATCTTTGCGTTGTAATAAGTGAGAGTAGGACAAATGACTCAATACAACTTTGTTGCTACAAATTGCTCAATACATAGTTTATAACATAATTATTATCTTTTATGAAGAACAACTACATCTTAGCGTTGGCTTCGGCGTTCTTCTTTTTCGGTTCGATTGGTGTCAAGGCACAGACCATCCTCGACGAGGATTTTGAAACTGAGAATACAGATGCCGAAAACAACATCACCCATCCAGTGGCGGTTGAAGAAGGTTGGACCACAATCGACTCCTATTCAGGAAGCGAGTTGCGTTACAATTGGTCTAACTATTATTCTGAGAAAGGCACAATTGGCGGCAAGCATGTTGCAATGTGCGACGGTCCTATAAGCGCCGACTTTGCTCCTGAGGCTGCCAAGCCACGTGAGGAGATTCTGCTTTCGCCAGAACTCGACCTCAACAACACCTATCAGTTGAGCTTCGACTGGAAGGTTTCGCCAATGGCAGCCACTGCCAAGAGCATGTACGACCTTCAGGTTAGAGTTGTGGTAGACGGCGATGTTGCCAATGCCGAGACAATATTCTCTATCCAGAACAAGGAAGACGTTAAGGAGAGCGGCGTTAGCGAGTGGCCTCTTTCTACATGGAACACACACACCAGCAAGCTCGACCTAAGCGACTGGAAGGGCAAGAAGATTAAGCTTGCTTTCGTTTACAAGATGTATACTACTATTGCCAACATTGTTTATCTTGACAATGTTAAGGTAAAGAAGTTTACTCCTGCCACATCGCCTGTGGCCAAGCTCAACAAAACCACTTACAGCTATGGCGATGTTTACATCGGCGAGAAGTTCTACTCGGATGCCTTCACCCTTACCAATACCGGTTTGAAGGGTCTGCAGATTACAAGTGTGGACCTGCCTGAGGGCGTAGATCTTACTATCGACCCATCTGCTGTAAATCTCGACAAGGCCGAGTCGGTTAAGTTTAATGTCTCTTATACTGCCTCGATTACATCATCTGCCACACCTAAGGTTGTGCTCCACACCAATGGTGGCGACCTTACCATCAACCTTAAGGCAAACAAGAAGATGGCTCCCGACGGACTTACCGAGGAGACATTCGAGGTAGCCTTCCCGCCAGCTGGCTGGCAGAACGACGGATGGTCTAAGTCGAATGGCGGTCTTGAGGGCGACGTGTCGGTTTATGCCTCAGGTTCATATCGCGACCAGTACATCACATCGCCACGTCTCGACCTTACCAAGGGCGGAAAGGTGCAGTTCACTTACTACAATCAGTATGATACCGAAGAGACCGATGAAGACGGCAATGGTGTAGCACAGAGCAACGACATCACACTCGACCTTTCTACCGATGGCGGCAAGACATGGAAGGCCGTTTGGACATTCGACTACAAGAAGGGCACTTACGGCGAGACTACCACAGTAGATCTTGGCACAGCCACCGACAACTCGTACGTGCGCTGGCACAATACAGCCATTAAATCTAACGACGGCGATGTAGATCCTTACTCTTCGTTCTATCTCGACCGTGTGTTCCTCCCTGCACTATATGGACAGGAAGGCACTCCGTTTGCAGCTACTCTTGTGGCTCCTGCCGACAGCCTTACAAATGTATACAACCAGAACATCGAACTTAAGTGGGGACCGGCCCTCTTTGCCGAAGGCTACAAGCTCTACGTAGGTACATCAGAGAATGTGTACAACGTTGTAGATGGTCTCGACCTCAAGGATGCCCTGTCTTACACATTGGCTACAGCCGAGTACGAGACAATGTACTACTGGAAGGTTGTTCCTTACAACGAGAAGGGTGCCTCGACACAGGCTACAGTATGGCACTTCACCACACAGAAGGACGCTTCTACATCCGAATTCCCATATACTCAGGACTTCAGCGGTGTTAGTACCGATCTGCCTACTGGCTGGATTTCTACCAACACCACACAATATGCCAACCGCAACTGGAGCGTGCTCAAGGACAAGGGCACACCTGCTCCTTGCCTCTTCAGCATGTGGCTCGACAAGGGCAACCAGGCATTTGTAACCACTCCAGAGTTCAAGCTTCCTACCGACAAGAATATGTCTATCTCGTTCGATTGGGTTGACTGCCATCCGGTAAGCGCCAAATTCGACCAGCTGGGCAACGCCAAGAAGCAGAACACAGAGGGTGCTCCTACAACCGTTACATTCGAAGTGTTGGTAGACGGCGCTTGGAAGCAGCTCTCTTATATCTCACAGGGTCTCGACGAGGATGTTGATCCTATCTATTGGATTAACGAGAAGATAGACCTCTCGGCTTATGCCGGCAAGACAGTACAGTTCCGCTGGACTCACACAGCCAACAATGGCTACGACAATGGTTGCGGTCTCGACAACGTGGTTATCGAGGAGAATGTAAGCGACAAGGCCGTATTCAACAAGGAAGGCTGGAACGCTGGCAAGGCGAACTATAACAAGGGCATCAACTCTGGCGACATGTTCACTATCAAGAACAAGGGCGATCAGGCGTTGAAGGTTAAGAGCGTAAGCTTCGCTACCGACAACTTCGCCTCTTCTATAACTCCGGGCACAGAGATTGCAAAGGGCGAGTCGCTCACATTCTCGCTCCAGTTCTATGCCAAGGACGTGCAGTCTACCGTAAACGACAACATGACCATTACATTCGAGAGCGGCTACTCTGTACAGTTCCCTGTTGAGGGTACAGCTCTTGCAAGCGACGTGCTCTACTACTCGTTCGAGGACAACGACCTCGACTACAACTGGACAACCGACTTCACCCTTATTGATGTTGACCGTTCAGCCACAGTTCCATTCAATTGCTATGGCACCGAGTTCCCGTCAAATAATGGCGTTTACGCATTTGCAGTGGCTTACGAGCGTCCCGACCACAAGAACGTGGCTCCTATCTCTGGCGACGCATTCATTATCCCTGGCTCTCCGCTCAACGAGACAATCAAGGGCGACAACTGGATTGTGTCTAAGAAGCTCACAGCTACAGCCGAGTCGGAGTTCGACTTCTACGCTCGCAACTGGGAGAGCAACCAGAGCGTCCTGCCTTCAGGTCTACACAAGGTAGAGGTGCTTGTTAGCGAGACCAGCAACACCGACCGCAACTCGTTCGAGACTGTGCTCAACCTGCAGGAGATACCATTGCTCGACCACGAAGACTGGAAGCATTACACAGTTAACCTCTCGGCTTATGCTGGCAAGGACATCTATGTTGCCGTACGCGACTACACAGAGAGATATGCTCTGGCTGCGTTCTACGACGACTTCACCTTCTCTCATTTCGACAATGTTGCTGGCATCAAGTCGGTTCAGACAGCTGTTTCGGCTGCCGACGCTGTGGCTGTATACAATCTTAATGGCATGAAGGTGGCACAGGGCAACGGCATGGCTACCCTTAACGGCTTGGCAAAGGGTGTTTACGTAGTAAAGGTGCAGACCGCCGATGGTGTTAAGACCATGAAGGTGGCCCGCAAGTAAAATATCATCTTTGGATTAATGCTTTTAAAGGTAATGTGGTGCGCATGCTCCTTGCGGGTTGTGCGCATCCGTTACCTTTTTCCTGTTTTCATCATTCTATAAAAAAGCTAAGTAAAAAATGAAATCAAAATTCTACTCATTTACGCTGCTCCTCTTCCTCTTGCTCACGTCTACAGCTTCGTTTGCACAGAAGCGCGACAAGATGCTAAATATCGAGGTCACCACCAATGCCGGCATTTCGCTTGCCGGACAGCTGGTTGACGTAGAGCAGACCGATTATCAGCTGCAATATCCCGAAGCCACACTCGATGCCGACGGCAAGTGCTCGCTCAAGGTTTATGCCGGTAACAATAAGGTTACGGTAAAGCGCGACGGATTCAACACAGCTACTGCAACAGTCAATATTGCCGCCAACGAGACTGGCAAGGACGTAAAGTTGCAGCTCGTAGAGCTTACGCGCGACCCCTTTGCGCTTAACGCCGTTTGCACATACGACGCCTATACTGGCAAGAATCAGGTCAAGGTTACATGGAATACCGAGAAGCCTGCATTCTTCGACGACTTCGAGAGCTACGATCCATTCTCTATCAATTTTGGCGATTGGACTGGAATCGATGCCGACCATCTAATGACAGCTCCTCTTACTGGCGACTATCCCAACCGTGGTGTTTTCCAGTATGCACAGATAATGAATCCCCTGAAGGTAGACCCTATGTGGTACTACGACTATCCTACAATGCGCGCATACAGCGGCAAGCAGTATGTGGGTTTTGTACGCACCAATTCGGGCGAGCCTAACGACGACTGGCTCATCTCGCCTGAGATTACTGTCGGTACCGACAACATCCTCTCGTTCTACGCTATGGCTGCCGACAAGTACATTGAGAAGTTTGTTGTCTACATCACAACCCAGACCAACAATCCTACTGCCGACGACTTTGTTCAGCTTACCAAGGGCAATTACGAGACTGCCGACTACAAGAAGAATTGGCAACTTATGCAGTACGACCTTGCCGAGTACGCTCAGCAGAAGGTAAAGATTGCCATTCGCTATATTGGCGATGCTGCCAGCGAGGGAGCCTTCATGCTCAAGCTCGACGACTTCTATGTAGGTCAGTCTACAGCTGCCTCGTATGCTCTCGCTCCTAAGGCCAATCGTGTGGCACCCAACCACAAGTCGCCTGCCAACCCCAACGAGACCTTCGACATCTATCTCGACAATCAGAAGGTGGGCAAGACCGGCACCTACAGCTATGTGCTGAGCGATGTTGCCGAAGGCACCCACACCATTGGCGTAAAGGCCAACTACATTGCTGCCCAGAGCCAGCTCGTTACCACTACCATCGAGGTTAGCAAGTCGGCCTACGCCAGCCTTACAATGAAGGTTGCCGCCGACAGCAAGCTCTCAGCCGACGGAACCGCGGTCAACCTCCTTTCTACCGACAACGGAACTGCCTACCAGGCTACAGTTGCCAACGGCGTGGCAAAGATATTGATGCTGCCTAAGGGCAAGTATACTGTAAATGTGGAGAAGGGTGCCTTCAAGGCCTACTCTAAGGAAATAGACCTGCAGGCCGACCAGACTCTCGACATCAATCTTGAGGACGACGTAATAACTCCTTACAATATTACTGCCGACATGAACGAAAGCGCCGACGGTATAAGTGTAAAGTTGAATTGGAACCAGATTCTTGGCTTTAGCGACAGCTTCGAGACCTACGATGACTTTGCTACAGGACAGTTTGGCGACTGGAAGTCGGTAGACCTCGACCAAACCCCGGTTTATCCTATCGGTCTTGGCTCGGCCAGCAACATCGTAACTTTCCCTGGCTCGGGCGACGCCTCTAATCCTAAGCCCATTGCCCCAATTGTGTTCAACCCATGGAACACGGTTCCTGCCATGCTTCCTACCGATGTGGCTATGCAGGCTCCCGATGGCAACAAGTACGTGGTGTTCTTCTCGCCCCAGGGCGCTCAGGCCGACAAGTGGCTTATCTCGCCGCTTATCGACATCTACGACGGCTACGAGCTTAAGATTACAGCCAAGAGCTATATCGACATGTACAACGAGAAGATGGAGTTTGCCGTGTCAGAGACGGGCAGCGACAATCCCGACGACTTCGTAGTGCTGAGCAACGTCCAGAACATTCCGAGCGACCGGTGGACCGTCTATTCTACCGACCTTGCGCCTTATGCCGGCAAGAAGGTTCGCCTTGCTGTTCACTACACGTCTACCGACGCCTTCTTTGCCCAGCTCGACCTCTTCAAGGCTGAGCCTGCCGATGGCAGCAACGTGCAGCAGGATTACGGCAACGTGCTCCACTACAACATCTACATCGACGGCTCTAAGTATGGCGAGTCTACCACACCGTCGTTCACCATCGATAACCTGCCCGAGGGCAGCTACACCATCGGCATCGAGGCTGTCTACAAGAACGCCGTGTCTGAGACGGCTACCTATCAGATTGTTGTTAGCGGCATCGATGTGGTTAGAGCCGATACCGACGCCAATGCCCAGGTGTACAATCTTGCCGGACAGAAGCTCAACGCCCGTCTGCACGCCCTGCCACAAGGCATCTACATCGTTAAAGATGCCAACGGAGCAAGAAAGGTTCGCAAGTAATCAAGACAATCTAAGAAATAAAAAAAGTTCAAGGAATTCAACCAATTTAAAGAAATTAAAGAAGAGTAAAAATGAAAAAAACATATATTACCGCCATGTTGATGTCGCAGAGCCTTGTGCTCTGCGCCCAACAGGTGCACGTGGGTGGCGTGTGTGCTAAGCTGCCCAAAACGTCTACAATAACTGTCAACGTTCCGGTAGAGTCGGCTGCACCACAGGCCAAGGTGCCCGTTCGTCGTGTGCTTGCCTCTACCGAGCGTGGGGTGGGCTATTGCAGCGGCGATAGCATCACCACCAAGGGCATGTGCTTTGGCACAGCTGGAACCTACAGCGTGGCAGCCGACCTATCATCCTCTGTACTCAGCTCGTACAAGGGCTGCAAGGTAGTGGGCATTCGCTTTGCCCTGTCTCAGAGCATAGGCAAGTCAAAGGTATTTATATATAAGGTTAGTGACCAGAATGCCTCTGGTCTTGTCAACGCTACCGTGCGCCGTACCAGCGAGGGCTGGAACGAGGTGCGCTTCAACAGCGCCCAAGAGTATACCATACAGGACAACGACGAGCTGATAATTGGTTACGACTACAACGAGTCTGAGGCAATGGCTACAGCCGAGGAGGGTGCCATGTGCTTCTACACCCCCAAGACCTCCACTCCCAAGGCGTCGCTCATTATGAAAGGCGATGGTTTCTACTATATGGAGGATGTTGGCAACCTTTGCGTGCAGCTGATAGTTGACGTTAGCTCGTTGCCCAAGAAGGACGTGCAGCTGACCCACCTCGTGGCTGGCGGCAAGTATCAGAAGACAGGCGCCACGCTCGACACTTATGTGCAGTTGCAGAATGTTGGCCTGGAGGACATCTCGTCTATGCGTCTGGGCTATCGTTTCGACAACGGCGACGCCACCTATCAGGATTACAACGAGGAGGTTAAGGCCGATGGCGTAAGCGGCGTAAGCCTGCTGCTGCCATTGCCTAAGGACATTACGCCCGGAGCCCACAAGCTGACTGTCTTTGTAGACAATATCGAGGGCAGCACACCTACCAACCCCGATGGCGACGAGATTGCCAACTCGTTCGTGGCCTACACCAAGAGTCTTGAACGCCAGCAAACCTACGTGGAGCAGTATTGCAGCCAGGACGAAAGTGTGGCCTACTACATAAACCCTGGCATGGACAAGGCTGCCCAGAACAAGGATGTGTGCCTGGTCAATGTCTACAAGCATGGCGAGCCACTTGCTCCCGAAGGTTCAAGCTATCTCGAGAATCTCTATGCCTACACCTACCCGTGCTTCACAGTAGACCGCTTCTACTTCTTTGGCGAGAACAACATTGCCTTCGACATAAACGACTACGCCAGCTTATGGCCTGATATGGTGTCTGAGGCGGTTGAGCAGTTTGTCAACGAGAACCGCGCCGGCAACCCGTCGTTCGCCACAGTCAATCTGTCGTCGGCCTACACATCTGCCACGCGCCAGCTTACACTCGACGTTACGGGCGACGTTACCGACGAGGCTAAGTCTATTTATGGCGACATTGGCCTTACGCTTATGCTTGTAGAGAATGGAGTTGTGTCGCCGCAGAAGGTTGTTGGCACCTCAGGCTATGGCACAACCACCGACAACAAATACGTGCACAACCACGTGCTGCGCGCCTACGTAACAAGTCCTAAGGGCGACCGCATGGATATTGCCGACGGCAAATACTCTGCCCACTACACCTACACCTTGCCTGCTGCCTGGAACGCTGACAACATGCAGGTTGTGGCATTAGCCGGCAAGTACATGCCGACAATCGACGACTCTAACGTGCTGGATGCCGACATTACCAATGCCTGCACAGTTAAGCTCACAGGCGGCACAAGCGGCATAAGCGCTGTAAATACAGCCAACGTAGCCTCACCTGCCGACGGCATCTACACCATTGACGGCACACGCGTGTCCAACCCATCCAAGGGCCTCTACATCGTGCGCAAGGGAGGCGTGGCACGCAAGGTGGTGATAAAAAATAACTGAGACACAGATAGCGATAATTATAACACAGATATTAACAACATAAAAATTTATTAGCTTATGAAAAATTTTTATTGTTCGTTAGCTCTCATCGCCGCCTCCACGCTGTGGGCAGGACAGGCAAGGGCCGACATTGTGCAAAACTACACGATGGACTTCAACAAGTCTATCTCTACTACTGCCCACGATTTTAAGGTGGGCTCAGGATGGGGCCACATCGTGGACAAGTACACATCCCCCGATGATTGGGAAGACTATTATGTGAGTTACTCCTACAGCTCGTCTGACGGACGCGACGGTTCGGGTGCCATAAAGGTAGGAAGCCAGAACGTTGGCAGCTACTACGACTCGGGTACCGTGAACGACCTGCTCGTTACGCCAGCCATCACAGGCAAGGCAAGCATCTGGGTAAAGAAGTCTTCTTCGGGGAGCTCATCTATCAAGTTTTATGCCGTAACGCTTGAGAACGGCAAGTACAAGAAGGGCGACCAAATTACTGTGGATGTTCCTGAGCTTAGCACCGATTGGGTTCAGATCAACTTGCCCGAGCAGAACAACCAGTACATTGGTATTCGTGCCGAAAAACTCTATATCGACGACTTTGCCGCCGACAAGGCCGACATCGAGTTGCAGAAGTCGTTGCTCGTAAGCAAGGTAAGCTACAAGGGTAAGGACGAGCCCGACTGTGATGCTGATGGCAACTTCCCTATCAGCTACGAGGTAAGCATCACCAACAACGGCGATGTAGACCTTACCGAGGGTACCGAAGGCTACAGCCTCTCTGTAAGAAACTATAGCAAGGGCAATGCGGTGGTATTCACACAGCCGCTTAAGGGCAACCTTGCGGTAGGCGCATCTACTACAGTTACTGTATCTGGCACCGCCAACTGCAACACTTATCCCGACCGCAACCGCTACGACGTGTTCGAGGACCTTACCAACACCTCTAAGTATGGCGCATGGATAGAGCCTGTGCCCTACAAGCCTGTGCTCACAATGCGCAACGATGATGGCAAGATAGACAACGGCACGGCTACATTTGCATGGGGAATGGTCAACGCCAGCACCGATAAGAAGTTCAATATAAGGAACGATGGTGCAGCTCCGCTCAACATAACAAAGGTTGTTGTGCCCGACGGATTCACCACCTCGCTTACAGCTCCGCTCACAATTGCGGCTCACGAAACGAAAGATTTCACCGTAACTATGACGGCTGAAAAACCGGGCATCTACTCGGGCGAGTTTAAGGTGTCTGGAGAGGGTGTTGACGACTTCAGCTTCAACGTGTCGGGCACCGTGCTCGACCCAGCCAAGTATTACGCCAACTTCAACGACAATAAGATTCCTGAGGGATCTTATGTAGAGGCTGGCTGGGAGGTAAAGCAGCGCGACGCTGAAAGCAGCGACAACCCATACCTCTTGTCAAACGGCAGCCAGGACACGGACAACAAGTTTGTTACACCGCTGCTTAAGGTGGCAGAGGGCGAGAAGATGTCGGTTGACGTAGCCCGTACCAACTACTATACTGGTGGCGAAGGCGTCTACCTCAACGTTTACTATTCTGCCGACCGCACAAACTGGACTCTGGCTCGCAAGATTACAGCCGACGAACTGTCTAACACCCGTGTAGACTATTCTTACTCCTTCGGCGAGCTCAAGTCGTTTGTCATCGACAACATTCCTGCCGGCAACTACTACATTGGCTTTGGCGCTGGCTACACAAGCATCGACAACATCTATGGTTTCGAGAAGGTAGACGTGGCTCACGACCTTATGCTCACAGCCTCTAAGCTGCCTGCTACAGCTGTTGTAAACAACGCCTATACAGCTACAGCCACCTTGCTCAACGTTAATGCCAAGGACGAGGCTGCCGACTCATACACAGCTTCGCTATACGTAGACGGCGAGGTAGTGGCTACTGCTCCTGCCAAGGCTATTGCAAGTGGCGAGAAGGCTGAGTTCTCGTTCAGCTATACTCCGCACAAGGCTGGTGCTGCCGAGGCTTACATCGAGTTTAAGAATGCCGCCGACAACTATACCGTAGTTTCAGAGAAGGTTTCGGTTGACGTTAAGGAAGAGCAGGCTACCGGTTCCGTAACCGTAGGCAATGGCAACACTACTTCAAACAAGACCGCCATCGACTGGTACGATGCCAACGGCTCAGGTGCCCACATGGACAACCTCTACAAACCCGAGATGCTCGAGAAGTACGGTCTTAAGAAGGGTGCCAAAATTACATCAGTATCTTATACCGGTACAAGCTCAAACGATAAGACCGTAAGCGACATCCTCCTTACAGCATACGTAGGCGCTGTTGATGCTGCTACATTCGAGGCTGGCAAGAACTATGAGTCGCTGCAGAAGGTGGACGTTTACACAGGCAAGACTACTATCGACTTTGTAGACGGTAAGACCTATACAACAACTATCACGCTGCCCGAACCTATCATTTGGGATGGCACATCGGCAATCCGCGTGCTTACTTATGTTAAAGCCGACAAATATGTAAACGTTAAATTCAACGCCGACGATTCTGACAATAACTCATATTATGGCTCTGGCGCTCCGGGCGAGGCTTCAAGTCTTTCGGCTAAGCCTACTGCTGTAGCCGAGTTTGGTTTCCAGACCGAGCCTTCAGTAATTGCGGGCAACATCACTTGGAAGAACAAGGCTGTGGCTGGCGCTACCGTAACACTCACAAGCGGCGACGTTATCTACACTGGCGCTTCTGACGACAAGGGTGCTTATTCTATCGACGTTATCCAGAACGACAAGAAGTACAACCTCACAGTTTCAGCTCCTGGCTACATCGACTACACAGAGAACGACGTAGACCTTAGCCAGAGCCTTAACAAGAACATCGTGCTCGAGGTAGAGCCTGTTGCTGTAACAGTAGGCGAGGGCGGCAACGCCATGTTCTCTGCTACATGCGCCATCGACTTCTCGCTCACTCCTGAGGTTGAGGCTTATGTTGTAACTGACGTTAAGGGCAACTACACCGAGCTTGCTCAGGTTACAGCCGTTCCGGCTGGCACGGGTGTGCTGCTCAAGGCTAAGGCTGGCAACTACAAGCTTGCTCCGGTTCCCGAGGCCGAGGCTGTTCAGAAGAACTTGCTTGTAGCCGTTGACGAGGATTACACCATTGCAGCTTCCGACGTTCAGACCATCTGGTCGTTGGCTACCGACGACAAGGGTCAGGCTTGCTTCACATCTGTTGCTGGTACTGTGGTAGAGGCTGGTTCGGCTTATCTGTATGTAGCTTCAGACAAGGATTACATCTATCTCGACCAGGCTACAGGTTTGCATGGTATCAACGCTGCTGCCACTCTCGACACCAAGGCTCCGATGTACAACGTGGCTGGTCAGAAGGTAGACGCTTCTTACAAGGGCATCGTGATACAGAATGGCAAGAAATTCAACAACAAGTAAAAGATTTAAATTCTGATGCTTGCATGGCTTAGCCTAAACATGGGCTTGAGCCATGAACTTATACAAAACGAGAGGGGATGTCTTATTTACGAGGTGTCCCCTCGTTTTGTGTTTGAAGTGTTAAGAGTGAAGAATCCATGTGCTAAAAGTTTTTTAAACCCAAATCGGTCATTAGAAAAAGCTTCTTGTCATTTTCTAATGACCGATTTGGGGTAAATGGCTTCTGCTATCTTGACCGCACGGTCGTAGCCGATAGACAAGCGCCGTTGAATCAACGAGGCAAAGCCCGACCGCAGTGTTACGATTATGCGTGCAGCTTCCTCGAACAGAGGGTCGAGCGATTCTGAGTCAAGACCCATTTCTACATGCATATCCATCATTTGATTTTTCTCCATTGTTTTGTTTTTTTATTATAGAATATTCTTGTAGTTATAGCATAAAAGCAATGCTCATGTCGTCATTGCTGACTGTCCTGCTGTAATGAGAGGCTTCTGCTCTTCAAGCCACATCTTATAGAAGGTGATGGACGTGAGCTTCTCCAGAATGATGCATTCCTTTTCTGCGTACTCGTGACCCTTTTCTTCGATAAGCTTACGCGAGGTAGAGGTGCTGGGCGCCTCCATCTTGCCATAAAGTTCGGCATAAGTGTCCGAGTAGCGTGAAGCAAATTGTGAATTGCTCCACCGCTTGTTGCCAACAAAGTCTTTTATCTTGTTCTGGAGAATGTCATTGAATGTTATCTTCTTTGACATATCATTTGTCAAACATGCTCTTATTCATACCAATATTCATTTAATGGTCGCTTTGGATTGCCAGCGATGTATTCTTCAATCTTATCAGTTATTGCTATACTAATAATTTGTTTAAGTTAATACTTACGGGTGCAAAGGTAAACAGTTTTTGCCTTTGCACCCGGAATTGTTATTCGGAAGAGCCGGAATGTGATGTCGGAAAATCAGGAATAATGCTAAACGGTGCTATCAGATAACATCTATCTGGAAATTAGGATAACTCTTGCTCACACTCTCACGGAATTTGCAGAAAGTAGATTTGCTGTCGCCGTCACCCCACTGCTTGGTGTATCTGATTTCACGACCATTGAAAGTGAATGTACCATGAGACTTCTTGTTTTCTTGAAAGACTCTGATATTTTGTGTGTCACTCACATTCACGCGCCCGCCACCGATGTAGCCTGTTATCTCTTTATCAATGTCTTGAACGCTGTCTGAAGAATTGGCAAGTCTGTACTCCACAAACTTCTCCACCACATCATACATTGAGTAGCTACCCTTGCCATTGATAGCATAAGCTCTTCTGGGATGACCACCTTTATGCGCCACCTTTGCCATACTCTGTGAAAGTTCTGGAATGCCAAGGGCGTTGATTGCCGCACGGATAAGGTCCTCATTGTTCTTGAAGAATGTTGTCAATAGTTCTCTTTCTTTCTGCTCCATTGCCATAATTATTGTATTTTTGTTAGTATCGCTGTTTTTATCGTCGTCTGTTTCGGCAGGCTTGCCCAAAGTCTTGATGTAGTCTTTCAGTCTGTACATATTCTCTACCGAGATGTCCTTTTGATCGCTGACAGGCTGAATGATGTTGTCAAGAAGCTCTTGATAGTTTATCTGAATATACTTATCGCACTTGCACTCTGCCCGCTTTATGTCTTCCAATTTGCAGTCGGTAGGCTTTAGGAAAGCAAAGATATTTATGTCGTCTTTGTATTTCTCTGTGATATACTGATAGTATGCTTCCGTCTGATACAGAACGGTTTTTACGTTTCCCTTATTAGGCTTCTTGAGTTGCTTGCCGTCTTTGTCGAAACACTTGGTTGTTTCGGGCGCACCGATTTTGTTCTCTATCGCGATGTTGATGTTTCTCACCTTATCATTGACCATTGCCGTACACTTGATGACAATATCAATGTCTCCATCCTCGTATGCCGGTTTGTCTGCCGATGTTCGCTTTATAAAGATTGGGTATTCTGCAATGACATTGTATGACAGTATGGAAAAACTCTGGGAATAGATGCTGTTTGCAAGTTCCTCATCATATTCTGCACAGTCTTGCATGTTTGCCCATTTCAGCAACAGAACTATCAGTTTCTTGATAGGTCCGGCATTGGGGTCGGCATTAAAATCCTTGTTGCCGAAGAACCAAGCCAAGAATTGGGTGTGGGTTGTCTCCTTTCTTGACTGGTTGATGATGTCCCACGTTGTAGGCGTGGCATAGTATTTTTTCAAATCCTTGATGGACTCATCAAGATTGAATTTTATAATCAGGTCTTTTATTTTCTGTTCTGTTAAAATGTCTGTTTCCATATTAATTGTTTTGTATTTACATTTTTATTATTCTTCACTCACTTCCCTCAGCTTCTCCCACAGCTTCACCATTGCCAGCGTGTCGAGACGGCGCAATAGCATCCGTCGTATATAAAAGCTGCCTCGGCAATGTTCTCCACACCTTCGGCAAGGGCTTTCTGTGTGGCTGCAGCCATCGCTCCAAGATCGAGACGCTGTGTTTCGTCGGCAGCCGTCTTATAGGTGGTTGCCTCCACGAAATCACCGAACAGACGCTTAGCCAGTTCGCCCACTTCGGAACCTGCGTCGAAACGTGCCTGCGTCAACGGGTCGATAACCATTTCTTCTGACTTGTACTGCTTCAGCCACAATGCCTTGGGACATTGGCAATAAGTGATGTATTTTGACTTTGATAAATTTGCCATAGGCTTTTATATATTTATCTTAGTTATTTTTTGCGTATAATATGAAAATACGCTCAAAGTTACAGAATATTGATTAAAAGACAAAATAAATGCTCGTTTTTTATATAAAAGACAAAAAAGCGGTATAGGTATCTTGTTATTGATATGATACTGTTTATGTCGCAAGTTTCAACATCATTTCCTTCGCTTGGTCGAAACTCATCGGCTCATACTCGAAAATCTCGCCAGTCTCCTTAATCATGCGGTAGCGCAGATGGGTGCGGATATGTGAAATCCCTTCTGAACGATTCAAGTCGTTAATAGTAGGCTGAATGGTGCTCACTTGATGATATTCCACCTGACGATTGTCCTTATCGCTGCTTTCTTCCAACACAATATCTTCGTAAGTGGTGAGATTCTGCTTTGCCTCCTCTAACAAGTCTTTCAATGTGTCTGCCCAATTCTCGTTGCCCTCTATGCTGTCGTATATTCTGTCCATATATCCCTTGCCTTTGATGGCTTGGAACAGTTCGATGAGGTAAGCGAAACGCTTTTCCATACCATCTGCTATGAATATGTGCGCACGTTGGTGCCAGGAGTTGAAGGTAGATACGGCGAACGACTTCAACACCACTCGTCCATTTGGCAGCGTTGGAATATGAATAGGGTCAAGGCATAGCAGCACGACGTGCTTTCCCGACTCCTCCACCAGTCTTTCGGCAATGAGCACATGGGAGTTATAGTCTCTTGCCATAGTACATCTTATCACGACTACCTTCTGCGGCATTTTGGCGAGCGACATCACGCCAAGCTCAAAATGCATCAGTTCTGCGGGTTCGAGCCTTATCATTCTCACCATGCCTTCGCCATATATCTCCTCGCCCTTTTTGCATACAAAACGGGGGAGGTTGCGACTGCGTACACCACAGTAGAACACTACGAGCGGCTTTTTGCGTGGCATCAGAAGATATTCTTCCACCACATCCATTGTTTGGCTTGGCAATAATGTATGTAGTTTATCTTCTGGCAAGAGTAGCGAGATGCTGTTCTCTGCCGTCTGCTTGTCTACTACCGCCACTTCTCCGTTCAGACATTTCTCCGAGAATTCGCGGAAGAAGTCTCTATCAAGCAGCTTCGATACTTTCAGCAGCAGGTCGGTGTCGAGACTTGTCTTTCCGAATATCTCGTATGTGGCAGAGTTCGACTTACACAGTTCTCTGGCAAAGGCAGCCACTGAAGGAAACTTTGCCTTTACTTCCTTCAGAATCTCTTGTCCTATATGATATTTCTCCATAGAATTGTATAATTATGTATGTTTATAGTTGTACAATGGTCGCAGACTGTCACCGGCTATCTCGAAAGCCACAATGTCGCGAGCGTACTCGTTGCTTCCCACCTTAGCAGAGAGGAAGAACACGTAGGAGCGATTGCCGTATTCATCGTCAAGACTTACAATCTTCTGCACTTCATGGTGGCTGTAATCATCATTAGGATGGGCAAGTCGAAGCAGAGGTCTATGCTCCTCGTGCAGCTTGCCGTCAGCAGACTTAAACTTCACCACACAGTCGATATCGGGTGCCGTTCCGCCTTCGCCTGTGTCATGCCAGATGGCTGTCACGAGACTGTCGTCAGAGACTATTGTATGGTAAGTCTCGGTAGAGTCAGACTTACCATAGCTCTTATCGAGACTTGTATCGGAAGACTTGTTCAAACATGAAGAGCATATAGACAATGCCAACAAGGCTATGCTACAAAGTTGGAGTATCCTTTTCCCATTCCTCATCGTTTCCATTAGACATATATTCCCGTTTTAATTTTTCGTCTTCAAAATCACTCGTAAACATACATTCTGCCAAAACCTCACCATCATCCTCTGCGTATTCGGGGTCGAACACAAGTCCAGGGAGAGCAAGCGGTTCTTCTTGTCCATATATGTACGAACCGATATAGACGTATTCCTTGAAAGGTTCTACCTTATCTTTATCTAAAAATACATCTCTTTCGCGTGCAAAATCAGAGTATTCGTCTTCGTATCCTTCGAAATCGTTTAGTTCCCAAACAAAGCAAAGCTCGTACATCAAACATTCGAAAAAGAAACGTTCGTTGTTTGCTTCAACAAAGTGGCTATGCGTATCCTCTTGATAAAACATAGGATATAACTTCGGCTCAAACATCCAATTCTTACTTACTTCTTTGACAGTTTCCAGAATTTGCTCTTTAATGTGCTTGCTCCAAAGGCTGACAACGCCATAGGCATAGTCTTTCTTTACTTTCAGATATATTTTCATTTTCTTTTCGTTTAGAACTTTATTCTGATGGAGGGAAAATTTGGTTGATAACAACTTCATTGTCGTAATCAAGATATGCCCCGTCTATGTCATGACCTATTGACATAAATTCATCACTCTCTACCCATCCTCCTATGCTCAATCGCTCGCTGGTTTCCTGATAGTAAGCATCCATTATCTTCTCATGGAGGTTAGGAGCTTTTTCCTTTAACCAAGGGTCGAACTTTTCCCAATAGTCTTCTTCCTCCACGTCTTTGAGAATGGTATCCTGGGCTTCTTTCCATAACGTAAGGAGATTCTCTGCTTCTTCGTCAGAGAGTTTGACGGTAGTACCGTCATTATTTCCATTCAAATATATTTCTGCGTTAATTTCTTTCATTGTCAGTCGTATTGTTTAGTTACTTTATGATTGATGACTTGCCAGCCACTCCTTGGCAAGAGTGGTGGCAAATGTATAGAAGTCTTTCACGTGAGCATCTGACCATAGCTCTTCGTTGTTTTGAAGAAACTCCAGCAGTTGTTCTCTCAACTCTTGGTCCTCAGTCCTTTCAAGAACCACTCTGATGAGTGTAAGTGCACCGTCGTCACCCCAATTTTTGCGTATCATATTCTTTGTCGTTTAGTTGTTTTCTTTTTTACGGATCTCTTGCAGAATAGCTTCGCGCATCCACCATACGGCATAAGCAGCAAAGGTGAAGCCACGCGACTTGTCGAACTTATGGCTGGCACGTAACATTCCGTAACGACTGGCAGCAATAAGTTCTTCCTTTGACAGACCCTTGTCAACATACTGCTTTGCCACAGCCTTGACAAAGACAGAACCGAGTTCTGCCAACTCGTTCTCCGCATTTGAGTCGCCCTGCTGGATGAGGTCGATAAGACGCAAAGCCTCATCGTTGTCGATGATAGGCTTCTTTTCACAGTTTGTTGTAGAATTGTTGTTCATCATGTCTTTAATGTTTTTAGTTGTCGCGCGAAATTTACCCTGTTTTTCTGAAATAAAAAAATCAGACCTTGCAAAATCTGCTTAAGACTGTTTTTTATTGATTTCCTACTCGAAAAAACTGAATATGGCTTGGATAATCCAGCCAATAATCATAAAGACGAGTTGTATGACACTTATCAGTATGTAGCCGCCAAACACAACTATCAAGATACCACATAGAAAGAGAAACATGTCTCATGTCTTTTAAAAAAGTCTTGCCTACTCCCTTTGCAGCGTTTCAGCTTTCTCTGTTATTATCTCGACAACTGCATCATCGTAAATCAACCTCATACTCATTGAAATAGATGAAGCCGTCCTTCCAATGCTCACAGTTCCACTTGTGGATGTCATCAACAGTAAGAGTGTCACGTTTCAAGACACTTGCGAAATAGGCTAATGCCTCATCCATACTGTTGAACCGCTCGTAACCACACAAAACCGGCTCTTTCAAATGAAAGTCCACACTGACGCGTGTCGGAAAATATTTCCCCTCTGCATCATTTGTTGCATAAGTCTCATCGCAATAACTTTCCACCATATAGTATATGGTCATACCTTTATAGTGGCTTTCAAGCGGATGTCGGAAGTCTGCCGTCACCCAATCTTCCTCGGCTTCTATACTCAATGAATTATCTACGAACTCACATTTTATAATGTTGCCCCGAAGATATTGTTCTTTGGTATCTACTCCGAGACTATACACCATACTTGCGTAAGATACAGACTTGTCTTTACCCTCTTCAAGCAGTTTCTTGTTTAGAAGCGTCCTATACTGGTCATATATATCTTGAAGGTCATTTGGTTTGCCTTCAATGCGATAGTATACTGTGGTCAAACACTCCATAAAGCATGATTCTTTTTCAAATGTGACTTTCTTTTGTAGCGCACACGAGGCATAATCTCATAGGTTATTCCTTCGGAGTCACAAGACTATTGAAGTCGCGAGTCTCAAACTGAGCGGAGTCATAGCCATGGATATTGAAGTCCGGGTAATGGTTGTACTTGTTCTTTGGCACGATAATCTTTTCGAGAGATGTGCAGCCAACGAGCATCGTTGCGTTTATTTCACCAATAAAACCTGTCAATGACGGCTGCTCAAACTCAATCGTCTTTAGTGAAGTGCAGCCGGCAAACGCCATACGCTCCATAATCTTCACATTCTTGTTTAGATATACAGACTCCAGATGCTTGCAACTTGCAAAGGCTTTATCATAAATACAGCACTTGCAGTCATCACTTATCTCAATGTTGAGACTTTTCAGTCCGGAACTTCTGAATGCAGACATGTCGACAATATTCATGTGGCTTGGAATATTTATCTCTTCCAAAGCTTTGCAGCAAGCAAAGGCACCTTCCCAAATCTTGCCCAACGTTTCAGGCAAGATTATCTCCTTCAAACTTTCACAAAGTGCAAAACACTCTTTCCCGATAAATTCTACTCCAGGCATTGTTATCTTGAAGAGTTTGTGGCAGCTTGCGAAAGCTCCTTCGCCCAAGTAGACAACAGATGCTGGCAACACCACATCACGAAGATAGACAAGTCCTTGGAATGCATAGTCACAAATAGCCTTCACACCGTCTTTCACTTCAAGGTACTCTGGATTGCCAAGTACTTTCAACAAGCGAAGTCCATCCTCGCTGTAGATTGGTCCAGAAACATTGTTGCGTCTGGCTTTCTTGATTATTGCTTGATCTTCTTTTGTCAATCCTGTATTCATATTTATTATTTTTTTAGTTGTATCCATAAAAGATATGATATTCCTCCATTTTAGTATTTTATTTATTCTGGTGCAAAGGTATATGTTTTTATGCCTTTATCCTCTATAGTCATTATCGGACAAACAGGAATGAAGTGTCGGAAAAACCGGAAAAATGTTAAATGACATCTATCAGAAAATCGGTATATTTGCCGCTGACACCCTCACGGAATATAGTGAATGCACCATGAGACTTCTTACCTTCTTGAAAAATTGGGGGTGTCTTGTCTCCTTTCTTGACTGGTTGATGATTTCCCATGTCGTGGGCGTGGAATAATACCTTTTCAAGTCATTAATCGACTCGTCAAGGTTGAATTTGACAATCAGGTCTTTAATGTCCTGTTCGGTTAGGTTTCCTGTTGTCATATTTGTTCTTTAGTATATTTTGTTTATGGGAAAATATAAGGGTGCATTTCATTATAATTTAACGAAATGCACCTGAATAACATTGTCGTTATTGACTGCTTGCTAGGCAATCTTTTCAACTCCGACAACTTTGTTGCGACAACTGCCATTAGTAGCTAAGCTTGTTCTTTCCCATTTAGAGATAGCATCAGCTTCGCTTGAAGCGTCTACTGTGTAACAACTTCTGTTGCTATCCCAAGGACTTGCATTCTCAGACTTGAAATATACATTGTAACGTGGCATAAGTTTATGTTTTTATTCGTTCATGTCTACTTCCTATCGAGCGGTTCGAAATTCATCATTAGTGGCAGAAGCATAATCCTTTTCTTTTTCCATGGCCTTTATCTCTAATGATTTTTATTCTTGTTCATAATCCCATTCCTCAAACGCCGAGACATTAGCTTGTGGCTCTTCCTTCTTAGAATAGTCATTGGCGAGATATACCACAGGAAGCTTGGTCTCATACATCAAGTCTAAAGCATATTTAAGATATTCTCCTCTTAACTGTTCCATATAGCAGTGGAACAGGAAGAACTTGGTGTTCTCGTTGTATGTTCTAGGAATAATGAACTGTTCATCATCTCCAGACGGAGTGATCGTTTGGATTGTCCCAGCTTTATCTATGTAAAGTGCATGTCCGCAAGTCGCACAACCGTTCATCTCGCTGATAGCACGTCTTGCGTTGTCAATGTCGGGATTTGAATGAAACCATATAAGCACTGGGCGTATTGGTGAACTACCAACATACTCTTCGATAGTCTCAATAATGTTGTTCTCGTTAGTACTTTTCATATTCTGTCTTTTGTTTAAGTCAGACTGTATGTTAACAAAACAAAAAGGCAGCAAAGACTCTGCGACTGCACGATTTTATTCGCACGTCGTAGTGTCTTTGCTGCTTTGTCTTATGCTGTTGCCCATAGAGCCAGACTTCAAGGTTTGTGTCCTATGGCTCCGTTCGGACTGTTTCTTGTTTAGGTCGTGTACTTTAGTGTAAGCACGAAAAAGCGTGAAGCCCCTTGTCGCTCGCTTCACATTGTGAGGTCTTCGAACTTACCCATCTGTCAGAAACGAGCAACAAGACCCCACGCCGATATGTATATGCACACTCCCACAGAGTCAGCCCTTGGGAGGCTGACCTATGAAAGATACGTATATAACATACCCATGAGCATCACCATTGTATGGTCTCGTGACAGATAATGAAGTGTTCGAAGTTTCACAATGTCAGAAAACCAAGCGCCAATAACGCTTTTCTTATGTTTGCCCTCTACCAACCGTCACTTTTTCAAGCGACTTCGGCGTAGGGCTATATGCCGTTATTGCACATAAAATGCAATTTAGCGTGTCAAAGTTACTAATTATTATTGGTATCGCAAAAAATAGGGCCGAATTATTTCAAGTAGAGTTGGCAAATAAAAAAGTTTGCCTTTACAGCTGTAAATTGCAGTTTATCGGTGAGTCAGCTATGGTAGGCAGGGCTTTGACAAAAACCTTTATCCACAATCCGCTTATGCTTCTCGAGCCTTCGGCAATTCCTTTATGGTATATATGGTCTTATGAGAACAAGTTCTC
>ERZ1023873.8-NODE-8-length-151961-cov-87.975017_pt1 | contig 151961 bp, 104 predicted proteins | sample MGYA00380391_ERZ1023873 | MGnify/ENA primary metagenome ERZ1023873 (study PRJEB33179, sample SAMN07449006) | human gut metagenome | biome: Human-gut; feature: Human associated habitat; material: Faeces | host: Homo sapiens | place: India: Bhopal | collected...
TGCAAAGGTATAGCTTTTTTCCGTATCTCCAAAACTTTCGGGCAAAAAAGTTAAGAAAACATGTACTTTTAGGGCTGAAATTGATATTGGTCAACTGAAAGCTGTGTTCGGAAACAGCAACACATTAAATATATATAGTTGAGGGTTGAGAATTGGGAGTTTAGAGTTGGGAGGGGAAAGTGGGGAGTTGAGAGAGTTGGTAATAAAGAAAGCAATGCTAATTGGTATTATTGCCGCAATGGAGAGTGTGCATCCTATGCAAATATCGTACAAATGGTAAAAAGTTGTTACAAAATAAAAATCAATTATAGAGAATCAAAAAGCTGTTTTTGTGGGGTTTTTGCTTCGCTGTTGGCCCCATAATTTATAAAAAAGCCACTTTTACGGTGCGATAGTAGCACTATTAGAGTGTAAAAGTTGCTGTTTTGTTTGACAACAGAGGCTGTGTGGGAGTGGAAAAGTTGCTCTTTGGCGATCCTATTGTGCTTGTTTGGTTTCCTTATTCATTGCACATTTCTTCTCTTAACCGTATAATTGGTTGTGCGTCAGGGTGCTATCGCTGCACGTTCAAAACTCAAGAATTTCGCACCTGTGATTTCTTAATGCGCTGAACGAGGAGTATTGAGCGTTAGGAATGCAAATATTGTATCGGACGGTATGCTGTGCGCACGATGTTGAGGCAGCGCTGCAGAGTCTTCATCATCGGATTTTCAACTTTTTGGTAATGTTACCATCAAAAAGCGGCGCAATAGCTTGTCACATTATTAAAATAGCAGTAACTTTGTAAGCTGATTCAATATATATTAATATCAATCATTTATATTTTTCATACAAACAACAGTTTTTATGCAGGAAACAAGACAGAACCGTATAGCACGCTTGCTCCAGAAGGAGCTGAGCCTTATCTTCCAGTCGCAGACTCGCGCCATGCACGGCGTTATGGTCAGCGTGACACGTTGCCGCGTGTCGCCCGACCTCAGCATTCTCACCGCTTACCTCAGCGTGTTCCCGTCTGAGAAGGCTGACGAGATACTCCGCAACATCACAGCCAACGAGAAGACCATCCGCTACGAGCTTGGCACACGCGTACGCAACCAGCTGCGTATCATTCCCGAACTGCGCTTCTTCGTGGACGACTCGCTCGACTATATTGAGCGCATCGACGAGTTGCTCAAGAAATAAACAGAGCGACCGACGATGAACTTTCCATTCTACATAGCGCGACGCTACGTATTCTCGAAGAAATCCACCAATGCCATCAATGTCATCTCCGCCATTTCCGTGGTGGGAGTGACCGTGGCAACCATGGCCCTTGTCGTGGTGCTGAGCGTCTTCAACGGATTTCATGACCTCGTAGCCTCGCTCTTCACCAGCTTCGACCCGCAGATAGAGGTGGTGCCGACGAAGGGTAAGGCTGTGGCTGCCGACGACCCGCTGCTCACGAAGATGAGACAGCTGTCCGCCGTGGAGGTGGCAACGGAGGTGGTGGAAGACCAGGCAATGGCGGTGTATGGTGACCGTCAGATGATGGTGACGGTGAAGGGTGTGGACGACAACTTTGACCGTCTGACATCCATTAACGACATTCTTTACGGCGACGGTGAGTTTACGCTGCGTGTCGCCAACCTCTATTATGGCATTCCCGGCATACGCATAGCGCAGGACATGGGTCTGGGTGCGCGTTGGGAGGGATTCCTTAAGATTTATGCACCCGTCCGCCAGGGACAGCTTGTCAATCTGGACGACCCTACGGAAGGCTTTGTGGCTGACTCGCTGGTGTCGCCGGGTGTGGTCTTTGCCGTCAACCAGATGAAGTATGACGCTTCCGTCATAATCACCTCTATCCACTTTGCCCGCACCCTCTTCGACCAGCAGGGCATGCTCACTTCGCTGCAGTTCAGACTGAAGCCCGGCAGCAACATAGACGACGTGAAGGCGCAGATGAAGGAGATAGCCGGCGACCGCTTCCGTGTGCTCGACCGCTTCGAGCAGCACGCCGACACGTTCCGCATCATGCAAATAGAGAAGGTGCTCGCCTACGTCTTCCTGACGTTCATCCTTATGGTGGCATGCTTCAACATCATCTCCTCCCTCTCCATGCTAATCATCGAGAAGAAGGACGACGCCGTGACACTGTCTTATCTCGGAGCCACAAAGAACCAGATAACCCGCATCTTCCTTTACGAGGGAAGGATAATCTCAACGATAGGTGCCGTGACAGGCATTCTGCTGGGTCTGCTCCTCTGCTGGTTGCAGCAAGAGTTCGGCTTCGTGCATCTCGGCGACAGCAGCGGCTCCTTCGTGGTGAACGCCTATCCCGTAAGCGTGCATTACTGGGACGTCTTCTGGATACTCGTCACGGTAGTGGCTGTAGGCTGGGGCGCCGCATGGATTCCGGTAAGAGGCGCCGTGAGAAAGCTGACGGAGAAAAGATAAGAGGGGCTCTATCTACTAACAAAAAACATAAACAATCATGCTTAGATCGCTAACTATGGCGGCTCTTGTTGCCGCATCGCTTACTGTAAGCGGCACGGCGCAGGCGCAGCAGACACAGATGCGCGCTGCCACGGACCTTAACCAGTACGGTACGGTGGTTGACATCGTGAATGAAGACTTCTCGAAGTTAAGCGCGGGCTCGGAGACAGCCCCCGACTTCAATATCAACATCAACACCACTTACTCTGACTCGAAGATTCCTTACTTCGAGAATGTGGACGCTAAGTACACTTCTCAGCCACGATGGGGCGCCAGCTTCGCCTACCCCGCAGGAGGAACCGTATGCCTCTATTCCACCGAAGAAGACTACGTATCACACATCAACACACCTCTTATTGACGCTTCCGGACACGGCGGACTGACCTTCATCCGCTTCCGCGCCCGTCTGCTCGAGAGCGCGGGCAACTATCCCGGACTCTCACTGCATGTCATCGACTTCTCGCAGAACCCCACCAACGGATCTTACCTCCTTATCACGCAGGTGAAGGGCGTGACGACGGAATGGCAGGAGTTCGAATACGTTATATATAATGGTACAAGCAAGATGCTCGTCAACATCAACGACGAGAACAACCGCAAGGTGCTTATCGACGACGTGCGTGTGCAGCAGGTGGACCAGTACGTAGAGACTCCGCATCTCCTTCCGCATCGTGCTTACACCGGCAGCAGCTTCAAGCCGGCATGGAACAAGGTGGATGGAGCTGACAAGTATCTCGTGAACGTATACAACTCAGACATTGACGGCAATATTGGCGACATCCTTGTGGAGAATATGGAGACCACCGACACAACATGCACGGTGCGCGGACTGCTCCCAGGCAACATCTATCGCTATAACGTCACAGCCGTTGCAGGCGACCGTATGTCTCTGCCCACCAACAACGCCGAGCTTTACGACCTCGTAACGCCAGTGTTCGACCCCGTGGAGAGCATTGAGGACGGAAAGTTCACGGCAACATGGAACACGGTGCCAAACGCTCTTTACTATAACTATTATGTATATGAGGAGAAACCCGTGACCGAGGACGGCGACGTAACTGTCATCGACGAGAACTTCGACAACGTGACTGACTGGGGCGGCGGCAGCTTCGGATGGACCGCAAAGCAGCAGCCCACATATCCTAACGAGCAGGAACTCGGCTATCTCGCCAATGTACGTCAGACCGGATTTACGGCTACATGCTGGGCACCGTTGCAGGCTGGCTACGTGGCTTTGGACGGATGGAACTACTTCTATGACGTAGTGAAGAACGTGCGCGACGTTGACTTTGTCACTTACGATATCAAGAAATACGCTAAGCTGGAATCGCCGGAGTTCGACCTCTCGAAGGACGAGGGACGCATGCACCTGTCGGTGGACCTCTGGGGAACACTGGCTGAGGACAATCTTGACAAGGAGAACAACTATCCCGCTTATCAGGTGAACGCCATTGTGGCTCTCTGCAACTACGACTTCACGCTCGGCGGATACGTAGAGGCTGAGACAAAGCACTGCGTTCTGAGCGAGGCATGGAACACGTTCACGGCTGACTTTACGAAGGGAACGGAGAACTCGAAGATTGTGATTTATGCAACAGACGGTCCAGGCTTCCTCTTCGTGGACAACCTCAAACTGACACAGCGTTACGAGAAGGGCGAAAGTCTCTCACGTCCCGTGGTGTTCAATCCGGGATTGGTGCAGCCGAAGGTGGACGTGACACTCCCCGAGGGCTATCAGGCAAACAACTACTATCAGCGTGCTCAGGCTGTTTCGCAGCGTGACGTTTATCTCGCAACACGCCAGTACACCTTCTACAGCCGTCTGAGCGACCCCGATGAGGTGTATGCAGCACCGACAGCCATCAAGGACGTTACAGCCGACAGTGCTGTAAAGGCAAGTGTGGAAGGCGACAATATCGTCGTTGCTGGAGTGGCTGGCGAGCAGGTTACGCTCCATACAGCAGCCGGCGCATGTGTGGCGACAGTAAAGTCTGCCGCCAACAGCGTGTCATTCAATGCTCCCGCCCACGGTGTCTACATCGTGAAGGTAGGAACAAAGACGCTGAAGCTGACTAAATAAAGCAAACATTAGGAGGTACGGGCGTGTCAAAAGTAAAGCAGCACGCCCTTTACCTTTCCGCTTCGCGCGGGCTGACCGTTGGTTCAGCCCGCTTTTTTTTAATCTTGACCCGCTTTTTTACGTTTTTGTGCAAACGATTGCCCAAACTCTTTTGTTGTTTTTCATTTATTAAGTTGTTAGTTATTACTTTGCATCTGTACTTTTGCAACAGAAAAGATAACTAATAACCGTTTTTCCAAAACCTATTTTATGATTAACTACAAACTTAAGATGTGGGCATTTCTACTGATTATGCTCATCGCCATGCCAGTTATGGCGAACGATTTCAACAGTCAGCGAACGGACTTTCGCGACGAAAGTATTTACTTTATGATTACCACCCGTTTCTACGATGGAGATCCGCAGAATAATGTATTGTGTTGGGATAACAAACAATGCCAGATTGATACAGGCGACCCATGTTGGCGAGGCGACTTCCAGGGCGTTATCGATAAGCTCGACTATATCAAGGCACTTGGCTTCACAGCTATCTGGATTACTCCAGTAGTGCAGAACGCATCGGGTTACGATTATCATGGCTACCATGCCATGGACTTCACACACGTTGATTGCCGCTACCAGAGCGGTGACGGCTCGAAGAGCGGTGACGTGATGTTCCAGGAACTCATAGACAAGGCACATGCCAAGGGCATCAAGATTGTGCTCGACATCGTGCTCAACCACACTGGTAACTTCGGCGAGGAGAATCTATGCAAGGAGTTTGAGCGCAACACCAAGCTTCGCAACCAGGCTGAAATCGACGCTTGTATGATTCCGAACACCAGTGTTCTTGGTTCTGATTATCTCACAATTCCTGGTGGAAAACAGTACCAGCGCCGTCTGGCCCTGATGAAGAACACCGATGGAACCAACCACGACTCACACAACTACTGGCACCATGTGGCCACACAGTGGAACTGGGACGAGCCTAACCGTTGGTGGGGACAGATTGCAGGCGACTGCGTAGACCTTAACACCGAGAACGACGCCGTGGCAGAGTATCTCGTAAAGTGCTATGGCGAGTTCATCAAGATGGGTGTTGACGGTTTCCGTATCGACACATCTGGCCATATCTCACGTCTTACATTCAACAAGGTTTTCATTCCTCAGTTCAAAGCTCTTGGCGAGCAGTATAAGAGCAAGCGTCTGAACCAGGCACCTTTCTTTATGTATGGCGAGGTTTGCGCACGCTTCGGCAGCGTACAGTATCGTGGCCAGGACTGTCTCTCTCCTTACTTCTATACATGGAAGTCAGACCCAGAGATAATGAATTCATGGAACAGCGATGCCACATGGTGGGACAAGCAGGTGGTGCCCGAAGGTGCAGCTCCTCTTGGCAACATGAATCTCTGCCTTAAGGACGTAGCCGATTCGCCCACAAGCAACAACACTTTCATGCTTAATGGCGCATGGCATAAGCCCGACTACACACAGAGCAGCGGCTTCAACGTGATTGACTTCCCCCTCCACTACAACTTCTCAAACGCAGGTTCTGCATTCCGCCTTGCAAAGGATGGCGATGCTAAATATAACGACGCAACTTATAACGTGGTTTATGTAGACAGCCACGACTACGGACCTCAGCCTAACGACCGCGTGCGCTTCGGTGGCAGCGATGCACAGTGGGCAGAGAACCTCTCGCTTATGTTCACATTCCGTGGCATTCCTTGTATCTATTATGGTTCAGAGGTTGGCTTCCGTCGCGGTCAGGTTATTGACGACGGTCCTAACGGTCCGCTCTCTAACACAGGCCGTGCCTACTTCGGCGGCTACATCACAGGCGACGTTGAGGCTACCGACTTCGGTCAGTACACCGCTTCAGGCAACGTTAACGCCACTCTCAACCACGACCTCGCTCAGCACCTCATCCGTCTGAACAAGATTCGTCAGGCTGTTCCCGCCCTGCGTAAGGGTCAGTGGACCGACGAGGGTTGCACGTCAACGACTGGTATCGCTTTCAAGCGTGCTTCTGAGAACAGCTATGCTCTCGTTGCCCTCAACGGCGGCGCCACATTCACAGGTTGCCCCGCAGGCACATACACCGACATCGTAACCGGTAAGACTTATTCTGGTTCTACCATCACCGTTGACGCTCCTGCAACACAGGGTCAGGTGCGCGTGCTGGTAAAAGACTGGAAGGGTGGCATTGTAGGCGAGGATGGTCCTTTCATCTACACCTCTTCAGCAAAGAGCAAGGACGGTCAGGCATACGACGGTCAGGAAGAGGCTGGCACTGACATTTATTATGGTAGCGAGTCTGCCGAGCAGGACGCAGCTGTTGTGTTCGATCCTAATGGCGGCAGCTTCCGCACAGAGACCGTTACTGTTACTGCCACTCTTAACGACGGCGCAACAAGCGGATGGTATCAGATTGACGGTGAGGACAAGGTGGAAATCTCAAGCGAGGGTGCTACATTCACTATCGGTTCAGACATGAAGTTTGGCGACACCAAGACAGTTAATTGGGGTGCAACCAACGACGAGGGTACAGAGTACACTGGTTCGGCAACATACAAGAAGGTAGACCCCAACGCTTCTATCATCGTTTATGTTAAGGCAGACAAAGCTCCTAACCTCTATGTTTGGACAGCTGGCGGTGAGAATGCAAAAACTCTCAATGGCGCTTGGCCAGGAAACAAGATGACAGCAACGGCCACTGTTGAGGGTGTAGAATATTACATGTTCGTGGTAGATGGCGTAGAGTCGTTCAACATGATTCTCAACAATGGTGGCAGTGCACAGACAGCTGACATTACAAACATCACAGCTACAACATTCTTCTCTTACGATGGTGGCTCTGGCTACAAGGTGCTTAGCGATATTGCTGCTCCTGAGCCTAACCCGAATCCGAATCCTGATCCAGAACCAGACCCGACACCTAACCCAGACCCGACTGGCAAGTACTATGTATACTTTGCAGCTCCTACATCATGGACAACAGTTAAGACATGGGTATGGAACTGCAACTTGGGTAATGACAACTATACTGGCGGCACCTGGCCAGGCGAGGATTGTGTCAAGACTTCAAAGACATACAACGGCATGACCATTTGGATGTGGGAGTATAAGGGCGACAAGACCGAGATGCCTACACACATCATCTTCAACAATGGTAGTGGTAAGCAGACAGCCGACCTTATCTATCAGAACGGCAAGTGCTACGACTTCAATGGCGTTATTGGTTCAAACAGAGTTCCAACAGCTATCAACGGCATCAACGCAGCAGCCAAGACAATGGTTAAGGTATACACACTCAATGGCGAATGTGTTGCTGTAATGTCCGACCTCAAATCTTCAACCTACACTCTACGTCCGGGCATCTATATTGCCAACGGAAAAAAGTTTGTAGTACGTTAAAATGAGGGACAGATAAAAAACAATGCGCCCTGTAAAGGCAAAAGCGATAATTATCAATGCTTTTGCCATTACAGGGCGTGCTGCTATACTTTGGACTTCACCTCCTCTTCTTGGTTTCTATAGCCCTATAACATTATTTATATGGTTTTTCCTTCGCCAAGTCGAAAATTCTCAGTACCTTTGCACCCGAAAATTTAGACAGTATACATAATGTGGAAGAATTTGGCTGCTTGCAACCACACAAAAAAATGCTAAAACTGCAAATTCTAATTCAGCAACGCGTCATTCGCGATAACCTTGCGGCGTGTGGCTCACCCCACCAAAGGATAACAATTAGATAGCGGTAATTGGTGTTTTTCCACTATTTTTTTAACTTTTAAAAATTGGAAAAAATGAATTATCTTTTTTCATCTGAATCAGTTTCTGAAGGCCATCCCGATAAGGTGGCTGACCAAATCTCCGACGCTCTTGTCGATCAGTTCCTCGCTTACGACGAAAAGGCACATTGCGCCATTGAGTCGTTCGTAACTACCGGTCAGGTGGTTGTCATGGGAGAGGTGCGCAGCAACGTCTACATCGACCTGCAGACCATCGCCCGTAAGACCATCAACAATATCGGCTACACAAAGTCAGAGTATCAGTTTGACGGCAACTCATGCGGCGTCCTTACTGCCATTCACGAGCAGTCGGAAGATATCGACCGCGGCGTTACTCAGGAGAAGGAGGAAGACCAGGGTGCCGGCGACCAGGGTATGATGTTCGGTTACGCCACCAACGAGACCGAGAACTACATGCCCGTAACACTCGACCTCGCCCAACTCATCATGCGCACACTCGCTGATATCCGCAAGGAAGGCAAGGAGATGACCTATCTCCGTCCCGACTCGAAGAGCCAGGTGACAGTGGAATATTCTGAGGAAGGCATCCCGCAGCGTATCGACACCATCGTAGTGTCTACACAGCACGACGAGTTTGACGATGATGACGCCCGCATGCTCCAGAAAATCAAGGACGACGTCATCAACATCCTCATGCCGCGCGTCAAGGCACAGATACACAGCGACAAGGTGCTCGCACTCTTCGGCGACGACATCAAGTACTTCGTCAATCCTACAGGCAAGTTCGTAATCGGTGGTCCTCACGGCGACACCGGTCTGACCGGACGCAAGATCATCGTCGACACATACGGCGGCAAGGGAGCACACGGAGGTGGAGCCTTCTCTGGCAAGGATCCTTCCAAGGTGGACCGCTCGGCAGCTTACGCAGCCCGCTACATCGCCAAGAACATGGTGGCAGCAGGTGTGGCAGACGAGATGCTCGTCCAGATAAGCTACGCCATCGGTGTGGCAAAGCCCGTTAACATCTACGTAAACACATACGGACGCTCACGCGTTGGCGTCAGCGACGCAGAGATAGCACAGAAGATTTCAGAGCTCTTCGATCTTCGTCCGAAGGCCATCGAGCAGACGCTGAAGCTCCGTCAGCCTATGTACCTTGAGACAGCCGCATACGGTCACATGGGACGCAAGAACGAGGTGGTGAAGAAGACATTCACATCGCGTTACCACGAGACAAAGACAATGGAGGTGGAACTCTTCACATGGGAGAAACTCGACCGCGTGGACGATATCAAGAAGAAGTTCGGTATCAACAACTAAGAATTAAATAAAGAAAAAGATGAATATTCTCGCTTCCGACTCTATACATACCGAGGAGATAACCCTCGGTGAGGACGGCATGCCCATATCGGCAATGCAGCGGCGCGAGGGACAGCAGCACCGTCAGCCCACACCGGCTGAGGTGCTTAGATGGCTGCCCAAAGACGCCACGCCAGAACAGCAGGACTCTGCAATACAGGCTAATATCAAGCCGTCGGAGATAACGTGGAGCGAGCAACCCGACACGCTGCACCTGCCGGGACAACCGAAGGGACGCTCCTGGCGCGACGTGAACATGCCGAAGTATTACCGTGAGTCGTACTTCACCGGCAAGCCGTTCTTCAATCCGGACCTCTTCGGCGGACGACTCGGCGTGGCTGGCGACCCCGTGTCCTACAGCATAGCGCGCGACAACATCATCACCGCCCTGCTGCTCGGATGCTTCATCCTTGCCATGCTTGCCTTCGCCAAGACCAAGCGCTTCATCGTAAGGCAGGCGAAGAACTTCTTCCGACCGCCCGTAAGCCAGAACATGACAGCCGTGACGGAGACCTCCAGCGAGTTCCGCTTCCAGTTCTTCCTCGTGCTGCAGAGTTGTCTGCTCTTCTCCCTCGTCTATTTCTTCTATGTGCAGACGTTAGGAGCAAGGACGTTCCTTATCGACCAGATACAGGTGATAGGCGTGTATGTGGCGGTGATGCTGGCATACATACTCGTTAAGGGAGCCGCATTCTCCCTGACGGGATGGGTGTTCTTCGACCGACGGCGCAACGAGGAATGGCTCAAGTCGTTCCTTTTCCTCCTTGCCATGGAGGGAGTGTGCATCTTCCCGGTGGTTATGCTTCAGGCATACTTCGAGATGTCAGTGCAGACCACGCTTATATGTACGCTGACGGTGGTCGTACTGTTCAAATTACTGGCATTATACAAGTCGTATCTCATCTTTTTCAGGCACAGCGGCAATTCTTTGCAGATTTTTTTGTACTTTTGCACGCTTGAAGCAATGCCACTCATGGCACTCATGGGAGTGCTCGACATTTTGACAGGATTCCTGAAGGTCAGCGCCTAAGGAACCCTGCGTATTGTCGCATATAAATGTATAGAAACAACAGGACGTTCAAATATATATAGAATAAGCTATTCAAAACAATAAAATGATAAAGAAGATTCTGATATCCCAGCCAGAACCGTCAAGCGAGAAATCGCCGTATTACGACATCGCAAAAGACTTCGGAGTCGAGCTGGTATTCCGCCCCTTCATCAAGGTGGAAGGTCTCAGCGCCAAAGAATTCCGTCAGCAGAAGATCGGACTGCTCGACTACACAGCAGTAGTGTTCACATCACGCCATGCCATCGACAACTACTTCAAGTTGGCAAAGGAGATGCGCATCACCATTCCTGAGGACATGAAGTATTTCTGCGTTACTGAGACCATCGCTCTCTACATCCAGAAGTACGTACAGTACAGAAAGCGCAAGGTGTTCTTCGGCAACACGGGAAAGATTGACTCGCTCATTCCCACTATGGTGAAGCACAAGACAGAGAAGTTCCTCGTGCCCCTGAGCTCAGTGCACAACGACGACGTGCAGAAGCAGCTCGACGCCAAGAAGCTCCACCACAAGGAATGCGTAATGTATCGCACCGTCAGCAACGACTTTACTGAAGAAGAGGCAAAGAGCTTCGACTGCGACATGCTCGTGTTCTTCAGCCCCACCGGCATCAAGGCGTTCACAAAGAACTTCCCCGACTTCAAGCAGGACGACGTGCGCATTGCGACATTCGGCCCCACAACAGCTAAGGCAGTGACCGACGAAGGATTCAGACTCGATCTTGAGGCGCCCACCAAGGAACATCCTTCAATGACGAGCGCTCTCAGAGGATATCTTGAGAATATTAAGTAAGTATAGTACTTATATATAACAAGCCTACCGATAAGAAAATGAACAAACCATTCTCCCTTTCACAGGACGAACGCATCAAGAGCAGAAAGCAGATTGACCGCCTCTTCAAGGGTGGCGGAGCAAAAGCCATGTCTGCATATCCGCTCCGCGTGGTCTACTTGACTGAGCCGATGGGGGAGGATGAGAGCACGATGGCACAGATGATGGTAAGCGTGCCGAAGCGATACTTCAAGCGTGCCGTAAAGCGCAACCACGTGAAGCGTCAGGTAAGAGAGGCGTATCGCCTTAACAAGCATATTCTCCATGAAGCGCTTGCAAAGGACGAAGCAACAGACAATAGACACAAGACGTCGCTCTGCTTTATATGGACGTCAGAGCAGCTTGCGTCTACAGACACTGTGGCTGAGAAGATGCGAAACCTACTCACACGTATAGCGGAACGCATAGCAGGCAACAACAAGAACACCTCAGCAGAATGAAGAAAGTCTCGCGAATCCTCGCATGGATTGTGATACAACCCATACGCTTCTATCAGCTATTCATAACGCCATACACGCCGCCCTCATGCCGCTTTACACCGACATGCTCCGAATATGCAAGGCAAGCCCTCGCAAAGCACGGATTCTTCAAGGGAATGGCGCTGGCAATATGGCGCATCCTAAGATGCAACCCATGGGGAGGCTCCGGCTACGACCCAGTGCCGTAACTCTCGAGCACAGCTCGAGAGAGTTAGAAAATAGGAGTTAGGAATTAGGAGTTATCTCTCAGTCTTGATTCCCCAATTGCTCAGAAAGGCCCAAAGAGGCCCAGAAAGGCTTAAGCTTAAACTTAAATAAAACACAATGGCAAAAAACTTTGTTGAAGAACTGCGCTGGCGCGGCATGCTCGCGCAGATTATGCCCGGTACTGAGGAGTACCTCAATACCCACATGGTGTCTGCGTATTTGGGCACCGACCCCACTGCCGATTCTCTGCATATCGGCCATCTTTGTGGTATCATGATGTTGCGTCACCTGCAGCGCTGCGGACACAAGCCCTACCTTCTCGTAGGCGGTGCCACAGGTATGATAGGTGACCCGTCAGGAAAGAGCCAGGAGCGTAATCTCCTTGACTCAGCTACTCTCTATCACAACCAGGAGGCCATCAAGAAGCAAGTGTCTAAGTTCCTTGACTTCGACGGCGCAGAACCCAACAAGGCAGAACTCGTCAACAACTACGACTGGATGAAGGACTTCACCTTCCTCGACTTTGCTCGCGAGGTGGGCAAGCACATCACCGTAAACTACATGATGGCTAAGGACAGCGTGCAAAAGCGTCTCAACGGCGAGGCACGTGACGGACTCTCATTCACTGAGTTCACATACCAGTTGCTTCAGGGTTACGACTTCCTTTATCTCTATCAGCATCACGGCGTACGCCTGCAGCTCGGCGGCAACGACCAGTGGGGCAACATGACCACCGGTACTGAGCTTATCCGCCGCACACTCGGCAACGAGACAGAGGCTTACTGCCTTACATGCCCGCTCATCACAAAGTCAGACGGCAAGAAATTCGGCAAGACAGAGAGCGGCAACGTATGGCTCGACCCGCAGCGCACCACTCCTTATGCTTTCTATCAGTTCTGGCTGAACGTCAGCGACGCAGAGGCAGAGAAGTACATCAAGATATTCACCGACCTCGACAAGGAGACCATCGACACTCTCATTGCAGAGCACACAGAGGATCCGGGTCGTCGTATTCTTCAGAAGCGACTCGCTGAGGAGGTTACCACAATGGTACACTCAGCTGACGATCTCGCTTTGGCGCAGGAGGCATCAAGTATTCTCTTCGGTAAGGGAACCAAGGAGACCCTTCAGAAGTTCGATGAGGCAACATTGCTTTCCATCTTCGAGGGCGTTCCTCACTTCACACTTGCCAAGGACCAGCTCGGTCAGCCCGCAGTGGACCTCTTCACACGTGACGACGTCAAGATTTTCGCTTCTAAGGGCGAGATGCGCAAGCTCGTTCAGGGTGGTGGCGTATCGCTCAACAAGGAGAAGCTCGCTGCCTTCGACCGTCCAGTAGGTGAAGAAGACCTCATCGACGGCAAGTATCTTCTCGTACAGCGCGGTAAGAAGAACTATTATCTCATCACTGTAAAGTAATACTCGTTACAGCGAAATAATACGCAAAAATTTGGCTGCAAAGCAAAAAATCATTACCTTTGCAGCCACAATTGTCCTATGGTGTAATGGTAGCACAACAGGTTTTGGTTCTGTTTGTGGTGGTTCGAATCCGCCTAGGACAACAAAAAAGGAGACATTCCCTCGGGAACGTCTCCTTTTTTGCTTTCAGGCTATACGCCTTTATAAGGTTGCGCCTTAGTTGAGAGCGTCTGCCAAAGCTGCACCAGCCTTGAACTTAGCCACCTTCTTAGCTGCGATGGTGATCTTCTCCTTAGTGTGGAGGTTGATACCCTCGCGGGCGGGACGCTCGTTTACGCTGAATGTGCCGAAGCCGATGAGCTGTACGCTGTCGCCATCTACAAGTGCGTTCTTGATAGCATCGAGAGTTGCCTCCAAAGCCTTCTTAGCCTTTGCCTTGTCCAACTCAGCACCTGCTGCTATCTTCTCGATAAGTTCTGTCTTGTTCATAATTCGAATTATTTAAAATTGTTTGTTTGTTTTTATACCAAAATGGCGTAACTTTCAGTATTCCAACGACAAATTTAGGCTATTCCTTTCACAATCCAAACAAAAAAGCGGAAAAAGTGCATAAATAACTCAAAAAAAAGTAGCTGATTGGTCTTTTTAACCCATATTACGGGGATTTTTATTAATTTTGTCCATCCGTAAAGCATCCCCCACCCCACATTTACGTACGATATAACAACCACAATGTAAGATATGAACAACATTCCAACAATCACACGAAACCTACTCGTAATAAATGTCGTTGTCTTCCTTGCCACCTACGTATTCCGCGGTCTTGGCATCGACCTTAACGACCTCCTCGGCCTGCACTTCATGCTCGCCCCCGACTTCCACTTTTACCAGCTCTTCACCTACATGTTCGCACATGGAGGATGGAGCCACATATTCTTCAATATGTTCGCCTTGTGGATGTTCGGTTGCATCGTGGAGCGCACATGGGGACCGCGCAAGTTCCTCTTCTATTACATAGCCTGCGGCGTCGGAGCCGGACTCTTTCAGGAGCTGGCGCAGTTCGCCCAGTTCTACATGCTTGCCGCCGACCAGTTGCCTGACTTCCGTTTCTCTCAGGTGTATGAGGTGGCAGCAGCCAATGCGCGTTATCTGAACATGTGGACCACCGTGGGCGCTTCTGGTGCCATCTATGGCATCCTTCTCGCTTTCGGCATGCTCTATCCCGAGGAGCGCCTCTTCATCTTCCCGCTGCCCGTGCCCATCAAGGCCAAGTGGTTTGTCGTAGGCTATGCAGCCGTTGAGATGTTCATGGCATTGTCAACACCGGGCGATGGCGTGGCACACCTCGCACACCTCGGTGGTATGGTCATAGGCTTCTTCCTCATCCGTTACTGGCGTCGTCATCCAGGCGTTGGATATAACAGTCGTGGAGGACAGAGCTTCTTCGATTCGCTCCGCTCTTCATGGGAACGCCGCAGAAACGGTTCTGCCCGCAGAAATGATGGTGGCCAGTCTTACGGCGGTCAGTCTTACGGTGGCTCAGCACATCGCGAGACCGACTGGGAGTATAACCAGCGCCGTCAGCGCGAGCAGGCCGAGATAGATGCCATCCTCGACAAGATACGTCGTTCGGGCTACGACAGCCTCACACGTGAGGAAAAGCAGAAACTCTTCGACTTCAGCAAGCGCCAATGAAAAACCTACAGGACTTTACAGTAAGACTGATAGCTGGAGGCAACATCGCCACCATCGCCAGCATGCTGCTTATAGGCTTCAGTGACCGCATCAATCCCGTCAGCCATCCGCTCCTTGCCAACATCGGTCTCTTTTTCCCCGTCTTCCTTGCTCTGAACGTCGGTTTCCTCTTCTTCTGGCTTATCGTGAGGAAGAGAATGGCAGTCATTCCCGTCGTCGGACTCATCTTGGGCTTCGTGCCGGTCCGCACCTACACGCCGCTCAACATGCCAGAGGAAGCGCCGAAAGGCAGTCTGAAGGTGATGTCGTACAATGTCTTTTATTTCCAGACATGGACATCGCCTGACGAACCGTGCCCTATACTCGACTACGTGGAGAAGCAACGCCCCGACATTCTCTGCATGCAGGAGTTCTGCTCGGACGGATGGAAGAAAGATCGAATCTTGGAACGTCTTGGCAAACTCTATCCCAACAGTCGCATTACTGACCCGAAAGGCGGCGACCCCATTGCCATCTTCTCCAGATACCCAATAGTCCGCACCGACACCATCCACTATGAGTCGCGTGCCAACAATTCGGCTGCCTATCACCTGCTCACCCCCGGTGGCGACACCACCATCGTCGTAGTGAACCATTTCGAGACCACCGGCCTCTCCAAAGACGACCGTCGTCGCTTCAAGGCTATGCTAAAGGGCGACATGAAGCGCAAGGAAGCCGAGAGAGAATCGCGAAACATCTGGCGCAAACTGGCTGAAGCATCCGCCATACGTGCCCCGCAAGCCGACTCCGTGGCTGCATACGTGGAGCGACATGAAGGCAAGAGCATTATCCTTACGGGTGACTTCAACGACTCGCCCATATCCTACGTGCGCCATCGTCTCGCCTCTGTCCTGACCGACTGCTACGTAGCCAGCGCCAACGGTCCCGGCATATCATACCACTACAACGCCTTCTACGTGCGCATCGACAATATCATGTGCTCTTCGCACTGGAAACCATACGCCTGCCGCGTCGACAATACCGTAAAGGCGTCCGACCACTATCCGATAATATGCTCTTTGGAGCGTAAAAAGGAATGACAGAGAGTGCAAAAAGGAATAACAGGGAGCGTAAAAACCGTTAAACCATAGCGATTTAACCAGCAAACGGCAATCTAAACATTACTAAATAAAAGAAATAGAGTTATAAATTTCGCAAAACGAGAGAAAATAAGTAACTTTGCACGCTAACTGTACTTTAGGAAAAAATAAATAATAAATAAAAACTAACAAAAATGCAGAACAAAGGTATTGTAATTGTAACAGCCGTCCTTCTGACGCTTGCAAGTATCTTTTATCTCTCGTTCTCTGCCGCCACTAAGTATTATGACGGCCAGGCTGCGAAGATAAAGGATCCAATCGCACAGCAGGACTACAAGGACTCCGTGAAGTTCCTCGGGCTGTACTCCTATCAGAAATGCCTTGAGACACAGATCGGTCTCGGTCTTGACCTCAAGGGCGGTATGAACGTCATCCTCGAAGTGAGTGTTCCCGACGTAGTGGAGAACCTCGCCGACCACAAGACCGACGTAGCTTTCACAAAGTCAATGAAGGAAGCACGCGCCGAGCATGAGGTAAGCCAGAGCGACTTCATCACTCTCTTCATCAACGCATACAAGAAGAATGCACCGGGCCATCACCTCTCTGAGGTTTTCGCCACACAGCAGCTCCAGGGCAAGGTATCGCCTAACTCTTCAGACAAGGACGTGGAGAAGGTTCTCCGCGCTGAGGTGCAGGCAGCCATCGACAACTCTTTCCTCGTAGTCCGCACACGTATCGACAAGTTCGGCGTAGTACAGCCCAACATCCAGAAGCTGGAGGGCCAGCAGGGACGTATCATGGTGGAGATGCCGGGTATCAACGAGCCTGAGCGTGTGCGCAAGCTCCTCCAGGGAAGCGCCAACCTCGAGTTCTGGGAGACATACAACTCTGACGAGATTATTCCTTTCCTCCAGCAGATCGACCAGCGCGAGGCTAACGTACGCTCTGGCAAGAACGATGCTGCAGACACCACAGCTGTAGACACAGCAGCTGCTCCCGCAGCAAAGAAGGCCACTGCCAAGTTCCAGATGAAGAAGAAGGCAGGTGCTGCCGAGAAGGAAAGCGCCAGCCAGATGGAGCAGGCAAAGAAGGAGCATCCGCTTCTCTCTATCTTCCAGCCCACAGGCAACGGTGCGCTCAGCCTCGTAGGCTACGCTTCTGCACGCGACACTGCCGAGGTTAACAAGATCATCTATTCTGCACTCGCTAAGCAGATTCTTCCTTCTGACTGCCGTCTCCTCTGGAGCGCAAAGCCCGCTGACGGCATCCAGGCTAAGAACATCTACGAGCTTCACGCCATCAAGGTGACAACCACCAACGGCCGCGCTCCCATCGAGGGCGACGTAGTGACAGACGCTAAGGACCAGTTCAACAACCTTACCGGTACGCCTGAGGTTTCGATGACAATGAACTCTGACGGTGCACGCCGCTGGGCAGCCCTCACAAAGGCCAACGTAGGCAAGGCCATCGCCATCGTACTCGACGGAACCGTATATTCAGCTCCCCGCGTAAACGGCGAGATTTCTGGCGGTCAGTCTTCAATCTCTGGTAACTTCACCATTGAGGACACCAAGGACTTGGCCAACACACTTAAGTCAGGTCGTATGCCTGCCCCCGCACACATCGTGCAGGAGGAGGTTGTAGGTCCGACACTCGGTGCACAGTCAATCCAGCAGGGCTTCATCTCGTTCATCGTAGCCTTCATCATCCTGATGATCTACATGGTAGTGATGTACGACTTCATCCCGGGTATGGTTGCTAACGGCGCACTCTTGCTCAACCTCTTCTTCACCATGGGTATCATGGCGTCCTTCCAGGCCGCCCTTACAATGCCTGGTATCGCCGGTATTGTGCTTGCCCTCGGTATGGCGGTGGATGCCAACGTGCTTATCTACGAGCGTACCAAGGAGGAACTCAAGAAGGGTCTCGGCACACGTCAGGCTCTCTCATTAGGTTACAGCAACGCCTTCTCAGCCATCTTCGACTCGAACCTCACATCTATCATCACCGGTGTGATTCTCTACGTCTTCGGTACAGGTCCTATCCGCGGCTTCGCCACGACGCTTATCATCGGTATCTGCTGCTCATTCTTCACAGCCGTGTTCCTCACACGTCTCGTTTACGAGAACCGTATGGCACACGATAAGTGGACAAAGCAGACCTTCTCTACCAAGATTTCGCGCAACTTCATGGCCAACAAGAACTATGGCTTCATGTCGTCGTCAAAGAAGTCGTTCTCAGTATTCGGCGTTATCGTCCTCGTGATGATCGGTAGCTTCTTCGTTCGCGGTCTGAGCAAGGGTATCGACTTCACCGGTGGTCGCAACTACGTAGTGGTGCTCGAGAAGCAGGTAGAACCTGAGGAAGTAAAGGCAGCCCTCACACCGCTCTTTAAGGGAGCTACGGTGAACGCCCTCGCCCTCGGTACTGACGGCAAGACCATCCGTATCTCTACCAACTACAAGATTGAGTCGAACAGCCCCGCCATCGACAACGAGGTGGAGAACATCCTCTATAAGGGTCTGCACGGTGCTAACCTCGTAACCCAGAAGAGCGTTGAAGCATTCAAGAATCCTGACGTACGCGCAGGCGGTTCTATCGTATCGTCTACGAAGGTAGGTCCGGCAGTGGCAAAGGACATCACACACGGTGCCATCATCTCTGTGATCTTCGCCCTCGCAGCCATCTTCGTCTACATCCTGATACGTTTCCGCAACGTGGCATTCTCGTTCGGTTCTACCATCGCCCTTGCCATCGACGCCACCATCGTCATCGGCTTCTTCTCGCTGCTTTGGGACATCGTGCCCTTCTCGCTTGAGGTAGACCAGACGTTCATCGGCGCCATCCTTACCGTTATCGGTTACTCTATCAACGATAAGGTGGTGGTATTCGACCGTATCCGTGAGAACCTCGGACTTCACAAGAAGATGGATCTTCAGGATCTCTTCAACAAGTCGCTCAACGAGACCCTCGCACGTACCATCAATACGTCGCTCTCAACACTCATCGTGCTGCTCTGTATCTTCTGCTTCGGCGGTGAGAGCACTCGCAGCTTCTCGTTCGCAATGTTGCTCGGCGTAATCTTCGGTACATTGTCTTCTATCTTCATTGCCGCTCCTCTGGCATACGTTATCCTTGGTCGCAAGATCAAGAACGAACCGGTTGCTGAGGCAGAAGTAGTAGAGGTAAAGTAAAGACCATTCGCTAAGAATATATAATGTATAAGGCGCAGTTTCCACAAGGAGCTGCGCCTTTTTCGTTTTGGTTGATAAGTTACTCAGCGTCTTAATTTATAAAAACAAGCAGACTTGGATGTTTTTATTATAAACAATATCGTCTATTGTATTGATTTTTCATAACTTTGCAGTCAGAAATCAATAAAACACAATAATATAATGGAAGAGAAGAATTTTAAACGTACCACCGTGACAGCTGCTTTGCCTTATGCCAACGGTGGCGTTCACATCGGACACCTCGCCGGAGTGTATGTCCCCGCTGACATCTACGTTCGCTATCTGCGCCTAAAGAAGAAGGAAGTGATGTTCATCGGTGGCAGCGACGAGCATGGTGTGCCCGTGACAATCCGCGCCCGTAAGGAGGGCATCACCGTTCAGGAGGTGGTCGACCGCTATCATAATCTTATCAAGAAGTCGTTCGAGGATTTCGGCATTTCGTTCGACGTCTACAGCCGCACGACATCCAAGATTCACCATAAGTTTGCTTCCGATTTCTTCCGCACGCTCTATGACAAGGGCGAGCTTGTGGAGAAGACAGAGGAGCAGTTCTGCGATGAGGTTACGGGTGAGTTCCTCACCGACCGCAACATTGTAGGCACATGTCCGCGCTGCGGTGCAGAGGGCGCTTACGGCGACCAGTGCGAGAAGTGTGGTGCAACACTCTCACCTGATGAGCTTATCAACCCCACCAACAAGAACAATCCTGGTCACGGACTCATAAAGAAGGCTACGAAAAACTGGTACTTGCCACTCAACAAGTGGCAGGACTGGCTCAAGAAGTGGATTCTCGAAGACCACAAGGAGTGGCGTCCTAACGTATACGGACAGTGCAAGTCTTGGCTCGACATGGACCTCCAGCCCCGCGCCATGACACGCGACCTCGACTGGGGTATCCCCGTTCCCGTAGAGGGAGCAGACGGCAAGGTGCTCTACGTGTGGTTTGACGCCCCCATCGGCTACATCTCAAACACCAAGGAGCTGTGCGACGCGCAGCCCGAGAAGTGGGGAACGTGGCAGAAGTGGTGGCAGGATCCTTCGTCACGCCTCGTCCACTTCATCGGCAAGGACAACATCGTGTTCCACTGCATCGTGTTCCCCACAATGCTCAAGGCACACGGCGACTATATCCTCCCCGACAACGTACCAGCCAACGAGTTCCTCAACCTCGAGAACGACAAGATTTCTACGTCACGCAACTGGGCTGTATGGCTCCACGAATATCTCGTTGACTTCCCCGGCAAGCAGGACGTGCTGCGCTACGTGCTCACAGCCAACGCTCCCGAGACAAAGGACAACAACTTCACTTGGAAGGACTTCCAGGACCGCAACAACAACGAGCTTGTAGCCGTATACGGCAACTTCGTCAACCGTGCCCTCCAGCTCACAAAGAAATACTTCAACGGCATCGTGCCCGAGTGTGGCGAGCTGCAGGACGTAGACCGCGCTGCCATCGAGGAGTTTAAGGACGTTAAGCAGAAGGTGGAGGCGCTGCTCGACACCTTCAAGTTCCGCGACGCACAGAAGGAGGCTATGAACCTCGCCCGTATCGGCAACAAATACATCACCGACTGCGAGCCTTGGCACGTGGCCAAGACCGACATGGAGCGCGTGAAGACCATCCTCTACATCTCGCTCCAGCTCGTAGCTAACCTCGAGATTGCCTTCGAGCCGTTCCTCCCGTTCAGCTCTGCCAAGCTCCGTGAGATGCTTAACATCAAGGAGACAGACTGGGCACAGCTCGGCAGCACCGAACTGCTCAAGCCCGGACACCAGCTCGGCACACCGGCTCTCCTCTTCGAGAAGATTGAGGACGACGCCATCAACGCTCAGCTCCAGAAGCTTGAGGACACGAAGAAGGCCAATGAGGCTGCCTCTTACGTGGCTGCTCCAGTGAAGGAGAACGTAGACTTCGACACATTCGAGAAGCTCGACATCCGCGTGGGTCACATCAAGGACTGCCAAAAGGTGAAGAAGAGCAAGAAGCTCCTCCAGTTCACCATCGACGACGGTTCGGGTACGGACCGCACCATCCTCAGCGGCATTGCCGCCTACTACGAGCCGGAGCAGCTCATAGGCAAGGACGTGCTTTTCGTGGCTAACTTTGCGCCGCGCAAGATGATGGGCATCGAGAGCCAGGGCATGATTCTCTCAGCAGTAAACTTCGACGGCAAGCTCAACGTCACCTCCGTACTCGGCGAGGTTAAGCCGGGCAGCCAGGTGGGATAAAATTCGGACGGCACTCGCCGTCCGAATTAGGAGTTTTGAGTTGATAGGACAAATCTTCCAATCCTATCGGATTTAAATAAAAGGCTTTACATTAGGTCATAGAGAACTGATTCTCCAAGACATAATGTAAAGCCTTTTAATTTGTTTCTCTGCCTATAAGCAGACCGTAGATAGAGCTTTATGGGTTCTTATAACTACCCTTTCCTGCCGAAATCCGCCGGCACTTCTCCCCACTTTCTTGTCTCCCACTTCACGATGTGATTGTTTATCTGGTGCGTGCGGAGCCAATTTTCGGCGCGTGCTATTATCTGATAGAGCTGTTCTGTCTGCGGTGTGCGCAGCAGCTTGGTCTTGCACTGGCGCTTCTGCACCCATAGAATGGCGTTGTGCGAGTCGGAATAGATGGTCTTGCCGGTGACGCCCTGGCGGTCAAGAAGGGCGAGAGCGTGAACTATGGCGAGAAATTCCCCTATGTTATTGGTGCCGTGTACGGGACCGAAATGGAAGACCTGCGCTCCGGTGGCGAGGTCGATGGCTTGATATTCCATCGGTCCGGGATTGCCGGAGCAGGCGGCGTCCACCGCCCATGCGTTGGCTGTCACCTCCATCGGTAGCGGCAGGACGGTGTCGTGGCGGTAGTCAGGGGGATTGATGATATTGTCTGTCATGCGATTTCTTTATGTTATATACGTCAGCAAACCAACGTCATGATGATGATTTGCGCTATTACCACACGGATGAACATGCCGAGCGGATAAACTGATGTGTAAGCCACAGCGGCGCGGTCGCCCTTGATGGTCTCGTTGGCGTAGCTCAGAGCCATAGGATTGGCCATGGCACCGCAGAGCAATCCGCAGATGGTTCCGAAGTCGAACTTCTTGGTCTTCAATGCCACGGCACCGATGATGAGCAGCGGCAGCATGGTAAGCACCAGACCGATGCCCACCCACATGAGTCCTTCGGGACGTACCACGGTGGAGAGGAAGTCCTTACCGGCTGAGAGACCGAGGCAGGCAAGATAGAGCGAAAGTCCGAGCTTGCGAAGCATCAGCGATGCGGAACGCGTGGTATAGGTGATGATGCGCAGACGCGAACCGAGAGCGCCGACGATGATACCCATGATGATAGGACCTCCGGCGATGCCGAGCTTCACCGGCGAACTCATTCCCGGCAGGCTGATTGGTATCATTCCGAGAGCCAGACCCATGAGCAGTCCGAAGAAGATGGCGCCGAGGTTAGGCTCGTTCAGTCGGCCCATAGCATTGCCGAGGAACGCCTCTGCATGGTCGATGTCCTCCGGTGTGCCCACCACGGTAAGGCGGTCGCCGTACTGGAGGTGGAGCGAGTCGGTGGCAAGGAGCTTGATGTCGCCTCGCATTATGCGGCTTACGTTTACGCCGTAGGTCTCGCGCATGTGCAGCGAGCCGAGCGTCTTCGAGTTGAGCTTGGTGCGTGTCATGACGATGACGCGGCTCTCGACGGTGGAGTCGATGGCGTTCCAGTCAATCTTGTCACGGTTCCAGTCCTTCTCGACGTGCTTGCCGAAGAGGATGTCCATTACCGGCACCTCGTCACGTGTGGTGACTATGAGGATGTTGTCGTTCTCCATCATGACGGTCTGCGCCATCGGCACGATAACCTTGCCGTTTCGCCAGATGCGCGAGATGATGAAGTGGCGCTGTGATGTCTGCGCTATTTCGGCGATGGTCAGTCCCACAATGGCAGGATTTACCACCACGAACTGTCCGATATACGTATTGTCCTCGTCGCTGTGGCTGTGCGGAATGAGGTCTTCGGGCTTCACAAGGGTCTTGCGAAGCAATATCATGGCGAAGATGACGCCAACTACACCGAGCGGATAAGTGACGGCACAGCCGAGTGCGGCGCCGCTGCTCGATACGTGTGCGGAGATAAGAGCCTGTTGTGCGGCACCGAGAGCAGGCGTATTGGTGGTGGCACCGCAGAGGATGCCGACCATATCGGGGATGGTTATGCCCGTAACAAGACAGAGCACCAGAGCCATAACCGTTCCGAGGAGGATGATGGCGAAGCCCCATAGGTTGAGGGATATGCCCTCATCGCGCATCAGTCCCACGAAGTTGGGTCCGACGTGCAGTCCGAGTGCATACACGAAAATGGATAGTCCGAATGTTTCGGCGAAGCTTGTCATCCCGGGGTCGGCTTCGAGGTGGAGACTACCAGCGACGATGCCCATGAAGAAGACGAAGGCCACACCAAGCGAAATACCTTTTATTCGAACTTTTCCCATGAAGACGCCTATCGAAACAATCAACGAAAGGAGGAAACAAGTCTGCACGGGGGTGTGATCGATGAAGAGGGAGTTTATCCAGTCCATATCTTCTTTGTTTTTACTTTCTTTTTACTTTCTTGTGTTTTTAGCTATTGAGTGCCGTACACAACGGCTTTGCAAAGTTACTGATAAAAAACGAGATACGGACCAGTAAGAAAATAACTTTGCTATAAGAAAGCAAAAAACGTCGGAATAAAAAAAATTGCAGCATGCCTTGTAAGGACGTGCTGCAATTTTTTTAAGCCTTTATTTATTTTACTTTGCGTGTCTGCGAACTGTCTTGCCCAAGAACTTGGCAGGTGCCTTCACCATTGTGACGTCGCTGAGACTGCCGTCTCTATTGACGGTTATCTGCGAGATGTCAGAGCAGATGGCTGCTTCGTCATCGAGGTATGCAGCCACGATGTAATACTCGGTGTTTCTACTCGGGTTGGTATAGGTGATGTTTGCGTCACCCTTGAATGCGTTGTTCTCGAAGAAGAGCGGCATCTCGTTGTTAGCGAGATAGTCGTAGAGAGAGGAGCTTATACCAGTCTGCATATAGTCGCGAGTGCCCTGCGGCATACCTGTCATCTCGTCACGCATCATCGATGTGGGGAAGAATCCTAAGGTGTAGTTCTTCGTCTTGTCGTCCGGCGACGCCGTCACCTTGATGCCCTCAGCTGTCTTCTCCGCAGTCAGCGTCACGGTGTTGGCGATGCGGTCCACGTCCTTGGCGCGGAACGCAATCTTCGTAACCGGAGTAGTGGAATTGGCTTGCTCGTCCATGCCGTGCATCCATACCACGTACTCATGACCCGGCAGAAGATTTGCCTGATACTCGTCGAAGTTGCCCGTGTAAGTAAACTGAGAGACCATCTCAGATACTGACATGCCGTACGACTTAGCCATATCCTCCATCCACTGCTTGTCGTCGGCTACGAGAGCCTCATCAGTGGGATATTCGGCATCGAAAACCTCCTTCTCAAGGTAAGACACGTAGTAACGCATGTTGGGATCGCTGCATGTCATTATCTGCTTGATGTAGGTGGAATGGATTTCGAGGTCGAGGTTGAGCGGAGTGCGCACAGCCTTCTCGAAGGTGAGGCTGTCAACTCCGACAAGACTCACCGTCTTGGTGGTCTTGTCGGACATGTGGAACACAACATTGCGGTCCTGCTGTGCATAGGTTGCGATGGAGCATAGCGAGAACGCGCAGAGGGCTATGTTGCGTAGAATAGTTCTCATAATAAGTAGTGTAATGGGATTATGCGGATGGGATTACTTGACAAACTTGAATGTCTTTCCGTCCACAGTGAGGACATACACGCCCTTGGCGAGTGATGATACGTCGATGGTGCCGCCGTTGTCCACCTTCTGCATGCCTACCAAAGCACCTGAAACAGATGCGAGACGAGCTGTAGAGGTCTTGGCGAGTCCGTTTACGCGTACTGCATTGCCGTCAAACTGGAACGAAACGCCAGCTGCGGGGTCAGTCTTTGTGCTCTCGATGGCAGTGAAGTCGCCTGCGAAGCTGATCTTTCTAACTTCGTCAAGAGAGAAGCTCTGGCTTGCGCCGAGCTTGTCGAATACGTTCAGCATTCCCTCTTCAGAGAATGTTATCTTGCTCACATTGTCGAGTGAAAACGTAGCGTTCTTACCAGTCAGGTCGAGCGTCATCTTCGTCTGTGCCCCTGCTGCCATGCAGGCTACGAGGGCGAGTGATGTGATAATCTGTCTTTTCATATACGTAAAGGTATTAATGTTTATTTACTGAATTATTAAATTTCTTCATCCATCCGCCTCCCCTCATGCACATTATGCCGATGACGATGAACGGAATGCTGAGAATCTGCCCCATGTTGATGGGCAGAGCAGCCTCGAATGCCTCCTGTATCTCCTTCGTATACTCGATGAAGAAGCGTGCCGTGAAGATGTAGGCGAGGCAGAGTCCGAAGAAGAATCCGGTGCCTACGCGCTGCGGCTGCTTGCGATAGATAACCCATCCGATGATGAGGAGCACGGCGTAAGCAATGGCCTCATAGAGCTGTCCCGGATGGCGCGGCATCGAGTCAACGCGCTCGAAGATGAACGCCCAGGGCACATCGGTGGGCTTTCCGATTATCTCGGAGTTCATAAGGTTGCCCAGTCGGATGAAGCAAGCCGTGGCAGGGGTGGCAATGGCGATGTTGTCGAGCACCTGCCAGATGTTCATGCGTGTCTTGCGAACGTACAGCCATAAGGCAAGCATCAGACCGATGGTTCCGCCGTGCGATGCCAGTCCGCGGAAGCCGGTGAAGCTCCACGATCCGTCAGAGGCGATGTGGATGGGCAGGAACATCTCGATGAAGTGCGTAGGGCTGGTCAGGAAGTAGTCGGGCTGATAGAAGAGACAGTGGCCGAGTCGTGCTCCTGCGAGGATTCCCACGAAGCAATAGATGAAGAGCGGGTCGAAGAGTCCTTCCTTCACCTTCTCCTCCTTATAGAGCTTCTGCACGATGACGTAAGCAAGGCCAAGCCCCACGAGCCAGCACAACGAGTACCAGTGGAGCGCAAGGGGTCCGATTGTCACGGCGGTGTCGCTCGGATCCCATACGATGTAGTTAAGAAGTGAGTTCATTGTCCTTCTTTTATCTGTTTATGTCTTCCTTTTATATTGAAAACGCCTTACGGAGTTAGACGTTGAAGCGGAAGTGCATGATGTCGCCGTCCTGAACGACATAATCCTTACCCTCGATGGAAAGCTTGCCTGCCTCGCGGACAGCAGCCTCAGAACCGTACTGGATGTAGTCGTCGTACTTGATTACCTCGGCGCGGATGAATCCCTTCTCGAAGTCGGTGTGGATGACACCGGCGCACTGTGGAGCCTTCCATCCCTTGTGGTATGTCCATGCCTTCACCTCCATCTCACCGGCGGTGATGAATGTCTCGAGGTTGAGGAGCTGGTAAGCCTTCTTGATAAGGCGGTTTACGCCGCTCTCCTCCAGTCCGAGTTCCTCAAGGAACATCTGCTTGTCCTCATAAGTCTCGAGCGAAGCGATGTCCTCCTCGGTCTTTGCAGCGATGACGAGCATCTCGGCTCCCTCGCTCTTGGCTATCTCAGCTATCTGCTGTGTGTATTCGTTGCCGTCCTTTGCAGAAGCCTCGTCCACGTTGCAGACGTAGAGCACGGGCTTTGAGGTGAGCAGGAAGAGGTCGTGAGCATAGCGAAGCTCCTCCTTTGTCTCGAACTCCACGGTGCGTGCGTTCTTGCCCTGCTCGAGCACTTCCTTGTAAGCCTCGAGTACAGACACTGCTATCTTGGCGTCCTTGTTGTTGCCGATGGAGGCTATCTTCGACTGCTTCTGGAGCTGAGCCTCTACGGTCTCGAGGTCCTTAAGCTGAAGCTCGGTGTCGATGACTTCCTTATCCTCTACGGGGTTTACGCTTGCGCCGCCCTCACGTACGATGTTGTCGTCGTCGAAGCAGCGGAGCACGTGGATGATGGCGTCAGTCTCACGGATGTTTCCGAGGAACTTATTGCCGAGACCCTCGCCCTTGGATGCACCCTTAACGAGTCCGGCGATGTCTACTATCTCGCAGGTGGCGGGAACGATGCGTCCCGGATGAACTATCTCGGCGAGTCGTGTGAGTCGCTCGTCGGGCACTGTGATTACGCCGACGTTAGGCTCGATTGTACAGAAAGGGAAGTTGGCTGCCTGTGCCTTTGCGTTGGAGAGGCAGTTGAAGAGTGTGGACTTTCCCACGTTAGGGAGTCCTACGATACCGCATTTTAATGACATGTCGTTATTTTTGTTGTTTTTTTCTTATTCCTAATTTATTGGTGTCTTTTGTATAGTCTCAATGCAAAGTTACTGAAAGTATTGCATATAAGGGACATATAATGGCGTTATTTTTCAGTCGGTAAGGTCTACGTGGCTCACTGTGATGTCCTCATGGAGGAATATTCGTGCTGTCTCGCTGAATCGTTCCTCGCTTTCGGTGGTGAGATACCGGCATTTGCCGCCCTTCGTGATGTTTTGTTCCATCTCGGGGTGGCGCTGCAGATAGTCGGCGAGCGAGTCTGCCACGTAGCTGCCCTGCGCCATGATGCGCACGCCGTCGGGGATGTTCTTCACCACGGACGACATAAGAAGCGGATAGTGTGTGCAGCCGAGGATGACGGTGTCGATGAGCGGGTCGAGACGCATGAGCTGGTCGATGCGCTTCTTCACGAAGTAGTCGGCACCGGGAGAGTCGGCTTCGCCTGCCTCCACGATGGCTGCCCACAGCGGACAAGCCACTCCGCTGACGGTGATGTCGGGGAAGAGCTTCTTTATCTCAAGGTTGTACGACTGGCTCTTTATGGTTCCTTCGGTGGCGAGTATGCCGACGTGACGCGATGTGGTGAGATTGCCGATGGTTTCGGCAGTGGGTCGGATGATGCCGAGAACGCGACGGTTGGGGTCGAGAAGGGGAAGGTCGCGCTGCTGTATGGACCTCAGCGCTTTGGCGGAGGCGGTGTTACATCCGAGGATGACAAGGTGGCAACCCATCGAGAACAGCTTCATCACAGCCTGTCTCGTAAACTGGTAGACCACTTCAAAGGACCGCGAACCGTAGGGCGCACGGGCGTTGTCGCCGAGGTACATATAGTCATACTGCGGCAGCAGTTGGCGGATGCCGTGAAGGACAGTCAGTCCGCCGTAACCGGAGTCGAACACTCCGATGGGGCCTGGCGATTGTGGAAATGTCATTGCTGTTGTGTTTTTAGGGTTCCTTATTTTGTTAGCTGAGCCTTGATAAGCTCTGTGGCGTCTTCTCCCATTTCCGGGTTTATGTAGGGGCAGGCGTCATTGTCGGTGTTCAGGATGAAGGCGTAGCCCTGGTCCTTTCCCACAGCTGCTACTGCTGCTGCGAGACGGCGGCGTACGGGGGAGAGGGCGTCGGTCTCTGCCTGCTTGAGAAGGCGTTCGGCGTCCTTGCGAAACTCCACGTTCTTCGCCATGAGGTCCTGCAGTTCGGTCTGACGCTTGCGGAGGATGGTGGGCACGAGGGTGCTCTGCACCTCAAGGAATTCCTCGTACTTCGAGTTGAACTCCATTTCGGCACGTCTCATCTCACTGTCGTATTTACGTCTGAGGTTGTCCACGTCGGCCTGTGCCTTTACATACTCCGGCATTTCCTTCAGCATCGCATCGAAGCTGAAGTATCCGAATCTTGTCTGTGCGCTTGCCAGCAACGGCATGGCAAGAAGGATGATAAACAGCAGTGTCTTCTTCATATTAATCTGTGGGATGAATGGTTAGAAAAAGTATGTTGGGGTGGATGGTTAAAAAAAACAGGACAATGAGTTGCACTGTGTGTCATCTCATTGTCCGTTTCCGCGAGGCAGGAAGCCAGTGCTTGAATCAAGCCTCGTCTGTGTTGTGTGTGTTTTTGTTTACTTCTTAGCAGGAGCAGTCTTGTTGAGCTCGGCCTTTACCTCTGCGGTAACGTCCTTGCTGAGAGTGTCGCTGATGTAGGGGATGCCAGAAGTGACATCCATGATGTAGACATAACCACCTGCCTTGCCTACTGCCTTGATGGCGTCAACGAGCTTGTTGGTGATCGGACCGATCTTTTCCTGCTGGAGCTTGCCGAGAGCCTGCTGGTTGTCCTGAGCAGTCTGCTGTATCTTCTGATACATCTGCTGGAGGCTTTCCTCTGTCTCCTTCTTCTTGGTCTCGTTCATTGTAGAGGAGTTCTTGTCATAGTCCTGAGCCTTGCGCTGGAGCTCGTCCTGCATAGCCTTGATGTCGTTGTCGTACTGCTTTGCTGCAGCCTCTACCTCACCACGTGCCTTGATGAACTCAGGCATAGAAGCCATGATTTCCTGTGCGTTAACGTGACCGAACTTCTGTGCGAATGTTGCCAATGGCATGAACAACATAAGCATTAAAAATAGCTTTTTCATTCTTTTTCTTTATTTTGTTTTTTTGATAATTATCAATTATATCCTAACTTCTGCAGCACCTCGTTGCTGATGTCTATCTTCGGCGAACCGAAGATGATGCCGGCATCGGAGGCTCTGTCGAGTACTAAGGAGTAACCACGAAGCTCGGAGATTTCCTTTACGGCAGTGTAGATTTCCTCCTGGATGGGCGACATCAGACTCTCACGCTTCTTGAAGAGCTCGCCTTCCGGACCGAAATACTTGCGCTTCAGGTCGCTGGCTTCCTTCTCCTTCTTCATGATGGTCTCCTGACGCTCCTTCTTCTGCTCGGCAGAGAGGAAAACCATCTCGTTCTGATAGTTCTTATACATTGTGGAAGCCTCTGTGTTGAGAGCCTCCACCTCAGCCTGCCACTTCTTCGACACCTGATTGAGCTGCTCGTTGGCACGCTCGTAGGCGGGGATGTTCTTCAGGATGTACTCCATGTCAAGAAGCGCAAACTTCTGTGCGCTTGCCGTAAATGCCGTGATGGCAAAGAGGCAGATTAACATTAATTTTCTCATATCTTTAAAAAATTATGTTAGCATTAGAATTCCTGTCCGAGGATGAAGTGGAACTGGCTGCCGCCCTTCTTTCCGTATACGGTGTCGAAACCGTAAGCCCAGTCGATACCCATCAAGCCTACCATCGGGAGGAAGATACGTACACCGACACCGGCGGAGCGCTTCATGTCGAAGGGATTAAACTTCTTGGTCTCTGTCCAGGCATTACCACCCTCGACGAATGTGAGGCCGTAGATGGTGGTGTTGCCGAGGAGGAGCGGATAGCGGAGCTCCAGCGACATACGGTCGTAGGCATAGCCCTCGGCGCCGAGCGGAGTGAGTGAGCCGTTCTCGTAACCTCTAAGACCGACGGTCTCCTCTGAATACGATGTAGTATATCCGGTCATACCGTCACCACCCATGTAGTAGGTCTCGAACGGCGACTTCTTCCACTTGTTGAAAGAGCCGAGCAAGCCAAGCTCTACGCGAGTCATGAGCACCAGACACTTCTGTCCGCTTGTAAGAGCGGTGTAGGTGCGAGCCTTGAACTTCCACTTGTGGTACTCCACCCAGCGGAATTTCTCCTGCTGCTCCTTGTTGTAGTTGGGCGACTTGGGATTCCGAGCGAGGTGCTCATAGTCCTTTCCGTCGAATGCTGACCAAGGCGGTGTTACGGTCACTGACGCCATAAACTCAGAACCGCGGCGCGGGAACAGCTGGTTGTCAGTAGACGTACGCGACAGCTGTATGCTGAGGTTAAGGTTGTTAGAGTTACCGTTAGTCATGAGGAGGTAAGCCCAGTTCTTCATCATATAGCGGGTATACTGCAGTGAGAGCGACAGCTGGAAGTAGTCGTCAGGCCATCTCAGCTGCTTACCCCAACCGAGCGAAACGCCGAAGAGCTTCACATACTTGTCCGGATCGTAATAATTCTCGTAGTTATTATATCCGTAGTTGGTGCCATAACCATACATATATTGGTAATAGTTGGTCATATAGCCGTTGTTATAGTATGTGCTTGATACGTCAGACTGCTTTGAGAAGTAAGCGCCTACAGAGAACTGAATGGGTCGCTTGCCACCGAACCAGTTGGTTGAGTACGACATGTTGTACGACTGATAGTACGTACCGTTGGTCTGTGCTCCGAGTGAGAGCACCTCACCGTCACCGATGGGGAGGAAACCTCTGTGCTCACTGTTCTTGCGGAAGAGGTTTCGCATAGAGAAGTTGTTGAGCTTAAGACCTATTCGTCCGATGACGCCGGTCTGACCCCAACCGAGTGAGAACTCCACCTGGTCGTTCGACTTCTGCTCAAGTTCCCAGTTGATGTTCACGGTTCCGTTCTCCGGATCGGGCTTTACGTCGGGGTTAACCTTCTCAGGGTCGAAGTGTCCCATTGACGCAATCTCACGTGCAGAACGCTGGAGAGCCTCCTTAGAGAAGAGGTCGCCCGGCTTGGTACGCAGCTCACGTCTGATGACGTTCTCGTAGAGTCGATCGTTACCCATAATACGTACATGATTGATGTGCGCCTGGGGTCCCTCAAAGATACGCATCTCAAGGTCGATGGAGTCGCCCACGATGTTCACCTCCGTCGGGTGGAGCGAATAGAAGAGGTAACCGTTGTTCCAGTAGTTGTTGCCCACGGCATCTTCGTCCTCAGAGAGGCGCTTGTTCATGAGCTTCTGGTTGTAGACGTCACCCTTCTGCATGCCGAGCACGCGTGAGAGATAGTCAGAGGAATAGATGGTGTTGCCCACCCATGTGATGTTACGGATGAAGTATTTCTTGCCTTCGTCCACCTTTATCTTGATGCTGACATGCTTGTCGTCGACGTTCCAGACCGAGTCGGAAACAATCATGGCGTCACGATATCCATACTCGTTATACTTGTCTATAAGCTTCTGCTTGTCCGCCTTCCAGCGTTCCGGCGTAAACTTCTTGGCCTTGAGGAACGAGCCTAAAGTGCCTGCCTCGTGCGTCTTCGCGAAAGCTCCCTTCTTGAACAGACCGCCCTTTATCTTGCTGTTAGAAAGAGCCTGGTTGCCTTCGATGAATATCTTGCGCACCTTCATCTTCTCCTTCTTGTCGATGATGACGTCGAGGATAACCTGGTTTTTCTGCGATACGTCGTCGCGCTGGACAATCTGTATGTCGGCGTTCTTGAATCCCTTGTCGTCGAAGTATTTCTTTGCGAGAATCTTCGCGCGGTCTATCATATTAGGCGTAATCTGTGCGCCCTTGAGCAGTCCGAGTTTCTCCTCCATGTCCGTACGCTCCGACTTCTTCAGTCCTACGTAGTTGATGGTAGAGACACGCGGTCTCATCTGTAGGTGTATGTGCAGGTAGGCCTTGTCCTGTACGAGCGAGTCAACGGCAATGGACACTTCCGAGAAGAGTCCGTACTTCCAGTAGTGCTTGATGGCGTCCGTTATCTCGTCGCCCGGCAGATCAATCTGCTGTCCCACGGACAGTCCTGAGATGCCGGTAAGCATATAGTCCTCATAGCCATCGGCTCCTGATACGGCGATGCCTCCGATGGTTACGGAGCGTGGTGTTCCGGCATACGATATGTCGGGATATTGAATCTTGTCCTGCGCCATTGCTGCCATTGTGCACGCCATGACGCATACAGTTGTCAAGACCTTCTTTATATTCATCTTTGTTTGCTTGGTTTCGGTTCTTTATCTTCTATGTTGTGGCGGGTATTTTTACTTCTGCTGTTTCTCCTCTTCCTCCACCTGCGCTTCGGTCTTTCCGAATCGGCGCTGGCGGCTCTGATAGTCTGCTATGGCACGATGCAGTCCTTCCTCGTCGAAGTCAGGCCAGTAGGTGTCGGTGAAGTAAAGTTCGGAGTAGGCTATCTGCCACAGCAGGTAGTTGCTGATGCGCTCTTCGCCACCGGTGCGTATGAGCAGCTCGGGGTCGGGCATGAAAGCCGTGGCCATGTGCTCGGAGAGCGTCTCTTCGCTGATGTCCTCTGCCTTCAGCTTTCCTTCCGCCACCTCCAAGGCGATGTCGTGCGCCGCCTTCGTTATCTCCCAGCGTGACGAATAGCTAAGAGCTACGACCATTGTCATGGCGGTGTTGGCAGCGGTATTGTCCATCGTCTGCTTCAGCTTCTGCTGCACCTCCACGGGCAGTCTTTCGATGTCGCCGATAACCTCGAATCGCACGTTGTTCTTCATGAATATCTCGTCCTCTAAGGAGGTGAGCACCAGTCCCATGAGAGCAGCCACTTCCGTGGCGGGTCGGTTCCAGTTTTCGGTGGAGAAGGTGTAGAGTGTGAGGTATTTCACGCCGAGACGTGTACATTCCGACGTAATCTTCCTCACAGCATCCACTCCAGCCTGATGGCCGAAGCTGCGTGGTTTTCCCCGCTCTGCCGCCCAGCGTCCGTTGCCGTCCATGATGATGGCAATGTGCTGTGGTATGCGGTTCATATCGAGTTGTTGGGTCATAGCTATAAATAATAATTAATAAATAACAATTAATAAATGTCACTCGTCCTCGTTGTGGCAAGTCTTGCATTTCGCCGAGAAACTGTACGTGAGCGTTATCTGCAGTGTGGAGTAGCAGTCGGTGTTCTTGAACAGTCCGGTGCTCTCTATGCCGTACGGGTCTTTCTTTCCGTCGAGGTTGTCGCTGAGCGAGAAGTGCTCCGCCCACTCCACTCCGAGGTTGAGTCGTGGTCCTATCTTGTATTTCACGCCCAAGCCGAGTGGCATGTTTGCGGTGAAGCAGTTGTCTGCGTCGCCTCCGGATGCGAACGTTGCGCCCACTCCCACGAAGACGAAAGGTGTGAGGCGCTTTGCTCCGCGATAGTCGCGACCGGTGCCGTAGGGCCAGAAGTTGTATTCGTATACGGCGCTGACGTCCACTAACGAACGGCTGAACTCATACGGATTGTCCTTCAGTTCGGGATAATACGTCTTGACGTCCTTCGACGTTCCCTTCAGCTTGCCGTACGAACCCGAGAACTTCAGTCCCATGTACGGGCTCCATATCCTTCGCAATACTAATGAAGCCATCGGCTGCTGGTTTTTCATTATGCTGCCGTTGAAGTCGCCCTGATACGACATCAGGCCCACTCCTGCTCCTATCTCCATGCGATACTGGTCGTCGGTCTGCGCGTTAAGGGCAGAAGCGGCGGCAAGGATGCACATTGATAAGGTAAGGCGTTGCTTCATGATTTATTCGTAATATTCGTATTGTTCTTTCTTCCATCCGAGGCGGTTAATGCGTCCGCGCCATGTCTCGCCGGTCTTGCCATTGACAAACCAGATGAAGTTGTCCTTGTCCACGCTGACCGTGTAAGGTCCTGTGACGAAGAATCCGAGTGGACTTGTTATCACCGTGTCTGCCTCCCATGTGATGCCGCCGTCGCGTGAGCCATAGAAGTTAGGCAGGTATACGCGGTCTTCGTTGCCCACCATCATTATCTTTCCGTCGTACGTGAAGGCTGAGAAGTTCTGCATTAATGACAGTTCGTGGCGGTTGAGCGAGTTGTGGTCGTAGAACATCCACGGCTGGTTCTCGCTGTACGCTGTACCTTCGTCAATCTTGCCCCAGACGCTGAAAGCCGTTGTGCTTGCTGCGGGCACTGATCCGATGAGCAATGTGCGGTAAGCGTTGGGGTTGGTGGCGAGGGGAAGTGTGGCATAAGCTATGTCGCCATTGGGAAGGAGCGAAGCGCTCTCGTCCATTCCGGCTGCCTTCCATGTCTTTCCGCTGTCGTCGGAGCTGACCATTGCGCCCTCGTTGTTGTATGCGTAGAGGCGAATTGGGTTTGCAGCGATTATGCGTGCCACGCCAGCCTCGGCAGTTGCCTGTTGTGTCCATGTGTCGCCGTCGGTGGTAGCCATCACCACGCCGTTGTCACAAACGAAGAGTGTGTCGTGCTTTACGGCTGCGGAACGGTAGGTTTCGGCAGCGAGAGTGTGATTGAAGTCGGGTGTGGCGGCTGTCCATGCGTTGTCGCCGTCGGCTCTATAGACAGTTGTCGTCGTGCCGTCGGAAGCGAGGAGGAAGCGGCGTGTGGTGCCTGACGCTGTGGTTACCACGAAGCTCTTCACGCCGGTGGCGTTGGTGAAGGCTGTGGGGTTAGGAAGTTTTGTCCAGTTGAACTGGTCTGCCGGTTCCTGATGTACGTTTACGCGCACCTCATACTTGCGCACGGCGGCACCAGAGAGACTGTATACCTGCAGCTCTCTGGGTTTAGAAAAGTCGAGTGAGTCGGTGGTGCTGAGATATGAGAGCGAGTCGCTGGTCATGCTCTTCAGTACCAGTGATCCTGAATTTAGGCTGTTGGCCGACACTAAAAGCTTCGTCGGGTCCACTCCGTAGGGTAGTGAGTCGGGATTGTAGATTACGCAGCGCTGCTGGTCGATGACAAACTTATATGCGCTGAGCTTCACCGATGTGGTGTAAACGCTGTCCGCACCGTTGCTTGCCTTGACGTGCACTGCCTTCTTGGCTGAGGTAACCGAGAAAGCCGTCACGGCGCTGTCGTCGGTGTATACATAGTCGCCGTCGTTGGTGTCGAGGCACGAAACGAGTGAGAAGAGTGCCGCGAGGAGCACTGCTATGTTAATGGTCTTGCTTTTCATTCTACTCAAAATATTCCCAATCTATAGTTTTTAGCTGCAAATTTAATCAGAATTCTGCAAATAGTGTGGTATTTCGTCTCTTAATTATGCAATTTATTGATTAATAGTATGATTTTTAAGGTTGTTTAGGGTTTTGGGGCGGATAAGTTTTTGACATGCAGACAGGTTTTTTTGACAAGAAGACAGGAAGACATGATTTTTCAGACAGGAAGACAGGAAGACATGTTTATGCTGTCAATTCAAAACTGAGCAATTCATAATGTCTTCTTTTCTTCATGTCAAAAAACATGTTCTTCATGTCTTCCTGTCTAAAAAACATGTCTGCATGTCTAAAAACGGAAAAAGGGTTTCGCAATCTTAAATCGCGAAACCCTTTTTGTTATGTCAATGCTATGCGGCGATGCCGCTTACATTCTTTCGTCTTATTACTTAACGACAACCTTGCGTGTTGTACCGTCAGACATCTTGAGGATGTTGATGCCCTTAACCGGAGCAGAGATCTGTGAGCCGTCAGCAGCGTAGCGAGCTACGACTGTAGCGTTCTCTGAAGTCTCAACGCCCTTGATTGATGTAGCGTTACCTTCAGCAATCTGGAGGAACTGGCACTGGTTAACCCATACGTTGTTGAGGTCACCGTTAGCGTAGCGCTTACCGTCAATCTCGAACATGAACGGGAGGCTTACGAAAGCCACAGCGTTAAGAGTGTTGCCCTTGCTGTAGTCGTATGTTTTCTTAGGAATCGTAACCTCGTATGTCTTCTCGAAGTTGTCGCCGTCCCATGTGATAGCGTCACCCCAAGGATTGTCAGTACCGATTACGCGGAGAACGTTCTCGTGGTTATACTTAGTAATCCACTTGCCCTGGTTCAGCTGACCTGATACAAGGCCGTTCTCTGTGATATAGAGACCGAGAACTGCGTCCTCAAGAATCTTGCCAGCGCCCTTCACACCAGTACCCTTGACTGTAATCTTCAAAGTACCAGGATTCATTGCAGGCACCTTACCAGGAGTGAAGTTTGCCTCGATGTCAAGCTTCACCTGAGAAGGAACAATCTCGTCAATCTGGTCGAAGACGTTGCCGATGCTTGTTGCCATGCCTTCAGGATCGTCAGTAGCAATCGTAACAGCAAGAGTACCGTCATTAGTGATCGGGAAGCGGTTAAGGTTTGCCTGCGGGTAGCCACCTATAGAGTAAGCCATGATGGTTTTTGTTGCATCCGCAATTTCGTATGGGTCAGGATTACTCTCATCCATAGTGCCATGAATAGCCACCCAAGCTACGTCGTCACGCTGCTTCTGGAGAGCACGAAGCATGTCGTAACCCAACGGGCAATAAGTACAGGTGCTACTTGTGAAGTGCTCCAAGAGGTTAAACTGACGAGAAGTAGTCTCTGAGTAAGTACGGAACTGTGTGTAAGCGACGTCGTCATCGGTATAACCAGAAGCAGCCTCACCATTAACAGTCTTCACCTGAACGCCAAGAAGGTGTGTGCCGTTCTCGATACCGTATTCAGAAAGATTGAGCGATGCATTGAAACCTGTGGTCTCACCACCGATGGTAGCTCCCTCAGGAATAGCCACATTAGCAACTACATTCTTGTCGATAGTGATATCGAATGAGGCAGCCTTGCACTCGCTCGAACCATAGTTCTTTACATAGAACTGCAAAGGAAGCTTATCCGTAGGTCTAAGCATAGAGCTGGTAGCAACCCCAACCATACCGAGGTCGTCAGCAAAACCGCCTTCCTTCTCTACGATAACCTGAATACAGAGTACAAGACCGCCAGTGTTCAAGCTATAAAAAGCAGTACCCTTACCAAGGTCGCCGTAAACGGCAACTGTGCCAGATCCCTGACCGGCTGCGAGCGGGAAGCACGCTTCTGTGTATTGACCACCGCTCTGGGTAGTCTTCTGCTTGTATGTGTAACCAACGAAAAGACCTGTTACGACATCGCTTACGTTAAGAGCCTTGTCGAAGTAAACTTCGTTCCACTCTTCCTTGTAAGTCTTGTTTTTTGAATCATAAGTAGAAATCTTCTGCTCAGCTTCCTTCTCAGCGAAGAGTGCGGGATTGCCATCTTTATCACAATTATAGAGCTGCACCTTAGCTGACGAACCAAGCTCTGCACCAATAAGATAACGCATACCGACAATCTTACCACCTTCAAATCTTGACAACAGACTTGCGTCCATAAGATTGTAAGCACCCTTAACGGTTCCGCCTTGTGCAACTATGTTAGGGATACCGACAGAGGTTACCATTGTGCCAGATCCGTCAAGGCCTACAGACTTCTGGTTAGCATTAAGCTTCTGAGGAGCAAGGCTCTTATTTGCCTTTACCTGTACGGGAGCTGTAAGGTCACGAAGCTGGATGTTGCCAGCCTTTGCTGTCACCACATTGCGTTTGCTCACCTGCACTGAAGACGACAGGAGATTCTGCGCGTTAGCTGCTGATGCACTGAGCATGAGCGCGCAAAGTGAAAGTAAAATTCTGTTCATAATAATAGAATTATTTGGTGAATAATAGTGAAAATTTTCTGTTCTTATTGTCTCATTACTTTACAATCTTTACTGTCTTGCCGTTAGAGAGCTTCACAATGTTCAGACCCTTCTGTGTGGTCTGGATCTGCTTGCCAGTGGCGTCGTAGATGCCAGTAACCTCAACATTCTCGCCGTCCTTGATGCCGTTGATGGCTGTAGCGCCCTTCACGAAGTTGACGGTGACAGAAGGCATAGGATACTCCATATCCTCCTCTTCCACACGCTCGTACGACTCAACGCCAAACTTATTAGTATTGATGTTATAGAATTCGAGCTTAAACTCTACCTCGCAGACTCCATCAGCCTTAGGGAACCATTCTGCTCCCAACGTCTTCACCTGACCTGCATTCATGGTACCACCTTTAGTACGGTCCATACCAGTCGCCGTAATACCTTCACTACAAAGCATGGGAAAGCAAATCTGGAAGCTGCCGTTATCCAGCTTCTTGATGTTAAAGAAAGCGCCTACACCCTGTTTCTCCTTAGTGTTGTTCTTTACATACAATCCGGTGGGAATCATATCTTCGCCACTAATGGGATCTTCCTCTACGGTGTTGACAGTAATTACTGTGCCGCTCTTTACCTCCTTGCCGTCCTTGTCAACGAAGGAGAATGTCTGGTCCACCTGGGCGTATGATGCTGTTGTGAACATTGCTGCTGCTACGAGCAGGAGTGATTTTATTGTCTTCATAATTGTTTACTTGTTTTCTGATTGTGTAATGTTTACTTTTCTGTTTCTTCCTCGTGCTCCACGATGTGCTTCTTTGCCACATTCTCCACACCATTGTCGTTATAGACGAAGGCTACGACAGAAATGTTTTCGGCATTCCAAGTCTCTGGCAGAACGTAAGAATAATCCTTCGATGTGGTCTCGCCTTCCTTAACGGTGACCTCCTCGCCCCATGTGCCGTTAACGGCAGCACGGAACACGTGGTTATGGATATAATCCTGATTGGCGCTTCCGTCCGGCATCATCTGCATAGCCTTGATGCCATCCTCCACAATCCAGACCTGAAGCTTGCCGCTTACTGTGCCGTTAACACCGAAAGCTCCCACCTTTGTGGTGAGCGTATGCGTCTTAGCGTCGTATGCGTTGGCGATGTTTACGGAGAGATTAGCCTTCTCGGAAATAATGAGGCCTACCTCTGCTGCCCAGTTATTAAAGTTATCGCTTGGACCTATCTTTCTATTGAATACGGCGGACGGCTGACCGAGATTAGTGCCATTCGCCCATTTTTTGTAATACTCGTCGCCTGTGTCGGTCATCAGACCCACTCTTTTCGCATTGCCTTTGAATCCGAGCGGACCGCTGTGAATGCCCACTGCGATGACGTTGTCCTCGCCGTAAGTCTGGATGATGCCGTTGATAATGTCCGTACCCGTGGGGCAGTTGATGCAACGCTGTCCTGTCAAGTCCTCGATGAGGACGGCGCGTCCCACTTCCGCCGGCTTTACGTATATCAGTCGGTCTCCCTCGTCAATGTTGCTGCATGAAGCGGCAGCCATTGCCATGGCTGCTGTTGCCACGCCGAGGAATATGTTCTTTAGTTTCATGATGAGAATGATCAGAAGTTATAGTTGTAAGATACTGTCACGCCCTTGCTTGCGGGCACATAGCGGCAGACGCCACCCGAGCAGTTATATCCTGCACGTGTCTTGCCGTAGCCCACCTGCAGACGGTGTGCGCCAGCAGTGAAAGTGACAGAGCCGTTGAGGTAGTGTTCCTTGTGTGTGCCCTTTTCCTCGTCGATGGCTCCAGTGGGAGTGTAGTAATATTCCGCTCCGTTATACTGGTCGCTGATGGTGAACATGAAGTGCGGAAGGAACGACAGCTCGAGGAGTCCGAAGTACCAGTCGCCCTGGTCCTGGTCAGTATGCAGATACTGTGCCTCGCCACGGAGTGTCAGCTTGTTGTTGATGCGATACTTACCCTCTGCGATGTAGATGTCAGAATGGATTAGTCCGCCGTGTCCCTCAACTACCGTCTTGTTGTAGAACTGGTTCATATACATGAGGTTGAGCTTGAACGACTTCGACAGCTTCTTCTCAATCTGCACGTTGAGGTCCTGATAGTATGTCTTGTCGCCCCACTTCCAGAAAGCCGAACCGTATCCGTCCGTACCAGGTCCGCCGGGCGATACGTTGTCGTAAGCCGAGCCGTCGCCACCTTTTTTCTTGTTCTGCTCGATGGAGTGAACGTGCGAGAAGTTGAGCTTGAGGCTTGTGCCATACTTGCCGCCGAGCGCTGTGTGGCGCTTGAACTTATATCCGAACTCTGCCTGATAAGCCCATTCGCCGTTGAACTGTGTGGCGTAGGGATAGAGGGCAGCGAGAGCGTATGTCTGCTGGAAGGCGAATGCGGGAAGGTGGTTGATGAAAGCCGCCGTACCGTTCTCCGTGCGTCTGCTGCGGAAGCCCATGTTGTCCGAGCGCTTGGCCTGGAGCAAGAGGCTCATGCCGCTGCGCGAGTAAGATGTGGAGAGCATTGCCACGTAACCCTTGCGGTAGATGTATGGGAAGTTCTTGTCGTTCGTAGGGTCTTCTGTCTTCTGCGCGTATTCAGCGAGAACGCTGAAGTTGCCCTTCTGAAGGTTGGCTCTCACGTCGAAGGCGTTGGTGTTCTCCGGCAGACGCAGCTTGTACATCGGGTACGTCTTGGTTGCCATGATGTCGTCATCAGCCTTCTCATGCTTGTTCACCCATGATGCGCCGAGGGTAAGGAATGTGCCCTTCTGCTGCATCTTCTCGAACCACTGGTCGACGCTTACCTCGAGGTCTGCTCCTGAGACGAGGGATGTGTGCTCCCAATAACGGCGCTGCTTACCTGCGAGTGCCTTCACCTGCACGCCCTTGAAGGGACGTACCACGAGGCGTCCGCCGAGCAGCGAGTTGTCGATGCCGAGTGAGCGCTCCTCGTATGTGCGGAGAATGAAGCCCGAACCGAACTGCTCATAGAAGTTACCGAGTGTGAGTTCTGCGTTATTGATCTTACCTTTTACATAATAGAACGGTACGCCCCATCCCTTGAAGTCGGGTTCGAATCCGGGGAGCGGGTGATCGAGATATTCGAGTCTGGCACCGGCTTCCACATACTTAGAGAGTGCGTGCACCTCGGCGTAGGTATTGGTAAGCACCTTGTCGTCGTACGTGCCCGTACCGATGTTGTGGTCTTCCTGCGGCACGAGGATGTCGCTCTGAACGCTACCGGTGATGGTGACGTCGTAGTCTTTCGCGAGCTTTATCTTCTGTGCGTTGACCGCAGCCGACGTCATCATGCCAGCGAGCATGAGCGCGAGAGTCTTGTTCATTTATTCCTTCTGTTGTTGATTGTCTTTACTTGTTAACGAGTTCTCTTACCTTCTCGATAAGTTCTTCCTCTGCACCCTCAGTGTAGCCGTTGTGCTTAGCCACGATGTTGCCCTCGCCGTCGCAAACGATTACGTAAGGAATGGTCTGGATGCCGAGTGCGCGCTTGAAGTCGCTGTTGGGGTCGAGGAGCACCTCATACTGCCAGCCGTGGTTGTCGACGAGGGGCTTCACCTTATTAATATTCTGTGCCTGGTCGATGGAAACGGCGATGATCTTCACGCCGGTCTCCTTCTGCCAGTCCTCGTACACCTCGCTGATGGCGGTGAGCTCGCGGTTGCAGGGCTTGCACCATGTAGCGAAGAAGTCGATGATGAACGGCTTACCGTCGTTGCGGAGTGTGTCTGTAGACACTGTCTTTCCGTCAATGCTCTTAAGGACTACCTTAGGAAGCTGTGCGCTTGCTGTGGTGAAAACTGCAAGCAGCAAAAGAGTAGCAAGTATTAATTTCTTCATAGTTGTAAGTATTTTGTTGCAAAATTATATAAATATCTCATTGCTTGTACGATATTATGGTTAATTTTATCTAAAATGAATACACATCGCATTGATATACAGGGATGAATTTTCAAAATGCGCGGTGTTTGCGAAAACAAATTGCTTTTTGATTTTTTGACAGGGAGTCAGGTTGTTTAGACATGAAGACATGAAGACATGTTGTTTTGACAAGAAGACATGAAGACATGTTTGTCCTTATCTATTCAAAACTCATAATTCACAATGCGCCTTGGCGCACAATTCGTAATTCAAAACTCAAAATTCAAAATGAGGGTGTGTCAAAAGTACAGCAGCACGCCCCGAAGGGGCAGAAGCCCATAGCCCAGGGCAACGCCCTGGGAAATAATAAGAGCAAAACCAAAGGCGCCCTGTAAGGGCAAAAGCGTTCTGTTTCAATGCTTTTGCCCTTACAGGGCGATTTGGCGTAATGCCTTTAAGCACCCAGGGCGTTGCCCTGGGCTATGTGATTATTGGGCTTTCAGCCCGCGCTGATTGAGTTTTGACACACCCTCCAATATTTGCATTTCTGATGCTCAATACTGCCAGCTGAGCGCACGACAAAATCTTTGGTGAGAAATTCTTGAGTTTTGGACGGTTGGGGATATAACGTTAACACACAGCCAGTTACGAGGCTTTTAAGGGAAATGCGTAAACAGATGGGTTGTCAAAGTGGCGCTTTTATGGTGTCATAGAGCTTGTTTTACTTCCTAATACTTTAACTATTGCATTGCAACAGCGTCGCTTTTAGACTGTAATAGCGCCGCTATGAGGGCACTTTGTGTGTGTTGATGGTCATCGAGGGTGGCTTTGACGCTGGAAAAAACCATAAAAACAGCGTTTGGATTCTCTATAATTGATTTTTATTTTGTAACAGGTTTTTACTCTTTTGACAATATTTGCATGGTGGACAGGAAGACTTGTTTTTAGACAAGAAGACATGAAGACATGTTTTATCCTACCGCTAAACTGCAATATATCGGTGCGTTGCACCGAAAACATGTCTTCATGTCTTCCTGTCAAAAAACCTGTCTTCATGTCAGAAATGATACTTCGTACCGATGCTTAGTCTGGCTTCGCCTTCCAGCGGATGGTGCTTCACGGCGTTCACCTCCACACCCTTGCCGTATATCACAGCGGCAGGCTCTACGTAGAGTTCCACGGCCTTGCTGACGCGGAAGCCGGCCTGGAGAGCCAGCTTGCCACCCATCGTCACCTTCATGTCGTGACCCTCCTTCTTCGATCCTACGAGGGAGAGGTCGGCGATGCCGGTGAGCTGGAAGAGGTCGGCGTCGGACTGTTCGCCCGTCACGGCGGCCTTCATGTTCATCATATATCCGGCGCTGAGCGCTGTGATGTTCTGGTTGGCGGAGCTTCCGGCACGCTGCACGGTGGTGTTGGAGAGGCTGGCGTGCACGCCGCTCACTCCGTTAAGCCAGTGTCCGTAGCCCACCTCGCCTACGAACGAGAGGCGGTTGCGGAAGGGATGCATCTCGCCGTAGTTGCCCGTATAGAGGCCGGTGCCGACAGATGCCGATACGAAGTCAGCGCGTTCTGCCTTCTCCACCTTCTCGCCCTTGCCCTTGCTGCGCTGCATGCCATACTCTAAGCCCACCGAGAGCGACGGCATGAATCGGCCTACGCGTGCCGGGGTGAGACGCTTTGAGAACTGGTAAGAGAGCTGCGGCTCTGCCACGATGCGCACGTCGTCAGTGAGGCGCACTGCCATCTGGCCGCCCACATGGAAGTCGGGTGAGAAATAATTGGTCTTGCCACCGCTCTTGGCATAGTCGAGTCCGAGGCTGAAGCCAGCCACTGTGCGGAACGAGAGGGCGCGTGAGCGGTCGTAACCGCAGCTGAGCGCCGTCAGATCCGTCATCCAGTCGGCAAAGACCGCTGCCTGAGCGTAGTTATATCCAGTGGCTTTTCTGCCATGCACCATACCTTGGAAGCCCACTCTCCAGCCGAGAGCAGGAGCGTGCCACTGTGCGTAGCTGATACGTCCGATGGGCATAAGCGTGCCGCTCTTGTCCATGTTGTTGAGATAGTTGGCAAGTCCTCCAGTTACGGTGAGCGAGCTGTGGCGGATGTCATCGACATCCTCTATCTCGTCCACGCGGCGGTCGTTGTATGTATAGGTAAGACCGGCGAGGAACGACACGGGGATGTCATACTTGCGGAACGACCATGTGCGCGGAGCGTAGTCCTCGGTATAGACATCGAAGCGCGGCTCAAAGGAGAGAGCCAGTCCGCGTGCCAGTCGGATGTTAGCCTGCAGTCCGGCTCCCACGCCGAACGAGTTCTTCGGCGTGCGGAGGTCGTCGGACGAACGGTTGTAGCTGATGCCACCCACGAAGTCCACCCAGAACGGGCGCTGCTTCGGTCCGCCGAACACGTTGTTGAGGTTAGCCATATAGTCGAGCTGCAGTCCGAGCGCCTTGATGTGGTTCTTCGAGTCGTACTGATGGATGCTTGTGGCGTTGGCAGTGAGACGCAGTGCGTTATAGTCGTCAAACCACTTACCGATGCTTCCTGCCACTCTTCCTCCCAGTCGTCCGTCCCACGTGGTGGGATGTTCGTTGGCAAGCATAGCAGGACCGCCCATCACGCTGAAGAACAGTCCGTCAGCGAAGGGATGTGCGACGCGCGGGGCGCTGAGACGCTGCTCGGGCAGACGATAGCCCATACCGAGGGTAACGCTGCCGAAGGGACGATAGCCGTGCCACGTGAAAGCCTGCGACACCTGGTCTTCCATCAGACCCACACGCGGCTCCAGGTAAAGGTAAGCGTATCTGGCAAGCGCCAGCTGTCCGCGCATTCCGATGTGTACGCCCCATCCGTCCTGCTGATAGCCGTGGTTTCTGGACCAGGCGTGCTCAAAGCCGGCAATACCCATAAGTTCGAAGGTGTGCGGTGCATAATAAGTGCCCGGCGAGGCAATGGCTGTGATGTTGATGAGATAGTCGAGCGAGAGGTCGGCATACTTCACCTTCTTGCCATGCAGACGCCACATACCGGCGTCCACGTTGACGCGAAATCCGTGTTCGGGCGAAATCCAGTCGCCGATGCCCATCTCCGCCGTAGGACCGAGCTTGTATTTCTTCGTGCCCATGACATTAAGACCTGCTCCCATGTCGATGAAGAGATGGTCAAAGGGGCGCTTGTGCTTATATACCTTCATGACGCGCGGACGCTGGAGCATATAGTCGAGCGCGCTGCCCGGCACCTGAGCCTTGGCGAGTGAAGGGAATGCCACAGCCACAAGAGCGGCTGCCAGCTTGCTATATATATTATAATGTGTATTCATAATTGTCTGGTTACTTCTTGTACTTGTCCTTGTCGAGGAGGAGGTTGTTAACGTCACCGTCCACTTTTGCCACTTCCTCAAGTGACAGATCCAGCTCGAACGCCTTCATCAGTTCGTCATACGCACCCACTGCGTCGTCCTTTCTGTTAAGGCAGATGGCGCGGAGGTAGTGAGTGAGTCCTTCGTCCTCCGGCAGCTTCTTAGCCAGAGCCATAGCCTCATCGTTGCGCTTCATGGCAAGGAGCAGACAGCATTCGTTGCGTTCTCCGGTGGCAGCCACCGTCTCGTAGTCGTCATAGCGTCCGTTGAGCACGTCATTGACGGCGAGCAGGAGGCGGTTGTCCTCGTTCTTGTTGACGAAGGCAGCCACGGAGTCAGCCTTCGAGAAGTGTCCGGCGTTGAGCAGGGCTATGAGCTGGTTGGTGTTCACCTCCTGCGGAGCATCCTCGCCCACGAACTTCTCAAGGAGAGTCTCGTCAGACATGCCGTGGCTGAGCAGGCTCACCTGCAGGTCGTTGGCGGCAGCGAGGAACGAGGGATAGACCTCAAGGGCGCGGCGCTGATATTCCTCGCGGCGTGCCTGGTCAGGCTCGTTGGAGAACAGCTCATAAAACTCGAACTTGGAGAGCTGCTTGTAGTCTTTGTCGTAGAGCTGCTTTATCTCGTCGTGTGTGAGCGAACGGAAGATGGAATAGTTGAGCGTATAGTCCACGCGGCGCAGCTGCGGCAGATACTTCGCCTCCAGCAGCGAGCGGAAGAACGGCAGACGACGTATGGCTATGCCCTGCGCGTCAATGTTCTTAGTGCGGTTAAGGATGTTCTCCATCTGCTCTGTTTCCGCCTTGAGGCTGTCCGCCTTCATCAGGCTTACCACGGCAGACCACGGAGCCACCTTGGCGCTGCTCCTGAACGTAACGTCACGGCTGAGGTCGGAGGGGATGCGTGAGCGGATATATCTGGAGGCGAACGCCATACGCTTCTCCGCGAGGCGGAGGTTGGAGGCATACTTGCCGTCCGGCGACGACGTACCCTCGAGGGAGAGCGACTGTATGGAGGCGCCGTCCGAATGGGCGATGTCCTCTATCTGGCGGCGCAACTTGTCTATCTCAACTGCGTTCTGCGGGTCGGCAGCGTCAAAGGCAGCCTTGCCGATGGGGAAGCGCAGCTTCACCTCTCCGCGGCTGTCGCGCAACTGCTTCTCGGGCTTGGGAAGGAAGCGCGGGTCAGAGAGCTTCTGCGCAGCGAACGAATAGTCGAGCCAGCGGAGCGGATTGACGGTTCCGCGGGCGATGATGGTGGTGTCGCGATAGAGGATGTGCGTATAGTCCTCGATGGCCATATACACGTCGCACGAATATTCGTCCTTCACGTTGTCCACGTATACGGAGTCGTTATATCCGATGATGTCGTTGGTGCGTCCCTTCTCACGCATAGCAGGGCTCTTCACGGTGACGTAGCGTGCGAGCGGGTCGCCGCTTACGGTGTCGTTCATGTTGAAGTTGTAGAGTCGGTCCTGCGTGCGGTGGTATTCCTTAGCGTCGTAAATCATCGGGCGCATGAGGGAGAGCTTGCCACGCGTGACGTTGTTAAGGATGGGCTGAACGACGAGGCGCGTGTCCTGACGGAACATCTCGCGCGGCACTCTCACACGGGTGGAGACATGCAGATAGTTGCCCTTGATGTTGATGTCGGTGGGCTCGGGCATAATCTTGTCCGTGATGCGCTTGGTCTGTACGAGCACTTCGTCGAGCGCCACGTCGCTCTCCTCGAGTCTGACGTTCAGATTGGTCTGTCCGTTCTTCAGCTTCACGTTTCTCGGATTGAAGCCCACCATGCTGAATCGCAGCGTGGTGCCGTTGAATGCGTTGAATGCAAACTTGCCGTCCAGATCGGTCACGGCGTATGCGTGCTTGGATGATGCGTCGGTGATGTTGACGCCGGAGAGCGGCTCGTTGTCGCCCTTGGCTATCACCTGACCGGTGACGCGCACCACGTTCTGTGCGCTCACGCCCGAAGCCAGCATCACGAACGCCAGCATAAAGGCGAGAGCCAGCCGGCGTGTATGAGTGGAAATGTATTTTGGTATCATTAGAGTAAAAATATAAAATCTCACTATTTAATAATGTATATGAAGCTAAGTCCGGCTTTCATCGGCAGGAACTGCCACTTGTTATAGTTGGGGCGCTCCGGCTTGGTCTCAGTCTGCGTGTCATATTTCTTCTCCCTGCGATATCCGTATCCGGCACCGATGCTTGCCTCAAGGCTCCAGTGACGGCTGAGCGGGAAGCTGTAGCCATACGTCAGACCCGCACCAAAGGCGTCGCCGATGTGACGTTCGTGGTCAAGACAAATATTGTAGTTGGTGGCAAGCCCCATGATGCCGAGGTAATGGCGGGCTTGCGGACGTGCGCTGAACCAATAGCGCACCTCAGGTGTGAGAATCTCGGCACGGGTGTCAAGCTTATCTTTCCATTTAAGTCGGTGGAAAGTGGCGTCGATGTCGAACGTTACGTGGCGGTTCACTCTTAGTTCCAGTCCGAGGTTGGGGCTTGCCGCAGCCCAATAGAGGGCATTGGTCTTCAGCGCCACTCGCTGCGAGAAGACCGTCAGGCTGCTTAGCAGCAACAGGCCGACGCAGACGCTGCGTCTCATGCCGTTAAGCATTCGTGAAAATGTAGATGTCATACTCTCTTTATTGATTTATAAATCTCCAGGTCTTATATACCTTTTATATATAATAACAGACCAGTCCCCCATCTCTTGCGGGGAGAAACGTACGTTAAAATGATAAAAAACGCTATGGAAGCAGCGTGTAATAGTATCTTCGGCAAAGTTACGTTTTTTTTCTAAAAGTGTACAAATTTATATAACCAATGTGTTATTTTAGACAGCGAATTTTGATATTTAAAGATAAATGTATACTTTTGCGCCTATAAATTAACAACATAAACAACAGGAACAATATGACAAAGAAGATTCTTTCCACATTGGCTCTCTCACTCGCTATGCTTACAGCAAGCGCACAGAGCCAGCCCAACCGTCTCATTGTACACCAGAAGTCAGGCGGATTCACAAGCTACCGTCTCGGCAGTGTCGACTCACTGTCGTTCTATAACGTAGAAGGCGAGGTTCGCGCTGACGTAAAGATCAACGACTATAAGACAGGCGACACAGGCGACACGCTGTGGGTGGCTGTGACAAAGACACCAGCTTGCAGCAGCTATCGCATCGACGTTCTGCCTTCTGTACGCGTCAACGCATACAGCGACGACGTCATCGCAAACTACTTCAACCAGCAGAAGGGAGCTACAGCTTTCTACGACGACTTCACTAACGCACAGCTCACAGGCTTCTCCACAAAGTTCGAACCGGACACTAAGTATACAGTCTTCACTCTCGGCTACGACCAATTAGGCACTCCCTGCGAGGTATCGAGAGCAGAGATTGAGACTCCGGTAGGCGACATCGTGGGCAACCCGCAGGTAGCCTGCACCGTCACAAAAGCTGACTACCAGGCACTGACCTTCTCGTTCAAGCCTAACGAGGACGTAAGCAGCTACTACATCACCATCTTCCCCGAGGGAGAGGCCGAGGCACAGTTCAACCAGTGGGGTCCGATGTTCGGCTTCGCCAACATGAGCGCTATGATAAAACAGTTCGGCCGCGACGCTTATGAGGGCGAGATGGAACATACCATCAACAGCCTGAACCCCGGCACCGACTATGAGCTTTACATCCTGCCGCTCGACGCAGAGGGCAACAACGGCAAGCTGCAGATTACGAAGTGTAAGACCAAGGCTATGGGCGGAGAAGGCAAGTCGGTAATGACCATCACCGTAAAGGACGACTTCACTGACCAGGGCAATGGCGTATACACACAGACCGTGGTATACACTCCGAACGACCAGACCAACCTCCACCGCGACATGGTAGTGGACAAGGTTATGTTTGAGGACAAGAACGGCTCTTGGAAGGGCGACGAGAGCAAGATAGTAGAATATCTCCAGACTCCGAACACGATGGACCCGAACTGGGACCAGTACGGTGAGGACGTTGCCACATGGGGCGTGGAAGCTAACACTGCATACATCGCCTACTCTATCGGCCAGAACGCCAAGGGCGAATGGGGTGAGTTGGCAAAGAAGGAGTTCACCACTCCGGCTGCTGCATCCGCTCCCGCATACGCTCCCGCAACAAGCACCGTGATGAAGCGCGTGGCTCCTGCTCAGGCCAAGAAGCCCGGCATGGCTCCCGCCAAGACCTTCATCCAGCTGCAGGAGAAGTAAAATATCGCAACACACCAATGCGCCCTGTAAGGGCAAAAGCGTTAATTATCAATGCTTTTGCCCTTACAGGGCGCATTGCTTTAATCAATCCGTACACCCAGGGCGCTCCCTGAGCTATGAGCTGCTGCCCTTTCAGGGCGTGCTAATGTACTTTTGACTTTAGCCTCTACTGCATAACCAATGTCTTCTTGTCAAAAAACATGTCTTCATGTCTTCTTGTCAAAAAGTATGTCTTCTTGTCAAAGCCCTGCCCTGCTATCCTCTTACATAATGAGGAATGTCTGCTGGCGTCACCATTGATATCTCGACGATACCCGCAACCTTACCGTCCTTCTTCCATGCCGTCTGATAAATCACCTTGTGGAGGCCCTGCTTCTCTATGGTGTAGCTGTTGCTGCCACCCGTGGAGAGGAGACGACGGATTATCTCGCGCGAACGCTCGGAATGGCACGCGAAGAGATTCTTGCCGATGAGGTCGCCCTCCTTCTTGTATGTCTCGCGCGACTTGTCATTCATGTAGATGATAACGCCCTCAGCGTCGCAGACTGTCACGGCGCAATTCATTTCCTTAGCCCATTCGTAGTTTTCCATTGTAATGTTAGTTTTTAGATGAATACCATACTGAACTTATGGAAGTTCAATACCTATATATTTACGCAAAGATAAAGATAATAATCCTTGTGACAAGCAAATTCCGCCCTATTTGTTGTCATTTTGTTATTTAAGCCCTCTTTTTTGCCATGTTCGGGGCTAAACATAGGAATGGCAATATGACAGCAAAAGAGATTGATGTATGTCAATTTATTATTTTTATACGAAAAAAAACGTTGAAAAACTTGTGTCCTCGCGCACAAATTATTAACTTTGCATCGTGTTCGAGAGAATGCAATGTTTTTTCATTAGGTTAGTAGTTTGATAGATTTTAAGGTAAAGATTATGTTATTAGATTTTGAAGCTATCGCAATTTTAACCTGAATCAAGTTGTTGATTCTTATGGTTCGCGTTAGTTTGAATCAAACATTCTTAACATTATTCTTTGAGAGGCCGGTGCGAGTGATTCGTGTCGTCCTTTTTTTTTGCACCTACTCGAACCGTCCCGCCGTAGCCTCCTAAGTTTGTTCTGCCTGTTTGTGAATATCCATTGTTGTATTTGCGCTGTCTGAGACTTTTTTACTAACTTTGCATCCTTGTAAACCAACAGATTATGAACAAGAACAACACTATAATGACATTGGCTGTCAGCCTTGTCATGACACTCATCTCGCTTAACGCCAACGCCCTACCCTACGACAAGGGCATCGCTGCCGATACTGTCAGCACAGCGGCGGACGGCTTCGACTATGAGGGCGACTCGCTTTTCAGCGTCGCAGACTCCGTTATCAACGAGAAAGCGGTGGCAGCAGACACGGCTGCCGTGGCTACTTATCCTTACGGAGGGGCTGCCGACAATCTGGACAACGCCTTCAGTTACGATCCTTACAAAGACAAAGAAGACCCAACGCACCACTTCCGCGCAGCCGAATGGCTGATACCTGGAGGCGTGGCAGTTTTCGGCGCAATCTGCGTGAACGCTTCTTGGGGAAAGAATCTGCGCGAGAATCTGCATAACACGTTCTCGCAGAAGGGACTTAACAAGACTTCCATTGACAACTACATACAGTACGCCCCGGCTGCGCTGACGCTCGGACTGGGAATCTGCGGCGTGAAAGGACAGCACGCCTTCAAGGACCGTGCCATCATCATGATGATGTCGTACGCCACAATGGCCATCGTCGTGAATGCGGCGAAATATACGTTCAATGAGAAACGACCCGATTCGTCGTCGCGCAACTCATTCCCCTCAGGACACACCGCCACGGCTTTCGTGGGTGCTGAGATGCTCTATCAGGAATATCGCACCACCCATCCGTGGATAGGATACACGGCTTACGGTCTCTCTGCCGCCGTGGCTTACCTGCGAATGCACAACGACCGCCATTGGGCTAACGACGTACTGGCCGGAGCTGCCGTGGGCATGCTCTCCACAAAGTTCGCTTACTGGCTCTATCCCAAGATTTTCCGCGAGAAGAAAAGAGAGAATCGCATGAAGCGCACGGCTTTCTTCGGCATGCCGTATTATCAGGACAGGACGGCAGGAGTGAACGTGGCAATGGTGTTCTAAGCCACTTCCGCACGTCAATTAAAACAAAATAGCTATGCTCAAACGAATAAATACCATACTGACGATGACCGTCATGCTGCTCTTCACGGCTTGTATGACGGCGGCTGCTCAAGGCGAAATCACTTCTGAAGAAAACGAGGAGACAACTGACTCGCCTGTTTTCGTGCCGATGGTGAAGGTGGGCAAGGCGCTTGTCGATAATGACAGCATACAGTACGTGGAGCTTAATACGCTCTATGTCTACCCCAAACTGACGTTCAAGAACGAGAAGCAGCGACAGGCTTACAACCGACTGGTGGCCAACATCAAGAAGGTGCTGCCCATAGCCAAGGAGGTGAACTCCATCATCGTGGAGACATACGAATATCTGCAGACGCTGCCCGACAAGAAATCGAAGGACGAACACATGAAGCGCGTAGAGAAGGGTATACGCAAGGAGTATACGCCGCGCATGAAGAAGCTGACTTATTCGCAGGGCAAACTGCTCATCAAGCTGGTCTACCGTGAGTGCAACTCGTCGTCTTACCAGCTTATCCAGGCTTTCTTAGGGCCCATCCGAGCCGGCTTCTACCAAGCTTTTGCATCACTCTTCGGTGCCTCGCTGACGAAGAAATACGACCCGGAGGGAGTAGACAGATACACGGAACGCATCGTAAGGCAGGTGGAGGCAGGACAGATTTAGCGGACGGCGGAAGCCGTCCGAATTAGGAATTAGGAGTTTTGAATTAGGAATTGTGCGCCAAGGCGCATTTCACAAATAAAAGGCTTTACATTAGGTTGTCGAGAACTGGTTCTCGTAAGACCTAATGTAAAGCCTTTTATTTAAACCCGATTAGGGTTTGCGCCCATAAGCGGCATGTGGAGAAAGGTTTTTGTCAAAGCCCTGCCTAACACAGCAGGCAGACTCACCTATAAATTCACGTTCCTCTTACTTCTTATACTTTATCTTCACCAGCACGGGATAATGGTCGCTGGGTGTGCGGAGCGTGCTCTTTCGGAACGACGTTTCGCCGGGAGCCTGCGTGCTCTTCAGCTCGGGCTGCTCGGCAGCCGTCTCGGTCCAATACATGTTGGTGAGGAGTCCGTAGCGGTCAACCTCGAAGTTGGGTGAGAGGAACACGTGGTCGATGCGGGATGTGGTGTTGTATTCGGGATGGAAATCGTTGAACGAACCGTTCTCGCAGAAGCGGTGGCGAGCCTTCAGATATGAATCCTCAAGGATGCCCGACGACGTGAAGATGCCGTAAATCTCGTCCGTCTGGTCCACGTTGAAGTCGCCCGTCAGCACCGAAGGCGCACCCTTGGCTATCTCCTTAATCTTCTTCACCACCAGCTTGGCAGCCTCGCGGCGAGCCACGATGCCGACGTGGTCCATGTGGAGATTGAAGTAATAGAAGCGGAAGCCCGTCTCCTTCTGGCGGAACTCGCCCCATGAGCAGATGCGCACGCAGGCAGCATCCCATCCGAGCACCGGCTTGTCAGGAGTCTCGTTAAGCCAGAAGTTGCCCTTTTGGAGCAGTTCCATGCGGTCCTTCTTATAGAAGATGGCAGAATACTCGCCGTCCTCCTTGCCGTCGTCGCGTCCCACGCCCACGTAGCCGTAGCCGTCGAAACCCTTCAGAAGATCGTGGAGCTGACCAACGAGCACCTCCTGCGTACCGAAGATGTCGGGATCCTCAAAGTTGATCTGGTCACAGATAACCTGGCAGCGCTTTGTCCACACATTACCCTTGCTGTCGTCAGAAGAGTTATGGTTGCGGATGTTGTACGTACCTACGAATAAGTTTTGTGCACTGAGCGCCATGCAGAAGCAGAAGGCGAGCGCAAAGGTAAAGTAGCGTTTCATAGTTGATTGGTTTTTATATTGTTCTTTCATACAAAGTTATGCAAAAATTTTGGCACATAGACGTATTATGTGTAATTTTGCATAATTTGAAATTAAAATCCTTACCAAATACACTTATTATTATATTATATGGAAATCATAGACTTCAGCAAGCGTAATTCTATCATCAACAAGTATATGGCAGAAATGCGCGACAAGAACTATCAGAACAACCGTCTCCTCTTCCGTAACAATATCATGCGCGTGGGCGAGCTTATCGCTTACGAGCTCAGCAAGACCCTCGACTATGAGGAGCGCGACGTGCAGACTCCGCTGGGCACGGCAAAGGTGAACGTGCCCACAGACAAGGTGGTGCTCGGAACCATCTTCCGCGCAGGTCTGCCCTTCCATCAGGGCTTCCTCAACATCTTCGACCACGCCGGCAACGCTTTCGTTTCGGCATATCGCGAGTATGAGGACGCCGCTCACACAAAGGTGGGCATCCACGTGGAATATCTTGCCACTCCCGACCTCGACAACGCCACTCTCCTCATCGTCGACCCGATGCTCGCCACCGGCGGATCAATGGAGATGGGCTATAAGGCGCTCCTCACCAAGGGCACCCCGAAGCGCGTTCACGTGGTCTGCGTGATTGCTTCGCCTGAGGGCATCGAGCACGTACGCCGCACCTTCCCTGAGGACACCACCATCTGGTGCGCTGCCGTTGACCCGGGTCTGAACGAGCACAAGTATATCGTGCCTGGATTCGGTGACGCCGGCGACCTTTGCTACGGAGGAAAGATTTAAGAGATAAAAGTCAACCATTCCGCTGTCATTTTGTGCAATAATTCAAAAATCGTTGTTCACATTGTTGTATATCTCAATAATAATGGCTAATTTTGCTGACAAATTGTAAAGGATAAACATAAAAACAAAAAGGAATGGATAAGATAGACAATCTTGACAAGAAAATCCTCAGCATCCTCTCCAAGAACGCACGCATTCCGTTCAAGGACGTAGCGGCTGAGTGCGGAGTATCGCGCGCTGCTATTCACCAGCGTGTGCAACACCTCATCCAGGGCGGCGTAATCACCGGTAGCGGTTTCGACGTCAATCCGAAAAGCATCGGATACACTACATGCACCTACGTAGGTCTCAACCTCGAGCGTGCCAGCATGTACAAGAACGTGGTGGAACGTCTGATGGACATCCCCGAAATCGTGGAGTGCCACTTCACCACAGGCCCCTACACTATGCTTATCAAGCTCTATGCCCGTGACAACGAACAACTCATGGACCTCCTCAACAGCAAGATGCAGATGATTCCGGGAGTGGTTTCTACGGAGACTCTTATCTCGCTCGACCAGAGCATCAAACGCGAAATTCCAGTACACCTGGAAGATATGCTGGACGAGAACTAATGAGGCGTAAACAACAAGACATCCAAAGACGCGCCCTGTAAGGGCAAAAGTAAAGGCGTGACACACAGACGTGCCGCTCACTTTTGCGCTTACAGGGCGCTTTGGCATTTATATACACACATATTATAATATGAAGACATTCTCCTTAGAACAACATCTGAAAGCCGTTTACGGTCAGGCACCGAAAGAATCGAAGCGCCCCGTAATCGGCATTACCACCAATCATAGCGGCATTGACGTCACCGTACGCGAACTCTACCATAACCAGATAGTCAAGGCGGGCGGCACTCCACTTCTTATTCCGCCCATAGACGACGCGGATGTCATACAGTCAACGCTGGAACGCGTGGACGCAATAATACTGACGGGCGGCGCGGACGTCAACCCGCTGTGGGCTGGCGAACAGCCTTCCACCAAGCTGCATCACATCAACGCCGTGCGCGACCTGCCTGAACTGATGATAACACGGTTGGCATTCAATCGTCAGATACCCATCCTCGGCATCTGTCGCGGCGTGCAAGTGCTCGCAATGGCGCTCGAAGGACGCATACATCAGGACATCTCGCACATCGCCACCAACTTCCAGCACTCGCAGGACGCTGACCAGTCGGAACCTACACACAGCGTGGATATAGACAAGGACTCTGTGCTGCACGACATCTACGGAACGGAGAGCCTCTTCGTCAACTCGTTTCATCATCAGGCGGTGGCTGTGGCAGGGCCTCATTTGCGCGTGGTGGCAACGTCGCCTGACGGCATCATCGAGGCGGTGGAGAGCAGCGAACACAAGGCTGTAATGGGCGTGCAGTGGCACCCCGAATGGCTCGGCGACGAAGGACAGCCCCTCTTCAAGTGGCTCACGAAGGAGGCAAGTCTCTATCGTGAGGCACGACGCTTCCAGGAACGCCACCTCACACTCGACTCGCATTGCGACACGCCGATGTTCTTCCCCGAAGGAATAGCCTTCGAACAGCGCGACCCACGCATCCTCTACGACCTCCACAAGATGTCGGAAGGCGGAACGGACGCTGTCACGATGGTGGCCTATCTGCCGCAACCGAAGCCGGGAGAAACGTTCACAGAGATAGCTCCGTTCCCCGTCAGCGGGCCGAAAGCGTATGCTGACCTTATCTTTGACAAGATAGACGAGACTGTATTGAGAGACAAAAGCCTTATTGCTCTGGCACGCACAGAGGAAGACCTTTGGAAGAACAAGCGTGCCGGGAAGAAGTCGCTCATGATAGGCATAGAGAACGGACTTGCCATTGAGGACGACATACGCAACGTGGAGCATTTCGCTCGACGCGGCATTGTGTATATAACATTGTGTCACAATGGTGACAACCAGATTTGCGACTCCGCCAAGCGTTCCGCCAATACTCACGGCGGCGTGTCTGAATTCGGAGCGAAGGTCATTGGCGAGATGAACCGTCTGGGACTGATGGTCGACCTTAGTCATGCCGGAGAGAAGTCGTTCTACGACGCGCTGGACATCTCGAAGACGCCAATCGTATGCTCTCACTCCAACGCCAAGGCGCTGTGCGACGTACCGCGCAACCTTACGGACGACCAGATGAGGGCGATGGCCAAGAAGGGTGGCGTATGCCAGATAACGCTCTACGCCGGATTCCTGCAAGCAGAAGGCAAGGCTTGCATCCTTGATGCCATGCGCCACCTGGAGCATGCCATCAGCATAATGGGCATAGAGCACGTCGGTCTGGGTACGGACTTCGACGGCGACGGTGGCGTACCGGGACTTGCCGACGCCTCCGAACTAATCAATTTCACAAAGGAACTGCTGCGCCGCCGATTCACGGAAGAAGAAATGGCAATGATATGGGGCGGCAACTGGCTGCGCGTAATGAGTGAATGCGCAACGCGCAATTAGGAGTTAACTAATATAATTAGAAGAAAAGGCAAACAGTAGGAGTTGCGGGCATCAGCTTTCCGCTTGGCGCAGCTCCTACAGTTTGCCTTTTTCTTATTTCTTTACGATCTTCTTGCCGTTCACTACGTAGATGCCTTTCGGGAGCTGTGCAAGTGATATGGCGTTCTTGCGTACGATACGTCCGTCCACAGTGTAGACATCGGCTGGATGCTGGGCGTCGATGGTGACGTTATGGATGTCGGTCTGGCAAGCTTCGTCGTATGCTGCGGTAGACTCACCACCTGCGTATACGGCAGAAACACTGTAACGTGTAGCCTCAGCATTGGGGTCGAAGGTCACGGTTGTGGATGTGGCATCGGCTGGCAATGTGGCAATAAGCTCGTCGTTACGATATACATTATATCCCTTCAGCTTGCCGTATCCGGCATAATAATAGACGTCGTCAAGGAGCATACAGAATGCGTCAGCCTCCTTCGTGGTGCAGCGGATGGCGAAGTAGTTGGCACCGTCGGGGAGTTCGGCTGTGAACGAGTTCCACTTGCCGCCTGACTGCGTGAACGTAGACACCTTCTTGAAGTCAGCGTGGTCAGCTGTCTTGTCCGAATAGAGCACCTCTATGGTCTGCGGATAGCGGATTTTCGTCATGTTGGGCTGTCCGTTGTTGGCCCAGAACATTACGGTCTGTGCCTCACCTGAAAGCATCGGAGAGATGAGCCAGTCGTCTGTATCGTAGTATGTTCTGCCGTCAAGGCTATACATGGACATCAAGCACTTCTCGCCACTGCGGGGAGCGATGGACGAGTTCTGCGAAGTGATGCCGGGCTGGATGGCTTCGGGATTGAATACGATGTACGTATATTTCTCGCCCTCGTGCGGGAACGGCATACCGTATGTTGCCCACCAACCGCCCGTGGTGTTGCCCTTCTTGCCGGTGTATGTAGTCCAATCGCCGAACTGATTGATGGCCCAGCTGTCGTACTGCTCGAAGTCTTCTGTCACGCGCTTGTTGACAGCCTTCGGAGTGCTCCATGTCATAGTGAGCTTGTTGGCAGCCTCATCCTTTGACGAGCTGAACGATGCAGGCATAGGCACGTCGGAATCAACTACCTTTGCATCGGCGTATGCCGTATTGTCAGCCTTATACTCGTCAGCATCGTAAGTAACAGTGGCCTTGAGAGTCATCTTCTCCAAGTTGCCTGTCACCGGACTGACGATGTCTGCCTTGAACGTCTTCTCAGCAAGAGGCTGCAATGCCTCGCTTACCTTCTGCGAGAACAGCTCCTTGTTGCCTGAAGTAAGAGTGACGGTATAACCCGAAGCATCCTTTTCGCCGCTGTTGGTGACGATTACGCTTACCGGAGTCTTTACGCCACGATGGATTTCTGAAGGTGCAGAAAGAGCCACGGAGAGGTCGTTGGTGTAAGTATTGCGCACGCAAACGTCGTCCAGCTTGAGAATGCCGTAGAGGGAAGCGGTGGCCTTGAAGGTGATGATGACGTAAGGATCTGACGCCATTGCAGCAGGAATGCTGAATGATGTGCGGTGCCAATCGTCTGCCTTACCGGATACATTGTTATAATCAACGGTGCCGAGGAGCGTCTGTGTGCCGTCGGGTGTGGAAGCATATACGTCAAGAACGATGTCCTTGTCGGCTGTTCCGCTGTGATTGAACGTCACGATGGGCTTTGCAACACCACCGAGAGCAATCTTGCCCGAGCTGATATCGGCTGTGCCTCCGTTCTTGTATGACGTGAAGGTGAGGCAGTTGTTGTCGCCGTCAGAAGATGTCTGCGTGTTCTGGAGGAATCCCAAGCCGTTCTCTTCGTCAGCGGTAAGCGACCACCAGAGCGGTGCGCCTTCCTCTGTGGTGAAGCCTGAACGGAACGGAAGCTGGTAAGCAGCGCCGGTGATGACAGCCGGTGAGAGAACCGGTGTGCTCTCGCCCTTGTCGTTCTTTGCAGAGACAGCATAGAGACGGAGCTGCTGAGCGCCCTCCGTTGTGGAGATGTTGTCGCTGTAAGCATTGTCCTTCGGCGAATGGAGGAGCTGCAGGTTGGTCACGCCACCGTTGGAGCGGGCACGATAAACATTGAACGTTACGTCGTCCGTGATGACTGCGCCACCGTTGGTGCCGCGTGCGGAAGCCTTGTCCCAAGTGAGGTTTACGGAGCTTTGCTTGTCATTAACCTTCAGTCCGGTGGGCACAGAAGGAACGTCAAGACCGACGTACTGCGAAACAATCTTAGGTGTACCGGCTCCTGCGGATGTGTATGCTGTAACGGTGTAGTTGTTGAATCCGGCTACGGGCGATGCATCCTCGCACGTTAGAGTCTGACCAGCCTTGCCAGCACCGAACTCCTTAACGGTCTGTCCGTCGCGTGTTACGATGGTCTTGGTGATGGCGCCGACGGTGTTGCCAGCCACGTTCTTCTCAGGGAGACGGAACGAAACGGTGGCGCGGAGTGCTGCGTTCGGGTCGGGAGTGACGGTGAAATCCTCCACAGCAGCCGGTCCGTTGAGCACGCCGTTGTCGAGTATCTCTATATCGTCAACGAAGATCTTGCCGGTTCCAGCCTTGCTGATGGCGTGGATGCCGAGATAGAACATCTGGTCCTTTGACACATTGAACGTTGTCTCCAGCGTCTTTGCGTTGTTGCTGTCTGTGAGCTTTGTCTCAGGAGCCACCACGTTGGTCATTCCTGCCACAGTTGCAGCATTGCCCCACTTGGCCTCAACGTACTCTGCATAGAGCGACATTGAGTTGCGTGCCTTGAAGCGGACGGTGTAAGAATGGTTGGCACGCAGCTGTACGGGAGGAGTGAAGAGCCAGTCGTCGGCTGTCTTCTTTGCGTCGGTCGACTCGTACTGTGCGCACATATTCTTCTCGTGCCATGACCAAGTGTATTTGTCGCTGTTGGCATCGAGTACGGTATAGAGGTCGAAGTCGTTCTCCGTGTCGAACGATTCGTTGTAAGGAGGCTGGATATTGTCGCCGAAACGCACGGCTGCCGTGCGGCGTTCCTCACCACGCTTCGTACCGTTGACGGGCGTAACGCCGTAATAGTAGTTGTGCAGCTGACGGTCTGTAAAGGTCTCAGAGAATGTCGTGGCGCTTGTTCCGCTTGCCACTGTCTTGCCATCAGGATAGCGAACGACGTCATACTTGAGTGCTCCGAGATAGCCACCGTTGACAGTTCCGCTTGGTGCTCCCCATGTAACAGTAGACTTGCCCGTCGATTCGTCAATCTTGAGACGTGCGAACGACACCTGCTTGGGCTGGTCGTAGCCCACGAATACGGACGTGGAAGCCTTCTTGCTCTTGCCTGCGGCGTTAGAGAGCGTCACGGTGATGTAGTTCATGCCCTCCGGCACGGTGATGTCATACGAGGATGTCGATCCTGCCTTCATAGTTCCGTTGAGAACCTGCTGTGTGCCGGCGTGAACAACGTAGTCCACATTGCCCGTAAGTGTTGATCCGCCGTATGTCGTGGAAGGAGCCACGATGGATATCTGTCCGGTCGTGGAAGCGCCGTTAAAGCTTACAGAGATGGTAGGTGCGGCAGGTGCTGCTGCATCCGGAGTGGCTTCTGGAACAGCCAGACCGTAGAACAGCTCATTGTGAGGGAAGTCTGCCACGAGTGTGGCAAGTCCAGTCTTGAGGTCGACGGTGTAGAGAGCGCCGTGCTTATTGGCGTCGAACGAAGCCCAATAGAATGTGTCGTCGTCCTGATCAATCTCGCCACTCTGTCCGAAACTCTTCTCTGACGAAGGCGCTACGTAGACTCCGGTGGGACCGATCTTGGTCTCTTCGCCCGTCTTTGTATCTATTTCGTAAAGGAATCCGTCTGTTGCGACGCCGTAAACACGCTCCTCCGAGCTGACGCCCATAGCCACATACTTGTGTGTGGACGGCGCAATGGCTGTGCGCTCCATCTTGTCATAGTCGATAACGCCGAACTCGAAGCTGCTCATGTCGTTAGTGTAGAACTGTCCATACACCTTTCCCGTCAGCTGGCTTGTGGCTGTCTCCGTGGCAAGGAGCGACATTGACGTCACCTGCTCGGGGGCGAACTCGGAGTGCCACTTGCTCTCGGTGTCGAGGCAATAGTGGGTGAGTCGGAGCGAATTGCCAATCTTCTTGTAGTTTATAAGATTATACTTACCGTTATAGAGAGAAGAACCTCCGTTAGGAAGCATGTTGCGTTCCTCTTCGGTACGCAGGTCGCGGAAGTTGGAAGCGGTGGCGGCATCGAAAGCCATGAATCCGTACTCCAGGCTTGCCGTCGGCCAAGCATTGGCAAAATACATATAGCCCCATAGGTCGCGCGATGCGGCGCGTGCCGCTGCCTTCAACGGACTGAGGAAGTTGGCCGTGGCAGTCCGTGTGGCGTTAGCGCCCGGCTGTGCCATTCCCGGCTTGCTTGCGGACGTCGCTGCCTGCGCGTTTGCTGCTGTCATCGCAACAGCGAGGGCAACAACGGAAGAATGCAGCATGTGTAGATGTTTTTTTGTCATAAATAAAAATGATAAGAATAATTATTCGATGATTTATGATCGTGTTAGCTAAACAATTAGGCTTTAACGGCTTAGGTTGTATTTCTGAATGCAAACTTACACAAAAAAGACGAATTATATGGATGTTTTCTAAACTATTTTATGTAAGTTTGCAGAAGAAACTCTGAACATAACATATATATGAGATATGGGTACACTGAATGATAAATACATACGCTTTGACTGGGCTATCAAACGCCTGCTACGACAAAAGGCCAACTTCGACGTACTTGAAGGATTTCTTACCGTGTTTCTGAACGAGAAGGTGGAGATACTGGAGATTCTCGAAAGCGAAGGCAACCAGAAGGCTGAGGACGACAAGTTCAACCGCGTGGATATCAAAGCGAAGAACTCAAAGGGCGAGATTATAATCGTGGAGGTACAGAACACGAGCGAGCTTTATTATTTAGAGCGAATACTCTACGGGGTGGCAAAGGCCATCACGGAGCATATAAATCTCGGAGATACATACAAGGAGGTGAAGAAGGTCTACTCCATCAGCATTCTATATTTCGACCTCGGAAAGGGTGCTGACTATCTGTACGTCGGACAAAACAAGTTTATCGGCGTACATACACACGACCAGCTGATGGTGAGCAGTAAGGAGAAAGGAACCATCGTGAAGAAAAGTCCTTCAGAAATCTTCCCGGAGTATATCCTCGTGCGTGTAAATGAATTTAACAAGGTGGCTGTTACACCACTCGAGGAATGGGTGGCGTATCTGAAGAATGGCATCATAAAAGACGACACCACCGCACCCGGACTGCAGGAAGCAAGAAAGAAACTACTATACTACTCGATGACGGACGCAGAACGCTATGCCTATGACGAGCATATCAACGCCGTGATGATACAAAACGACGTGCTCGGTAATGCACGCGATGAAGGAATGAGACTTGGACTGGAACAAGGAATAGAACAAGGAATAAAACAAGGAATAGAACAAGGAATAGAACAAGGAAAAGCGCAAGGTGTTAACGAAGAAAGACAACGCCTCGCTAAAACGATGCTCGGAATGGGAGAGTCTGTTGACAAGATAGCCATTTACACCGGACTTTCTAAAGAAGAAATAGAGAAGCTGGGCTGATAAAAGATTGGACTAACAAGAAAAAAATTAGGGTGTATCAAGACTGAAGCTATTTCAATCATGATACACCCTAATTATATATTAACGAATATAGTTGGCAAACTAAGAAATTATCTCATGGCGTAGAACGATGCGCCGTACTGTGCCATGTTCACCTCGAAGAGACCAGCCTCATCGGGAGTAACGGTGATGTGGCGTCCGTCCTGGAGGTTGGCCTGGATGGTGCCGTCATCGTTGAAGCGGAATATCTCGGTCTTCTTGCCGTTCTGCACCTGCGACCACGAATCCGTTTCCTGATCATAGAGGAACTTCACCACTTCTCCCTTCGGACTCTTCACCTCGTAACCGTCCTTCAATGTTGTGACAGCATAGATGAGTCCGTCCTTGCCGGTGACGTTCTGAGTCTTGCCGACGTTCTGAGCCATCGGATTGCTACCCGACCAGAACTCTATGGTATTGAGCACAAGGGCGTCTGCCACGCAGCATACTGCATAGGCGGGCGAGATGATGATAAAGATGATTTCGTTGAGGAACTTCGAACCTGTGGCACGGGTATTCCATTTCGCAAGTCTGTTGAAAAGCGAGAACGAACCTACACACGAGCTGGTGAGTAACGTAGCGGCGAGAAACATCACCGACACTTTGAGATACTTGATTTTCATAATAGTCGTGGTTTAGATTGTTAGTAATGATGCAAAAGTAGCTTTTTTATTTTATTTATGCCTATATCTATCCACTTTTTTCTATTATTTCGTTACTTTATTGTCAAATTGACCACAACTCCTACAGTTTCTGCTCATAATTCAAAATTGAATAACTCAAAATCGCAGGCGAAGCCGAGAATAATTCAAAACTCAAAACTCCTAATTCCTAATTCTTAATTCCTCTTCATGCTGTAATATCCGAACCTACATCTGAGGCAGTCCTTGCGCTCGCAATAGCGATTGTGGAGCTGTATGAGCGACTGCGTGTCGGCTGCGTTGTCGGCAGAAATGCCGCACTCACGCCATAGACGGATGTGAGTGTTGTCCTCGGGAGGCAGCGCTTCGAGGAATGCGGCGGCACGCGCTATGAGCCGTTCGTCCTGACGATGGCGTCCGTAGGCGTGGAGCATCGACACCACGGCATTGATGATTATGACGTCTATGGAGGATGACGAGAGACGCTTGGCTGACTCGGCGCTCTCCTTTCCGAAGGTGTAATGCGTGCGCCAGTAGTCGCCGGCTTCGGTCTGCAGCGCCTTGCGAACGTCGTCAAGCGTGGTACAAGCCACAATGTTGCTCAGGTCGGCACGCCTCGAACAATAGAGCGTGGCGAGCTGGGAAAGGCGGATGTAAGGGAAGTTTTGCGGACGCAGACGCATGAAGCGCCACGTATGGCGGGTCATGGAGACGAGATGAAACTTATGTGCAAGGTATTTCCATTCGCGTTGCAGACGGACGAAGTAAGGGTCGGCAAGCGCCAAAGCACGCTGCTTGTCGTTCATGGCGTCGTCGTCAAGCAGTCCTGCATAGCCAAGGAAGAGAGCTTCCACCTGAAACGGATCGTCTCGATGGTGCGCCACCTGCATGAACGGCAAGCCGGAAGCCCACAGCTCAAAAGCTTCGCTGTTGACTCCGAAACCGAATCCGCGGGCTATAGTGGCGAAGAACGCCTGCTCCCACGACCCGCCCGCAGCCTTTACGCGCTGATCAATGGCATCACACTTACTGCTGAGACGTTCGGCTCCGAGCGCACTCATCCATGAATGGACGGCAAGCGAGGGCAGCTGCATGACGGTGTCGCGGCACGGCGGATAGCGGTCGTCAGCCAGAAGGCGCTGATAATTCTGCATCACATGCGGCGGAACATGCAGCTCCATCTGCGGCGGACGGCTGCCGTCGGCGGTCATGACGTCCATGTCTATCGTAGAAGCAATATGCAGCACCACATTGTTGTAAGCCGGATCCTGGTCGTGTCCGTGCAGAAACCAGTCGGCAGAGCGCTCGTGTATCTCCACATTGCCCACCCACAACGTGCCGTCAAGCCGAATCTTGGCATTGAAGAAGTCGGGACCAGAGTGATGGTTATGCAGACCAGGATCGATTATCTCCACGAGTCGTCCGTCCGTAGTGCGGAGCTCGTGGAGAGGCAGTATGCGATGTTTCCAGATATAATGCAGGAGTTGTTCCATAAGGGTGTAGCGATAATGAGGTGTGAGATTTAGTCGAACAGCGTCGGTTCGGCGGCGTTGCAGCCCGTCATCGGTCGTCCGAGATGCTGATATGCAAGCGGCGTGACCATACGTCCGCGCTGCGTGCGCTTGATGAATCCCTCCATGATGAGGAAAGGCTCGTAGACTTCCTCCACGGTGCCGGTGTCCTCGCCGATGGCTGTAGCGATGGTTGAGATGCCCACGGGACCGCCACGGAACTTGTCGATGATGGTGAGCAATATCTTGTTGTCAATCTCGTCAAGTCCGTACTGGTCGATGTTGAGCGCCGAAAGCGAGAGTCTTGCGATGTCACGATCGATGCGTCCGTTGCCCTTTACCTGGGCAAAGTCGCGCACTCGGCGCAGCAATGCGTTGGCAATACGGGGCGTTCCGCGCGAGCGACGGGCTATCTCAATGGCTGCATCGTCGTCGATGGGCACCTTCATGATGGCGGAAGAGCGCTTGATGATGCGCTGCAAGGTCTCCGGTCCGTAATACTCAAGGTGCAGATTGATGCCGAAACGTGCACGCAAAGGTGCCGTAAGCAGTCCGCTTCGCGTGGTTGCACCGACGAGTGTGAAGGGATTGAGGTCAATCTGAATGGAGCGTGCAGACGGTCCTTTGTCAATCATGATGTCAATGCGATAGTCCTCCATCGCCGAGTAGAGATATTCCTCCACCACGGGCGAGAGGCGGTGAATCTCGTCAATGAAGAGCACGTCACGCGGCTCGAGCGACGTAAGGATGCCGGCAAGGTCGCCGGGCTTGTCAAGCACGGGTCCGCTCGTAATCTTAAATCCCACGCCAAGCTCGTTGGCAATGATGTTGCTGAGAGTGGTCTTGCCCAGTCCTGGAGGGCCGTGCAGGAGCGTGTGGTCAAGCGGTTCGCCGCGATACTTGGCAGCTTCCACGAACACCTCAAGATTCTCCACCACCTTCTGCTGTCCGCTGAAGTCGCCGAAGCGCAGCGGACGCAGGGCGTTCTCGAAGTCTTTCTCTCCTTTCGCAGCCTGCTCCTGTCGTATATCGAAATCTTCTTCCATTGCTATATTATATTCTGTCCAATTCGTTACGTTTGATTAAAAGAGGATAACGTTCGGGATGTTTCAGACTCTCAATCTCTAAATCCACATCAAGATTAGGCCATTCTATAGCATTTCTTCCGCTCATCTGGACATTCAATGCATCTGCAATACTCGCATTACGCATCCATGGAATACGGTTGTAAGACAGAAAATAATCCTGCCCCTGCACAGAAATCATAAGTCCCTTGTCATTTATCATCAAGACGCATACCGATGTGTCTTGTGAACTTGACCTTAAAGTCGTCTCCATATTCTGTAAGTATTTTCTCTATAAAACTAAGTTCTTTACTATTAAAGCCAAAATTCTCAGCAAGTTCTATATCTGGCTCAAGCCAATATTTAGCCTCCTTTTCAGCTTTTATTATATGAATATGTATTCGGGCTTCCTCATTTGAATAGATCTTGAACACATATCCATTTTGCTCTTTAAATTTTGGACTCATAGATAAATATATAATATGTCTTTTGCAAAGATAGCGATTTTTATTCAGCTATTCATTTATTATGGTTATATATTCTGTCATTTTATTTGTTCAATCCATCCAAAACCGCTACTTTTGTCTTTATATACTAACCCTCTAAACCTTCCAATCATTATGCTCGTAAAGACTTATTCTGCTGCTGTAAACGGCCTTGACGTCACCACTGTAAGAGTGGAGGTCAACATCGTGCCGGGCGTCATGTATCACCTTACCGGACTGGGCGACACCGCCGTACGCGAGGGTCGCGACCGCATTGCATCCGCTCTACAGTTCAACGGATATAAGTTTCCGCACGGCGACATCACTATAAACCTTGCTCCAGCTGACCTTCGGAAGGAGGGAAGCTCCTTCGACCTGCCGCTTGCCATTGCCATACTGGCGGCAAGCGGAGCCATTGTCAGCAACTCGCTCGACCAATATATGATGGTGGGCGAGCTGGGACTGGACGGTACGCTGCAACCTATTAAGGGAGCTTTGCCGATAGCCATAAAGGCGAGGGCGGAGAAACTGAAGGGACTGATTGTGCCGAAGCAGAACGAGCGCGAGGCGGCTGTGGTAAACAACTTAGAGGTGTATGGCATGAACAACATCATGGACGTCATCAAGCTTATAACGGGTGCAGCAGAATACGAGCCGACATTCGTCGATACACGGCGCGAATTCTACGAGCAGCAGTACAGCTTCGACCTCGACTTTGCCGACGTGCGTGGTCAGGAGAGTGTCAGACGCGCGCTGGAAGTGGCAGCAGCGGGCGGACACAACCTCATCATGGTGGGCCCTCCGGGTTCAGGCAAGTCGATGATGGCGAAGCGTCTGCCTTCCATTCTTCCCCCGTTGTCACTCGCCGAAAGCCTCGAGACCACACAGATACACAGCGTGGCGGGCAAGCTGCAGCGCGGCACATCGCTCATATCGCAGCGCCCGTTCCGCGCTCCGCACCACACCATCAGCGAAGTGGCGTTGGTCGGCGGCGGCATCAATCCGCAACCCGGCGAAATATCGCTGGCTCACAACGGCGTGCTCTTCGCAGATGAACTGCCCGAGTTCAACAAGAAGACGCTGGAAGTGTTGCGCCAGCCGCTCGAAGACCACAAGATAACCATCTCACGATCCAAGTACACCGTAGAGTTCCCCTGCTCCTTCATGTTCATCGCCTCCATGAATCCATGCCCGTGCGGCTACTTCAACGACCCTACGCACAACTGCTGCTGTTCCACGGGGCAGATCCAGCGCTACATGAACAAGATATCAGGACCGCTGCTCGACCGCATTGACATCCAATGCGAGATAACACCCGTACCCTTCAAGGACATCTCGAAGTCAGAGCCGGGCGAACCGAGCGCAGCCATCCGTGAGCGCGTCATCAAGGCACGCGACATCCAGACGGCACGCTTCAAGGAATATCGCGGCATCCACTGCAACGCGCAGATGACCGAGCGCATGATACATCAGTTTGCCGAACCCGACGAACAGTCCATCGCTCTCCTGCGCACAGCCATGGAGAAGTTCTCGCTCTCCGCCCGCGCCTATAACCGCATCCTGAAAGTGGCACGCACCATCGCCGACCTCGCCGGAGCCGAAAACGTACAGTCACAACACATAGCTGAAGCCATAGGTTATCGCAATCTGGACCGTGGCGACTGGGCAGAGCGCAGAATATACTAACAGACAATCCGTCATCAAGCAATACCTCATCAAGGGATACGTCATCAATCAGCAGATAAAGCTCGACCGATATAACGAGCTTAAGGACGTGGTGCGGCTCCGCCGAATACAATATTTGCATTTCTAACGCTCAATACTATGAGTTGAACGCACAACAAAATCTTTGGTGCGAAATTCTTGAGTTTTGAGCGTGCAGCGATAGTGTGTTGACACACAGGTGATTATGCTGATATGAAAAGAAGTGTGCAATGAATAAGGGATATGAACAAGCATCATAGAGTTGTCATAGAGCCACTTTTACCCTCCAATACCGCCACTGTTATCATGCAACAAAGCCTCTTTTACACTCTGATAGTGGCACTATCGGACTGTAAAAGAGGCTTTATCGTTAAGCATGGGTGCCATTTGCACAGCAGAACACCGCAAAAACAGCCATCTAAATCTCTATAATCAATTTTTATTTTGTAACAGGTTTTTACTCTTATGTACGATATTTGCATGGCGGACATATAAACAATTCTATCGGTTATAAAAATGCTTTAATACAATTCTTAACTATGCATCGGACCATCATTCCGACTATTTTGCGTATCTTTGCAGGATATATTGCTAATAAACTTTAAGCCGAATATTCAACTAACAACATATTCTGAAATGAAACAACTGTTACTTACTCTCGCCGTGGCAGGCATGTCACCATGCTTCATCTACGCGGCGCAGACTACCAAAACAGCCGTGCAACCCACTTTCACAGAGTGGCACGACACGTACGTAAACAACGTAAACCGTTTCCCTATCCGCACTTCATTCTTCGCTTACGAAACTCGCGATGCTGCTCTCAAGGCAGACCGCAAGGCTTCCGCAAACTATCTCTCCATCGAGGGCGACTGGAGATTCAACTGGGTGGCTAATGCCGACCAGCGTCCTACCGACTTCTTCAAGGAAGGATACGACGACTCGAAGTGGAACACCATGAAGGTGCCCGGCATCTGGGAGGTCAACGGATACGGCGACGCGGAATACGTGAACGTAGGATTCGCATGGCGCGGACACTTCAAGGACAATCCGCCTGAAGTGCCCGTGAAGGACAACCACGTGGGATCATACCGCCGCACCATCAACATTCCCGACTCTTGGGACGGTCGTCAGGTGATTGCACATTTCGGAAGCGTAACATCCAACATCTATCTCTGGGTGAACGGCAAGTTCGTAGGTTATGCAGAGGACTCGAAGTCGGCAGCCGAATTTGACATCACCCCATACCTCAAGAAGGGCGACAACCTCTTCGCTTTCCAGACATTCCGCTGGTGCGACGGATCGTACTCGGAGGACCAGGACTTCTGGCGTCTCTCAGGCGTGGCTCGCGACTGCTTCCTCTACTCACGTTCGCAGACTGCCCACATTGACGACGTACGCGTAACGCCGGACCTCGACGCACAGTATAAGAACGGCACACTTGCCGTAAACGTAAAGGGTAAGGGCAACGCCAAATTCGTCATTGACCTCATCGCTCCCGACGGCGACATCGTAAGCCGCAAGATTCTCAACACCACGAAGGTGAAGAAGAAGGCTGGCAAGAAGGTTGCAGAGATAAATGCCACCGTCAAGTTTGACGTGGAGAACCCGCTGAAGTGGACTGCCGAGACTCCGAACCTCTACAAGGTGGTGGTTACTGTGCAGCAGAACGGCAAGGACGTAGAGTCTGTACCCGTACGCACGGGCTTCCGCAAGGTGGAGATAAAGAACCGTCAGATTCTCGTCAACGGTCAGCCGGTGCTCATCAAGGGCGCTAACCGTCACGAAATCGACCCCGACGGAGGATACGTCATCTCACGTGAGCGCATGGTGGAGGACGTTAAGCTCATGAAGCAGTTCAACGTCAATGCTGTCCGCACATGTCACTATCCTGACGATCCTTACTTCTATGACCTTTGCGACGAATATGGTCTGTACGTCTGCGCAGAGGCAAACCAGGAGAGCCACGGCTTCTTCTACGACAAGGACGCCATCACCACCACTCCCCTCTTTGCCACACCGATAATGGAACGCAACGTGCACAACGTGCACAACCAGTATAACCATCCGTCGGTAATCTACTGGTCGATGGGTAACGAGACTGCCGACTCGAAGAACTTCTCAGACGTGAAGAAGTGGATTAACGAGTTCGACCCCACCCGTCCCGTACATTGGGAGCGTGCCATCCTCGGCGACAACACCGACATCTACGGCGAGATGTATATTACACCCGAGGCTGCAGAAAAGTATGCCAAGGACCCGAAATACACCAAGCCGATGATTCACTGCGAGTATGCCCACGCTATGGGCAACTCTTGCGGCGTCATGAAGGACTATTGGGACATCATACGCAAGTATCCTACATATCAGGGCGGCTTTATCTGGGACTTCGTCGACCAGGGACTGAGAGGCAAGGATAAGGACGGCAACATGATTTACAACTACGGCGGCGACTTCAACTCATACGACCCGTCGGACAACAACTTCAACTGCAACGGATTTATCTCGCCGGACCGCAAGCCGAATCCTGAGGCTTACGAGGTGGGCTACGTCTATCAGAACATCTGGACTTCTCCGAAGGACCTCACCGGCGAGAAGAAGGTGAGCGTGTATAACGAGAACTTCTTCCGTGCGCTTGACAACGTATCGCTCTCTTGGGCAATCGTAGCCGACGGCGTGGAGCGTCAGAACGGCACCATCGCTGATCTCCCGAACATCAAGCCGCAGACCTCAGCAGACGTGGTTCTGCCCTATAACCTCAAGGAATATAGTGACGCCAAGGACATCCAGCTCAACGTGGAGTATCGCCTTAAGAAGGACGAGGGACTGCAGAAGGCTGGCGACATCGTGGCTTATCAGCAGCTGCCCATCCGCGAATTCAAGGGCACTGACCTTGCAGTAACAGCCGCAGAGACAAAGGCTGTGAAGGTGACGGACAAGAAGAAGGAAGCCAATGTGACTCTCGCTGCCGAGAACTTCACGCTGGCGTTCGACCGTGCCACGGGCTTCATCACCAAGTATGAGGTGGGAGGAAAGTCATTGCTCGGCAACGGCGGTTCGCTGAAGCCTAACTTCTGGCGTGCCGTGACGGACAACGACATGGGCGCTAACGTCCAGGAGAAGTTCGCTGCATGGCGCGATCCGCAGATGAAGCTCACTTCGCTGCAGGTGGACAAGAAGGCCAAGACCGTTACTGCCACTTACAACCTGCCGGAGGTAAAGGCTGATCTGACCATCGCTTACCGCGCTACCGAGAACGGTACGCTCAACGTAACACAGTCGCTGAAGACCACACCGGGAGCTGAAATGCCTGAGATGATGCGCTTCGGTATGGTTATGAACCTGCCTTACGCTATGGACCAGGCAGAATGGTACGGTCGCGGACCGGTGGAGAACTATTCTGACCGCAAGCTGTCGCAGAACGTCGGCATCTATAAAGCCACAGCAGACCAGCTGTTCTATCCGTACGTTCGTCCGCAGGAGACGGGTACGATGAGCGACCTCAGATGGTGGAACATCAAGGACAACAACGGCTTCGGATTGCGCATCGAGAGCGACGCGCTCTTCTCTGCTTCTGCTCTCCACTACGACCTCTACACGCTGGACGAGGGTAAGGAGAAGAAGCAGCGCCACTCACAGTCGCTGCCCAAGTCGCAGTACACCAACCTCTTCGTCGACCTCGTGCAGGCTGGTGTCGGCGGTGTAGACTCATGGAGCGATTGGGGACGCGCCCGCAAGGGTCATCGTGTGGAATATAAGGACTACACCTTCTCATTCCGCATCTCTCCCAAGACGCTCTACTAAGAACTACGATATAAGTAGATAAACAGAAAAACGGCAATTACGTGAAGCCTTGACTTCGTGTAATTGCCGTTTTTATTATGTCTTGCTCACGCAAGCAATGTTATTTCTTCTCCGTCTTGTCGTCTTCCTTCGTCTCTGGATGGATGATTTTCTTGACGGTTTCGCCAATAGGAAGCTGGTCGAGAACGCCGAGACTCGGCGCTACTGTCTTCACCAACGAGTTGAGGAAGTTGCTTGTTGCGCCGTCGCCACCGTCGAAAACGGTGACGTTGCCGAGCTGCATCTTCTCGAATGCCTTGACCTGCTCGCCTGCAATCTCCTTCCACTGGTCCACCATCTTGTACTGGATGGCGATGGCAGGATTAGATTCGGCAGCCTTCACCATGGCCTGGAAACCGTCAGCCTCAGCAAGGAGCGACATCTTCTTACCCTCTGCCTCAGCCTCAAGCTTCATGCGGATGGCCTTTGCTTCAGCCTCTGCCTGGGCGAGAGTGGCCTTTGCCTTAGCCTCTGCCTCACGTATAACCTTCTCTGCCACGGCATCAGCCTGAAGTATGGCCTCCTGCTTTGCCACCTCTGCAGGCACAATCTTCTCCGCCTTAAGAGAAGATTCCACCTTCATTGCCTTGGCTTCCTCCACCTCCTTCTGGGCCTTCTCACGTGCCGTCTGTACGGCTGCCTCTGAGCGAGCCGAAGCCTCACCGGCCTCCTTGTCGGCATTGGCCTGCGTTACCGAAAGCTGAGCGTTGGAGAGAGCTATCTCCTTCTGAGCCTCATTGCGTCCTATGGCAGCCTTCTTCTTGGCCTCAGCCTGCTTTATCTCCATATCGGAATTAAGCTCTGCTATGCGGCTTTCCTTGGCAGTATTGGCTTGCTCCACATTGATGTTCTTCTCCGCCTCGGCACGAGCCACCTGCGATTCCTTCTCGGCATTGGCCTGAGCCACCTGCGAAACGCGCTCCTTATCGGTCTGAGCCACGCTGATTTCCTGCTCCTTACGCGTAGCGGCGATAGCCACTTCCTGGTCCTTGCGGGTTTCAGCCACGCGTGTCTCGCGCTCCTTTATCTGGTTGGCAATCTTAATTGCACCTAACTTCTCCTGCTCCTCAATGTTGGCTTGAGCCTCGTTCTGCGCCTTCGATTCTGCCTCCTTACCAAGGTTTACGATATAGTTGGCGGCGTCGCGGATGTCGCTGATGTTGATGTTCATCAGATACAGACCGAACTTGCGCAGCTCCGTATCAATATTGTCCTTCACCTTTGCAAGGAACTTGTCGCGGTCAGAATTGAGTTCCTCAATGGTCATATCGGCGATTACAAGACGCATCTGACCGTATACCACGTCGGTGATAAGATTCTGCTTGTCGTCCATTGAGAGTCCGAGCATACGCTCTGCGGCGTTTTGCATAACCTCCGGGTCGGTGCTGATGGCTACGGTGATGGTAGTCGGAACGTCCACACGGATGTTCTGGGCAGAGATTGCTCCCGTAAGCTTACAGTCTATCTGCATCGGCTTCATCGAAAGGAAGTCGTAGCCCTGGATGATAGGCCACACGAAAGCAGCGCCACCATGATAGAGTTTGGCGGATTTTGTGCCGCCGGTCTTACCGTAAACGACGAGCACCTCGTCAGATTTACACTTACGATAGCGCGATAACACGCCAATTATGCCAAGCAGTACCACCACTACGAGCACCGCGGCAAGAATAAGAACGTTTGTTTCCATGTTATAGAAATAATGTATTTAAGAATTATGTATTATCTTATCGTGTCAACCTATAAAGTACTTGTTGTCCCTGTATTCCTTTACCGTAACCACCTCGTCGGTCTTATAGTCCGTACGTCCCGACTCAGACACCACGTCAAGTTCGCGTTCGGCTCCGTCACGATTTACAAAAACAGTATAGCGTCCGTCGCCCTGATTGATGTAGATGCGCCCTGCCCTACCCACTATGCTCACGGGCGGTTCGGGCTTGCGCAGGTTCTGCAAGCGGAAAGCAAGCATGTAGGTATAGAACAGCACCAACATAAACACCATTCCTACCACCACAGCCAATGCGTACGTATACCATGCGTCGCCGATGAACAGCACCTTTGTCCATCCGAAGCCGATAAGAAAGTGGATAAGACCCTTGAAGGAGAACAGACTGCCAAGGTCGAAGTCGACGTTTGTGTCGCCGTCAACGTCGATGTCTAATCCTCCGAAAAAGATGGAAATGACAAACTGAAGGAGGAATATTCCCGTAGACACAAGTGCCAAGAGCATGAATATTTCGGATGTTGCCATAAGGTTGTAAGGTTTTAGTTTTATTAATATAGCAAATTTACATAATTAATCCGATATACGTAACAAATAAAAGATAAATTTAAGAAAAACATATCTGACATTCAAGTATTTTGTGTAAGTTTGCAAAGTAAAGTCTTAACTCAACATTTAGCGATATGAATTCATTGAAAGATAGATGCATACGATTTGACTGGGCCATTAAGCGACTGTTGCGTCAGAAGGCCAACTTCGACGTGCTGGAGGGTTTTCTTACCGTCTTCCTCAACGAAAAGGTAAAAATAATGGAGATTCTCGAAAGCGAAGGCAATCAGGTATCTGCCGACGACAAGTTCAACCGCGTGGATATCAAAGCTAAAAACTCGAAGGGAGAGATAATCATTGTGGAGGTGCAGAATACGAGCGAGCTTTATTATCTCGAACGTATCCTCTACGGTGTGGCAAAAGCAATAACCGAACACATAAAGCTCGGCAACACCTATCAGGAGGTGAAGAAGGTGTATTCCATCAGCATTCTCTACTTCGACCTCGGTCGTGGCTCCGATTATCTTTATATCGGACAGAACAATTTCGTGGGTGTCCATACCAAAGACCACCTTGTCATCAGCACTAAAGAGGAGGGTGTCATCAAGCCTAAATACCCGGCAGAGATATTCCCCACATACTATCTTGTGCGTGTGAACAACTTCAACGAAGTGGCAAAGTCGCCGCTTGAAGAATGGATGCGTTATCTCAAGGAAGGAGTGATTAACGAAAAGACCACAGCCCCGGGTCTGCGCGAAGCACGCGAGAAGCTCCAATACTACTCTATGAGCGATGCCGAACGCTACGCATACGACGAGCATGTAAACGCCGTAATGATTCAGAACGACGTGCTCGGAAACGCCCGTGCCGAGGGACGAGCAGAAGGACGTGCAGAAGGCGAGCATAACAAGGCTATGGACATAGCCAAAAATCTGAAGAAGATTGGTATACCAGTTGAACAAATTATTAATGCAACGGGATTGACCAAAGACGAAATCGACGCTATAAGGTAAGCGTAACAATACAAGAGGGTGTGCATTCCGTGTTACTTTGCTTTTATTTCCTGCAAAGAAAACATGGAATGCACACCCTCTTAAGCTTTTATTATTCTATCTTTTTGCTTTTCTTATTCCACTAAATCCTTCTTGGGCAATACCAGATTGAGTATTACGGCGAGGAGGAACACCACTGCTACGCAGTTTTCGGCGAAGACGGTGCGGATGATCTCAGGGAAGATGGCGAACATGCCGGTGGCTTGTGTGAAGCCAAGACCGATGCTGAGCGACAGACTTACTATAACCATGTTGCGCTGAGAGAAGCCTGCACGAGACATCATGCCGAATCCGGCGAAGAGTATGCTACCGAACATCATGATGGTGCAACCGCCGAGAACGGCCTGCGGAATGGTGGTGAGGGCGTATCCAACTACTGGGAACACACCACCGAGAATCATAACAACGGCTCCAATGGCGATGGTAAAGCGGTTTACGACGCCCGAAATGGCTGCAAGACCGACGTTCTGGCTGAACGATGTGATTGGAGTACAACCGAAAATGCCCGACACAGAACTTACGAAACCGTCACAGCAGATGGCTGATCCCATCTCTTTTGTTTCAGGATCGCGGTGCAAGGCACTGTTGCAAAGGGCGGAAGTGTCGCCGATGGTCTCAGTTGCAGAGACGAGATAGACAGCCACTACGGAAAGGATGGCGCCGATATTAAACTCCGGTGTGAAGGGAAGGAGGCGAGGCAAGGCGATGATTGACTGACCTGCAATGCCACTGAAGTCGACCATTCCCAGGCAGCAAGCCAACACATAGCCCACCACAAGACCTACGAGAACGGAGAGAGAACGAAGGAATCCCTTTGCGAAAACCTGGCAAAGGAGGCAGGCAAGGAGCGTAACGCTACCCACAATCCAGTTGTTAAGGCTGCCGAAGTCGGCTGCACCCACTCCACCGGCAAACGAATTGGCACCAATGGGAAGCAGCGAGAAGCCGATGGCTGTCACCACTGTGGCTGAAACTACGTGCGGAATAAGCTTTATCCAGTACTTGACGAAGAGTCCGAGGAAGCCTTCCACAAGACCGCCGATGATGACAGCGCCGATAAGCGTGCCCATACCGTAAGCGCCGGCAAGGCTGATGGCGAGCGAAAGGAACGTGAAGGAGATGCCCATAACGATGGGAAGGCGCGAGCCGATACGCCAGACGGGATAAAGCTGCACAAGCGTACCGATACCGGCTATCACCATACAGTTCTGAATAAGGGCGGCACTGACTGCGCTGTCCAGTCCCACGGCTCCCGCAAGAATCATAATTGGCGTAATGTTGCTGACGAACATCGCCAGCACGTGCTGCAGACCGAACGGGAGAGCTTTCCCGATGGGCACTCTACCGTCAAGCTGATAGAGATTGTCGATTGAATTCTTCATATCGCTAAATGATGTAAAATTTGTGTATGGCTGCAAAATTACAAAAAAAAGACCACAAAAACTATACGTTCTTGTGGTCTATTGCGTTTGTCGTTGTAAAAACAAACCCTACCTATTATTATTCAACCTTATCTGCTTATACAATCCTAACTCATTCACCTATCTATGCCTATCCTTTCCTAACCGACCACGGTTATTTATGTCTATACATTTCCTGACCGAAGCAGGGTCTGTTTTTGCGTTGCGATTATTTCACCTCAATCTGACGTGAAGCCTTCTCTTCCTTCTTCTCAATCTTCGGAAGGTCGATGGTGAGCACACCGTCGCTGACGTTGGCTGCAATCTTCTCCTTGTCTACATCGTCTGGAAGCAGAAGAGTCTGCTCGAACTTTGAGTATGAGAACTCGCGACGGAGATAATGTTCTTTCTTGTTCTCGTCCTTCTTCTCATCCTTATGCTCCATCTTGATGTGAAGGTTGCCATCGGCGTCGACGTTAATGTTGAAGTCGCCCTTCTTCATTCCTGCGGCTGCAAGCTCTACAGTGTAGTCGTGCTCAGTCTCTTTAACGTTGATGGCTGGTGCGGTGGCATTTGTACGCGGCATGAAGTCGGTATCAAAAAAGTCATTGAAAACTTCAGGCATCCAAGTATTTCTCATTACTGGTAACATATCAAAAACCTCCAATTATATTTTAGTTGTTTTATCTTTTCTTTGCTCCCCTCGGGCTTCCGCCTTCGGTTTGCACTATTCCTAATGCAACTTGCATGCCAACGTCACAACCGTGAGGCTTTGGTGTTAAACAGTAAAGCGAAACATCAAACAAACGGACAAACAGTCAGATTATTCAGACAATCAGTCACAAAACATTGACAAATAGTCAGAAACAAAAGATAAAGAGATATGCAGTTAATGACATCAATAAAGTTAATCGGAGCATGGAGAAGCAGAAGGGTTGGTTTGGATTTGGTCGGAATTTTGGCAAAGTTGGTTTGGATTTGCTCAAGTTTTCTGGTAAAGTTGGTTTGGATTTGCTCAAGTTTTCTTGCAAAGTTGGTTTGGATTTGAATAATATTATGTATCTTTGTCACTGATATATAACCATTTAGATATGTTCAAACGAATAGCACTCAATTATCTTCGCGAATGGGCGAAGAAGGACGAACGAAAGCCTTTGGTCTTGCGTGGCGCACGTCAGGTGGGCAAGACCACGCTTGTAAGAATGTTTTCCGAGGAATTCAGTAACTATATTTACCTTAATCTTGAGGAAAAAGAGAACGCTGCATTGTTTGCTGCCGACTACTCTTTCGACGACTTGCTGTCCGGCATTTTCTTCAAAGCCAATGTACGCCAGGACAACAGACGCACACTGATATTCATCGACGAGATACAGAACGAGCCTAAGGCTGTGCAGACGCTGCGCTTTTTCTACGAGAAACGTCCCGACATTTATGTCATCGCCGCAGGTTCACTATTGGAAAGCCTTATGGACAGACATATCTCGTTTCCCGTAGGAAGAGTGGAATACATGGCTCTACACCCCTGCACGTTCGTGGAGTTTCTTTCTGCCATAGGAGAAGAGATGCTTGCTGAGAAGGTGGAGGCGGTGGACGTGCCGCAGTCGCTGCACAGCTATGCGCTGGAACTCTTCAAGAAATACATGATAATAGGAGGACTGCCGGAGGTGGTGGCTAACTATGCTCAGCATCGCGACATGGTAAGACTCGGAGGCATATTCAACGCCTTGCTTTCGGGATATCGCGACGATGTGGAGAAGTATGCCAGCAAACCGAAGGAGCAGGACTCCATACGCTATATTCTCAACTATGGCTGGACATCCGCCGCCCACCGCATACAGTTCGCAAAGTTCACCAATTCATCATTCAAGTCGGCTGATGTCAGCAATGCCTTCCGTACGCTTGAGAAGACTCTGATTCTGGAACTGGTTTATCCTCTTACGTCTACATCCTTGCCGATACTGCCCGATCTGAAGAAAAGCCCCAAGCTATTGTGGCTTGACACGGGGCTGGTGAATTATGTGGCAGGAATGCAAGAGGAACTGCTCTTCTCCACTGACAGCGACGAACTGTGGAACGGCGACATCGCCGAACATATCGTAGCGCAGGAACTGCTTGGAGCGACGACGACGTTCGGCGAGAAACGGATGTTCTGGGTGCGCGACGCACGCAACTCTCAGGCTGAGGTAGACTTCGTAATCCGACATAAGTCGCATCTGCTGCCGATAGAAGTGAAGACCGGCAACAACTCGAAGCTACGCTCCTTACATCAGTTTATGGAGGATTCGAAGGAACGGATAGCCCTTAGAATATGGAACGGACCGATGACATCGGACGTAATAACACGAAGCAACGGCTGTCCGTTCACTCTCTATAACATTCCATTGTATTATGCAGGGCAACTGGAAAGGTTGCTGGAAGGAAGACATAGTGATGCATTGCTGTGTTAGGATGGGCTTTACGAGAGCATTGCTCTCGACACCCATCCTCCAAACATTATCATTAGTGATGCCAAAGAGTTTCCACGTACCATCCGCCGATATTGGCTAACAGTGTGACGGCTATCATTCTGAACACATTCCACGAATATTTTTTACTTTCGATTTTATTGCCAACATATAACGTCCATATAGCAGCAATAAATGTAGCTGTAGTGAATATGGCACTAAACATTGATAGTCCATGTGATACTATTATTACAATAATGGTTGACTTCATCAGCATACCAGTGAGACTCTCAAGGCTTTTAAAGCGTATTGTCTGTCCGTTAGCATGGCTTTTGCGTAATCGACGCCTTAACTCCCATTGATCCAAACCTGCCAATATCGTCAGGACAAGGATAATTATCATTCCTTTTAATGTCATAATTTATAGGTTTTATATTAAACAATTCATATCTTCGTTCCGCTATTTCGTTTGCTGCAAAATTACAATATGTTTCTGTTATGGATAATAAAACCTTGTTCCACCTTGTTCCAACCTTACATTTTGTCCTCAATCTTATGCAATTTGTAAAATTGAGACAAGTTTATACAATGAGTAATAGAGCGTACCACACTATATGTGTCAGTCCGACAAGCGCCATACAGGATATGCTGGAGAGAAACTCTATGGAAGACGCTTCTTTATTGCATCGCAGAAACAGCATTCCTGAAATGACTGTCAATATACATGTGGCTGAAGAATAAACGGTGACTCCGGTATGCTCAATCATGAACATGATAGTAACCCACATCGAAATCTTCTCTATCTCCAATACTTGGTCGGATAGAAATCTTTTGTTCCATGTATCAGGGAAGTCGAGTTGTCGCCTTGCCTTAATATAGCGTAGCGATATGGCTGCCACATAAACGAAGGCAATAAAATAATCCGGGATATTCTTCATGAGTATGTATTCTTGACTGTTTGCTTCTTAGGGGATATGTTGCAAAATTAATGTTTTTTCTATGAAACAGTGGTTAAAAGACTATCTGAAATATAAGTTTTCTTGCAATTTCTGCGTACCTTTGTGGAATGTCAGATATTATTTATTACGTACAGCCAAGCGCAGACAGATATATGCTTGCTGTTCTTATCGCCCTTGTCATGATGGTTGTCTTGGTTTATGCCGTTGCGATATATTATATGCGTCGTAAAGAAAAAATGATTGTCAATTCACAAACCGAGATAGTAAGACGAACAATGTGTTTGGATGATGCCAATAAGAGATTGAAGTCTGTTGAGAAACTTCTGGAAGACACACAAGGTAAGCTCGAAGAAAAGCGTCGACAAAGCCAGTCGCTCTTGCAAATGCTGCATCATTCAGAAATGCAGGAGAATGCAACAGACATTGTTGCAAAGGTGCGTATAGCGGCAGAAGGCAAGATGAGTTTTTATGACGAGGATTGGAAAGAGTTGTTCTCTGCAATTAACAGTGTTTATCCGGATTTTTCAGATATGCTGCTAAGCCGGACAACTTCCCTGAATGAGCAGCAGATGCAAGTGTGTTACTTGATGCGTATTGGTATGTCTAATCCCCAAATTAGGAATGTAACAGATTTGCCTCGCACCACAATATGGCGGTGGACAAAGACATACGCTTGGATTTATGAAGTGAAATGATTAGAGATTGTGCCGGAAACATGGAGTAAGTAAGTCAAAGAAGAAAACTTCTTGTCCACCATGTCCTTCCTGTACGCTATGCAAATATCGTCTAAAGAGTAAAATTCTGTTACAAAATAAAAATTGATTATAGAGATTTAGATAGCTGTTTTTATGGTGTTTTGCGGTGCTAACGGCACCCATGCTTAACAATAAAGCCTCTTTTACAGTCAGATAGTGCCACTATCAGAGTGTAAAAGAGGCTTTGTTGCATGATAACAGTGGAGGTATTGGAGTGTAAAAGTGGCTCTATAGCATAGAAAAACGGCTCGTTTGCGAGTCGGATTTCATAGAGCTTCGTCAAATAACCGCATAACACGCTGTGTTTAAGCGTGTTGTCTCTAAGCGCTCAAAACTCAAGAATTTCGCACCAAAGATTTTGTTGTGCGCTGAACGAGGAGTATTGAGCGTTAGAAATGCAAATATTGTACATGCCGGGCGTATCAAACCACCCACTCCATCCAGTTGTCGGGAGTAACAACAGCCGTCTGCTTCACGTCATAAGCCGTAAGGAATGAAGAGGGGAACTGGGTGTTGGCGCGGCGCGGATTCCATTTCATCTCAAAGACCGTAAACTGTCCGTCGCACTCTTCTATATAGTCAATCTCCTGCTGCTGGGTGGTGCGCCAGAAATAACTGTTGGCATAACGACCAGAATAATGGTTGGCTTTAATTCGCTCGCTTATGATGAAGTTCTCCCACAAAGCCCCTGTGTCTTGACGCAACGACAACGGCGAAAAGTTCTGAAGAATGGCGTTGCGTATGCCATTATCGTAAAAGTATATCTTTTTCCCCTTCTTCAATTCTGTGCGCAGATTGCGATTGAACCCGTTTAATCTAAAGATAATATAACACTTCTCGAGCAAATCAATGTATTTCTCCACGGTCTTGTTGTCGGTGCCTACGGTCTGTGCAAGTTCGTTATACGACACTTCACTGCACACCTGCAAGGCAAGAGCCGTGAGCAACTTGCCGAGCAGAACCGGGCGGCGCACACTCTCAAGCGAAAGCAAATCCTTATAGAGATAGCTGCCTGCAAGATTGGTAAGCAACTCTTTTGCATCGTCAGCATGATTTATGATGTCGGGATACGATCCAAAGATGAGGCGTTGTTCAAGGGTTTGCTTCACACCCAACAGTCCCTGACTGTTCAGTATCTCTGACGTTGATATAGGATAGAGATGATACTCAAACTTGCGACCGGTAAGAGGCTCGTTGAGACGATCTTGCAACTCAAATGACGACGAACCGGTAACAAGCAACTGCACCGTGGGAAAATTATCGGTGATTCGCTTTAAGGTCATACCTATATTTTCCACTCGCTGTGCTTCGTCAATGACCACTATCTTATTGTCGGCAATGAGAAGACGCAATTCCGGGGTGTTGATATTGGTAAGCATATCCTTTACTTCCGGCTCATCACAATTCAACTGCAAAGCCTTGCAGTCCTGCTTCTCAAGAATCATTCTGAAAAGCGTGCTTTTACCTACCTGTCGCGCTCCTATAACGATGATTGCCTTTCCTGCAAACATACGCGACTCTATCTTTTTATGTAACTCTCGTTCTATCATTAGCGTACGTATTGTTTATAGAGGCAAAGATAAGGAAAAAATAGCCTAATCCCAAAACTTATACTAACTTTTGGGATTACAATCCCAAAATTCATACTAACTTTTGGGATTAGGAACACAAATTACAGTTTGCCTTGCTTTACAGCTCGTTCTTATGCAGCTCTGCCAGCAGCTTCACGCTCTGCGAATGGAGGTCGATGTGGCGCTGCAGCTTTTCGTAGATGCCGTTTATCTCCTCGTAATACACGAGGGCGGTTATCTCGCCCTGCTGCAGAGCCTTTGCGAAGAGGGAGAGCGACTCCTGCATGAGCTTCACGTCGCTATGACTGATGACCTGCTGGAGGCCCTGCAACTGATCGTAGCTGGTGCGCAGCGACGACTCAGCCTCGTGCTGAGCCTGCGTCACCTGCAGCTCTGCACTCTGACGGCGCTGACGGGCTGCCTTGACGTTGGAGCTGTTGCTGTAGAGCGGAAAGCTGACGCCTACCTGGAAGCCGTTGATGCCTTCGCCCTGCTCCGTGTTGCGACGATAACCGAAAGAGATGCTGGGAAGCCACTCGTTCTTCTGCACCTTCAGATTCATGTCGGCGGCGCGGAGGGCGGTCTGAGCCACTGCCACGTCAGCGTCGGCAGCAAGGGCAAGCGTGCGATACTCCTCGAAGTTCGTTATCTGCGGATAGACGGGCAGCTCCGTGTCTGTCACGTCCAGCGGCTTGCCACCGTTGAGTTGGCGGAGCTGCTGCACGAGGGCAGTGCGCTCGCCCTGCGTCTCGCTGACGAGAGTGCGCACCTCCATGCAGTCGAGCTTCACCTTGTTAAGCTCAAGAGCGTTGGCGTCGCCTGCCTCCATGCGCTTCTCATACATCTGGAGGAGCGTCTCGCTGTTGGCAAGGCGCTCACGCAGCATGGTGAGGGTCTGATTGAGGCGGATAAGGTCGATGCAGACCAGCTGAGCCTGGAGCAGGATGTCGCGGCGCTGCTTGGCAAGGAGATGGTCGCCCACGGTCTGCTGCATCTGAGCCTGCTTGTTACGGGCGGCATACTTCGTGGGGAAATCAATCTCCTGGCTTACCACAAGCTCGCTCTCCGCCACGCCTGAGTAAGCCTTCGTGAAAAACGGGCTGTACTCCACGGACGGTCCGGCGAGGGCGTTGCCAGCCTTTATTTCAAGCACATCGGCTTGGCAGTCGTGAGCGAGCGACTGCAGGGTGAGGTTATTGGCTGCCACCTGCTTGAGCACGTCGCCAACGGTGTCGGCAAGGGCTGCGCTATACGCGCTGAACGCCACTATTGTTGCGATTAGATATCTTTTCATATATGATAGGTACGATGAATGCGTTGAGTAATGTTGAGCTTATGAGTCCGCCGAGTATCACCTTTGCCATAGGCGACTGAATCTCGTTGCCGGGCAGGTCGCCGCCAAGTGCCAGAGGCACGAGGGCAAGGGCGGAGGTGAGGGCTGTCATGAGGATGGGGTTGAGACGCGAGAGCGATCCTTCCACGATGGCGTCACGGACGGTCTTGCCTTCCTCCGTGCGCAGACGCTTATACTCGGTGATGAGCAGCATGCCGTTGCGCGTGGCGATGCCGAAGAGCGAGATGAAGCCGATGACGGCAGGGATGCTCACTTCTCCGGTGGTCAGCACGATGGCGAAGATGCCGCCGATGAGCGCCAAGGGCAGATTGAGGAGGATTACGCCCGCCTCCATAGCGTTGCGGAACTGCATGAAGAGGAGGAAGAAGATGACGACGATGGCGAGGATGCAGGTGAGATAGAGCACGCGGCTGGCGCTTTCCTGACTCTCAAACTGGCCGCCGTACTCTACGTGGTAGCCCTCGGGCAGCTGCACTTCTTCGCCTACGGCTTTCTTGATGTCTGCCACGACGTCACTCAATGCCCGTCCGCTGGTGTTGGCAGAGATGACTATCTTGCGCTGTACGTTCTCACGGTTGATGGTGTTGGGACCTGCGCTGGAGATGATGTCTGCCACATCGCTGAGCGGCACCTTGCGTCCGTCCTGCGTGTCGATGATGAGGTCTTTTATGTCGTCGTACTTGTCGGCTTTCACCACAAGATTGAACGCGCGTCCTGCCTCATACACCTGCGACACGGTTTCGCCGGCAAGATTTACGGCGAGGAACTCGTTGAACTCGGGGAGCGTGATGCCGTTGCGGACAAGCAGCTCACGACGGGGAACAATCTTGAGCTCGGGACGCTCTATCTGCTGCTCCACATTGAGGTCGGCGATGCCTTCGATGTCCTGGCAGGCGCTCTTTATCTGATTGCCGATGGTGAACATGCGGTTGAGGTCGGTGCCGAAAAGCTTGATGGCGATGCTTGCCTGCGTGCCGGAGAGCATGGCGTCAATGCGGTGTGAGATGGGCTGGCCTATCTCGATGTTGGCTCCGGCAAGCACGGAGAGACGCTTGCGCACGTCATTGAGCACTTCCTCATGGCTGCGGTCTTTCAACTCAAACGGAGCTTCTATCTCGCTGACGTTGACGCCAAGGGCATGTTCGTCAAGCTCGGCGCGTCCGGTCTTGCGTGCCACGGTCTTTATTTCGGGCACCTGAAGGAGCAGTCGCTCGGCACGGGCGCCGATGGAATCGCTCTCTTCGAGCGAAATGCCGGGGAGAGAGGAGATGTTGATGGTGAACGATCCTTCGTTGAACTTGGGCAGGAAGCTGCTGCCTAAGCAGAAGAATACGCCGATGGCTACGGCGAATAATGCAGCCGTGCCGATGATAACCTTACGTGTGTTGGCGAGCACCCAGAGCAGAGCACGCTCATAATACTTCTTCAGCCAGACTGCCACGAAGGCTTCCTTCGGCATCTCGCCCTTGCTCTTGCCGAGCAGATAGCTGCAGAGCACGGGGGTGAGCGTGAGGGCTACGAGGGTGGAGGCGAAGAGAGCTGTCACGAAGGCGATGCCGAGGGGGATGAGCATGCGACCTTCCATGCCGCTGAGGAAGAACAGCGGAGCGAAGCTTACTACGATTATCAACGTGGAATTGAGAATCGGCATGCGCACTTCACGCGAAGCATTAAAGACAAGCTCGATGATAGGCACGCGCTCAGGCTCGGGCAATGCGCGGTTCTGGCGTATGTGCTTGTAGACGTTCTCCACGTCCACAATGGCGTCGTCGACGAGCGAACCGATGGCAATGGCAAGACCGCCGAGGGTCATGGTGTTGATGCTGATGTCAAGGGCATTAAGCACTATCATCGCCACGAGGAACGATATGGGGATGGTGACGAGCGAGATGACCGTGGTGCGCACGTTGGCGAGGAAGAGCATGAGGATGATGACTACGAAGATGGCGCCTTCGATGAGCGACTTCTGTACGTTGTCGATGCTGCTCTCGATGAAATCGGACTGACGGAAGATGTCCGTTGATATATGCACGTCCTCGGGAAGGGTCTTGTGAAGGTCTTCGAGGGCGAGGTCGAGGTGCTTGGTGAGGTCGATGGTGCTGGTGTTGGGCTGCTTTGTCACGGTGAGAAGCACGGCAGGACGGGCTCTTTCGCTGCCGACGCCGAGCTTGGGCGACTGATTGCCCACCTTTATATCGGCTACGTCGGCGAGGGTGATGACGCTCTCACCGTTTTTCTTTACGATGCACGTGCCGAGCTTCTCGGGGTCGTTGGTGGAGGTGATGCCGCGGATGATGTATTCGTTGCCGTACTCATAGCGTACGCCACCGTTGGTATTGACGTTCATGTTGCGGGTGGAAGCCATAACGTCTGAGAGCGAAACACCGAAATGCTTCATCTTGCCCGGACTTACGAGTATCTGATATTCCTTGATGTCGCCACCGTGGACGCTGACCTGAGCCACGCCACCGGTGGAGAGCAGACGCGGACGTATCACCCAGTCGGCGTACGTACGCAGGTCTTGCTGCGAGGTGTGCTTGCTGGTGAGGCTCACGATGAGCACCTCGCCAAGGATGGACGACTGCGGACCGAGCACCGGAGCGCTTACTCCTGCAGGCATCTGTTCGCCCACGGCAGCAAGCTTTTCGCTTACTATCTGACGGGCAAGATAGATGTCGGTGCCCCAATCGAATTCCACCCATACTACGGAGAAGCCGTTGGTGGACTGCGAGCGGACACGACGTACGCCGGTACTGCCGTTGACGGCGGTCTCAATGGGGAAGGTGACGAGTTGCTCCACTTCCTCTGTTGCCATGCCGCCTGCCTCGGTCATAATGACCACGGTGGGCGCATTGAGGTCAGGGAACACGTCGACATCGGTCTTGCTGGTGGAATAGAGTCCGGCGATGACAAGCAGCACGGACGCCACCAGCACAAGTATTCTGTTCTCAAGCGAGAAGCGTATTATCTTATTCAGCATAGCTATTAATGATTATGGTTATGCGCTGGGATGGCGTTAGCAGCCGATGCCAGTCTTACCTGGACTGCGCCCTTGGTAACGACGCGGTCGCCCTTCTTCACTCCCGTAAGTATCTCTACACGCTCGCCGTCGCTCTCGCCAAGCGTCACTTCCTGCTTGCGATAGCCTTCGGCGTCAATCTGGATGTAGACAAAATGGACGCCCTGCTCCTCGGTGAGGGCGGTGAGGGGCAGCGTGATGACGTTGGGACGGTCCTGCGTGATGAGATAAATCTCGGCGTACGAGCCCTGCACGACGTCACCGGTGTTGTTGAACTCGAAGATTACGGGGATGTACGAATTGTTTACCTCTGCCGAACGACCGTAAGACTGGATGTGTCCGCCCATGTCGGTGATGTCGTAGAGACGGTTGCTGTAGCTGGTGCGGAACTTTGCGCAACGTATCTTGTTAAGCTCGTTGAAATGGCGCTCCGGTATTTCGGCACGCAGATAGAGGTGCTTGTTCTGGGTGATAACGGCAAGGGGCTGACCAGCTTCCACATAGTCGCCGCCATTGACCATACATTGCTTGATGTAGCCGCCGCGGGGAGCTGTTACAGCCACGCCGCCGGCGCTGCGTGTGCGCTGCATGCTGGTGTAGGTGAGCTTGGCAGCCTCATATTCAGCCTTGGCAACGGCGAGGTCTTTCTCGCTTATTATCTTGTCCTTGATGAGTGTTTTCGCACGTGTATAGTCGCGCTCGGCACGTTCGTAGTCGATACGTGCACGCTGTACGGGGTCGCCATCAGCCATCTGCATACCTGCGGAGGTTATGGAGAAGAGCGTGGTTCCGGCAGCCACCTTCAGTCCTTCACTCACGTGGTTCTTATACTGCACGCGTCCGCTGATAGTGGCAACAACGGCTGTCTCGTCACATGATGCCGACATCACCTTGCCACTGGTGTGGATGACGCCATGGAACATGCCTGGCTTCACTTCCTCCACCTTCACTCCGGCTGCACGAGCCTTCTCAGGCGAGAGGATTATCTCGTCGGTATGGGCGCCTTTAGCCTCATGACCTTCCTCTTCGGAATCGTGGTCGTGATGCTCGGTTTCCTCGGCATGCTCATGGTCATGATCGTGATCGAGATGGTCATGGGACTTGCCTCCGCAAGCGACCATTCCCGCCACGAAGACTACAGATAATAAGTAATAAGTGATTCGTCTAAGCATATTTCATTAAGTGTTTATTATTAAGCAAAAAAAGTCAGGTACAAAGATAAGGAATAAGCAATGCAACTATGTTGCAAAAGCAAAGATTATACGCATAAATAGGAACACACGTACATATTAATATATACGTAAGATAATAAAAGAGAAACAAATTAGGGGAAATTTTCCTCTAATTTCCCCTAAATTCCCCTATTAGGACATAAAAGAAGGCAGGACGAGACATTTATGGATACAAGTTTTACAGCTTTTTCTTGTAAAACACTATATAAACTCTTTTAATTTATCCTCAAAGCCATCAGCTCTTACATATCCAACCATTCTCTTGTTTATTGGCGACTCACACAGCAATCCTTGTTTTACGAGTTGCTGCAAATCACAACGAATTGTCTTTACATTTACAGAAAAACGTGTAATCAGCGATTTGGCTGTAAAAATAGCATTTGGTGAGTCACAATACAAGCGTATTATTTGAGCCTGACGTTCGGTTAACAGTCCATTTCCTCTGAAAGCAACAAAATCCTGCTGTTCCTTAATCTTTCTTTGCAGATACAGTTTAAGTTCATCGTATGCTGTCTTCATTGCCGACAAGTTATACATTATGAAATATGTAATGTCAAGACCGTCAAATTCAGTATACAAGAAAGCCTTTTCGTATCTGGCTTTGCTGCGATATATGACACGCGATATGGATAGATATTCCGTAAGCCAATAGCCATTCTTTAGCAGATACCAATATATCAAAGAACGCGCCGTGCGTCCATTACCGTCCACAAAAGGATGAATATATGCAAGCATGAAATGTATTATTATCCCTTTTATTATAGGATGTATGAACGGCCCGTCGCTATTGCCATTGGCAAAGCTACAGAGAGAAACTATAAGGCCTTCAATGTCGGAGGCAGAAGGGGGTGTATGAACAACCTCTCCATTTATGTTGTTCATCACCATTATGCTGTCGTCTGTTCGGAATGCTCCCTCATCTGTAGTCCTTTCAAGTGTATTTGTGGATATTAGGTGATGTATGTTGAGCAAAGCTTCCTTACTGAAGTCCTCGCCTTTATGCTCCACTAGATATTGTATAGTGGCATAATTATTGGCTATCATCTGCTGGCTTTTGTTGATAGGCTTTATTTGCTTACGCAACATATCCTTGGCTACCTTGCGAGTGGTTGATGCCCCCTCCATCTGGCTTGACGCAATAGCTTCCTCCATTATAGAACTTACAAGATACACCTTATGGTCTTTCTCAGGAATAATTCCTCCTGATTCAAGATTACCACCGAAGTTGAGATCAAATTCATGCAGCATCTGCTGCATTTTACCCGTTACGGTAAAGTGAAACTGAATGTTTCCAAAAACTATGTTCATACGGTTCATGTTGCGTTTCAGTTTTATTGCATACCAAAACACATCCGGAGCAACATCTTTTGGAACCATATACTTTGCTTTATCCCAATACAGATATTCATCGTGTATCTTGTTAAGCACAATGCTATATTCAGGTTTGTTAAGCAATTCTATAGCTTTATGTATGTCGGTGTTTGACAAATTAGGAGTCTGTTCTATCATATACCTTTATTTATATATGCAAAGATAATAAAAGAGAAACAAATTAGGGGAAATTCTCCTCTAATTTCCCCTAAATTCCCCTAATTTCCTCTATTAGGAAATAAAATAAGGCGGGACGGGACGTTTAGGAATACAAAAAAAAGCGGATGCGCCGCACTTCTGAGAGTGCTTCGCATCCGCTTAGCTTATTTACTGTTGACTGAATTAGTCAGCGAGCTTTGCCTTGATGAACTCGCGGTTGAGGCGAGCGATGTTAGCGATTGACTCGTTCTTCGGGCACTCAGCCTCGCAAGCACGAGTGTTGGTGCAGTTACCGAAACCGAGCTCCTCCATCTTGGCGATCATAGCCTTTGCACGCTTAGCTGCCTCAGGACGACCCTGGGGAAGGAGAGCGAGCTGGCTGACCTTAGAGCTGACGAAGAGCATAGCAGAACCGTTCTTACATGCAGCTACGCAGCAACCGCAACCGATACATGTAGCGCAGTCCATAGCCTCGTCTGCGTCCTCCTTCGGGATGAGGATGGCGTTAGCGTCCTGGGGCTGGCCAGTACGAACGCTTACGTAACCACCTGCCTGCATAATCTTGTCGAAAGCAGTACGATCTACCATGCAGTCCTTGATAACGGGGAACGCAGCCGAACGCCAAGGCTCAACTGTGATAACGTCGCCGTCGTTGAACTTACGCATGTAGAGCTGGCAGGTTGTGGCACCCTGGTTAGGTCCGTGGGGATGACCGTTGATGTAGAGTGAGCACATACCGCAGATGCCCTCGCGGCAGTCGTGGTCGAATACGAAAGGCTCGTGGCCTTCCTCAATGAGCTGCTCGTTAAGGATGTCGAGCATCTCAAGGAATGAGGTATCCGTAGGGATATCCTTCATCTCACGTGTGTCGAAGTGGCCCTTGTCCTGAGGACCGTTCTGACGCCAATATTTCAGTGTGAATGATATGTTTGCCATAATCTTTATTAGTTCTTATAGTTACGTGTCTGTACCTTGATTGCCTCGTACTCGAGCGGCTCCTTGATGAGCTCAGGAGCTGTTTCGTCGTCGTTCTTATACTCCCAGCAACCTACATAGAAGAAGTTCTCGTCATCGCGCTGTGCCTCGCCCTCGGGAGTCTGGTGCTCCTCACGGAAGTGACCACCGCAAGACTCCTCACGTGAGAGGGCGTCGTGTGCGATAAGCTCACCCATAAGGATGAAGTCGCGGAGGTGGATAGCCTTGTCAAGCTCTACGTTCAGACCTTCCTTCGATCCAGGGATGAAGAGGTTGGTGTTGAATTCCTTGCGGAGCTTCTTGATAAGCTCGATGCCTTCCTTCAAGCCCTCTGCTGTACGACCCATACCTACGTGCTCCCACAGTACGTGGCCGAGCTCCTTGTGGATAGAGTCAACAGAACGCTTACCCTTGATGTTCATGAGGCGGTCGATCTCAGCCTGAACACCCTTCTCAGCCTCTGCAAACTCGGGCAGGTCGGTAGAGAGGTGCGGCCAGATAGCCTGGTCAGCGAGGTAGTTCTGGATAGTGTAAGGCAGTACGAAGTAGCCGTCTGCCAAGCCCTGCATAAGTGCAGATGCACCAAGACGGTTAGCACCATGGTCAGAGAAGTTACACTCACCGATAGCGAACAGACCTGTGATAGAGGTCTGAAGCTCGTAGTCAACCCAGATACCACCCATTGTGTAGTGGATAGCAGGATAAATCATCATCGGGTTGTAATACTTCACGCCGTTAATCTCGTTGGCGAGCTGGCCAGGATTAACGTCTGTAATCTCCTCGTACATGTCGAAGAGGTTGCCGTAACGCTGACGGATAACGTCGATGCCGAGACGGTTGATTGACTCAGAGAAGTCGAGGAATACGGCGAGACCGGTGTTGTTAACGCCGAAGCCCTTGTCGCAACGCTCCTTGGCAGCACGTGAAGCAACGTCACGCGGAACGAGGTTGCCGAATGCCGGATAGCGGCGCTCCAAGTAGTAGTCGCGGTCTTCCTCAGGAATGTCGCTACCCTTCTTGGTGCCAGCCTGAAGTGCCTTAGCGTCCTCAATCTTCTTCGGTACCCAGATACGGCCGTCGTTACGAAGTGACTCAGACATAAGAGTAAGCTTAGACTGCTTGTCGCCGTGAACGGGGATACATGTCGGGTGGATCTGTACGTAGCAGGGGTTAGCGAAGTAAGCACCCTTACGGTAGCACTGGATGGCAGCTGTACAGTTACAGCCCATAGCGTTAGTAGAGAGGAAGTAAGCGTTGCCGTAACCACCAGTAGCGATTACAACGGCGTTTGCAGAGAAGCGCTCGAGCTTACCTGAAATGAGGTTCTTGGCGATGATACCACGAGCGCGGCCGTCAACGATAACCACGTCTTCCATCTCGTAACGTGTATAGAGGAGCACGCGACCTGCATTTACCTGCTTTGAAAGTGCTGAGTAAGCACCGAGGAGGAGCTGCTGGCCGGTCTGACCCTTAGCGTAGAATGTACGTGATACCTGAGCACCACCGAATGAACGGTTGGCGAGCATGCCGCCGTACTCACGTGCGAAAGGTACACCCTGAGCTACACACTGGTCGATGATGTCGTTTGATACCTCAGCGAGGCGGTATACGTTAGCCTCACGAGCACGGTAGTCACCACCCTTTACTGTATCGTAGAACAGACGGTATACTGAGTCACCGTCGTTCTGATAGTTCTTGGCAGCGTTGATACCGCCCTGAGCTGCGATAGAGTGAGCACGACGGGGAGAGTCCTGGATGCAGAAGTTAAGCACGCGGAAACCCATCTCGCCAAGGCTGGCTGCTGCAGAAGCACCTGCAAGACCTGTACCTACAACGATAATGTCGAGCTTGAGTTTGTTCTTGGGGTTCACCAGACGCTGGTGAGCTTTATAGTTGGTCCACTTCTCGGCCACTGGGCCTTCAGGGATTCTTGAATTAATTGTCTTAGCCATAATATGAATTATGTATATTTGATTTTTAGTTTTTAATTAGCAGCAGAGGCTCGGTGCGCAACCAAGTGCGAAAGCGATTACTACTACGAGGAAACCGAGGACGAGGAGGGTTGAATAAACCTGACCGATGACCTTCCAACGGTTAAACCATACCTTACCGTTCCAGCCGAATGTCTGCATTGCGCTCCAGAAACCGTGTGTGAGGTGGAACCAGAGAGCTACGAGCCATACGATGTAGAGAACTACGTAAACCGGGTTAGCAAAGGTCTGCTGAATCCAACCGAAACCGTCAGCAGGTGCGCATACGCCCTCGAAACCAGCGAGCTCGGCGAACATCATGTTGTACCAGAAGTTGAAGAGGTGGAGCAACAGACCGAGAACGATGATGATGCCAAGAACGAGCATGTTCTGAGATGCCCACTCTACGCCCTGAGGCTTAGCTGTTACCTCGTAACGAGAATTGCCACGAGCGGCACGGTTCTGCATCGTGAGCCAGAAGGCAAACACGAAGTGGAGTACGCAGAGGGCGCCCAAGCCGATTGTTGCAACTACGGCATACCAGTTGGCGCCGAGGAACTCACAGATCATGTTGTAAGCGTCTCCTGAGAAGAGCGCAGCAACATTCATTGACATGTGGAATGTCAGGAATAGAACAAGCGCGATGCCGGTCAAGGCCATCACCACCTTTCTACCGATGGATGAATTGATTAACCACATAAATGATTTAAAATTTAAATTATTAACTGTTAGAATTATAGAATTTCATATCCAATCTTTATTCTTTAAGGTCACAGCTATAAGTCACAGCGACACTCCTTACTATATAATAGGTAAAGGGGTGCTCTAACAATCTGCAAAAATACTGAAAATAGATGATAAATCAAACTATTTCACTCCAAAAATCATTTTTTATTCTTAATTTTGCGAGGACAAACAATGCTGGTTAATTATAAATGTAGACAACTAGCGGAAATCACAAACAGATATATGAATTTCAAATACGACGTTATAGTCATTGGTGGTGGTCACGCCGGATGTGAAGCGGCATGCGCGGCTGCAAGAATGGGAGCGAAGACGTGCCTTGTGACGATGGACATGAATAAGATCGGACAGATGAGTTGCAACCCTGCTGTGGGCGGCATCGCCAAAGGACAGATAGTACGCGAGATTGACGCTCTTGGAGGCGAGATGGCTCTCGTCACCGACGCCACGTCCATACAGTTCCGCATGCTCAACCGCGGCAAAGGTCCGGCAGTATGGAGCCCGCGTGCACAATGCGACAGAGGTAAGTTTATATGGGAATGGCGCACCCGTCTCGACCGTGTGGACAACCTCGACATCTGGCAGGACGAAGCCTGCGAGCTGCTTGTCGAGAACGGAGAGGCGGTAGGCGTTGAGACAGTCTGGGGCGTTACGTTCCGAGCAAAGGCGGTAATCATTACAGCGGGCACGTTCCTTAACGGACTGATGCACGTAGGAAGGAAGAAGGTGCCGGGAGGCAGATGCGCCGAACCTGCCGTCCTTAACTTCACGGAGAGCATCACGCGTCACGGCATAACGTCGGAGAGAATGAAGACGGGTACGCCGGTTCGCATCGACCGTCGCAGCGTCCACTTCGAGGATATGGAGTGCCAACCTGGCGAAACAGACAATCACGGATTCTCATACATGACCGCTCCGCGTCATCTGGAGCAACTTCCATGCTGGACCACATACACGAACAAAGAGGTGCACGACACGCTTCGCGAAGCCATCGCTGACTCGCCTCTCTACAACGGACAGATTCAGTCCACCGGTCCACGCTACTGTCCTTCCATCGAAACAAAGCTGATGACTTTCCCTGACAAGGACCAGCACCCACTCTTCCTCGAACCAGAAGGCGAGGATACCAACGAGATGTATCTTAACGGATTCTCCTCGTCGATGCCGATGGAGGTGCAGTTGAATGCTCTGAAGAAGATTCCTGCGTTCCGAGACATAAAGGTATACAGACCGGGATACGCCATCGAGTACGATTACTTCGACCCGACACAGCTGAAGCCGTCGTTGGAATCGAAACTCGTAAAGGGACTTTTCTTCGCCGGTCAGGTAAACGGAACGACGGGATATGAGGAAGCTGGCGGACAAGGCACGATGGCTGGTATCAACGCTGCCCTACTCTGCGGCGGCAGCGATCCTTATATAATGAAGCGTGACGAAGGATATATCGGCGTACTGATTGACGACTTGACGACGAAGGGCGTGGACGAACCATACCGTATGTTCACATCAAGAGCAGAATACAGAATACTTCTAAGGCAGGACAATGCTGACGCACGACTCACGGAAAAGTCGTACAACCTCGGACTTGCAACTCGCGAACGATACGACCGCTGGCTAAAGAAGAAAGCGGAGATAGACCGCATCATCAGTTTCTGCAATTCCACGAACGTAAAGCCACGCGACATCAACGCCGCTCTCGAATCGTTCGGCACAACACCCTTACAGTTCGGAACGCCGATAGCCAGTCTTATTGCAAGACCACAGCTCGGCATCAAGCAACTCGCTTCTGCCATCCCCACCCTACAAGCCGCCCTTGACATGAATGACGAACGCAAGGACGAAATCGTGGAGGCAGCAGAGATACTTATCAAGTACGACGGATACATCAAACGCGAACGACAGATTGCAGATAAGATGCACCGACTGGAAGACATCCGAATCAAAGGACACTTCCGTTACGAGGAGCTTCACGAGATATCCACAGAGGGAAGACAAAAGCTCTCACGTATCAATCCCGATACCCTCGGACAAGCTTCCCGCATCCCAGGAGTGTCGCCCAGCGACATCAACGTCCTGCTCGTGCTGATGAAGAGATAAAACGAGTTAGGAGTTCCACGTGAAACAAATACAATAACAAACATACATTAAACATTTGAAAATGAACAACAAACTATTGCTTGACAATCTGCGTTGCATACCAGATTGGCCTAAGAAGGGAGTCAACTTCCGCGACGTCACCACACTCTTCAAGAACAACGAGTGTCTGAAGGAGATTTGTGACGAGATGTACGAGCTCTACAAGGACAAGGGCATAACGAAGATTGTCGGCATCGAGTCGCGCGGCTTCGTAATGTCATCTGCCCTCGCCCTCCGTCTTGGAGCCGGCGTTGTGCTCTGCCGCAAGCCCGGCAAGCTTCCTTGCGACACCGTGCAGGAAAGCTACGCAAAGGAATACGGCAAGGACACCATCGAGATTCACAAGGACGCCATCGGCGAAGACGACGTAATTCTGCTTCACGACGACCTCCTCGCTACCGGTGGAACAATGAAGGCAGCTTGCAATCTCGTAAAGAAGTTCAACCCGAAGAAGGTCTACGCTAACTTCATCATCGAGCTTGTCAACGAAGGTCTGAACGGACGTGAGGGATTCGATGAGGACATCGAGATAACATCTCTCATCAAGATCTAACATTAAAGACCAGACAAGAGGAAAGCTATATAGGCGCGGCAAGCAACAACACTTGCCGCGCCTTTCAGTTCCACGTGAAACAAACCGTCCCAAACCACTTAGTTCCAAACCACTTACAGTCCACCATTATGACAAAAGAAGAAAACGCAAAGCGCATCGAGCGTCTTAAGAACATCGTGCTTAACATGCCGGACAAGCCCGGCAGCTACCAGTTTTACGACGCCGACCATACTATTATATATGTAGGCAAGGCGAAGCGTCTCAAGCAGCGCGTCTCAAGCTACTTCCATAAAGAGGTGGATAGGTTTAAGACGAAGGTGCTGGTGTCCAAGATTGAGGACATCAGCTACACGGTGGTCAACACGGAAGAGGACGCATTGCTGCTCGAGAACAGCCTTATCAAAAAATACAATCCCCGTTATAACGTCCTTCTCAAGGACGGAAAGACTTACCCCAGCATCTGCGTAACGAACGAATACTTGCCTCGTGTATTCAAGACCCGCCAGATAAACAAACGCTTCGGCACCTTCTTCGGACCATACTCGCATACGGGCAGCATGTTCGCAGTCCTTGAACTTATCCATAAACTATACAAGCCTCGGACATGCCGTATGGTTATTACCAAGGAAGGAATCGAACAAGGCAAGTACAAGCCTTGCCTGGAATATCACATCCACAACTGCAAAGCGCCTTGTTGCGGTAAGCAAAGCCTCGAGGATTATCAGGCTGCAATAGCTCAAGCACGCGAGATTCTGAAAGGAAACACGCGCGAACTAAGCAAGCATATCTACGAGGAAATGCAGAAAAAGGCGGCGGAATTGAAGTTTGAGGAAGCGGAAGAACTAAAGCAGAAGTACATTCTTATAGAGAATTTCTGCGCCAAAAGCGAGGTGGTCAGCCATACTATTACGGACGTTGACGTATTCTCCATCATTGACGACGAAGCGCAAAGAACGGCTTTCATCAATTATATACATGTAAAGAACGGTAGCGTCAATCAGAGTTTCACGTTCGAATATAAGCGAAAGCTGGACGAAACCGACCAGGAACTTCTCCTTACTGCCATCCCTGAGATTCGCGAACGCTTCCAAAGCCACGCAAAAGAGATAATCGTTCCATTCGAAATGGAATGGCAACTGAGTGGTGCCACGTTCTTTGTACCGCAGCGTGGCGACAAGAAGCACCTGCTTGAGCTTGGCGAAATGAACTGCCGACAGTACAAGTTCGATAGGCTTAAGCAGGCAGAAAAACTCAATCCGGAGCAGAAACAGACGCGTCTTATGAAGGAATTGCAGCAGAAACTCCACCTCGAAAAGCTGCCTTATCAGATAGAATGTTTCGACAACTCTAATATTTCGGGTACGGATGCCGTGGCTGGATGCATCGTCTTCAAGGGTATGAAGCCATCGAAGAAGGACTATCGCAAGTATAACATCAAGACGGTGGTCGGTCCCGACGATTACGCCTCGATGCAGGAAGTGGTCAGACGTCGTTATTCACGTATGGTGGAGGAAGGTTCTGCCCTGCCCGACCTTATCATTACGGACGGTGGATTGGGTCAGATGAGCGTGGTGCGCGAGGTCGTAGAAGGCGAATTAGGGCTGAATATCCCTATTGCAGGACTTGCAAAGGACGACCGTCACCGCACCAACGAACTGCTTTTCGGCAATCCTCCGCAAACCATTGCTCTAAAGACAGACTCCGAACTCTTCCATATTCTGACGCAAATCCAGGACGAGGTGCACCGCTATGCCATACAATTCCATCGCGACAAGCGATCAAAACACGCCCTTCACAGTGCGCTGGACGAGATTCCGAGCATCGGTCCTGCCACACGCGACAAGCTGCTCAAGACGTTCAAGAGCGTGAAACGCATCCGCGAAGCAACGCTCGAAGAACTGGCAGAAGCTGTAGGCATGGCGAAGGCAAAAGCCATTACCGAACACTTCGGTCAGAAAACCGGCTCCGAGAACACCCATTAAATGAAGAATTCTTGTAGGTATCGTTTTTTTATGATATCTTTGTAGAATACAGAAACATCACTAACAGACCTTTAAAATGAGAACAGTCATACAGCGTGTACAGCACGCATCAGTCACCATTGACGGTACAGTAAAGTCAAGCATAGGCAAGGGCTTCCTCCTGCTCCTTGGCGTAGAGGAAACCGACACGTCGGAAGACGTCGACTGGCTTGTAAAGAAAGTGGCAGCCTTGCGCGTTTTCGACGATGAGAACGGCGTAATGAACCGCTCCATTCTGGACGTAGAAGGCGAAGCTTTGGTCGTCAGCCAGTTCACGCTTTACGCATCTTACAAGAAGGGCAACCGCCCGTCATGGTTCCGCGCAGCCCGCCACGAAATCTCCGTACCGCTCTACGAGGAGTTCTGCCGCAAGCTCTCTGACGCCCTCGGACGTCAGGTCGGCACCGGTGAATTCGGCGCAGACATGAAGGTGGAGTTGCTTAACGACGGTCCCGTGACCATCTGCATGGACACAAAGAACAAGGAATAAGAAACCAAAGAGGCAGTCTGTTAACGTCTAAAAAACATCTAACAATGACAATAAAAGAAGCACAAGAGGCGGTAGACCGTTGGATAAAGGAGTACGGCGTGCGCTATTTCTCCGAACTGACCAACATGGCTTGCCTTACTGAAGAAGTGGGCGAACTCGCCCGCATTATGGCACGCCGCTACGGCGACCAGAGTTTTAAGGAAGGCGAAAGCCACGATCCCTCCGAAGAAATGGCGGATATCCTATGGGTTCTTATCTGCCTTGCCAACCAAACCGGCGTGGATCTCACAGAAGCCCTACAGAAAAGCTTTGAGAAGAAGACCAAGCGCGACAAGGACCGCCACAGAAACAACCCCAAGCTAAAAGCATAAAGAGGCTTAGAAAGACCCAGTAAGGCTTAAAAAGGCTCAGTAAAGCCCAACAACACCCTCCCTAAAGAAATCACCAACAAACAATAAAAACCAACAATTATGGGAATCATTAAAGACATTATCCTCAACGAAGAGGACAACCAGCAGGCTCAGCAGAAGCCTAACAAGTACGAGGACGCCCTCAGAAAGTACAACACCAACCTTGACGACGCAGCCGTACGTGAGGCAGTACGTAAGATCATCGCCGAGAAAGTGCCCGAGAACGACACTATGGACGTTAAGAAGTTCCTCTTCGGCAGCATCGAGCTTACCACCCTCAAGACCACCGATTCAGACACAAGCGTACTTGCCTTCACAGAGCGCGTAAACGACTTCGACAACGAGTTTCCTGACCTTCCCCACGTAGCCACCATCTGCGTTTATCCCTGCTTCGCCAAGACCGTTTCTGAGTCATTGGAGGTAGACGGCGTAGAGATTGCTTGCGTGAGCGGATCATTCCCTTCTTCTCAGGCTCGCATCGAGGTAAAGGTGGCAGAGACCGCACTTGCCGTTGCCGACGGCGCCACAGAAATAGACATCGTATTACCGGTAGGCAAGTTCCTTTCCGGCGATTACGAGGGCGTTTGCGACGATATCGCCGAGATGAAGGCAGCATGTGGAGAGTCTGTTCCCATGAAGGTAATCCTCGAGACCGGTGCTCTCAAGACCGCATCTAACATCAAGAAGGCTTCCATTCTCTCAATGTACGCCGGTGCAGACTATATCAAGACCTCTACCGGTAAGATGGAGCCTGCCGCAACTCCCGAAGCAGCCTACGTAATGTGCCAGGCCATTAAGGAATACTACGATGAAACCGGCATACAGATAGGTTTTAAGCCCGCTGGCGGCATCAATTCCGTAATGGACGCAATTATATACTACACGATAGTAAAAGAGGTTCTGGGCGAGAAATGGCTCACCAACAAGTGGCTCCGCCTCGGCACCTCACGCCTCGCCAACATGCTCCTCAGCGAGCTGAAAGGCGAGCAGATAAAGTTCTTCTAAAGCTAAGAGGCTGCATAGAGGAGGGCGATTGCCCAGCCTCTATGCAGCCTCTTGGCTTTTCTTAGCTATTTCTCTTAATCACAAAATCCAGGTAAGCTTGGAGGGCTTCTTTTATTTCATGCTGCCCTACTCTTTCGTCCAGGAATCTCTGCGCCTCGGCGTGAAACTCCCACATTCTTTTTTCGGCATACTCAATGCCACCCATTCTCTTCGTGTAATCCACGAGGCTTGCTATTTCTTCAGCCGTAACCGAATGGTCTTTCACCTTTAGGGCGAGGCGCTTCATGTCCTCATCCCCACCATTGTTCACAGCATGTATGACGGGGAGCGTCAGCTTTCCTTCAGCCATATCGTTGCCGGTGGGCTTGCCAATCTCCTTTGAGTCGTAATAATCGAAGATGTCATCGCGAATCTGGAAGATAATTCCGAGGTTCTGACCGAACTGCTTGGCAGCCATCACGTCCTCCTCAGACGCTCCTGACGACAAGGCTCCGATGCCGGCACACGCCTCGAAAAGCGCCGCTGTCTTCTGCTTTATCACGTCGTAATAGACGTCCTCTGAGATGTCCTTACGACCAATATTGGAGAGCTGCAGAATCTCTCCGTCGCTGAGCGTTCTTCCCAGTTCGGCAAGGTAAGTGACAATCTGCTCGGAATGAGTTCTTGCCACACAAAGGAGAGCCGTGGAGAGAATATAGTCGCCCACGAGCACAGCCACCTTGTTATCGTACGTGGCGTTCACCGAAGCCTGTCCTCTACGCTCCTCACTCTCGTCCACCACGTCGTCGTGTACGAGCGAAGCGGTATGAAGCAGCTCCAAACCTACGGCAGCGTTCTGCGTGACATCTGTTATCTGTCCGAAATTACGCGCCATAAGAAGTATCAGTATCGGGCGCATACGCTTGCCTGCACGCTTACGAATATGTTCGAGCGCACTACCCAGCAACCCGTCCTCATGTGAGAGCGACTGGTTGAAAAGACTAACAAAATCGGCGAGCTCCGCCTCTATCGGGTGCTTAATGATTGACAGATAATCCATTGTGTTATAATATTTCGTACAAAGTTAGTTATTTTGCCGTTATTAGTGACATTTTTTTTGTAATTTTACACCTAATAAATATAAATAAAGCTGGCTGGTATACGAGTGTATGTGTCTACCAGCCAACTTGTCAACTAATTGAACAAAATGGACAAATTATTCCTTCTCGACGCTTACGCGCTCATCTATCGCGCTTATTATGCGTTCATAAAGAACCCGCGAATCAACTCCAAGGGTATGAACACCTCTGCCGTCATGGGCTTCGTGAACACTCTAAACGAGATTCTCACCAAGGAGCATCCCACGCATATCGGCGTGGCGTTCGACCATGGCAAGACGTTCCGCGACGAGGCTTTCCCTGCCTATAAGGCGCAACGCGAGGAGACACCTGAGGACATCCGCGCCTCCGTACCCGTCATCAAGGATATCATTACTGCCATGAACATTCCCGTGCTGCAGGCGGACGGTTTCGAGGCGGACGACGTTATCGGCACGCTTGCCACCAAGGCTGGCGCCGCCGGCATCGAGACTTATATGCTCACACCTGACAAGGACTACGGTCAGCTGGTACGCGACAATGTCTTCATCTTCCGTCCGCGTCACGGAGGAGGATATGAGACGATGGGACCGAAGGAGGTGAACGAGAAGTACGGCCTCTCCTCTCCCGAGCAGGTCATCGACCTCCTTGCGCTCATGGGCGACTCGGCTGACAACTTCCCCGGCTGTCCGGGCGTGGGTCCGAAGACTGCCGCCAAGCTCATCGGCGAGTTTGGCAGCATCGATGCCATGCTTGCCAATTCGTCAAAGATTAAGGGCAAGCTGCGCGAGAAGGTGGAGGGAGCCGTTGAGGACATCCGCATGTCGAAGTTCCTCGCAACCATCCGAACCGACGTTCCCGTGGAGCTCAACCTTGATGCGCTCAAGCTGAAGGAGCCGGACATGAAGCGACTCACCGAAATCTTCACGGAATTGGAGTTTAAGAGTCTGCTTGACAAATTTGTAAAGAAGCCTCAACAACCGCAAAAAACTGTTAACGCTCAACTCGATTTATTTGCAGAAAATCCGACCAACCATTCAGTTGACGCGGAATTTTCGAAGTATGAGAGCCTAAAAACCACCCCACACGAGTATCAACTCATTGAAACAGAAGAGGATGCACGCAAATTATTTGATTTATTTGTTACAAAACAAATTCTCAGTCTAGACACAGAGACCACTTCTATCAACCCGATTGACGCCGAACTCGTGGGTTTGAGCTTCGCAGCGGAGGAAGGAAAGGCATTTTACGTGGCAATTCCGGCTGAACGTGAAAAAGCGGAAAGAATTGTTAATATATTCAAACCGTTGTACGAAAGTCCCGAAATTCTGAAAATAGGACAGAACATCAAGTACGACATGGAGGTGCTCATGAATTACGGCGTTCGCCTCTCAGCGCCCATGTTCGACACGATGATTGCCCATTACGTGCTCCAGCCCGAGCAGAAGCACAACATGGACATCCTTGCCGAAACTCTGCTCAATTATCAGACTGTCCACATCGACGAGCTTATCGGTCCGAAGGGAAAAGGTCAGAAGAGTATGCGCGACCTCTCCCCTGCCTCCGTCTGCGACTATGCCGCTGAGGACGCCGACGTCACGCTGCGCCTCTACAACGTGCTGAAGCCGCGTCTTAAGGAAGCTGGTGTGGAGCAGTTGTTCTACGATATAGAGATGCCGCTGGTGCCGGTGCTTGCCGAAATGGAGACCACGGGCGTCCGTCTGGACACCGAAGCCCTTGCCGAAACGTCCAAGGTGCTCACCGAACGCATGAAGCAGATAGAGCGAAACATCTACGAACTCGCCGGACATGAGTTTAACATCGCCTCGCCGAAGCAGGTGGGAGAGGTGCTATTCGGCGAGATGAAGATTGTGGAGAAGCCCAAGAAGACCAAGACCGGACAGTACGTCACGTCTGAGGAGGTGCTTCAGCAGCTCCGTTCGAAGGCTCCCATCGTGGCTGACATCCTCGAACATCGTGGCCTGAAGAAGCTCCTCGGCACGTACGTCGACGCTCTTCCGAAGCTTATCAATCCGCGTACGGGCCATATCCATACGTCTTTCAATCAGGCTGTTACGGCTACGGGTCGCCTATCTTCGTCCGACCCCAACCTTCAGAACATCCCCGTTCGTGGCGAGGACGGCAAGGAGATTCGCAAGTGCTTCATCCCCGAACCGGGCGAGCTGTTCTTCTCTGCCGACTACTCCCAGATAGAGCTGCGCGTAATGGCTCATCTCTCCGGCGACAAGAACATGATAGAGGCGTTCCGCGAAGGCTATGACATACACGCCGCCACCGCCGCACGCATCTATAAGGAGAAGATAGAGGACGTAAGCCGCGACCAGCGTACGAAGGCAAAGCGAGCCAACTTCGGCATCATCTACGGCATCACGGTCTTCGGTCTGGCAGAACGACTGGAGATCAGCCGAGACGAAGCCAAGCAGCTCATCGACGGCTACTTCGAGACGTTCCCCGACGTGCACGCCTACATGGAGAAGGCCAAGGAGCTTGCCCGCGAGCACGGCTACGCCGAAACGTTCTTCCATCGCCGCCGCTATCTGCCGGACATCACCTCGCACAACGCCACTGTGCGCAACTTCGCCGAGCGCAACGCCATCAACGCGCCCATACAAGGCTCAGCCGCTGACATCATTAAGATTGCAATGGTGAAGATTTACGAGCGTTTCCGCAAGGAAGGAATAAGGTCGAGGATGATTCTTCAGGTGCACGACGAACTCAACTTCTCCGTCATACCTGAGGAAAAGGAGAAGGTGGAGAGAATTGTGTTGGAGGAAATGCAGAACGCCTATCCTCTCCAGGTGCCACTCGTGGCAGACTCAGGATGGGGTGAGAACTGGTTGGAAGCGCATTAGGCTGACTGCGGCAAAATAGTAGCGGAGGTCTCCGGCCTCCGCAGCACAAGCCTTATAATCAGATAATTATAGAATTAAACCCAAATCGGTCATTAGAAAAGTCTTCTTGTCAAAATCATGTCCTTCATGCCTTGATGTCTGCTAATGCAAATATTGTCAAAACAGTAAAAACATGTTACAAAATAAAAATTGATTATAGAGTTCAGGTTCGCTGTTTTTACGGTGTTTTGCTGTGCAAACAGCATCCACGCTTAACAATAGAGCCTCTTTTACACTCCAGATAGTGCCACTATCAGAGTGTAAAAGAGGCTCTATTACATGACAACAGTGGCAGTTTTAGAGTGTAAAAGAGGCTCTATTGCAGCTAAAAGCGGCTCTTTTACGAGTCTGATTTCACAGCGCTTCGTCAGAAAGCCACATAACACACTGTGTATTAACACGTTGTCTTTTATCGCTTAAAACTCAAGAATTTTGCACCAAAGATTTTGTTGTGCGCCGAACTCATAGTATTGAGCAATAGAAATGCAAATATTGTCGTCGGCAGAATCACCGAAGAGTGCGAGAATATGATACCAATCCAAACATCAATTGAAACGAGCGTTCATTTCTTATGTTGCAAGACAGCAAACGTAACACAAAAGATAGAGTATACCCTCGTGCAACGGAGGCCGGAGACCTCCGCCACTTTCCTCTACAACCACTTCATAAGTATATCCCACACAGCAATGATGTGGCAGACGGAACCGGCGAGGACGAAGAAATGGAAGACGGTGTGCATGAAGCGGCGCTTGCGGAGACAGTAAAACAAGGCACCGGTGATGTAGCAGACGCCCTCGGCTATTATCCATATCACGGCGGACGGACCGACGCTATGGAGAAGCGGACCGAAAGCAACGAGCACGCTCAGTCCCATCACCACGTAGCAGATTGTCTCCACGTAGCTATGACTCTTCAGACCCATGAAACTCTTCACGGTTCCAGCTATTGCCGACACCCAGATGAAGATGAAGAGCGCCCAGCCCCAATAGCTATACTCGCGCAACGCCACAAGCGTGATGGGCGAATACGATCCGGCTATGTGCCAATAGATGGCGGCGTGGTCCCACTTGCGCAGCCTCTCCTTCCAGGGCGACCATGCAGAAAGGGCGTGATAGACAGTCGAAGCTATGTAGCTCGACAGCATTCCGAAGAGATAAAGGATGATGCCTGCCGTCGCCCAACCGTTTCGCGCCCAACCGCACCATACGAGGAATGCCGTACCGACAACGAGTCCGAGGATTATTCCCGCGCCGTGCGACCACGAGTTCCATATCTCTTCTTTATGATTAAAGTAGATTTTCATACACTCTAAGTTTTATGTTCCTGACTGTAAATACTTTATATTTTCGTCTACAAAGTTACTTATTATTATCCACTCATATATTCTTATTTAAATAAAATTAAGTACCTTTGCACACGCAACGGTTTGCCTATCCCTTATCAGGAAGAGGCGATTAAAAGGGAATGGGGTGAGAGTCCCCGACTGTCCCGCAGCTGTGAGCTGCCCTTATTATCGGGCGCGAACAACGATGCCACTTGCCTTCAGTGACTGACAAGAAGAAGGCAGGGAAGGCGTTCGCGTCTGGGTGGCGAGTCAGAAGACCTGCCGAAACATACATTGCCATGGTCAGCCCATGGTTGTTCAGGTGCGCCTCGAGGATTGGGCGCGAACGACGAAACCATTACAACGACCCGAAGGTAGGATTTGGCTGACAGCCATAATTGTGCCCAGTTGTGATTATATGTATTCTGTAGTGATTACACAACTATAATAATATATGAAGAAAAACTTTACTTCCATTTTGTTTGCTCTGTGCATCAGCCTTTCTGCTGCCGCACAGACCACCACCATCCGTGTGCAGGGCGCACCCCGCAAGGTGTCGCAGACCGTTGCCACACGCATCCAGAAGGCTGCCGACGCAGTAACATCCACTTGCATCGATTTCTCTAAGATAGAGCGTTGGGCAGGCGAAGGCGAATGCCGTGCCGCTCTTGCCCTGAAATGGGCTGACGGACAGAACGAGGGCAAGACTCTCGTATGGGGATATCGCTGGAAATCAACGGAGAACCCAACCGGAGAGGATCTCATCCGTGCCATCGCCAAGGCTGACCCAGCTCTTTATCTCATGGGCTCCACCGGACCTTATGGAGTCACCATCGGCGGCATCGGCTATGACGCTGACAACGACCGCCTCGTGAGCGTCACCACCATGACCAGCGAGGTTTATCCGCGCTGCGGCTTCGTCACTCAGTCCTCTGACGAGTACGAATCGTCGGCTGCTACCGACTGGGGCGACGGCGACGCATGGAACAGCGGATGGTATTCGGGCTTCTGGAGCTATTACGTTGCTGACAAGGCGGATGACGAGCTGCAGATGTCAATGACCGGCGCCACCGGACGTACGCTTACCGACGGATGCGTTGACGCTTACGTCTTCAGCTATTTCGCTTCCGACGCAGAGCCTAACGTATATGACGGCAACCTCGAATATCTGCCTGCAACAACCGACTACTCTACGGGCACTTTCGTCCTCAACGAGGGATGGTTCGGCAAGGAGAACGCTTCCGTCAACCATCTTTCAGAGAACGGCGAGTGGACATACCGCTGCGCTGACAACATCGGTGCCACCGGTTGCTACGCCACACCGTGGGCAAACCGCTACTACATCATGGCCAAGCAGCCTAAGGACAAGGGCGCTGAGGTAAGCGGAGGACGCATCACCGTATGCGACGCCAACTCAATGCGCGTTCTGAAGCAGATAGAGAACATCGGAGGCGCCAACGAGGACGGACGTTCGTTCTGCGGCATCGACGAGCACCGCGCTTACGTAAGCACCACGGAGGGCATCTATGAGCTCGACCTTGACAACTTAGAGATAACCAAGAAGGTGCTGTCTACGGAGAACTATAACACGCAGTTCGGCAATATGGTTCGCTTCGGCGATTATGTCCTTGCCACCGAATACGGCAAGAATCTCTTCGTCATCAACTGCACCGACAACACCCTCGTAAAGACGCTTCCCAGCACAGCCGCATCAGTAGTAATGGCTAAGGACGGATCGTTGTGGGTGAGCACCAAGGAGGGCATCTCACGCTTCAATACCGAAACACTCGACCTTGAGCCCCTAACACTCGGCGAGGGCATCGAACTGCCCGTCCTGACAAGCGACGCATGGAATCCTGACTGCTTCTGCGCAAGCCTTCAGAGCAATGTCATCTATTGGGCTTCGTCGAAAGACTGGACCATCAATAAGGTGTTTAAGTATGACATCGACAAGCAGGAAGCTTCGCTCTTCATCGACTATACCACCGATGCTGACGGCCGCGCACTCTACGGTGCAGCGCTCCGCGTTGATCCGAAGACAGACTGCATCTACACCAGCCTCGTGAAGGGCTATACTTACAACGACAACGTCGTTCGCAAGTATAGCGCCGACGGCACACAGCTGGCAGAATACACCATGGAGGCAAACTACTGGTTCCCCGAGGTATTCGTATTCCCCGATACCGAAGATCCCGTACTTGCTGACTTTAAGGCTATTAACCTTGGCGTAGGCGAGCAGGCTGAAGCAGACGTAGACGTTACTGACGCCGACAACAACCGCCACGCCATCGTCATCAGCGTGGAGAATATCGAGGACAACAGCGTGGCTGAGGTCAGCGTGAAGAACGGCAAGCTGGTCGTTAAAGCACTCAAGGAGGGCAGCACCACAGCCACCGTCAAGGCTTGCTCTAACGGCATCAGCACACAGAAGACGCTCAGCATCAAAGTCAGCGCTCCTACCTCTATTGACGCTGCAACAACAACCGCAGAGGCTCATGAGGTGGCACGTTACACCATCGACGGCAAGCGCATCAGCAAGCCGCAGACCGGCGTCAACGTCGTTCGCTTCTCTGACGGTACAGTCAAGAAGGTAGTAGTGAAATAGATATCATTATTTTTTTAACAGGTTTGTAATTATTTTTGGGGCGGTTGTACGCGTGATGCGCGCAGCCGTCTTTTTTTTACACGTAATACCAATAAAAAGCGTAACTTTGTACGCCAAAATCATTAGTTTGAGTAAATGTGGACATTCAGTAAACTACATATTTGCGTGGCTCTCACCTCCATAGCCGCCACCGCCGGTGCACAGACGTCGCGCCTCGACTCGGTGCAGACTCTGGGCGACGTAAGCGTGGTGGGCGTCAAGCCTCACTATCTCACTCCCTCGCAGACCCTGCGCGGCGACATGTTGCGCAGTCTCTCCGCCACGTCCGTGGCTGACGCGCTGAAGTATTTCTCCGGCGTACAGATAAAGGACTATGGCGGACTGGGCGGACTGAAGACCGTGAACGTGCGTTCGCTCGGATCGCAGCACGTGGGAGTTTATCTGGACGGCATACGCATTACCAACGCGCAGAACGGTCAGATTGACCTTGGACGCTATTCGCTCTCCAACATGGAGTCGGTGTCGCTCTATAATGCCAACCGCAACGAACGCCTGCAGTCAGCTTCTGAGTATGCTTCGGCTGCCACAGTCTACATGCAGACGAAGCGTCCTACCGAGACCACGTACATGATGGAATATGGTTGCGGGTCGTTCGGCCTCAACAAGCTGAAGGGCTACTTCGCGCTGAAGAACCTGCTCTTCGTGGACGCCGAATACCAGCATAGCGACGGCGACTACGCTTTCCGCTTCCGTTCGGAGCAGGAAGACACCGTAGGCACGCGCCACAACTCGGACATTACGTTTTATCGTCTTGAGGCAGCCGGATTCTATAAGGGACTCTCCACGCACGTCTATTACTATAATTCGGAGCGTGGACTGCCCGGACCGGTCATCAGACGACTCTCTGACCAGTGGGATTCCACCGACCGCCAGTGGGACGAAAACTTCTTCATACAGTCATCATACAAGCATTCGTGGGAGCATTTCGGACTGAAGACCAACCTGAAATACTCCTACGACTACCTGCATTACCTGCAGGATCCGCGCACCAACGCCGCCACGATGTACTGCAACAATCACTATACGCAGCAGGATCTTTACGGCTCAGTAGCCGCAGCGTGGAACACGCGCTACGTGTCGCTTACGGCAAGCACCGATCTCCGTTGGAGCGACCTCAATGCAGACGTCTATAAGTTCGCTTACGTTTATCGTCTCGACTCGAAGTCGTTGCTCTCCGCCATAGCCTCATACCGCGGTTTCGAGGCAAACATAGCCTTGCTCTACACCCACATCTCCGACCATACACGTGGCGCAGCGTCGCCCCTGAGCCGCCTCACCCCGATGTATCTCGCCTCATGGCACGGAGGTCCGCTGACCGTACGAGCCTTCCATAAGCGCATCTTCCGCGCCCCGACGCTCAACGACCTCTATTATACACTCGTGGGCAACGCGCAGCTCCGACCCGAATACACCTCGCAATGGGACCTTGGCATCGACTATAAAGACCGCCACCTGCATCTCGCCCTCGACCTCTATACGAGTCGCATAGAAGACAAGATTGTAGCCATACCGATGAAATGCCAGTTCCGCTGGTCGATGGTGAACTTCGGACTGGTCAGGTCGTTAGGCATAAGCACCACAGCCGGATACGACCGCACGTGGGGCAAACTGGCGCTGTCCGTCAACGCCAACTACACCTGCCAGCGTGACCGCGACTTCTCGTCGCCCTCCGACCCCGAATATAAGAACACCATCCCCTACTCTCCTCTCCATTCCGCCTCCCTCATAGTCAGCCTCGGCTATGACGGATGGTCAGCCTGCACGTCATGGCTCTACACCGGCGACCGCTTCGCACTTATCTCCAACAACAAGGAGGACATGCTCGGCGCCTGGCAGACCGTTGACCTCAAGCTAAGCAAGACCTTCACCGTCAGCCGCCATAGCCTCCAGACCACCATAGAATGCAACAACCTCACCGACTCCAGACACGAAGTGGTGAAGCGCTATCCAATGCCGGGACGCAACTGGAAGCTGACCCTGCAATGGAGGATGTAAAAGCGAAAACACACCTCATTATCAAAAAGTGATAATCATTTTATGATAATCGCTAAATAAAGAAACCAACCCTAACATGTGGTACAAGAACATATACGCCCGTCTGCTGTGGCTCCTTACTGTATTGCTCCTTACAGCGTGCTCACTGCAACCAGCCGACTACCCCACTCCGTCTGAGCCGAAAGCCGACTCGGACCGCCTCATCGTGCTCTGCGAGGGACTGTGGGGCATGGACAATTCGTCGCTGTCGCTCATTGACAACGGCGTGCTGACAAACCGATGGTTTCAGCAGCAGAATCCAGGACGGCATCTTGGCGATACGGGCAACGACATTCTGCTGGTGAACGATACGCTGATAGCCATAAGCGTAAACTGGTCGAACATCGTGCAATACATCCGCCCTGACGGAACGGCAATAGCCGCAACGGAGAACATTCCCAACAACCGCCGGCTTGCAACTGACCACAACGGCTTCCTCTACGTTACGTCTTATGCCGACAACGGCTACGTGGCGAAGGTGGACTTACGGACAAAGCAGGTGGTGGACACGTGCCACGTGGGACGCGAACCGGAGGGCATAGCCTATTACGACGGACGGCTCTACGTAGCCAACACGGGAGGCTACGCCACGCAGACCAAGGACCACGACTATGAACAGACGGTCTCTGTGGTGGACGCGCAGACCATGCGCGAGCTGAGACGCATCGATACTGGATACAAGAATCTCTATGGCAAGCCGGCGCAATGGGGGCAATATCTGTGCATCAATGCCGCCGGCGACTACTATAACCAGCCGCCGCAATGCATCGTTCTGAATATGGCTAACGACGAGTTTCGCACTTTCAGTTTCCCTGCCACGTACAGCTGCGCCTATCAGGGACGATTCTATATCCTCGGCTCAGCCTATTCATACATCACCGAAGCCTACGCCTTCTCCGCCCACACCATCTCCTTGCCCTCTATGGAGGCGGAGGAAGGACTGGCAGCGTACGACGCTGCCACAGCGACAATCCTACAGATGCAGTCGCCCTACGGCATCTATATCTCGCCCTACACCGGACATCTCTACGCCAGCGACGCCCGAGCCTACGCCACCAACGGCTACGTTTACGAGTTCGGACGTGACGGCAGCCAGCTAAACAGATATCTGCTAAGAGGAGTGAATCCCTCTGGATTTCTGGCGTGGCAGCAGAATTAAAAACAAAACCATTTAGATATGAAACCAACAACAATACTCTTTGCCGCACTCTTACAGCTCACAGTGTCGGCAAACGCACAATCACAGCAAACAGTTAAGGTGCTGGAATACTGCCCTGCACCAGGACAATTCATCAATACGCTGCCAGCCATTGACGCCGCGATGTCGGCGGAGGAGCGTCTGAAAGCTTGCCAAGAGCAGATAGAGGACGGCAATCTGGTGTGCCTTGGCGCTGCCGGAGGCTACATCACGTTCGGATTTGACGAGCCTATAAAGAATCTGCGCGGATCTGATCTGCGCATTCTCGGCAATGCTTTCTATGCGCAGAACGACCCCGTTTACGGCGCTTCCACAATCGGAGGAAGCGTCGAACCGGGCATTGTATATGCCGGTGTGGGTACGTCTCCCGAAACGGCTACGTGGTATGAGTTAGCAGGCTCGGAATATTACACCACCGAACGTCATAACTTCCGCATCACTTACCACAAGCCAACGGCGGAGAAAGGCGACCACGAGAAGTCGTATTCCGCCTTTGACAACTACATCCGCGTCACCGCTACGTGGGACGATGCTGACGGCACGAAGCGCGATACGACGGGTTATCTGATGAAGAACGTGTTTCATCCTCAGACTTACTGGCCCGTTTGGGAGGACAAGGAGGAGATGACGTTCAGCGGAGCACGACTGCCAAACAACGCCATCAACTACGGTGGCGACGAGTATGACACGGAGAATACGCAGCTATGGGTTACTTATCGCTATGCTGCCGACTCGTACGGTTACGCCGATGCAGCACCCAACGACGACGAACGTTTCACCACTTTCGACCTTGATTGGGCAGTAGACAAGAACGGCAATCCCGTAAATCTAACCCATGCCGACTTCATCCGCGTCCAGACGGGTGTGCTGCAGCATTGCGGATGGACGGGCGAAACGTCCACGGAGGTCAGCTCTGTCATCAATCTGCATCTTGTGGAAGGCTACGATGCCGACCCAATCATCATCACTCCGCGTCCACGCCCCACTGCCATAGACGCCATAAACGCTTCAGCAGCTAAGGAAACGGCACGCTATAACATCAGCGGACAGCGCATCAGCAAGCCTCAGCACGGCGTTAACATCGTAAAATATGAGGACGGTAGCGTAAGGAAAATCATTATAAAATAAGTTGAAAGTTGAGAGTTGGGAATTGAGAGTTCTTGCTAAGGCAAGCGGCAAAGCCGAGCGATGATATGTTGTTTTAGATAATATATGCAACATAATGAGATTATCAAAGGAAATCATCGCTCTCAACTCTCATTTCTCAACTTTCAACTTAAAGAAATCATTCTGTTTATCGCGTAAATCGATAGAAATCAACGGTTCCCTTCACCTCTGACACACGCTCCTTGGTGGTCATAACGTGCTGGAATCGGTATTCGGGATGGCGCTTAGCCAACTCTTCAAAGTCAGCCGTAGGAACTATCAGCACGCCCTTTTCTGGCAGAACTGTCTTCTCTTCGATGCTGCCATCGGGACGTTCCTCGTATACGGGCTTCTCAAACTGGTCCATCTTATCGCCGAGATAGAAGTCGGCACCAAAGAAATGAGCCATTCTGCTACCTATATGCTGATAGATATTCTCGCCGGGGAACATCTTTTCTATGGTCTGTGCCATAGGACGCAGCGACTTGGCATTGAGAACGGCAGGCTGATAAAGGCCGTCGAGAGCAGTCATAAGCAGGATGACGGGGGCTAACAAGGCGTAGCGGAAACGTCGACCATCGTTGCGTGTTCGCTTGCGCAATACCATCTGCATGGCATCCACAGAAGCTGCAGCAGGAAGGAAACAAAGGAGGAATTCCAGTATTCCTATAGGCATATCGCGCAGGGCATGCAGCATGGCGATGTTGGTATCAGCATGCTTGCCATGGAAGATGGTGTCGGGCACCAGTCCCATTCTCACGCAAGCAAAGACCGCCGTGAGCGTCAATACCAAGACACCAATCAGACATACATAAGCTCTCATAGCGCCTCTTCTGCCCGTTCGCCACAACCAATCGATGTATTCGGCTATGATCATAGCCATAAAAGGATAGCAAGGAAGCAGATAAACGCTGCGCTTGCTTGACGGGAAGCAATAGAAGAGGAGCACAAGCAGGAAGCCCAACCACGTGAAAAGCATCACCGGCGGCACCTGCATAAGGCGTATCTGCCATCTCATCAGCGTGCCTTTCAGACTGCCGGGGAGTGAAGATTTCGCCAAAGAAGCCGACTTCGCAGAGGAAGCAGTGGAGGCTTCAGACGCAGAAGCGGCCTCAGCAGAGGCAGCTGATCTTTTCCAAGGCTTTGAGAAGAGCGTAAAAAGGAGCAGCAGCGTCCACGGTGCCCATCCCGTTGAGAGCGTAAAGAAGTTGTAAGGGAACGAATGGGTGTGCGACTCGTAGCTCATCGATCCGGTCATGCGTCCGATGTTCTCCTCATAGATAAGGTCGAGGAAGTGCTGTCCTCCCTCATGCCAAGCTGCCACGTACCACAAAGCGGGCAGTATGAGCGACAGCAATGCGAAGCCTCCGTACGTCAGCGTAGTGCGCCAGAAGCGTCCGCCACGTATCAGCGTGAACACCCACATCACAAAGCAGGGCAGAACGAAGCCCACCGGACCCTTGGTCAGCACGGCTCCACTCATGCAAAGCACCGCCAACAGAGGGAATCCCTTGCTGCCACGCTCCCACCAACGATAGAACAAGAGCATTGCACCCACCACGCAAGCCGTCAGTACCATGTCCACACGGCAGTTGACACCGGCTCTGTGCACCTCGAAGGACGTCAGCAGAAGCAAGGCTCCCATCAACGCCTGCTGAGCGTTACGGCGACGCTTATAGAAGACGAAGCAGCCCACGGTCATGGCAATAAGAGCCAAAGCGGACGGCAGACGCGACGTATATTCGTCCACACTGCCCGTCAATAATGACACAAGGGCTATGCAGTAATGGAAGAATGGTGGCTTGTAAGGAATGTCCATACCGTTGTTGACGGGCAGAATCCAGTCGCCGCTGTTCAGCATTGAAAGCGCCACGACAGCCTCACGCGGCTCACCTTTCGTGTTGAAGTCAGTAAGCCCGAGGAAGGGCAGGAGCATCACACACGAGATTACGATAACCGCTATGAGCGGCATGTTTTTCTCTTTTATCTTCATTTTATTTTCGTTTGGTTCGGAAATACTTTTCGTTGATTCATAAAATGTTTCGCGTGCAAAGGTAGCAATAAAAACCAAAGGAATTCTGAGGTTTCGTTATTTTATGACCGAACCGACTGGCAAAGAAAATATTTTTGCTACTTTTGTCTTTCAAAGCACTCCCTGAATAAGCATCCAAACCTTACTTACACATACAATAATGTCTGACCCACAGCAACTAAAGCGGCGCTTCCTGCGTTATCTGAAGCTGGAACGCGGCTATTCGCCCAACACCATAGAGGCTTATACGCACGACATCGACTATCTTCTGAAGTTCCTCCTTGACGAACAACTCGCCGTGGAGGACGTGCGTCTGCCCCACTTGGAGCAGTTCGCCGCACGCATTTACGACTTCGGCGTGTCGTCAAGGAGCCAGGCACGCATTATCAGCGGCGTGCGCAGCTTCTTCCGTTTTCTCGTTCTTGACGGCGACATAGAGGACGATCCGTCCGAACTGCTCGAGTCGCCGTCACGCGGCGTGCACCTTCCTGAGGTGCTCAGCGTGGAGGAAGTTGACCGTATGGAGGCTGCCATCGACCTCTCCAAATGGGAAGGACAGCGTAATCGCGCCATCATAGAGACGCTCTTCTCCTGCGGTCTGCGCGTCAGCGAACTCGTTACGCTGCGCTTCGCCGACATCTTCGCCAAGGAACATTATCTGCGCATCGTCGGCAAAGGCGGCAAGGAACGCCTCGTCCCCATATCGGACAACGCACTGAAGGAAATAGAATACTGGATGTACGACCGTAACATCATGAACATCAAGCCCGGAGAAGAGGAGTATGTGTTTCTGAACCGCCGCGGAGCACACCTCACACGCACCATGATACTGATAATGATAAAGAACACGGCACGTGACGCAGGCATCGAGAAGACGGTATCGCCACACACCCTGCGCCATTCTTTCGCCACCGCCCTGCTGAAGGGAGGAGCCAGTCTGCGAGCCATCCAGGAGATGCTCGGTCACGAAGACATATCCACTACGCAGATTTATACGCACGTAGACATGACCACATTGCGCGAGGAAATAATGTGTCATCACCCGCGAAACATGAAGAAATGACCGTTCTGACAACGGTACAACCAAAAGGGGACCGACTTCGCAGCCGATCCCCCTTGCTCTTTATACAATAACATTATGAATTTTAATAGTGGCTTATTTGTTTGATTACGCTTGCAAAGTTACTCTATATTAATGTCTTGCGCAATACCCAATAGTTAGTAAAATGCGCCTTGGCGCACAATTCCTAACTCCTAATTCATAATTCCTAAATATTTATTGTACCTTTGTATTTATGCAAAAGAACAACCGTTTTCTTCTCTCTGCGGCGTGGATATTGAGCCTTCATGCTCTCACGCTCGCCTTTCTGTCGCTGTTCCGACTGACGGAATACGTGGCGCTGCACGGCATGGTGGAAAGCACGTCCGCCAATCCGTTCACGGCTTTCGTGCGCGGCGTGTGGTTTGACAACGTCATTACGTGCTACATAACCGTCGTGCCGCTCGCCTTCACGCTGCTCCCGGCAGCCTTCTCGCTGACGCGTCGCTGGATGCGTCGTGCCACTGTTTGGTGGTATGGCGTGCTCGGAAGCGTCGTTTTCATGGCTTCGGCAGCCAACATCCCCTACTTCGCTTATTTCTTCAAGAACATCAATTCGTCCATATTCGAGTGGTTCGGCTATGCCGGCACCACGGCTGGAATGGTGACGGGAGAGAAGTCGTACTTCCTCTATATTGCCATGTTCTTCGTCTGCACAGCCGCTTACGTCTATCTCATGGTGCGTCTGCGCCGCGTGTTCGACCGACTCATCGGCAAGAAGAACAACAACCCGATAGGCTTTGCGCATATAATCGGGGGAGACAACGGGCTTAGGAAAGCCGCAGCGTCTCTTGGCAGGCTCTGCATTGCCGCCGCCATGACCGCTCTCTGCGTCTTCGGCATCAGAGGCAGGACGGGATATAACCCCATAAAGGTGTCGGAGGCATATTATTGTGACGACGCTTTCCTCAACCAGCTCGGCATCAATCCCGCATTCAATCTGCTCACTTCTGCCCTCGACGACATGCGAAAGGAGAACCGTGAGCTACATCTTATGCCTTATCCCGAAGCCATAAGCGAGGCACGACAGAGCCTTGGCATAACCGGCAAGTGCGACTCAACGCACGTCCTGCGTCGCTACGTGGACAACAGCCAGAGCGCCGTGGCAGGGAAGGAGAAGCCCAATGTGGTGGTTATCCTTATGGAATCGATGTCGGCAAGCTTCATGCAGACATTCGGACAGAAGGAACGACTCACTCCTACGCTCGACTCGCTCTACAACCACTCAATGGCTTTCGACCATTATTACAGCGCCGGCATCCATACCAATCACGGCATGACAGCCTCGCTCTATTCGTTCCCTGCCCTGATGTTCCGCAATCTCATGAAGGGAACCGTGACGCCTCACCGCGACGGCATACCCACCGTGCTCCACAAGGAAGGCTATCATAACATGTTCTTCATGACCCATGAGGCTCAGTACGACAACATGAAGGCGTTCTTCACCACCAACGGTTACGACGACATCTATTCGCAGGAGTCGTATCCGAAGGAAGAAGTGGTCAATTCGTTCGGCGTTTCAGACCATTTCCTCTTCTCGTATGCCCTCGACCGCATCAACGAAACAAGCAAGAAATACGCCGGCAAGAAGCCGTTTATGGCCACGCTCCTTACCATCAGCAATCATCCTCCCTACATCATTCCGTCGTGGTTTAAGCCCAAGACAAAGGAACCGGAGACGCAGATTGTGGAGTATGCAGACTGGTGTGTAGGCGACTTCCTGCGCCGCGCCAGCCGTTGCCCATGGTATAAGAACACCGTCTTCGTCATCATGGCAGACCACGGCAAGATAGTAGGCAAGGTGGACAGCGAGCTGCCGCAGTCGTATAATCACATACCGCTCATCGTCTTCGGTCCCGGCGTGAAGAACGGAAGGGTGGAGAAGCTCGCAATGCAGGTGGACGTGATGCCAACGCTGCTCTCTCTGCTCGGCATCAGCTATGAGTATGACGGCTTCGGAGTGGACCTCACCCGCGACGAACGTCCCCTCGTGTTCTATTCTGCCGACAATCAGATAGTGGCACGTTCGCACAATCTCTGCTACATTTACGAGCCGAAGACGGGCAATGCGTTCTGCTACGTCTCCACACCTGACGGTCGTCTGAAGGAGACAAAGCCCTCGGCAGCATTCATTCCGCTGCGCCGTTACGTATTCAGCATGATACAGACGGCACAGTATATGCTTAAAAGACAAATGTAAGTGAAATGCTTGTGTATGACTCAAGAAATGTGTAAATTTGTGCCTTGAAGCACTATTCACTTAATACAAAAACACTATAAAAACATCACAATATACAGAACTATGGAACAAGCTCTCTGGATATACAACACCCTGACACGAAGAAAGGAAGTGTTCAAGCCGCTGCATGCGCCTAACGTGGGCATGTACGTCTGCGGACCTACCGTTTACGGCGACCCACACCTCGGACACGCACGTCCCGCCATCACTTTCGACATCCTCTTCCGCTATCTCAAGCACCTCGGATATAAGGTGCGCTACGTGCGCAACATCACCGATGTGGGCCACCTCGAGCACGATGCTGACGAGGGTGACGACAAGATAGAGAAGAAGGCACGCCTCGAACAGCTCGAGCCGATGGAGATAGCACAGTACTATACCAACCGCTATCACGCTGCTATGGAAGCGCTCAACGTGCTCCCGCCAAGCATCGAGCCGCACGCCACGGGCCACATCATCGAGCAGGAGGAACTGGTGAAGCAGATTCTGGACAACGGATTCGCTTACGAGAGCAACGGCTCCGTATACTTCGACGTTAAGAAATACAACGAGAAATATCATTACGGCATCCTCTCAGGTCGCAACCTTGACGACGTAAAGGACGCTTCACGCGCTCTTGACGGCGTTGGAGAGAAGCGCAATCAGGCTGACTTCGCCCTCTGGAAGAAGGCTTCTCCTGAGCACATCATGCGCTGGCCGAGTCCCTGGAGCGACGGATTCCCGGGCTGGCATTGCGAGTGTACAGCCATGGGACGCAAGTATCTCGGCGCTCACTTCGACATCCACGGAGGAGGAATGGACCTCGTATTCCCGCATCACGAGTGTGAGATTGCGCAGGCTGTGGCTTCGCAGGGCGACCAGATGGTGCGCTACTGGATGCACAACAACATGATAACCATCAACGGACAGAAGATGGGCAAGTCGCTCGGCAACTTCATCACGCTCGAGGAGTTCTTCACCGGCAACAACAAGAACCTCGAACAGCCCTACTCGCCGATGACCATCCGCTTCTTCATCCTCTCCGCTCACTACCGCGGCACCGTCGACTTCTCTAACGAAGCGCTTCAGGCATCGCAGAAGGGACTGGAGAAACTCATGAACGGCATCAGCGACCTTGACCGCATCGCAGCTTCTGCTGAGAGCGACGCAGAGACAAAGAAGATGGTAAGCGAGCTTCGCGAGAAGTGCTACGACGCCATGAACGACGACTTCGCCACTCCGCTCGTCATCGCTCACCTCTTCGAGGCATGCTCCGTTGTCAACAAGCTCGTTGACCACAAGGCCACAATCTCTGAGGCTGACCTCAAGGAACTCTCTGAGACAATGCGCCTCTTCGCCTTCGACCTCCTCGGTCTGCGTCCCGACAACGCCGGCTCGTCATCTCATCGTGAGGAAGCTTTCGGTAAGGTAGTGGACATGGTTCTGGACCTCCGCTCTAAGGCAAAGGCTGCCAAGGACTGGGCAACAAGCGACCGCATCCGCGATGAACTCGCCGAACTCGGCTTTGAAGTAAAGGACACCAAGGACGGTGCCACATGGAAACTCAAGTAAGAATTAGTAATTAATAATTAATAATATGAAGAATCTCAGCTTAATAATAGCCTCAGCGCTCGCCATCTGCAGCTGCTCCACCTCCAAGACCGTAGGACAGGCCACTGACCTCAACGGCGAGTGGGACATCGTAGAAGTAAACGGCAAGGTAGTAGATACCACAAAGACAGAAGCTCGTCCCTTTATCGGATTCGAGACCAGCAAGAACAACGTATACGGCTGTGCAGGATGCAACAACATCACCGGCACAATGAAGCTCAACACGTCACGCCAGACTCTCGACCTCTCGCAGGTGGGAGCCACGATGATGCTCTGCCACGACATGACTACGGAGCAGAGCGTGCTCGACGCGCTCGGACACGTGAAGGGATATAAGGCAGCAGGAGAAGGTCGTGTGGACCTCACAGACAACAGCGGCAAGACCGTATTGTCACTCCAGAAGGCAAAGTAAAAAACAACAATCCCCGCCCGTGTGCGGGGCTTACAATAAAAGGCAGCACGTATGAAGCACATCGTTTTTCTGACCGGCGCCGGCATGTCCGTAGAGTCCGGTTTTAAGACATTCCGTGGTAACGACGGACTGTGGGAGAACTATCCCGTGGACCAGGTGGCATCGCATGAGGGTTGGCTTAAAGACCCGACGCTCGTCACCAACTTCTACAATATGCTGCGCCACAAGCTCTATGCGGCACAGCCCAATGAGGGTCATCGCCTCATCCACGACCTGGAGAAGCACTATAAGGTGACCGTCATCACGCAGAACGTGGACAACCTGCACGAGAAAGCAGGATCAACGGACGTCATCCATCTGCACGGCGAGCTAACCAAGGTGTGCTCATCGCGCGACGTTGACGACCCGCGTTACCAGCGTGAGCTTACCGAAGACGATTGTGAGGTGAAGCCCGGAACACTCGCCGGAGACGGTTCGCTGGAACGTCCGTTCATCGTGTTCTTCGGCGAAGCGGTGCCGATGATAAGCGTGGCAGCGGAAGCAGCCGAGCAAGCCGACATCTTCGTCATCATAGGCACGTCGCTTAACGTATACCCCGCCGCCGGACTTATCCATTACGTGCGCCCCTCCGTCCCCGTCTTTCTCATCGATCCGGAGCCGTCGCTCGGCGTAGGCAGGCAGAACTTCACGCACCTGCAATGCGGAGCAAGCGAAGGAATGAAGAAGCTTTGCGAAATATTGAATGATTGAACTTGCGCAAGTTCAGTTAAATGACAAATAACAACGAAAAAGGCTGCAAGCAACGACGTGCTTGCAGCCTTTTTTTATGTTATTGATGTCCTTATTCTGTCATTAGAACTTGTAGTTAACACCGAACTGAACGTTTGTTCCGTCGAGGTCGAATCCGAATGACTTAACCTTTGCAGAACCTTCACCAACCTGCTGGTAACCGAGGAAGCCAACCTTTGTAACGAAAGCTACGTGGTCAGAGAGGTTAACCTTCAGACCCGGCTTGATGCCGATCTCGTAACCGTCAACGTCAGCACCATTACCTCCGACGTGTGTGTAGCCTACAGTACCCTCAAGGAAGAGGTCAACGAGCTTAGTGCTGCAGAATGTATAGCGTGCGTACGGAGCGAGCTCGAATGTATTGTTGCCGTCCTCTACGCCCTTGTAACCTACAGTAAGACCAGCCTCCCAGTTCTTGTTGAACTGATAACCAATCTCAGGAACAATCTTGTAGCTCAGCTTTGAGTCATGATCACCTACCTTAGTGCTTGAAAGACCAACACCGCCACCGATGTAAACCTGTGCGCTTGCGCTTGCAGCAATAACCATAGCTGCCATAGTCATAAAAATCTTCTTCATAACTTTTCCTTTTAAATATTAATGATTTTTGTGTTTCAAATCAATGTTGCAAAGATATTATCTATTTTTAAATCCGCAAAATAAAATTGTAATTTTAGTTAATCATAAAGAAGTATAGAACAATAAAAATGTAATTAATAGATTTAAATCAATAAATAGTGGTAGATTTCGCCACTCTGTTGGGATGTCCGCCCTACTCTACAGCCAATAAAACAACCCGCAAAGAGGAGTTTATCCATAATCTTTACTAACTTTGCACCTACAAAACGCACACATAACATCCACATCATACATATAAGAACACATATAAAAGAAACCATACAATGCGTAAACTCCGTACTATAGAAATGCAGCGTCTCACGGTGGACGAGTTTCATGAGGCCAAGAAGCTCCCCCTCATCGTCGTTCTTGACGACGTGCGCTCGCTCCACAACGTCGGCTCCGTATTCCGCTCGTCAGACGCTTTCCGCGTGGAAGCGGTGTATCTATGCGGCATCACAGCCACTCCACCCCACCCCGAAATCCACAAGACAGCGCTCGGAGGCGAGGATTCGGTAGACTGGCGCTACTTCCCCACAGCCACCGAAGCCGTGGCAGAGCTTCAGAAAGATGGCGTCTTCGTCTATTCCATCGAGCAGGTGGAGGGTTCCACAAAGCTGCAGAACCTCTCTCTCGACACCGACCGACGTTACGCCGTGGTGTTCGGCAACGAGGTGAAGGGCGTCCATCAGGAGGTGGTAGACCTTGCTGACGGTTGCCTCGAGATACCGCAGTTCGGCACCAAGCACTCCCTTAACGTCAGCGTAACAGCCGGCATCGTCATCTGGGAAGTAGCAAAGCAGTTCCTTGCAGGAAGCAATACAGAATTTTGAGTTAGGAATTTTGAGTTTTGAATTATTCTCGGCTTCGCCTGCGATTGTGAATTATTCAATTTTGAGTTGGCTGAATACGTCCTATCAATTCAAAACTGAACAATTCATAATGCGCCTTGGCGCACAATTCCTCGCTCGGCTTTGCCGCTTGCCTAAGCAAGAATTCAAAACTCAAAAATCCTAACGAGGCTGTGTCAAAACTCAATCAGCGCGGGCTGAACCAACGGTCACCGGCGCGAAGCGGAAAGGTAAGGCCCAATAATCACATAGGAGGCTATGTCAAAACTCGATCAGCGCGGGCTGAAGGCCCAATAATCACATAGCCCAGGGCAACGCTCTGGGTGCTTAAAGGCATTACACCAAATCGCCCTGTAAGGGCAAAAGCGTTCTGCTTCAATGCTTTAGCCCTTACAGGGCGTCTTTGGTTTTTCTCTTCTTATTTCCCAGGGCGCTGCCCTGGGCTATTAGCTGCTGCCCTTACAGGGCGTGCTGCTGTACTTTTGACTCCATCCAATATTTGCATTTCTAACGCTCAATACTCCTCGTTCAGCGCACTAAGAAATCACAGGTGCGAAATTTTCGAGTTTTGAGCGTGCAGCGATAGCATGCTGAAGCACAGCTGATTATGCGGTTAAGAAAAGAAATGTGCAATGAATAAGGGAGCTAAACAAGCACATTAGGGGCGCTAAAGAGCCACTCTAACACTCCTACACAGCCTCTGCTATCATACAAAACAGCCTCTCTTCCACACCAATAGTGGCTATGTTGGAGTGGAAAAGAGGCTTTTATTGTATATTATGTGGCCAAAAGCGAAGCAAAACCCTATAAAAACGGCAAACTAAAACTCTATAATCAATTTTTATTTTGTAACATGTTTTTACTCTAAGTACGATATTTGCATGAGACATAAAGACAAGTTTTTTTTTTGACAAGAAGACATGAAAACAAGATATTTTCAGACATGAAGACATGTCTTTTTGTCTGAAAAAGTCATGGGAAAAGGGCACTCTAATCATTTTTTCACACTTATTATTTGTACCCTCCGCAAAATTAGCATAACTTTGCATTTTAACTATGTGTAAAGACGTGATACACATACAAATATAAGAATGACAATGACAAGACCATATATCATCATCACACTTGCCGCACTTCCTCTCATGTTCACCTCCTGCATCAAGGACGAACCGCTCGGAATGGAATGCGACATCGAAGAGGCTTTCATACATGCCGACGACCCGCAGGCCATGTTCTTCCAGCCCTCTGACTCGCTGACACGCGTGATAGCCACGCAGACCACCATCAACTTCAGCCCGCTCCGACCGGGAGCTGACCTGACGCAGATGGCACCGCAGTTCCGCATCACACCGGGAGCAACCATCTCGCCCGCAAGCGGTTCGGTGCACGACTTCTCACAAGGTCCGGTGGTCTACACCGTGACATCGGAGGACGGACAGTGGCACCGCACGTACAACGTGAACATCACTGCCATGGAACCGGAGATACCGGAGGCTAAGACAGACACCATGCGCTTCGACTTCGAGAACTTCTTCCTTGAGGAAAAAGCACAGAAATACTATGTATGGAGCGACATCCTCGACAACGGCAACCGCGCCGACAACTGGGCGACGGGCAACGCCGGATATGCCATCGCAAAGAAGAAAGCCACTCCCGAGGAATATCCCACCACACCACTCGCCCAGGGCTTTGAGGGCAACGGCGTGAAGCTGACGACCAGCTCAACGGGCTCGTTCGGCGTAATGGTGAACATGCGCCTCGCTGCAGGCAATCTCTTCACAGGCGTATTCGAGTCGGCCATCGCCACCAAGACGCCACTGCTCGCCACGCACTTCGGCGACGGAGCCTCAAACAAGCTCAACGTCAAGCCCGTCAGCTTCAGCGGATATTATCAGTATACGCCGGGCGACGAGTTTATGGACAAGAGCGGAAAGACTGTGGAAGGACGCATTGACGAGGGCGACATCTACGCCGTGGTGTTCAAGAACACCGACGACCAGGGCAACGCCTTCTATCTGACCGGCGACAACGTGCTGACCAGCCCGCAGATTATCGGCAAGGCGCTCAGCGGACACGTGACACGCACCGCGGACGGATGGCAGTTCTTCGACATCCCCTTCGAATATACCACGGAGCCCGACCCGCAGGTGCTCGCCAACTATGGCTACAGCATCGCCATCGTCTTCACCTCCAGCTGCGAGGGAGCACACTTCGAGGGAGCCATCGGCAGCACACTATTAATAGATAAGGTGAAGGTGGCATACGAGAAGCCCGCCGCACAGCAGAAATAACATTCAACCGCATCAATATGAAGAAAACAATAATAACACTGCTCCTCGTGGCCTTCGTGGGCTTGCAGGAAGCCTTCGCCATCGACATCTTCGGCGATCTCAGATACATGGTACGCTTAGGCTACGGCCTCGGAGGAACAGCTCCGGTGGGCATGCCGGCCACCATCCGCTCGCTCGACAAGTTTACGCCCACCAACAACACGCTCCTCGGACTGGACGCATACAAGCCGCTGACTGAGAAGTGGGGACTGCAGGCAGGATTTCATTACCAGAACAAGGGCATGAAGACCGACGCGAAGGTGAAGGGATACAGCATGGAGATGAGACGAGGCGACGAGACGCTCAGCGGACTCTTCACCGGTAACGTCGTGACGGAGGTGAGCGAATGGATGGTGACGCTGCCCCTGCAGGCCGCCTACAACGTGTCGCCGAAGCTCCGTCTGAAGTTCGGTCCTTACTTCTCTTACGTGCTCAGCAACAACTTCAGCGGATATGCCTATGACGGATATCTGCGCGTCGGCGACCCGACGGGCGACAAGGTGGAACTGGGACACGTCGAGGGAGAACGCGGCGACTATGACTTTACGGAAGACCTGCGCCACTGGCAGTTCGGACTGGACCTCGGTGCAGACTGGTTCTTCTCCAACCACTTCGGTGCATACGCCGGACTGTCATGGGGTCTGACCAACATATTCCGCAAGGACTTCCACGTCATCGAGCAGTCGCTCTACCCCATCTACGGCAGCATCGGACTGACTTACAAGCTCAAGTAAGAAATATTAATAACGAAAAACAATTGTCTATGAAGAAAATCTTTACACTACTTGCAGTGCTCATGATTTCACTCACAGCCATGGCACAAATCACCTTTTACGGTACATGGAAGAACAACTCTAACTCGTTTCCAAGCTTCGACAACTACGTGGAAGTGACCATCAACGACAACGGCACGAGCAAAATCGTAATGAAAGACATCGTCTTCGGCAATGACGTTCTCGGAACCATTACGCTCAACAACGTCACCACCGAGCAGAACGGAACCGGATATAGCTTCATTATGGGCAGCCAGACCAAATTCGACATCACCAATGGCAATATGAGCGATGTGAAGGAAGGCGTATTCGAGGGTTGGGGAAGCATAGACGGTGACAACCTGCAGCTCACGGCCAACTACTTCGACTACGGCTCAACATCATTGCGCTACGTGAAGTTTAACGGCACAAAGGTGCAGACCAAACCCGACGGACCCACCATCACCGACACTGAGACATTCTCCTCAGACCTGTCCACCTCTACAGCTGCCGGCGACACCAAGACCACAAAGAACGCCACTGCCATCCTCAGCAAGTATTCTGACAACACCTACTCGCTCACACTCAAGCCGGTGGAGACAGCTGACGCTTCTTACGGAGCCATCACATTCAGCGGACTCGGATTTGAGGAAGAGGACGGCGAGACTTACATCTCAGGCTACGTGGACGCCACTACCGAGGAGACTTCACCGCTCTACGGAAAGAACATCAAGGGCGACCTCTCTGCCGTTATCAACGTGGACGGCGACCTCGTGGTATACGCCATGCTCGTGGACATGGACGACGAGAACTTCAACGTGGAGATGCAGTTCGGCAAGGAGGAAGAAGAGCCGTTCGAGCCGGTCTCAATGGCAGGCACACTCTCAAGCTTCTCTCATACTGACGACGGCGACGTATCAGACCAGAAGCCTTCCGTACTGACCATCACTGACGAGGGCGAAGGCAAGTGCACACTGACAATGACCGAGGGTACACTCCCCGGAACCACCCTCTCACTCGGCACCATCACCATCCCTTCAGTGTCTTACGAGGCTGACGAGGCTACTGCCACCATGAATCTCTCTTCAGGCAAGGTGGAGGCAACAACAGAATGCGCACATCCTTTCTATCAGACCATCACTGTGAACAGCCTCTCTGGCAGCATCGCAGTGAAGATGGACGAGAACAGCGAGGACGAGGCCATGCTGGCTAACGCCAACATCACATTCACAGTGGACAACGACGGCACAGAGACCGTCAACTACACATTCACAACCAACGGATACGTAACTGGCGTGGACACGGTGAAGAAGGCTGACGGCACAGTACAGCGCATCTACACCATCTCCGGCATAGCCACCACACAGATGCAGCGCGGCATCAACATCGTACGCCATGCTGACGGCACTGTGACGAAGGTTGTCAAGAGATAAAACGAACAGAAAACACTCACACAAATTAAAAACAACAAAAAAATGAAAAAGTCATTATTCACATTGGCAATGGCTGCGATAGCCTTAACTGCCAACGCCACCGACTACCAAGGTAACTACAGCAGCAACGCTGGAGGACAGAAAAGCACCGTGGACGGTAAGGTGAGCATCGAGGAAGGCACTGACGGCACAAGCACCGTCACCATTCACAACTACGCTTATGAGGTGTATGGCACAAAGCACTATGTGGGCAATATCGTCCTCAACGGAGTGAAGACCTCCAAGGTGGGCAACGTAACTCTCTTCGAGAGCGCCCAGAACGTGGACATCACAGAGGGCGACCTTGACACTTACACATGGGAAGGTCCCGGCTATTCGGCTCTCTGCAATGGCGGTGTGCCCGTAATCTTCAAGGCTGAGTTGCGCGGCGACAAGCTCACAGCTGCTTTCAACCTCGACACCTTCCAGGCCATCAAGCGCCGCATCAAGGCCACGTTCGGCGAAAACCGCTACACCATCGGACAGATTCTCGGATCGAACTTCGATGCTTGGCACACAGCCACATACACTGGAGGTGTACCCAAGAAAGACTACACCAGCGACGAGCCCGACGGATGGCACTCATTCATGAGCGCAACTGGCACTTACTCATCCACAGTAAGAAAGAACACTTACACATATAAGTCTGACGAGGTGCGTCCCGGTGTCAAGGGCACAAGCCTCAAGCTCACATCTGGCATCGTAAGCGTCTTAGGTATTAAACAGCCTGCCAACGGAACCATAACCACTGGTCGTCTCTATGCAAACGCCACTAAAGCTAATAACACAAAGAACAACTCAACGTCAGATCCTTCTTCAACCGACGTTGACGGCAATAACGATCCGTTCTTCTCAGCTATCAGCTCACGTCCTGACTCTATCGCCGTTTGGGTGAAGTATAACCAGGGTACGCTTTCTGATGAGAATAAGAAGAATTATCCTTACGCCACCATCTCTGCCATCATCAACGACGGCACCAAGATTCAGGATCCGGCTGACAAGGAGTATACTACTGTAGTGGCTACTGCCCAGAACAAGGAGATAGCCGAGACCGGCAACGAATGGAAGCGCATCAGCGTTCCTTTCAGCTACGTTTCGGACAACATTGACCCGAAAGCCATCCTCGTAACTCTCTCTACTAACGCCGAGCCGGGTGTGGCTTCAAGCGACGAGAACAATCCTGACGTACTCTTCATCGACGACCTTGAGCTTATCTACAACGCACAGCTCAGCAGCGTGAAGATAAAGGGCGTGGACTTCACATTCGAGCCGAACAAGTATTACTATGACGGTCTGACATTCGACGGCGAGCTTACTGACGCTGACGTAGAGGTGGAGAAGACGGGCAAGGGCTCATACATCAGCCAGACCATCACACGCAGCCCGGCAGAGAAGGGTTATGCCACCGTTACCGTAACCGTAACATCAGCTGACCTCAAGACCGTGAATGCCTACACCTTCAAGGTGAAGGAGGCTGTTGCCGAGCCTACAAAGGACTATAAAGGCAAGCTCGCCATCTCATTGAACGGCGAACCGCAGGATCCGGTTGACGCAACCATCTCTACCATCCAGCACGAGGACGGCACATACGACATCCGCCTCAACCAGTTCTCGTTCGATCCGTTCCTCATCGGCGACGTAACCATCAAGAACGTACCCGCTACAGAGGTGGACGGATGGACTGTCTTCAACACAGAGCAGGACGCTGAGATAACCAACGGCGCTCAGATTGCAGAGGCTCTCCACGGCAAGGTGCACGTCAAGCTGACTGCACAGTGCAAGGACGACAACCTCTATGCAGAGATTTCCCTCCCCGTTGAGCTTGGCGAAGACGTGATGGACGTTTATGCCGTATTCGGCGAAAAGCCAGCTACCGGCATCAACGGCATCGAGAACAACGCCAAGACCACCGTTACCGGCATCTACAACGCTTCAGGTATGAAGCTCCAGAAGATGCAGCGCGGACTCAACATCGTTCGCACAGCTGACGGCAAGACCGTAAAGATTATGAAGTAAACAGAACGATTGAGGTTATCAACTCACACATAACCTTACAGAACTTGCAAAAGTTAAATCATATACTTAAACGAAAAAACTCCAGCCATTGCAGGAATGCAGCGGCTGGAGTTTTTTTTTATGTCCGCAAATGAAGAGTGTGAACAAAATGCAAAAAACATGCTATATAGGCGTAAAACATGGCTTAAACAACACAAAAGACTGCTTAGACGTAAACTTCGTATCATATACATTCACACAAAGCCTCAACCACGAAACCTCGTAACACACACTTATAGAACATAATAAAAAGAATGTAAAATAAAAATAATATGCCTAAATTCCGCATCGTATCAAAAAAAACACTATCTTTGCGTAATATATAATCTGAATGCAAACTATTACACATAAATTATCATTAATAAAAAACTATAAAAAATCACTTACACAATGAAAAGAACGCTTACCACGTTGGGCGTGTTCACAGCTCTTTTGTGTACACTCGCTTTTGCCGCAACCGACCAAAGCCCCATCACCCAAATCAAGCAAGTGTTAAGTTCTGCCTCCCGAACGCAGGACAAGTCGTTAACCATTAACAAGGAAAGTCTGTCTTTGCTGAAGCTGCAAATGCCCGGCAAGATGAAGAAGGCACAAGCCAATGGCCAGCAGTCGTACGTTGACTTGCTGACTATGGAAGGTCAGTTGGGCTGCACCTCAAACAGTATTAAGTATGAATCCAATACCAACAGCTGGATTATGTCTTTCAATGAAAGTAATCTTGCTTACTGGGGTTTATTGGACAACGATGGCAACTCGGTATGGATTAGTAAAAAAGACAATGTGTATAGCTTTACCGGAAAGGTACAGGCTAAAGATGATGCAACAGTATATGCTTGCATTTTTACGGTTGAAGATGGTAATATTGATATGCCACTATATCAAGAATTAAACCTCAATAAGAACAACAACTATTCTTGCGATTTTTCCGTAAATGGAGAGATTACAGAGGGGTTGCCGCTGTATATAGGTTTTTATGTAGCGGAGACTTTCTCTAACACAACCGTCAGTCTTTCGGATATGGCATTCGGCTACACTACTACAACGATCACTGAAGCTGAAAAATGGACTGCTGAGAACAATCTGCCCGGACTCGGCATCACGGAGGATATGGCGGATAATGCCTACACCGTATTGTGCGAAGACGGCGTGACCACTCTCGGTCTTTATCTTGGATCGGGTAACTTGTCTGTAGTGGGCATGAACACTACAGCCACCTCAGTAGCACTTCCCCAAGCAGTATCTATCAACGGTAAGATGTATCAGATAGAATACTTCGGTCGTACGGATGGCACCGAAATGGATTGGACCGGTGCGCAGAGTGTCACCTCTCTTGATCTTACGAACGTAAGAAATGGTGATATTAATTTTGCCAATACCAAAATAACGGATGTCTTTATAGGTGATGAATTCAACTATAATACTAACGGACTGGAAAACGTCTACCTGCATATTCCTTACGGATGCTCACGTAGCGATTATAGCTGGTATGGCTTCAAGAGAGTGCTTATCGGCAATGAGCAGTCGGCTTATCCTGAGTCGGCTTATGATAATGCATGGGTTATTCCCGGCGAACGCGAGGGCGACTACTTCAGCATATTATACGATCAATACGATTCGAACAGTTTCTGCGTAATGGAAATCTTCACAAATGAAGAAAACATCACACTGCCTAATACAACAGACGTAAACGGCAATAAGATGCACATTACTAATATAGGAAGTAACAACAACAATGTCAATGCAAAAACTCTCTTAGGCAAAGCGCCTAACCTCAAGTCGCTGACCGTACCAGAAGGATACAGCAATATCTATGTCAACTGGGATGAATCGCCTTGTACCGAACTGCATATAATGGGCGCAAAGCCAGAAACACAATATGCTTTGCCTTCAAACTTCAGCGTGTATATAGGAGCACAGGAGGCTTACAACGACTTTAAGTATGACAGCAACTGGAACTCTGCACAGCTTAAGCCAGAAGGCTGGGAGCTGAAGAAGCTTGAGACAACTTGCGACAACGGACTTACCACACTCGAGTTCGACTTTTACAACAGTAATCTGTGCGTTACTAACATCAGCTCCACTGCTGACACCGTAGCCATACCCGACAGCGTAACTCTCGACGGCGTGCAGTATAAGGTGGAAACATTCGGAAATCCAAGAATGAGCGGATTCAACTGGTCAAACGCAAAGTCAGTACACACACTCGACCTTACATACATAAAGACAGCATCACTTTATATGGAGGGCTCTTCTGTCACTGACATTATCATTGGAGAGACCAACTTCGAAAATCTTAACAACGTTGGCAATATCTACCTGCACGCTCCTTATGGCAGCTCACGTAACAATTCTGCTTGGTCTGACTTCAAGAAAGTGTTTATCGGAGAAGAAACGCCTGACTATCCAACCACAAGCTATAACAATGCCTGGGTGATTGCCGGAGAGCGCGAAGGCGACTACTTCAGCATCGTCAACAGCAATGGTAAGTTCTGCGTTGTGGAGATATTCACAGAGCAGGACAACGTCACGCTGCCCGAAACCACTCCTTACACATACGGCACCACCGCTCCTATAACATCAGTGGGAAACTCGGACAACTACAACTCTTCCTACAATATATTCAATAAAGCGTCTAACGTGAAGTCGCTCACTGTGCCTGCATGCTACGATAACATCTATCTGTACTGGACACGCATTAATTGCCCTCTCAAAGAACTGCACATGAAGGGCAATATGCCGCAGACCAACTGGAACGTTCCGTCGTCTTACAACGTGTATATAGGTTCGCAGGAAGCATACGCTCAGTATAACGCCTCTAATGCATGGAAGAACGCCGAACTGACACCGGAAGGCTGGGACTTCGAATGGATGGCTGTGAACGTACAGCGTAAGGGCGAGTTCGCACAGACATACATCGAGATGACTGACGCCGACTGGAGCCTTGGCGTCAACGTGAAGGTGATTGGCAAGCTCAACGCCACCGACCTTGCCAACATAAAGAAGCTCACCAGCCTGCGCAATCTTGACCTCACTGACGCAACGTTCAACGCTCTGCCCGAATCGTTCCTCTCAAATCAGAAAACCATCAGGGAGATAACGCTACCCAAGAACATCAACGTCATACCGCGTTCGGCATTCAATAACTGCCAGAACCTTACAAAGGTGAACGCAACAGACATCAAGCGAATAGATGAAAGCGCATTCAACGGATGCACCAAGCTCACTGACCTTGACATCTCGAAGGTTGACTATATCGGATCAAGCGCATTCAATAGCTGTAGCTGTTTCGCACCTGCAGCATTGTCAGCCGGACTGCAGAATATCGGATCAAGCGCTTTTGCTAATACAGCCATAACAGAGATAACCATTCCTGAGGGAATCAGATATCTTGACGAAAGCACATTCTCTGGATGTAAGCATCTGCAAAAGGTAAGTCTCCCCGAGACACTCATGCAGATTGAGGATTATGTATTCAATGGATGTAATCTGCTCAGCGAAATAACAATACCTGAGTCGGTTACAGAAATCGGTAGCTGCGTATTCCAGAACTGTGACTCTCTGAAAGAAATAACCATTCCTTCTAATACGGAAAAAATCGGAAGCGGTCTCTTCTCTTACTGTAAAAATCTCACCACAGTGAAGTGTAAGGCTGTTGTTCCTCCAATAGCGAGCGGCACATTCACCAGCGGCATGGACCTCAACCACTGTACGCTCTACGTGGCACCGTTCACCATCGACGCTTACCGCGAAGCAACCAACTGGAGCAACTTCTACATAATAAAGCCGCTCAATGAGCCGGTGAAGAACATCTACGTTAATCGTCAGATGACGTTCGACCTCCAGTCGGAAGACAACGCCGTGCTGCAGGACAACCCGAACATGACACTCGACTACAATACAGACAACAACTACTATAGCAACAGCAATAACACCGTTGGACAGCTGACGGCTTCAGGAGACGGCACACTCTCCGCAGGAGTGTTCACCATCAACAATATGTTCTACAACCGTGGAACCGGCATCAGCCAGAGCAACGGCATATACTATAGCAACGACCGCCGTCCGACTCTCATCAACAACGCCGAGAATATGCGTGCTGACAGCGTGCTCTGCATCATAAGTATGGAACCGGACGAATGGCACTTCATATCGTTCCAGTACGACGTTCAGATGAGCGACGTATACGGACTCAACGGCACTGACTTCGTCATCCGCCAGTATAACGGCGCCAAGAGAGCTGCTGCAACAGAGGAATCTACTGACAAGAACAACGCACCGATGCGCACAATCGGCGGTGGCAGCAGCAGTGGCAGTGGCAGCAGCCAAACAGTGGAGAGCAACTGGGAGCCGGTACCGGCAGACGGCGTGCTCCTCGCCGGCAAGGGATATATCATCCAGGCTGCCAACAACAACTCCTACATACAGGGCAATTACCAGTACAGCTACGCTGCTACAGTGGTGTTCCCGTCACGCAACACCGTTACGAAGAACCGTCTGTTCACCTCTTCGGACATCATCGTGCCGCTGGAGGAGCATACATCAGAGTTCGCTCATAACCGCTCATGGAACCTCGTGGGCAACCCGTATCCGTGCTACTATGACATGAACTCGCTGAAGGACAACTTCTATTCTCCTATCATTCTCTGGAAGGGCTCTAACTATCAGGCTTACTCGCCGGTGGACGACGATATCATCCTGCGTCCTTACGAGTCGTTCTTCGTTCAGCGTCCTGTCGACGTAGAGCAGATTGTGTTTGGCGTAGAAGGCCGTATGCACTATAACGACGCACTCAAGGCAACAAGTGCCGACGGTCAGAAGCCGGGCGTCAACTATGCTCCTGCACAAAGCATCAACGGTGCTCAGCGCAACGTCTTCAACTTCACCATCGAGGGATGCGGCAGCGAAAACCGCACACGTATCGTCATGAACGAGAAGGCAACGATGGGATATGACTGCGCACGCGACGCTGCCAAGTTCTTCGCCTCAACACCGATGGGCGCAGAAATCTACGTGGACGCTGACGTCAAGTATGACATCTGCGAACGTCCGCTCGGCGACGGCACAGCACAGCTCGCCATCCGCACAGCCAAAGCAGGCGAATACACAATAGCTCTCTCTGGCCGCTACAGTGAGGACTGGACCGTTATGCTCACCGACAAGCTCACCGGCGCTACCGTTAACCTCAACGAGGGCGCTTACCGCTTCGAGGCAGAGGCAGGCACTACAGCAGGTCGCTTCATGCTTAGCTTCAACACTTCAGCAACAGGCATTGACGGCGTAGAGGCTGACATCGACGCTGACGCAGAAGTAAGCGTGGTGAATGCTGCCGGCATGACAGTATTCAGCGGACGCTATGCCGACTTCAAGGCTAAGGCTGCCACTGGCATCTATGTCATCGTATGCGGTGACAAGACATATAAGACAGTGATTAAGTAATCAAAACTTGTCATTATGAAACACATATTTATTAACATACAACGAACGGCCATGCTGCTCGTCCTGCTTATAGCGGGATGGGCAGCGGGCTGCCCGCTGTCGGCGCAGACCATTGTGGAGCTGGAACCAGACCAGTCGCTGAGCAATGGCGTCGACGTAGCGAGCCTTGACGACGACGAAGCCTATGGCATCTCGTTCGCGTTCGGTAAGAATACGAGCCAAAATACGGCGAAGTATTACAATGGAGCTGTCAGAGTGTATACGGGCAACACCATCACTATGACTGGCCCTAACGGTTACGTGGTGAGCAAGGTGGAGTTTCTGACGGAGACGTACAAAAACGATGCTTCCACGCTGTCTGCCCGCGTCGGCAGCGTGAGTTACGACGCAACGACGAAGACATACACTTGGGAGAACACGAGCGCTGTAAGCGAGGCGGTGTTCGACATTGTCAAAGGACAGTTCCGTATAAAGAACATCAAGTGTTATCTCGACAATTCGGGCGAAGTGAAACCGAAGCCCAAAGCTCCGATTATCTCGCACAATAGCGGCGAGTTCTACAGGGCGTTCCAGGTGGTTCTCACCGACATCAACGACCCTGCCACGACCATACGCTATACGCTTGACGGCACCGACCCGACGGATGTCAACGGCATGAAGTATACCGCGCCGGTGGAAATACCGACGGGTAACGACGTCACGCTCAAGGCAGTGTGTGTGAATGAGAACGGCGTAAGCGCCTTGGCTTCGGCCTCTTACATCTACAAGGCAAAGAGCCTGCTCTCGTTCAGAACCAATAACAAGGGTGGCATCTCGTCTGTAAACTATAATACACGGGGCTCGGAATACGGCTCGTTCAGCGGAGAAGGCGACGCCTATATCACCGACGGCGAGACCGTTAACTTGCGTATAAGTCTGAACAATGGCTATAGTCTTCGCGGCATTACGCTCAACGGCGAAAAGAAGGAAATGTCGCAATATGACGGACTGAGCTTCATAATGCCTTCTGTAACTGATGTTACGGTAATGGCAGACGTGGTGTATGACCCCACTTCGCCTTCCGACCCGCAGCCTCCTACGCCTGTAGAGAAGAAGTATAAGCTCACACTGGTAAGCAATCCGGCCGGTGCCGGCTCTTTTTCGGGTAATGGCAGCTACGCTGAAGGCACGACGATACGCATCTCCACTTCCAACAATTATGGATACGTGTTTAAAAATTGGACACGTGACGGCGAAACCATCAGCGCCAACAGCTACTTCAATTTCACGATGCCAGCAACTGACGTGGTGCTCGTGGCCAACTATGTCTATAACCCAACCAGTCCATCTGACCCGGAGAAACCCGCTCTGAAGCACCCGCTGACAGCTGTGGCATCGCCGACTGGAGCGGCATCATTCAATCTCTCGGCTTCGGAAGTGGTGGCAGGAAATACATATACAGTAAGAGCTTATCCGAATACCGGCTATAAGATGAAGGGATGGATTCTGAACGGTGTGGCTCAGGAAGAAAAGTCGAATGTCTTCAAAGGCACTATGACCGACGCAGGCGCACAGCTTGTTGCCATCCTGGAATACGATCCTGCATCACCAGGCAATCCCGGAGCCAACTACTATAACGCCGCCACCGGACTGGCCATCATCGACGACTTCACACCTGACAACCTCTTGGGAGCGCTCAGTTCAACCGTGGGCAGCAACAATTATGTCAACGTGAACCGTCTGATTGTGAAGGGACGCATGACAAGCTACGACTTTAACTGTCTGCAACAACTAAGCAATGCTGCAACCATCGACCTTTCGCGTACGGGCGGCGTAACAGAATTGCCAGGCTATGCATTCTCAGGAATGGCCGTATCGTCTGTTTCTCTGCCGGCAACAATAGGCAGTATGGGCAGCATGGTGTTTAATAATTGCGCCAACCTTACGGCCATCACAGTACACGCCGTGGAGCCGCCGGTATGCAATAACAGAACGTTCGAAGGCATCACCAACAAGGCCAACTGCAACGTATATGTTCCGGAAGAAGCCGTAGAGCTGTACGCCGCCGCTGAATACTGGAAGGACTTCACCATCCTTCCCATCACCGACGACATGCACATGCTGCAGGTGAACCTGCCCGCAGAAGGCAAGGACGGACGTTACAAGAACAACACCATCGAGCTGGTGAACATCAATTCGGGCGTACGCCAGAAGTATGTCATCACCGACCGACTCATCTATACGTTCAGCGGACTGCGCAAGGACGAGCAGTATAATGTATATATGTACTCGCGTGCAGGACTCGAAATCGGTCGTATAGAGGAAGTCACCATTCCTAACGATGACATGGATGTGGCGTTCGGAACACTGAAACAGCTTTACACCGTTGCAGCCAAGGTATTGTCGCCGGAGGGTGAGAACCTTACAAACATGGCAACAGTGGAATGGCTCAAGCCGCTTGAGGACGGCACAACCGTTTATCTGCGCAAGACGGTTTCGCTTGGCGAGATACCGGAAGGACAGCAGCTCATCTGCCGCGTCACTCTAAACGACAAGCTCGGCACCATCTATGTGGCACCGGCTGACACCGCATTCAGCGTAAGCAGCAAGGAAAACATCTGCAACATCATGCTCCAGCCTCTGCGCACCATCACGCTCAAGGGCACTGTGGTGGACGGCGACGACGCCTATATAGCAGACGCATCAGTGTCGGCTACGCAGACTCTAAACGGCAAGTTCCAGAAGACATTTACCACAAAAACCGACCGTCGCGGACAATGGACATTAAACGTACTTGCTGCGCCTGAGACACGTCTCGTCATTGCAGCTACGGAATGCGTGAACAAGCTCGACACACTGGGCGCATTTGCCGACGACGAGACCATTCACGAGATGGGCAAGACGATGATGAAGTCTGTTGTCGGAGCTCGCGTAAAATACGGATTCACGTATATAGCAGCCGGTTCGGAGGAGAAGCAGGACTTCTATTCTGACTATCGCAACGTGGCTTTCACAGTGTTCAACGTCACACAGAACCGCGAACAGAAAGATATGACAATGCAGTATCCAATGCTCACCATTCTGGACGAGACCGTCAACATCGGCGACGAGCTGCGTATCACAGCCGTATCGAAGACAGGCGCATTCAGTCCCATCGAACGTACGGTGACAGTGGACGAGAAGCGTCGCGCCGAGGCTACGTTCGATATCGTGGGCAAGGGTTGCATCGAGGCTTCCTTCGAGACCACAGACAATCCTGCCGTCATGGCTATGCTCTACAACGCAAACGGCGAATTGCTGAAGAAGACCGAATACACCGAGGCGAAGGCTTCGCTTGCCGACGTGGACGACGGCGAGTATACGCTCGTAACTATGGGCAAGTCAGAGCTAATGAGCTCCATCCTGCGTCTCTCTGCCTACGACGAAATAGGTCTTACAGACGGCAAGGACTATGTGAAGAACCCTGTAAAGGTGGAGTGCGGCAAGATTGCTTCCGTCCATAACTCAATGGTTCCGGCTTTCGACGAGAGTCTGTTCACATACACCACAGCCTCAACATCATTCTCTTCCAACAAGAGCAGCATCACCAACGGCAAGTATCTCACACTTAGCTCTATTATCGACTTCAAGGGCGTATACAAGAGCGATATCAGCAATGTGAAGCTCGTCGTAGACCTTCCCGACGCTTGCGACTTCGTGGAGAAGTCTGTCATCCAGGGTCCGAAGCTCATGACCTACACACTCAGCGGCAAGCGACTCACCGTAGAGCTCGGCGATACCTATAAGACACAGACCCGCTTCTGCGTCATTCCTACCGCCAGCGAAATGTTTAACGCCACCGCTTCAGTGGTGTTCGACTATAAGGGTGCAACGCTTACACAGCCTATCGGATCCGCAAAGGTAGAGGTGAAGAACCTTGACATCATCGTACCTGAGATTATAACATCAGCCACGTTCAATGTCAGCGGTTCGGCTCCAGCACGTTCCAATGTGGACGTTTACTGCAACAACGAGCTTATCGGACACACAACCACAAAGCAGAACGGTCAATGGAATGCCGAATGCGTATTGGCAAGTGTGTTCAATATGTCTGAATGTCCCATCTCGGCAAAGATTACCACTGAGTCGGGCAGTCTGCTTCTCACCGAAACAAAGAACACTACGTACATCAAGGACTATCCTATTATCAAGACAGTGACCATGGATACGAATCCGACCATCGTGTTCGACTTCGAGAAGGGCACCACTTCACACTCATGGTATTACACGCCAGGCAACGTACTGTTCACTCTCGACTTCAGCAACAACAGTCCAGAAGTCCTGCAAGAGGTGTATCTCAACATCTTCGGCGAGGACGGTTCGGTACGAACCATCGACTGCAGCTACGACACAAAGAAGAAGATATGGTTTGCTAACGTACAGTTCAGCACATACAACGGCATCGTCAACCTCAGTGTCAACTACATAGCAAAGGGCAACTACAACTACGATTCTGCTGAAGCCAAGCTGCTTGCAAAAAAGTATGAGGACGAAATCGCCAACGAAAACGACAAGGCAGACGAGTTTAAGGGACTCTTAGACGACCTCTTTGACTTCATAGAGCGAGAAGACGTACCGCGTGAGGAGAAGATTGCCTATGTGAAACGTGTAAAGAAGATTGTCTGCAAGTACTACGACGGCGACGACAATATTCCTGAATACGATGACAACGACCAAGTTGATATTGACGTTCTCGAGAATGAGAACTATGCAGGAGGAAGTGTCATTCTCTTCGGCGAACGCGAGGAAGACCGCAATAAGGACTACGACCCGTACATGCAGGACATGCCTAATCCTTACGGCACAAGCCTGACATTGCCAAATGATGACATCTCGTCTTCAGTAAGCTCTGACCATGGCTCAGCACAATACATCTCGCCGGGCGATTATGACTTCGAGTCGATTGCTGATGGCTTCAGCGGAAGCACAGACTTCAGCCTCAGCAACTCCAACGGAGATGTATGGAAGAGCCATAACAAGGACCTTCCTACAGGATTCAATCCTGATTCGGAAGAATCTGTGAAGGCTTACTACAATGCTCTCAACGAAGAGATGCAGAAACTTGAATTTGACTGGTCCGGAACTGTTGATAAGTCAATAGCTGCTACAGACATGTCCATATCATTAGGATTATCTGTCAAGTCAAGACATTTTTGCAACTCTGTCGACCAGCTTGTGGCTATAGCTATCTCAAGAAACAAGAAGCCTGAGGTGCTGGTAGAGAAGGAAAACTTAAAGACTAACATTGTCAAGAACCACAAATGTCTTAAGAATCTCAAGATAGCCGGCAAAGTTGTTGCAGGAGTCGGAGCATTCGCAGGCGGCTGGGGTATTGGCACTGACATCAATAATGGTTACGGTCGCTTCGATGAATGGAACTATATCATCAAGTCTATAGAAACAACGTGCTCTGGCAATGAATCGAAGGCCATCATAGAAAAGGCTAAGAAGTACAGAGGCTGGATTGCAACACAAGACGGCAGTAAGACCGCTTTGGACGTTGTCAATACCGGTCTTGGCATTCTTGGAGCAGTCAACGCTCCTGAAACATGCGGAGCATCGCTCTTACTGAATCTTGCATCACTCGGCATCAGTGCCGGACTCAACTATTGGGAGGACAACTTCGCACGTACCAACACCGAGCACATCGCTGAGGTGGCACGTATGGCAAGACGCTCGTCTGACTGTCCTATCGACCCGTTTGCACAGGGATATCCTGGAACGGACAGCTATAAGGGTTCATTCCCAAATTCGCCATACTATGGCTACTACAATCCTAACCGTCCACCGTTTGACCCGCTAACCATCAATCACGACCCCGCCGGTTACGTATATGAGGCGGTGCCTGAGAACCGTGTGGAGGGTGTGCAAGCCACTATCTATTATAAGGAAGAGGTGGAAGACATCTATGGTGACAAGCACGAGAACATCGTGATGTGGAACGCTGAGGAATATGCTCAGCACAACCCGCTCTTCACCGACGAGAACGGTATGTATCGTTGGGACGTGCCACAGGGATTGTGGCAGGTGAAGTTCGAGAAGGACGGATACGCCACAGCGTACAGCGAGTGGTTGCCGGTTCCGCCGCCGCAGCTGGAGGTGAACGTAGGCATCACTCAGAACAAGCAGCCTGAGGTGACTGAGGCCCGCGCTTACGAAGAGGGCATTGAGGTGCAGTTCGACAAGTATATGGACCCCGCCACTCTCACCGATGCCAACATCAGCGTTACGGCTGGCGGCAAGAAGCTTGCCGGAGACATACAGCTCGTCAATGCTGCTCTCGCTGACGAATATGCTTCTCCTGAAGATGCTGACGCCGTACGCTACGCTTCACGCATCCGATTCGTACCGGAGCAGGCTCTCGCTTCCACCACGGGTGAAATCCGACTCACGGTAAGCCGCAACGTCAAGTCGTATGCCGGCATTCCGATGACCGTGACTTACAGTCAGGTGCTCGACGTGGAGAAGGAGGTGCAGAAGATCACTGCCGATAACATCAAGGTGCTCTACGGTGGCGAGAAGGAGCTTACCATCTACGCTCTGCCGAGTGAGGCTGCAAGCGGACGCACACTCCACATTGCCAATTCGTCAGAAATGGTGGCATCACTCGCTGCCACTGACCTCACTCTCGATGCTGAGGGCAAGGCCGTAGTGAAGGTTACGGGCGACCTCCCGGGACGCACACAGCTGACGTTCACCATTGACGACGTTACTGCTAAGGGAGAGAGCACGGTGGACGTGATGACCGAAATCATCACTGCCGAGGCTCCTACTGCTTCACGCGCCAGCGGCACTGCCGTCTATCGTGGCACGAAGGTGGAACTGGCTACCGACTCGAAGAATGCCACCATCTACTTCACCACTGACGGCTCTTGCCCATGTGACGAGAACGGCACAAGACGTAAGTACACCGTGCCTATCGTCATCAGCAGCGACACTCACATCAAGGCTATGACTATGGTCGGCAACGACGATGTATCGGATGTGAAGGAGTTCAGTTATGTCATCAAGAAGTCTGATATGGACATTGCCATGACCGAGGGTTGGACATGGATGTCGCATAGCCTCGCTGACGGCATGACCGCCGCACAGCTGGCTGAGGACGCTGCCGTGCAACGTGTGAAGAGTCAGACGCAGGAGGTGGTACGCGACCCGCAATTGGGACTCGTCGGCACACTCTCGTCTCTCGAAGCATCGCAGAGCTACAAGGTGGAGACATCCGCAGCCACTGCCTCACGACGCATCAGCGGCGTGGCATGGAATCCTGCCACACCTATCGCGCTCAACGACGGTTGGAACTGGCTGGGTTATCCTGCCGACCAGACCATGACGCTCGACGAGGCTTTCGCCACCACTACAGTGGAGAAGCTGGACGCAGTGGTAGGTCAGGACGGATTCGCTCAGTATGACGGCGAACACTGGGTGGGCACTCTCGAGACGCTCGCTCCTGGTAAGGGATATATGTATCAGAGCCAGTCGAAGAAGAATGTGGTTTACAACACCGCCATCGTCTCAAAGGCTCATGCCCAGCACACGCAGGGCATCGGAAGCCGACTGCCTCTTGCTTTCGACAAGCACAAGTATCCGTCCGTTATGGCTATCGTGGCCACTGTCTGCTACGCTGACGGCATCACTGCCGACAATGCTGACTATCAGCTGGCAGCGTTCTGCGGCAGCGAGTGTCGTGGCATCGGACAACTCAGCGGTGGTCTGCTGATGATGAGTGTCTATGGCAATGCCGGTGACCGCATCACCGTTCAGGTGACTGACCGTGAGGGTTCTGACGTACTCGCAAGCAACACGCTCGACTTCAGCGAAACCGTCTTGGGTAACATCGAGGCTCCTTACGCCATCAACGTGGGCAATGCCACTGCTATAGGCACCACTGCCTACGACGGCAATGTCAGCCTGTCTGTAGACGGCGGACGTCTGCTCATACACGGAGTGGCTGCCGACGACATCAACAGCGTAGAGCTGTTCGATATCAACGGTCAGAAGATCAAGCATGAGACCCATATCAGCGATAGTGGCGTCGACATTTCTTCACTGACGGGTGGAGTCTATGTTGCAGTTGTATGCAGCAACGGACATTACACCTATCATAAGATTGCCGTTCGTTAACCATAAAAAAAAACGATAAACAATGAAAAGTTCAATTATCAGACATACAATGGCGATAGTTGCACTCTTAATGGCGTTCTTCCATAGTGTCACGGCTTCGGCCGCTGACACATGGAGCGTCAATCCGAGCGCATATCGCTACGACATGAGTCTTTATCTTGATGTGGCGTTCGCCACAGGAGAGAAGTTGGATTATGAGCAGTATGACGTGGCGGCATTTGTCGGCGACGAATGCCGTGGTGTGGCGGAAGTCTTGGCCTTGCCCAACGGCAATAACTGCCTCTATCTTCGTGCACGAAGCAACAGCGAGAACGGCGAGCAGATGTCTTTCCGCTATCGTGACAAGTCAACGGGTGAGGTGAAGGATATCGAAAACGTCAACTTCTCGTTCAAGTCTAACGAACGCCTGGGTTATCCTTCTTCACCTTACGAGGTCAAGATTGTGATTTATCATGACGTTGCTATCTCAGCTGGAGATGGCGGAACGGTTAACGAGAGTGGCGGTCGTCTGGCTGAGGGCACTACGTTGACGCTCACCGCAACGCCTGCCGAGGGTCATCACTTTGTAAAGTGGTCGGACGACGTGACGGACAACCCGCGTTCTTTGACGGTCGGAAAGGAGGATATTACGCTTGCTGCCGAGTTTGCCGTATCGTCTTATCATCTCACTTACACTCTCGACGGCACCACCTATAAGGAGTCTGACGTGCTCTACGGCACTGCTCTGACTGCTGAGGCTGATCCCGAGAAGGAGGGTCATACGTTCTCCGGTTGGCAGGGCTTGCCTGAGACAATGCCGGCTCACGACGTTGAGGTAACGGGAAAATTCACTATCAATACTTATAAGGCTGTCTTTAAGATTGGTGAGGAGGTTATCGATACCAAGACTGTCGTATTCGGCGAAGCCGTTACTGCTCCAGAGGCGCCAGCCAAGGAAGGTCATACGTTTGCTGGATGGCAGGACGTACCGCAGACTATGCCAGCCCACGACATCGAAGTCTTAGGTTCGTACACCGTCAACAAGTATATGCTTAATTATAAGGTGGACGGAGCTGAGTATAAGACTATTGAAGTGGATTACGGCACAACACTGACCGCTGAGCCTAATCCCGAGAAGGAAGGCTATACGTTCTCCGGTTGGGAAGGTTTGCCCGAGACAATGCCGGCTCACGACGTTGAGGTAACAGGTTCGTTCACTATCAATTCTTACAAGGCTGTCTTTAAGATTGGTGAGGAGATTATCGATACCAAGACTGTCGTATATGGCGAAGCCGTTACTGCTCCAGAGGCTCCTGAAAAGGAAGGTCATACGTTCGCAGGATGGCAGGACGTACCGGAGACGATGCCAGCCCATGACATCGAAATCTTAGGTTCGTATACAGCCAATAAGTACACTATCACTTATAAGGTGGACGGCGAGGAGTATAAGACAGTTGAGGTGGAATACGGCACGACGCTGACTGCTGAGGCTGATCCCGAGAAGGAGGGCTATACGTTCTCCGGTTGGCAGGGCTTGCCCGAGACAATGCCGGCTCACGACGTTGAGGTAACGGGAAAATTCACTATCAATTCTTATAAGGCTGTCTTTAAGATTGGTGAGGAGATTATCGATACCAAGACTGTCGTATATGGCGAAGCCGTTACTGCTCCAGAGGCTCCTGAAAAGGAAGGTCATACGTTCGCAGGATGGCAGGACGTACCGGAGACGATGCCAGCCCATGACATCGAAATCTTAGGTTCGTATACAGCCAATAAGTACACTATCACTTATAAGGTGGACGGCGAGGAGTATAAGACAGTTGAGGTGGAATACGGCACGACGCTGACTGCTGAGGCTGATCCCGAGAAGGAGGGCTATACGTTCTCCGGTTGGGAAGGATTGCCAGAGACAATGCCGGCTCACGACGTTGAGGTAACCGGTTCGTTCACTATCAATTCTTACAAGGCTGTCTTTAAGATTGGTGAGGAGGTTATCGATACCAAGACCATCGTTTACGGTGAAGCCGTAACTGTTCCCGAGGCTCCTGAAAAGGAAGGTCATACGTTCGCAGGATGGCAGGACGTACCGGAGACGATGCCAGCCCATGACATCGAAATCTTAGGTTCGTATACAGCCAATAAGTACACTATCACTTATAAGGTGGACGGCGAGGAGTATAAGACAGTTGAGGTGGAATACGGCACGACGCTGACTGCTGAGGCTGATCCCGAGAAGGAGGGCTATACGTTCTCAGGTTGGGAAGGATTGCCAGAGACAATGCCGGCTCACGACGTTGAGGTAACAGGATCATTCACAATCAATTCTTATCGTCTGACTGTATACGTTGACAATGAACTGTATATGGACGTAACGCTCGAGTATGGAGCACCGGTAGAAGTTCCTGAGCCGGAGATTCCGTCAGACCGAAAGTTCAACGGTTGGGACATCGACATTCCCGAGACCATGCCAGCTCACGACGTTGAGATACACGGCACCACAACGCCGGTTAGCGGACTGGAAGCAATATTCGCCGACAGCGACACTCGCGTGACAATCTGCTCAATAAACGGAGTGGTGCTCTTCCGCAACACGACAGTGAAAGAGGCCGCCCCGCGTCTGAACCCAGGCATGTATATCGTGAACGGTCGTAAGATGGTGGTGAAGTAAAAACCGCCATCAAAATTAGGAGTTTTGAGTTTTGAATTAAGAATTGTGCGCCAAGGCGCATTTTGAATTATTATATTTTGAATTGGTGGAATAACATTTAGTAATACAGCATTTTAACCTATCAATTCAAAACTGAATAATTCAAAATCGCAGGCGAAGCCGAGAATAATTCAAAAATCAAAACTCCTAATTCATAATTAGGTGCAACGCACCGCTTTATTTCCCTATCCTCTTTATTCCCTCTTCCAGCCTGCTCCACGGGCAAGCCATATTTATTCTTATGAAGCCTTCGCCTTCCTTGCCGTACATGCTTCCGGCGTTCACCCATACGCGGTTCTCGCGCATCAGGCGTTCTTCTATGTGCTCTGACGACTCGCCGAGTGAGCTGCAGTCCACCCATGCCAAGTATGTTCCCTCCATGTTCATAACGGGGAGGTGGGGCAATTCGCGGGCGAAGAAGTCGCGGAGGCGGCGATAGTTCTCCGTGATGTAGGCACGCAACTGGCACAGCCAATCGTAGCCGCCGTCCGAATAGGCAGCCTGAAGAGCCAGAACGCCGAAGGGATTGACGTCGCAAACCTCATTGATGTTTATGGCACGGTCAATTCTTTCGCGTACAGCGGCGTCGCGGCAGACGATGTTGGCAATCTGCAAGCCGGCTATATTAAACGCCTTAGAGGGCGAACAACACGTCACGGAGCCGTACGAAAGATTGTCGGGGAGCGTGCCGAACGGCGTGTAGCGGTGGTCGCCAAGCGTCAGTTCGCAATGAATTTCGTCCGAAACCACCCGTACGCCATGCTTCTTGCAGAGCACAGCCACACGCTCCAGCTCGCCACGGCTCCACACTCGTCCTCCTGGATTGTGCGGATTGCAGAGCAGCAGCAGACGGGCACGCTCGTGCGAGAGGCGCTGTTCGAGGTCGTGGAAGTCGATTTCGTAACGCAGGAGCGCTTTATTATAGATGAGTGGACTACTTGACAGCTCGCAGCCGTTATTGCGTATAGAGGAGAAAAAACAGTTGTATACGGGTCCCATCACCACCACTTGGTCGCCAGTCAGCGTAAGCGCCTTGATGATGGCTGATATGGCAGGCACCACGCCTGAGGTGTAAATGATGTCGTCACGATGGAAGCGCCACCCGTGTCTTTCCTCAAACCAGCGGCAGACAGCATCATAATAACCATCCGGCACGCGTGTATAACCGAAGATGGCATGGTCGACACGGCGGCGCAGCGCCTCCGTAATGCCGGGATAAGTCTCGAAGTCCATGTCAGCCACCCACAGCGGAATGATGTCATCACCCGCCGCCGAGTCCCATTTGTATGAGTTGGTGCCACGGCGGCAGGTAGGTTTAGAGAAGTCGTAAATCATAATTATATTATTTTTCTCTGATGCTAACCACGCAGTCAGCCGGCTTCTTTATGTTCTCGTCTATAATCACCTCTCCGATACTGTCTGCCGTGATACGTCCCGACATCGGATTCTTTATGCTCTTGATGTGTCCGCGGATGTCAGCCTGAACGGTGGAATACTCGAAGGCACGGTCGCATTCGGCATCGAAGGTGCAGTCCTCAAGCACCAGATCCTTGGCATAGCAGAGCGGCTGTTCGCCGGAGATGTGGCATCTTACGAGGCGGAGTCCGCGCGAGTGCCATCCGATGAACTCACCGTTAAGCTCCGAGTCGTACACCGTGACGTTGTCAACCTCCCAGAACGAGTCCTTCGTGTCAATCTTGGCGTTGCGGATGACGATGTCGCGTGAGTACTGGAACACGTACTTCGAGTCAGAAACGAGTCCGTCCACCTCCACATTGCGGCAGTGCATGAAGGGATAAGTGCCGTCATGCAGCACCACATTCTCCAGCTTCAGGCCGTCAATGCCCCAGAAAGTCTCGTCGGCGTCGTTGATGGTGACGTTCTTCAGCGAGAGATTCTTCATCTCACGGAAGAACTTCGGTCCGTTGATGACGCAGTCCTCCATGTGCATATCGTCAGAATACCAGATGGCAGAGCGCGAACCAGGCGCAAAATAACAGTTGCGGATGTCCGATCCCTTGACGTGCCAGAGCGGATATTTGCCCTCAAAATAGCAGTTGCGGCAGACAATGTTGCTGCATTCCTTTACGCCCGACTCGCCGAACGTAATGCGAACGTGGTCGAGTTCCGTGTTGTGGATTTCGAAGAGAGGACGCTCTCCACCGAATACCTTATTAGCAATTTTCTCCATAATCGTAATAGTATATGTATATAGTTTTTTATTATATCATGCTTTTCTGCGGCTTCAGCTTCCATGTCCACAGCTTCACGAGGAATATCATGCCGCGGAAGCAAAGCTCCAGGCACATCGCCAGCCACACGCCACGCAGACCCATCGTCGGGGCGAGCAGCGCAGCGAGCGTTATGCGCACGCCCCACATCGAAGCGAGGTTCATGATGCTCGGAGCTATGGTCTTGGCGGCTCCCACGAACACGCCGTAGCAGATGATGGCTGCACCGAACATCGGTTCGGCGAAGGCTTCTATGCGCAGCACCTCCACACCCAGCTGTCTTACCTCCAAAGAGGGAGTCATCATAGCCATCGCAAACGGCGACGCCACGTACATCACCACGCCCATAACCGACATTATCGCTACGCCAAGCCCTACGGAGAGCCATGCGAAACGCTTCATCAGGTCGTGCCTCCCTGCACCGATGGTCTGTCCCACGAGCGTCGTGGCAGCGTCAGCAACGCCGTAGCCGGGCATATAGCAGAGGCTCTCCACAATGATGCCGAACGAGTTGGCGGCGATGGCAATGGTGCCGAGAGGAGCGATTATGATGGTGGTGACGATGTAAGCCGACGTCATAATGGTCTGCTGCAGTCCCATCGGCAGTCCGATGTGCATGGCGTTCTTCACCACATTCCACGTCGGCAGGAAGCGTCCGCTGTCCTGACACAGACACAGTTCGCCCTTGCGGAAGCACAGTATATACATCGTCACCGTGGCTGCCACAGCCTCCGCCGAAACCGTTCCGATGGCGGCGCCCTCCACTCCGAGTCCGGCGCCGGGCATCATAATCGGCATACCAAGCACTTCCATGGGGCGCGTGGGGAAGATGAGGAAGAAATTGAAGAATACGTCCAGAGCCATCATCACCACACTCATCACGCTCGGCACCACCATATTGCCCGAACTGCGGAGCATGCCGTAGCCGAACATCGAGAACTGGAAGGCGGGCAGACCCAACGAGATGATGGCGATGTAAACGGACGACGTGCTGCAGATGTCCTCTCCCCCACCCAACCATCTTGGCAGGAACGGGCTGATGGCAAGCACCGTCATTCCCAACAACATGCTCACCACCAGCACGGACATAATGCCCTGACGCAGAGTGGCACGTGCACGTGCGGGGTCGTTGCCGCCAAGCTGATGGCTGACCTGGACGTAGAAGCCGGCAGCCGCAGCCGAACAGATGCTGCCCATCAGCCACATGGTGGTCTCCACCAGTCCGATGGCAGCAGAAGCGGAAGCGCCAAGGCTGCCCACCATCGAAGCGTCGATATACTGCATCATCGTGGTGGTGAGCTGGGCAAGTATGGCAGGCGTTGCAAGACTCAGCACGAGCCTCGCCTGCTGGGAGAACGTCATCGGCGCTCCCTTACGTATCATAGCGAGAAGTATGTCCTTCTTGTTGTTGCGATTCATAATAAAGTAATAAAAACAAAGACATGCTTTCCTGTCTTGGCAGAAAAACATGTCTTTCAGCATATATATTCCTTGAAGGTGTGTCTTCGCTCCTGTTAAGACAGCTCCAGCATGCGCTCTATCGGCTTCACGGCGTCGCGTGCTATCTCGGGGTCCACCTCCACAGATGGCCACTCGTAGCGCAGCGTGTTATATATCTTCTTCAGCGTGTTCTTCTTCATATACTCACATTCGTTGCAAGAGCAGCCTACCCCACCCTCGCTTACTTCAGGCGGAACAGGATAGAACGTCACGTCGGGGCAGCTGCGCTGCAGTTCGTGCAGGATGCCAGCCTCCGTAGCGATGATATATTCCTTTGTCTCGGGATGAGCCTTGGCATAATTGAGCATGGCAGCCGTCGATCCCTTCACGTCAGCCACAGCCAGCACAGGAGCCTTACACTCCAGGTGAGCCATTACCACTGCCTCGGGATGCTCCTCCTTGAGCTTCACGATGGCTTCCACGGAGAACTTCTCATGAACATGGCAGCCGCCGTTCCAGAGAAGCATCTGACGACCTGAAACGCTGTTGATGTAATTGCCGAGATTATAGTCGGGACCGAAGATAATCTTCTCGTCCTTCGGGAAAGAAGCCATCACCTTCTCCGCATTGCCTGACGTGACCACCACATCCGTGAGCGCCTTTACAGCCGCCGTAGTGTTGACGTAGCTCACCACCTTGTAGCCGGGATGCTGCTCCTTAAACTCCTTCAGGTCCTCAGCCTTGCATGAGTCAGCCAACGAGCAACCCGCTGTCAGATCCGGGCAGAGCACCTTCTTCTCCGGCGAGAGCAGCTTGCATGTCTCAGCCATGAAGTGCACACCGCACATCACAATAATCTTGGCGTCGGTCTGAGCCGCCTTGCGTGCCAGCGCCAGCGAGTCGCCGATAAAATCAGCCACTTCCTGCACCTCGCCCACCGTATAGTAATGAGCCAACAGCACGGCGTCCTTCTCCTTGCAAAGACGGCGTATCTCTTTCTTAAGGTCAATCGACTCGTCAACAGGCTCGTCGACAAATCCCTTTTCAGTCCACTCTTTATTCATTGCTTTATTGTTTATACGTTTCGTTCTTTTTGGTCGTTCCCACCACTTATCCACAACATCTATATATATTCTCTCTTTCTTTTTTTTAAAAGAAAAAAAATAATATTAGGATGATGTACTGTTAGTATGTTGGTAACTTTCCTGTCTTTTTCTTGCATATTAAGTTATAAACATGGGAAAGCCTGTTGTCCACAGGCAATCGTAACATCTTCCTGTTGATTTTAAGCGTAATAGGCGTGTTATCCACAATATGATGTAGACACGTGCAAAGTTAATAAGTTTATATCTTTTTTCGATTAATAATCGTGGAAAACTTTGTAATATCAGCTTAATAATAGTGTTAGTTATCCACACCCCAACTGCTACTCCCTGTCCCCTGTTGATAAGTTGCGAGTTATCCACAAGCTTCTCCACACGGTTATTAACAGGTATCACAGGGTTATGAACAGGAGGCGGCGCATGGCGCCGAGTTAGGAGTTTGGAATTTTGAATTTTGAGTTGTTCTCGGCTTCGCCTGCGATTCTGAGTTGTACAGTTTTGAATTAATAGTTGCAATGCTAACAGGCTATCATATAACTCCTGCAACATACCGCATGTTAATATTATCCTTCTGATTCTCATGTGTTTACGCAGTTATCCACAATTTACGTTAACCTGTGGATAACAAGCGCCCCCTACCCCACTCTTTTCCGCCTGTTTTTCATCATATAAACATGCTTATAGAATAACTATACGTTGATAATCAGTATACTTACAGAGTTATCCACATGTATGTTGATAACTATCTGTTGATACCATTCCTACGCCTGTCCTCCCCTATTCTTCAAGACAGGCTCATAGCCTGTGGATAACTGGTGTATACGTAGTGTTATCCACAGGCTATATTCCTGTTATATACAGGCTTTTCAACGTTAATTGTTAATAACTTATCCTTGTGTTTCAGTACATTAAGTCAGTTATCCACAATTCTGTTCATAATCCTGTGTGTTTATAATACTGGCGCATCAGAACAGGAATTGCTTTTGTTTGCCTGTATAATAGTAGAATAAACAGGTTTATACACAGGTATGTTAATAATCATTTGCTGTATATCAGTCATTTATAATGTTATCCACAATAATGTTGATAACTTCCAATAACTTCTTTCGCTTGCGAAACTTGTGTCACGATATTTGCATTTCTAACGCTCAATACTGCCACTTGAGCGCACAACGAAATCTATGGCGCGAAATTCTTGAGTTTTGGGCGTGCAGCGTCAACTTCTTTATAGTCAGTCTGTTATGCGATTATTACATAATGTGTGCAATGATTTGGCGTGCTTAAACAGCCACTTTATGCCATCATAGAGCCTCTTTTGCACTCTTATACAGCCACTGTTGTCATGCAATAGAGCCTCTTTTGCTCTCTGAGAGTGGATGCATGGGAGTGTAAAAGTGGCTCTATTGATAAATGATGGTTGCTTTTTAATCGTGAAAGACAAGAAAATCGCGTATCTGAATCTCTATAATTGATTTTTATTTTGTAACATGTTTTTACTCTTTGCACGATATTTGCATTATCCACATGAGTGTGGATAACTTGTGAATAAGGATTTTGTGTGTGCGATAAACAGAAATTGCTGTGTGCGTAACGCAGCAATTTTGTGTGCGTATGTCATTTCTGAGTGTTGATAAACAGGCAGAAAAAGCCTCTCTTTTCAACTCTTTTTGTTAATAACTGCATATTGTGTATCAGCCTGTTGCGGAGTTATCCACAGGTTATCCACAATTGTGGATAACTCCGTATGCCTGTTATTGTAGATAACTAACAAACAGGTGTAGATAACTGACAGGATATTGTGGATAACGTAAAACGCTCATCAGATATTAACGAGTGAGAGCCTGCTGAGTAAATTGCAGTTTATCTGTGAGTTTGCTGCGGTAGGCAGGGCTTTGACAAAAACCTTTATCCACAATCCGCTTATGGGCACAAATCCTATCGGATTTAAATAAAAGGCTTTACATTAGGTCTTACGAGAACCAGT